>ERZ772961.681-NODE-681-length-13347-cov-6.716145_pt1 | contig 13347 bp, 9 predicted proteins | sample MGYA00580677_ERZ772961 | MGnify/ENA primary metagenome ERZ772961 (study PRJEB29015, sample SAMEA2738088) | human oral metagenome | biome: human oral; feature: human-associated habitat; material: saliva | place: China | collected 2227 ... | reverse complement strand
GGGCCAGATGAAGTCGCGCATCTTGGGGAACTGCATGCGCACGGTCTGGTAGGCGGTTCCCTTGTGGTTCCAAGCGCGCTGGACCATCAGGCCGTCCTCAAGATCGGACACGGAGGTGCCGCCGAGCAGACCGTTGACCGTCTGGTGCGAGGCCTGCACGACCTCAAAGTCCCCGGCGGTACGCGGGCGGGTCTTGAGCTTCTCCTGGTCACCCTGACCCTGGCTCCACGTCTCCCAGCCTTCACGGCCTCGTCCGATGAGGACCCAGCCGCCTCCATCCGTGGTCTGGTCGCAGAAGAACTGGCCGGGGGCCTCCATGGTGGAGGTCTGCAGCCAGTACGTTCCGTTCTGGGAACGCGGGTCGTTCTGCTTGATTTCCCAGCACGAGGCGGCCGCGGTTGCCTCGGAGAGACCGTTATGGAGCGGGTCAACTGCAGCCTGAGCTGCGATGGGACTGAGTGCAAGCACTCCGAAACCGGTTATCGATGCCAGGCCGAGGGCGAGGCAACGGCGGAAAGATTTCATCGGATCCTCACAGGTATCACGTTAATGGTTACCCCTAATAGTGTCACGAAAACCCATCTCGCTCAACCACTTGGTTAGCGAAAAATGGGAGTCCTTGACCACATGCGAGGGAGCCCCCGCCACTAAGGCGAGGGCTCCACCTGTCAACAGGTTTTCGGGAGGTATTGTCAACGACATCCAGCGATGACAAGCTCGCGCAACCCGCCGCAAAGCGACATGATAGTCGCTTTATTTAGCCATGGTCGCGACCAGATCGAAGGTCATCGACGCGGTGCTCTTGTAGTTGACATGCTCCTCAATACCGATGCGGTTCACCCCATCTGTCAAGTAGCTCGCGGGGACGGTGACCTCGAGCAGATCAGAGGAAGCCTTGGCAACGTTGACTGCCGCATTCGCGTAGGTGGTGTGAGTAATGTTTCCATCCGACATACGCTTCGTGTCGACGATGGTCCCGTTGACCCGCAGGACGACCCCGTCATCCGCGCGCACCTTGATGACCAGCGAAGTCTGTGGCGTGAGTGCACCCAGGTCGATGTCGCGAGCGAAGTAGTAGGTGATCGCCCGATCCTTCTTCGCGATGTCGAGGGGGGTGGCCGCGTTTCCGTCGCCCCAGCCGATGGGCCCGGCGCCGCGCGACCAGTCGGCAAGGGAGCCGGTGGTCGCCCAGTCGGAGGCGGGGGCCGTGGTCGAGGTCCAGTAGTTCCACTGGGTGGCGCCCGAGGGGATGACCTCACCCGAGGTCATGGCGCGCACGTCGATCGGCTGGGTGGCGTCGCCGAGGTTCTGGGGAGTTGTCGGCAGCGCGGGCTGATCGGAGTCGGAGTGATCCGGGGTGCCCTCCACTCGGAAGATGGAGGCCTGCATCCCGATGGTCGCACTGCGCATGTAGTTCACGTGCGTCTCGACCGCGATGACGTTGTCGCCGCTGCGCAGCAGAGCCGCGGGCACGAACACCTCGGACAGAGAGTCAGCGGCCGTGCTGTAGGAGGGGGCGGCGTCCGCTCGGGTCTGGTAGCCAACCGTGCCGCTTCCCATGCGGGTGCGGTCGACCTCGTGGCCATTGACGTACACCACGGCACCGTCGTCAGCCATGTACCTGACGGTCACGCCCTTGATGGCGTTCGCGTCGGCGACCTGGAAGTGGGTACGGAAGTAGGAGGTAACGGGACGTGAGCCCTTTGCAGCGAGGACGGTGGCGATGCGCGAGTCGCCGTAGCCGAGCGGGGCGGCGCCGGTGGGCCACTGGGAGTCGTCGAACGAGGCGCGGGCCCAGTCTTCGGGCGCGGGGCTGTTCTCGGCACGGTAGCTCCACGTAGCGCCCGCGTCCAGCAGGATGGGGTTGGCCGGGTCCACCTGGCCATAGGCCGGGGGAACGTAAACCGGGGTCGTGGCGGAGCGGTTGCCCGCAGCGTCCACGGCGCGCACGAAGAAGCGGTTCTCGCCGCCGCGCGGGACCTCAATGCTGGTCGACTCGGTAGAGCCGATGGCACGGTCGTCGCGTAGGACCTCGTAAGAGACGGCGTCGGAGACGCCTTCCCAGGCCAGGGTCACGGTCGAGGTCGTGGCGGCGGAGGTGCGCAGGTAGGTAGGGGTTTCGGGTGCGACGTTATCGCGGTTGTCGTAGCGGGCGAAGCCGCCGTTCCACTGGGTGCGCGTGGTGTCGGTGTGGGAGAGGATGAAGTCGCCACCGACCCACAGGTTGCCGTTGGTGTCGGTCGTGAGCGCCCATGCGCCGGTCTTACGGCGAGAGGAGAGCTCGAAGGGGGTCCAGTGCAGGTTTTCACCGGTGGTGGCGTCCCACGCGCCGACCCACTTGATCTCATCGATGCGCGACCAGTGCTCGTTGATGCCCCAGTCATACTTGTCCTGGTAGGCAGCGTCGGAGCAGTGGCACGAGCCGTAGATAACCCCCTTGGCGGAGATGGTCGTGGCCTGCAGGTCGCCGCCGTTGTTGAGGGTTAGGGAGCCAGAGGTGCGCAGGTTGGAACCGGTGTCGTAGCCGAAGAGCGAGTGCTCAGAGCCGCCGATGAAGACGCGGTTACCCGCGGCGGAAATGGTCTGCTGGTACTTGCCAGCGCTCACGGTGGAGGGCTGGAAATCGAAGCTCATATCCTGGACGGCGCCAGGGGCGGTGGAGAACTTGGCGGCGTACCAGGCTCGATCGTTGCCATGGGCGCGAGTGAAGTGACCGCCGGCGTAGAAGGCGCCGTTGTCCTCACTCACGGCGATGGCCTGGACGGAGCCGCTCAGCTCGGGGTTCCAGCTGCGGTCGGGGCGACCGCTCAGGGTCACGCGGGCCGCGTTACGACCGTACACGTTCGCCGAGCCGCCACCGCTGAGGTGGGTAAAGACGCCGCCGAGGTAGACGTGGCCGTCGTAGTAGTCGAGGGCGCGCACGCTCACCGTGCCGCCGCGCAGCGCGTTTTTGATGCTCAGGTCCCACGAGGGGTCGATTGCGCCGGTGGCAGGATCGATAACGACGGTGCCGATATGGGCCTCGCCGTTGACGCGGGTGAAGTCGCCGGCCGCGAGGAGGCGGCCGTCGGGCAGGGCGAGGAGGGCCTTGACCTGCGCGTTGAAGTCGAAGGTCTGGCCGGTCCAATCGCCGGTGTTCACATCGAAGGCAGCCAGGCCGCGGGAGGGAATCTCGGCGCCGCTCTCACCCTGCTTGACGCCCGTGAAGTTGCCGCCCACGTACATGGTGGAGCCAACCTGCGCGAAGGCCTGAACCTGGATGTTGCCTTCGGCGTAGGAGCCGTTGATGTTACCGGAGACGCCCCACGAGGTCTTGGCCGCGAAGTTGGAGACGGCGCGAGTCACGGTCTGCTGGGCAGCACCCTCGTCCGACAGGCGAGCGAAGTCCTGCGAGTCGGAGGAGAGGCGCGGACGCACGTAGGCCTCGGCGTAGGGGAAGACCGTCTGTCCGCTCTTATGGAAAAAAGAGGTCGGGGAGGAGAGGTCGCCGGTCCAGCTCGCCGCGCCAACCCCGTAACCCCAGCCAATGGTCCAGCCTGTGCGGGCCGAGGGGTAGACCTGGAGCGCATCCCAGCCCTGGTCGTAACCGGGGGTGTTCCAGATGTAGGCGGAGATCCAGGAACGATTGTCAAGGGAGACGTTGACGGGGTGAGCCATCTTGAAGGGCCACACAAAGTCCGTCATCTTGGTGAAGCGCAGGTCGATCTTCTGATACGAGCGACCCGAGGCACTCCAGGAGCGAAGGACGCGCACGCCATCTTCCTGATCCTTGACGTTTTCGTTGTTGAGCAGCTGGTTGACGGTGTCATTGGAGTACTGGACGACATCAAATGCGTCAGTGTTGCGCTCGCGCGTGGTCAGCTTCGAGGTGTCACCCTTACCGCCACTCCAGCCTTCCCAGCCCTCGCGGCCACGGCCGATGAGAACCCAGCCACCTCCATCTGTCGTCTGGTCACAAAAGAACTGCGCAGGGGCATCCATCGCGGGGGTCTGCAGCCAGTAGGTGCCGTCAGAAGCCGCAGGATTACGCTGCTTAATATCCCAGCACGACGCGGCGGCAGTGGCGGCACTAAGGCCGTCACGGGCGACGACCTGACCGGACTGACGGACATCATCTGCGTGCGCCATCGGGGCGAACGCAAGGGACGCAGACGCAACAATCGGCGCAGTTGCAAGGATTGCAAGGCGCGAAATCGCGGAAGCCATGACACGACCTTTCGACGGAACGAAACTTGTTGCATAAATAATTACACAACAAGCGCCGCCAGATCAACCGCTTGGTCAATGCCGACTTTTACAGGCGCACCATGCGCCCCTTGGTTAACCCCGCCGATTCTTCGCGAGGGACCCAAGTCCCGTCAGATGCAGGCGATCTCGGAAAATCCAGCAAACACAGGCAAAAATGAGGATAGAGAGGGCGGAGCCCACGACGGTCGCGACGAAGGAATCACGCCCCAGCGCCCACGCTATACAACCGCCCGGAATCACCGCAGACACACCCACAACGAGAATCGGCTTGACCACCTCGGACAATTTCGGTGTCACACCGATGAAGCGCGATACCTGAATAGTCGCCATTGCCGCGTCAAGCACCATACACACCGCCCACACGGCGGCGGCGGCGACCATTCCTCCACGCGGAATAAAGATGACGTTACCCACAACGTTGAGGGTCAGCACCACAATCTTGTTAACCGCCGCCCAACCCGAGCGCCCACTCATGATGAGCAGCGAGTGAATATTGCCCGCCATGAACGTCACGATGGAGCCGACACACAGCACCACAAGAACGTTGGCACCCGGCGCGAAGCCATCGCCCAGGATCCGCATGAGCGCGGGAGCGAAAATCGCCATGAGCGCATAGATCGGAGCAGCAAAGAGGACCAGCCAAATCGATGCCGTGGCGTACAGGTCGCGCAGCTCCCTCGTGCGCCCCTGATGCAAAAGCTTGGAGAACTGAGGAGACACAACAACGCGCAGGGCCGTGTCCACGACCATGCCGGCCTGAATGAACCGAATCGCACCACCGTAGATGCCCGAGGCCGCATCGCCAGCGAGCATACCGACGAGCAGCACATCGAGCCACTGCAAGGCCTGCTCCAACCCCGCCGTCAGGGTTCGCGGCAGCGCGAAAGTAATGACTTGGCGCCGACGCTCAGCCCCGGGCCAGCGCCCGACCGAATCCGCGACCGACGGCATATGACGCAGCAACAGCCACCACGAGACGACCAGAACGATAACAAAAGGAAGGGCCCACGCCACCGAGACCAGAGCCAGCGACCCGGTCAACGCGGCCGCAAGCGCCACCAAGAGAGGACGCAGACCGGGAAGCAACAGGTTCTGGACGAGCACGTACTCGCGCATATTGCCGAGCGCCCGCAGCGCGGCGGAGGCCACGATCGTCAGGGCACCGATCGGCACGAACCACAAGACGGCACGGGTGGCCCCCGCGACCTCCTCGTTCCAGATCAACGGAGCCACGGCCTCGAGAACGAGCACGCAGACGGTGGATACACCCACGGTCATGGTCGCCATGAACGAGCAAGTCGCGCGGATCTCCTGGGGCGCATCCAGCGACAGGCGGGGCATCAGGTAGATCGCCGTAGAGTCAAGGCCGACCTTCGCCAACGCCATGACGATCGCGAAGACGCCGGTCGCCTGAGTGACGACGCCTGCCCCCTCGGCCCCCAGCATACGAGACAGGATGATCGTGAACGCGAAGCCCAGAATCGCCGACGCCGCCGCTCCAACGAAGCCGACAATACCCCCGCGCGCGAGGGAACGCCTGGCTTGATTTGTCTCACTCATGAGTAACCTCCCCGCTACCGCGCGGTAGCCTTTCCCTATAACCGATCGATGGGATACACATGGACTTCAAACTCGATTCACTCTCGCCCGCCCGCAAGAAATCTCTCCTGGCGGCCGCGATTCTCCTGATCATCGCGCTCATCATCGCGGGCATCCTGCGCCTGACGGGTTCCTCCGACTCCGAGACCTCGGCAGCCTCCGGCATCCAGTCCTCCCCGGAGGACCAGTCGACCGGGCCGCAGTCCGTCGTCAAGACGATCACGCCCCAGTCCGCGGGCCCGGCCAACACGTCGGGCTCAATGGGCACCGAGGCAGAAGCCGGCGAGCAGGCCCAGTACGTCGTCAACACCCTGTGGAACGCGTATGCGGACCCCGAGCAGGCCCGGGCCACCGACCTGTCGTCCATCCTCACCGAGTCCGCGCTCGAAGAGTTCGACGCGCAGGCCCTGGAGTGGTCGAAGGACGGCACCCGCGCCGAAGGCACACCCACCCTGGAGAATCCGCAGATCATCTCCGATGACGGCACCGGCAACGTCACCGTCTCGGTGTGCGTGGATTCCTCCTCCGTGCGCCTCCTCAACGACGCCGGGACCACGCTGACGGACGAGACGCGCATGACCCGCGCCCTCACCTATTTTCAGTTTGTGAAGGAGGGAGAGAACTGGAAACTTGCCGGTTTTTCCTTCCCCGACGACCCGACCTGTTGAGTCGCGCAAGCATCTGAGTGGAGAAAGCCCCGTCGTTCGCGGCGGGGCTTTTCCATTCCCCAAGGCGGACCGGGCGCGCAGCGCGAACCGTTCCGGCGACACTACCCGCCCCGGGCGCCCCCTGGGCCGAAGCGGCGGCCCGACGCAGAGGATCACTCTCCTCCTCAAGGTGGCGCGACAACAGGCTGACGGCGACAACGGAGATCATAAGGCCGGTGTTCATGCCGTAGTAGAACTGCTCCACGAGGGTCGCCAGAATAATGCCACCCAGGATCGAGCCGTACACGTCCGTGGCCCGCCAGATGCGCGGGAACATGCGCACGAAGAAGGCGAGGAACAGGGCCAGGCCGACCAGGCCGTAGGAGAAGATGACCGTCCAGAACTGGCCCTGCGTGCCCAGGGAAGGCAGCCACGGCGAGGCGGAGGGACGCGGCGCACCGAACCCGAGCAACGGGGACTGCTGGAGTTCGTACAGCGTCTCCAGGTAGTTCGACGCACGGTCCTCCGTCGACGAGGAGGCGGCGACGCGCTCGAGGAGCGACTGCGAGGCCGGGGTGGCCAGCCAGGCGCCGAAGCCCACCAGGACCGCGGCGAGGATACCCAAGACGGTGCGCCAGGCCCCCGCGCGCAGACGCTGAAAGCCGACCCACGCGACGATGACGATCAGGCCGATGTACATGCCACGGTTAAGGGTCGCGGCAGCCGGAATCACCGACAGCGCGCACACGGCGGCCACAAGGAAACGCCACTTGGAGCGTTCGCGCCACAGCACGTAGGCGAAGATGAGCGCCAACGGGAAGATCAACGAATACACGTTGCCGTAGGTATTGGAATAAATGAAGGGGGCCGACGGGCGCGGGTCGGAGAGGATCCACGACGAGGGGTTCCACTGGGTGGTCGCGCGCTTCGTGAACTCTTTGACGAAGTCGTTGGAGTGCAGGGCACGCGGCACCAGGTAGTACATGAGCGTCTTGAATCGCAGCGTCGGGGCCGCCATAGCGATGAAGCCGCCAATCGTGGTCGATGCGAGGAAACCCCACATCGTGCCCACGATCGTGCGCACGCTCAGGGACTCGCGCGCATTGAACGCGTAGACCGCGAAAATACCGGGCGCCAGCTGAAGCAGGAAGCGGTAGAACGCGCCGATGACGCGTCCGCCCGAGTCAAGCATCGTCATGGAGGCCAGGACCCATGCCAGGAAGAACGTCCAGATGATCGCCCCGGGCGGGAAGCGCAGGCCGTGTCGGCCGATCATGAACACGAGCATGATCGACGCGAACAGCGGCCACATGAGGTCGCCGGAGCCGAGCACCCACCACAGGAAGTACGCCGCATAGGCCACGACGAAGGGCCACGCCGGCAGGTCCTGCGCGTCCTCCCGCAGCGGCCCGATGCGGGCGGGTGCGGGCTTCGTCCAGATTCCTCGGCGCGCACTCACGCGTCCGGGCTCCCTTCGGGGGCACCACACTCCCCGGACGAGGCCGGGGCATCGAAGCCGCTGCCCGCGCCAGGCGCGCCCTGGGCGGAATCGGCGACCTGAGCATCACGTCGGGGCGCAACCAGCTTGTTGCGCCTGCGCGAAGACAGGTACAGGAAGGGGCCCTCCAGGAAGCCCCTGATCTCGGACTTGGTCAGGGAACCGGGCACGTCGTCGTCGGTACCGGCGACGCGGGCGCCGCCGGGCTTGATTCGGTTCAGGACGCCGGGAACGCGGGCGATGAGGGTGCCCAGGACGGAAGGCTTGTCGATGATCGCCTTCGTGAGCAGGGCGGCCATGCCGGAGCCATTGCCACGGATCTGCTTGTCCAGGCCGGCCTCGTCGACGCGGTGGCGGTGATGCACGAGTGCGTCGGGAGTGTGGACGATGACATCACCCGTGGCCAAGATACGCGCAAACATGTCGAGGTCTTCGCCACCGCGCGTAGCGGTTCCTGCGCCGAGAGCCGGGTCGAAGGGGCCGACCTCCATGAGGACGTCACGGCGCATCGCCATGCACACACCGGCGCCGACACGCGCGGTCGTAATCGGGAAGAGGGGGCCACCGTCGCCCTTCTCCCCCAGCGCTTCCAGGCCGCTGGGCAGGTCGCCGATGCACCAGACACGGGGGCTCATGTCCTTGGGGAAGCCGCCGCGCGACTCGAACCAGCGCTGCGGCTTGTAGCGTTCCTCCAGGGGCAGGGCGATGCCCGTTGTCGCGGCCACGTAGGGCGAGGCCGTGAAGGGGTCGATCATGGCGGTCAGCCAGTGGGGATCGACGATGGCGTCGTCGTCCGTGAAGACAATGACCTCGCCGCGCGCTGCCAGGACACCGCGGTTGCGGGCGCGCGACAGGCCGGGGCGAGAGGCGGAGACGATGCTCATGCGCGTGTCGGTGATACCGGCGAGCTTCTCGCGGGTCTGTCCGGTGTGCGGCGCGTTGTCGACGACGACGAGGGAGAAGCGCTGGTGATCCTGGGCCAGGATGGCGCGCACCGCGTCCTCGAGCATGTCGCAGGAGCCAACCGTGCACATGATGACGGTGGCGTCAATATCCGCTCCGGCGCCCTCCTCCCAGCCGCGGGCGGGGGCGGGGGCCACTTCCGCGACCGCGGGGTCCGCCTCGGGGTGCGCCGTGCCGGCGATCTCCACGAAGTCGGAGTTGCGCCCGTTGTCACGCACGAGAACCAGCGCGCGCGGGGACTTCGGGTCACCCGAGATGAGCTGGCTGACGCGGGCGGTGCGGTCCACGTGCCAGATCGAGGCGGCCTTGTCGTCGAGAGTGGTGATCTCCTCGGCGCTCACTTCTTGTCCTTCGCGTTGGTCGACTTCTTGTTTGCTGAGCCCTTCTTGTCGGCCGTATTCTCGGTGGCTTTGTCGGGGATCGACTCCTTCTCGGGCGTCGTGTCCGTCGCCTCGTCCTGGGTCGGCTCCACGGCCTCGTCCTCGGGCTCGATGACCTCGAGGGCGGGGGACGAAACGGTCTCGGCACTGCCGCGGACCTGTCCGCACAGGTAGATCATGCCGTTGACCTCACGATTGATGATCGCAAGCTCGTCGAGGAGGGCGTGCAGCTTCGCCAGGTCGTGGCCCTTACGCACGGCGATGAGGACGTGGCGGGAGGGGCGAACCTCGTCAAGAAGGGATGCGAGAGGCTGGTGAATGTCAATGAGACGCGGGGCCGGCACACGGGTCTCGGCCAGGGAGCGCGACAGGACGCGGTGCATCCGGCGCGCCTCGGGGTCGGAGGCGTCGACGATCAGGTCGACCCAGTGGTCCCGGTCAATCGCCATCGCGAGCATGCGCGTGGGGGCGAGCCACGGCTCGGGCACGTCCTCTTCGGCGCTCCACACAGGCAGGGCCGTCAAGTCCGCCAACTGCGTGGGAGAGTCCAGGTAGCGGGCGCGCGTCTCACGCAGGAGCACCAGCACGAGGCCCACGAAGACACCAACGACGGTGAAGATCAGGATGAGGCGGGTCTTGGAGGGCTCCACCGTGTCGCTCGAGGCGTCAGCACTCGTAATCACGAGGCCGGCGCTGGCGTGGTACGGCCCTAGCTGGGCAACCTGCTCCTTGAGCTTGTTGATCTGCTTCGTCACCTCGGCGGCACGCGGGTTCTCCCTCGTCTTACCATCCTCGTCAACGGTGGGAGTCAGCGTCTCCAGCTCGGCCTCGAGGGCGGCGATCTCCTCGTTCGTGGATGCAGCCATCTCGTCGGCGCGCTGCTCAACGAGGGCGGTGCGCTCCTGCAGGTAAAACTCGGCGATCGCATCGGCCGCCGCAACGGCCTCGGCGCGGGTGGGCGCCGAATACTCGATCTTCACGATCGTGCCGTTCGTGTCGCCCGACACCTCCATGTTGGAGCGCAGATCGGAGGCAGTGATGCCGCCGCCGAGCTTCTCAGCCGCCGCGTCCAAAACCGTCGCGGACTTCGCGATGCCCTGCTCGGTGACCATGTCCGTCGTGTTCGACAGGGAGGCGCGCACGGCGGGAGCGGGAGTGATGGCCGGAGAAGTGACGGTCATCGAGACGGCCGCCGTGTGTGTGGCTGGAATACCGAAGGCTGCAACGACACCAAGAACCATGCCAACCACGGTCCCCGCAGCGATCGACCTCCAGCGGCGCGCCAGGGCGTGACGGAGGATCTGCTGGCCGCCGGTGGGCGGAGGGGTAAGGATCATGGCTGTTCTCCTTGGATGGTCGAGCGCACCCACGCGGCGCGCGCATTCAGCCGACGCTCGAGAGCGCGGCGGGGCTTGGCGGGTCGAGACGCGACCCCCCGAGTGTAGACCTGAACGAAGCGGTCGAGCTCGCGCTCGGCCTCCTCGCGAGGAAGCGAAACGAGGGACACCAGACGCGGCAGCGCCTGTCCCGTGAGGGATGTCGACAGGTCGGCGAAGGCCTGGGCCTGCTCCGGGCTCTTCCATGAATCCGAGCGCCAGGCTTTGTTGCCCGTGACCTGGCCGGGGTGGATGCGGTACAGGAGGCCCCAGGCCGCCAGGCGACGAATACGCCCACCGGCGGCGGCAACGCGCAGCCACAGGTCGTAGTCCTCAGCGGGCACCGAGCGGTAGCCGCCGACGCGCTCAATGATCTCGCGCGTGGCCAGCATGGTTGGGTGACACACGGGGTTGGTGAGCAGCAGGTGCCAGCCCATGTCCTCGGGCGTGATCTCGTAGGGCACGCGAGGCACCGGGCGGGAACCGCGCAGCTCGATCATCTGCGTGAACACCATGTCGTCGCCGCGCTCAATCGCGCGCAGCGTGCGCCTGAAACGGCCCCTGAGGGACACGTCGTCGGCGTCCATGCGGCCCACCAGGCGCGAATCCGTGCGCTCCATCAGCTGGGTCAAGACGCGAGAGACACCGCCCTCGCCCGGTGTGATGTCTTCGATGCGCAGGCGAGGATCGACCACGCCGCCGCGGGACGCACCGCGAATCGCCTCGCCCACCGTCGAATCGGAGGAGGAGTCGTTACCGACAACCAGCTCGGAGTCACGGGGCATGGCGGCCAGGGTCGAGGCCACGGCGCGCCTGATCGTGCCCGCCGCGTTGCGAGCGGGCAGGATGACCGACATCTCAGGCACGTGACTCCCCCTGCTTCGCGGCCTCCTTGGCGGCAGCATCCAGGGCCCGCAGGTCGCGGAAACGGCGGCGCAACGAGATCGAGGAGTGCGCAACCGCGATAACGGCGAGGAAGGTGTAGAGCACCATGAAAGGAACGCCGAAGCCCCACAGGACGAAGGACCAGCACAGGACACCCGGGTCGGTGGGCAGCAGCACGAAGGAACGCAGGTTCCCACCGCGCGTCTGCTTGCGGCCGGCCGCGCGCACGAACTGCTCGGCCAGGATCTGGCTCATGAACTGACCCGACGTCACCCAGCCGTAAACGAGAGCCACGATGGCGAGCCACCAGGACTCGGGACGGTACACCATGACTGCGGCTGCCGTGCAGAAGTGAATCGCGGGCGAGCGGAAGGCGTCAGCAACGTGGTCCACCCACTCCCCCGTCTTCGAGGACGCGCCGGTCACGCGCGACACCTGACCGTCCGCCGAATCAAACATGAAGCCAACAGCCAGCGCCGTGCCCACGATGAGGCCCGTCCACCACGCGGGTTCACACGCGACGAGGACGATGAGGCCAAGCGTCGAGAAGCACACGGAGATGAAGCTGACGAAGTTCGGCGTCCAGCCAAAAGCCGCGCAGGCGGCCGCCACGACGCGCGCGGCGCCGCGGTTCACCCAGCGCATGTACGCGGGAACGCCCGCGCCCGGCTTCTGGGCGGCAGCCAGCGCGCTGCGGTACGCGCTAAAACGGGTCCCCCACGAGGAGTCCGGCTCCAGCACCACGGGAAGGCTCACTGCGCCTCCTCTTCCGCCGTCTGCTGCGACTTGTCAGCCGAGGGGTCGTCAGTGAAATCCTCGGGCGCGATGAAACGGCGAAGCTTCGTCGACGAGGTCGACGGCGTGTAGGGAAGGTAGACGACGCGCGCGCCGACCTCCGCCATCTCCGCTTCGAGCTGAGCGCCCTTGGGGGTGTCCTTCCAGTCGTCGCCCTTGAAGAGCACGTCGAAAGGCTGGAGACGCCAGGCCAGACGCTTGTCCTGATCCAGGTCCACGACCACCGCGTCCACGAAGCGCAGCGACGACACGAGGTCGCAGCGTTCCTTGAGCGGGATGACGGGGGCGCGCCCCTTCATGCGGATGAGGGCCTCGTCGGAGGTCACACCGACGACCAGTCGATCGCAGCGCTCGCGGGCGGCGCGCAGGATGTTGAGGTGTCCCTGATGGAACATGTCAAAACCACCGGGAACGTAGCCGGTGACAGGAGCGTGTTGCTGAGTCGTTTCGTCCACGTAACAAGTGTGCCATTTATCAGACGGTCAACGCGACGCTTACCCGCTAAATGACCGAAAGATCACGTCTCAGCGTTGCCCACCAAGTGACAAACGGAGTCGCGAAAGCTTGCAAACACAAGCAAATATGACCAGATGGCCGCACCCCTTCTTGTTACATGCTCCGGCACGCCCTCACCGCTCGATGCACACCCCTCGGGCCGCGGCGCGGTCAGCATCCGCGCAGTTAGGGTCGCGCCCACCCCGGGAACCAGCCAAAGCCTCGCGAGTGGGCGCACCCGAGCGCGCCGCCGCGAAATCTCCCCGCGCACGGCCCGAGCGGCAGGAGTCAGCGGGAGAAGACGACCGTGCGGTTGCCGTTCATGAGGACGCGATGCTCCGCGTGGAAGCGGACGGCCTGGGCGAGGACGCGGCGCTCCACGTCCTGGCCGAGGGCCACCATGTCGGGCGTGGAGTCGGCGTGGGAGACGCGGGTGACGTCCTGCTCGATGATCGGGCCCT
>ERZ772961.679-NODE-679-length-13366-cov-9.673278_pt1 | contig 13366 bp, 12 predicted proteins | sample MGYA00580677_ERZ772961 | MGnify/ENA primary metagenome ERZ772961 (study PRJEB29015, sample SAMEA2738088) | human oral metagenome | biome: human oral; feature: human-associated habitat; material: saliva | place: China | collected 2227 ... | reverse complement strand
GGCGTCGGCCCATCGCCCACCAGGACCCAAAAATGAAGTAGAGCGGCACACCCAGCATCGGCCACAGGAAGATCAGCAGCAGCCACGCGGTCGACGTCGAGGCGCGGCGATGCTTGGGCACGATGCCGAGCGCGATGATACGGATGGCGAACTCGAAAGCCCCGAAAAGGAGCCATGCCCACAGCGGCGGTTCAGGATGTGGCGGCAGCATACACCTATGGTAGCGAGCGCCCCAGATCCTGGTCGGCCCACCGCTGCCAATGCGGTGCGTAGGTCTGCCCGTCGCGCGCGATCGCACGGTGTCGGCGTTCATCCTCGCCGGGGTCAGCGATCCACACGGCCAGGTCGGCCTCGGCCTCGATGGCGCCGCAGCCCTCGATGATGGTCGGGGCGAGGGGGACGCGGACCATCGCCCCGGTCGTGCCATTCTCCCAATCCCAGGCCTCGTAGGAGGAGGCACGTCCTCCCCGCAGGTCGGCGGCGATTCGCCGCGCGATGTCGGCGCCCGCCGCGAGGCCGTCCCAGCCGGGATACCAGTCGTCGAGGTGCAGCACCTGCCAGCCGTTCACGAGCCGAGCGAGCGCGGCGGCCAGCGTGGACTTCCCGGAGCCGGAGTAGCCGTCGATCGTGACGACCGGGACGGCGCGCTGTGCTCGCGCGGGTTCGCCGTGGGACGAGGCCGTGGCTCGCTCCCCCGCCAGGGCACTCAGGCGGGGGGCGAGGTCTCGGGCGGCCTCATCGGGGCTCATCGTGACGGGGACGGTGACCCGCAGGCCCGCTCCCCCGCGCGCATCCTCCCAGGCCAGGGGGCTCATCGGCCCACCAGGGCGAAGGTGCCCGCCCAGATGCTCGCGGCCAGCGCGATCGCGGGCACGGCCACGGCGACAACCATGAGGGCCGCGTCGGCAGCATGCAGGCGCGAGACGCGCGCCCACGTGCGCGCGCCTTCCGCCCCGAAGCCCCGGGCCTCCATGGTGGTGGCCAGCTTGCCGGAGCGACGCAGCGCGAACACGAGCAGCGAGAAGGAGCCTCGCAGGAAGGAACGGATGCGCGAGGCGTCACCCACGCCTCGGGCACGCCGCGCCCGCTCGAGGGCCTTCCAGTCGGCAGCCATCAGCGACGTCATGCGCGCGCCCGCGAGCGCGGCCAGGACAGGACGGGCGGGCAGGTGCAGGATCTGCGCGAGGCCGTCGCCCATGTCGGTCGGGTCGATGCGGTCAAGCAGGGCGATCGCGGGCATGACGATCGCACACATGCGCAGGCCGATGCCCAGCGCCAGCCACATCGAGTGGTCCGAAATCGCGGCCGGCCCGAACTGCCAGTAGACGGTGCCACCGGGTGAGGCGTACAGCAGCATGGACAGCGCACCGAGCGGCGCGGCCACGAGCAGCGGCGTCGCCTTCATGAAGAAGCTGCGCGCCGACACGCCCGACAGGGGCATGAGCGCGAGCTCGAGGGCGAGTGCCACGCCCGCGCTCACCGGGTCAATCGTGATCAGCAGGGGGGTCGTGGCGACCAGGAGGGCGAGCACGCGGGCGACGGGATTCGTGCGCGCGAGGAGCCCTCGGGCGCCGCGCCGCGATTCGCGCGAGGGCGCGGGATCCGCATTCGTCTCGGCCTGCGCACCCCCATCGTGAGCGTTCCCGGCGGAGGCGGCCCCGGCCTCGTCGTCGGAATCTGCGGCGGTCGCACCGCGCGTCCCGACCTGCCCGAGGTCGACGACACGCTGGCCCATCGCGGCCACGAACGCGGGGTCGTGCGTAATCGACACCAGGGTGACGCCACGCTCGAGGGCGGCGCGCAGGAGGCGCACGAGGCCGAGCCACGTGCCGCGGTCCTGGCCGAAAGTCGGCTCGTCGAGGATCAGCAGTTCGGGAGCGCTGATGAGCGCGGTCGCCACCGACAGGCGACGCTTCTCGCCACCCGACAGCGTCATGGGGTTGGCGCGCGCGAGTTTGGTCAGGCCCAAGGCCTCGAGGTGTTCGTCGACGAGGGGGGCGATCTCCTCGTCGCTCATGCCGGCGGCGCGCGGACCGATCGCGAGTTCCTCGGCGACGGTGGCGGCCAGGAACTGGTATTCGGGCTCCTGGAAGACCATCGACATGCGGCCCAGGAGTTGCTTGCTGCTCCACTCGTGCGGGTCGCCAGCCGTACCGTCGGAGGTCTCAACCTCGACGGCGCCTTCCAGAGGCGGCAGGAGGCCCGCGAGCGTCAAGGCAAAGGTTGATTTTCCGGCGCCGTTAGCGCCAACGATGCAGGTGGAGACGCCGCGCTCGATCGTCAGGCCGATGCCGCTGCGCACGGGGGCGGACGCGTCGTAGCCGATCGTCAGGTCGGTGACGCGGGCGATCGGGGCGGCTTCGGACGAGGCCGGGGGGACCTCGGGGGCGGGGCCGACCTCGGCGGCGACGTCGTCGCCGGGAAGCCAGATGCCGCGCTCACGCAGGGCATCGCCCTGCTGCTTGAGGACCTCGTCGAGGGGGCCGTCGGCGGCGATCGCGCCGTCCGCGACCACGATGACACGATCCACGAGGGAGGCCCACACGTCGACGCGGTGCTCGACGACGACCACGGTCGCGCCCGTGCGCTCCACGACAGCCTCGACGGCGGCGCGCACCTCGGCGACGCCGCTCGGGTCCAGGTTCGCGGTGGGCTCGTCCAAGAGCAGCAGGCCCGGGCCCATCGCGAGGATCGACGCCAGAGCCAGGCGCTGCTTCTGCCCGCCCGACAGCTCCGTCGTCGAATGATCCAGGGGGACGCTCAGGCCCACCGCCTCGAGCGAATTCTCCACGCGCGGCCAGATCTCCTCGCGCGCGACCCCCAAGTTTTCCATGCCGAAGGCCACGTCGTCGCCCACGCGGGCGAGGACCACCTGGGCCTCGGGGTCCTGCATGAGCAGGCCAACGCGGCCCCTCGCCTCGGCCGGAGCAACGCCGTCGACGGTGAGCGTGCCGGTGGCCTCGCCCTCCTCGGCGCCGCCCAGCAGGCCGGCCAAGCCGCCCATGAGCGTCGACTTGCCCGACCCGGACGGGCCCAACACCAGCACGCGCCCGCCCGGCGCGATATCGAGATCAACGTCCGACAGCGCGGCGTTCTTGCGCCCGGCGTGACGCCATCCCCAGCCGCGCGCGCACACGCGCGCGCCCGCCCCCTCACCCAGCGCATCCGAGGCACCGGGCGAGGACACGGGGCGTGAGGAGGCGGAGTGGGCCTCGTCCATGGATTCGAAATCAGACAAGCTCACGCGCTCCACGGCCGGAGGCGAAGCGATCCAGCGCGCCCGTCTTTGCGAGCGCATTCGTCAGCGCCCACGCGAGGATGCCCGCCAGGACCACGCCCGAGATGGCGCCGCACACGAGGTAGATCGCGTTGTAGAGCGCGCCCTTCTCGATGTGGCCGTAGAGGAAGAGCTCGAGGACCCACTCGAACGCGAAAGACACGGCGCCCGCAACGCCCACGATTGCCGCATTGAAGCGGCGGTAGGCAACGAGGGCGAAGACGACCTCCGCGCCGATGCCCTGCGCGAGACCCGAGTAAATGGTCTCGACGGCCCACTGGGACCCCAGAGCCATGGAGACGGTCGCGGCCATCAGCTCAACGAAGAGCGCGGCGCCGGGCTTACGGATCACGTAGCCGCCGAGCGTGCCACCCAGCAGCCAGACGCCCGTCGCAAGTCCATCCAGGCCGGGGGTTATGGCCTTGAGGGCCTCCAGGGCGGCATTACCCACCTGATTCCAGACGACGAAAATGAGGCCGCAAGCAACGCCCAGGACGGCGGCGGTGACAATGTCAATGACCCTCCAGCGGAGGGACGGAGCAGTGGATGCCATGCGAAAAGACTCCCTTCGTGTTGCACGGCGGCCACGTGGGAAGAGCCTTCCTACGCCGGTATGATCCGGATCAGGTTCTACGGTCGGGGGTGGTCCCTCTCAGCTCGGTTCGAGCTCCCGTGGCACGCTGGTGAGCATAGTCACTAACTATGGGTTCCGCTACTCGTGCAGGTGAGGACCGGTATGCGGTCCCTCGCCCGTGCCGCCGTCGCCGAGGACGCCCCGCGACGCGCGGCGCAGCAGGAAATGGCGGTTCGCGAAGGCCGCGCCCACAATGAACGCGATCCAAATCAGCGAATACACGAGGCCGGGGCGAGTATCGTCCCACATCGCCAGGATGACGCCCATGCAGCCCATGAACGCCAGGACGATCCAGGCGCTGATCGCGCCGCCGGGCGCCTTGAACTGTGAGGCCGTGTGCAGCTGGGGGCACTTACGCAGGTAGACCAGGTAGGACACGACGATGACGACCCACACGCCCATGAACAGCGTGGCCGACACGGAGGTCACCAGCGTGAAGGCCTCGGAAATCGAGCCGCCCATCCCCATGATGACGATGCCCGACAGCAGGCACACGCACGACAGGAACAGGGCGTTGAGGGGCACGTGGTGCTTGGAGAGGCGGGCGAAGATGCCCGGCGCCTGCTCCTGGCGAGCCAGGCCGTAGAGCATGCGCGACGTGGAGTAGATGCCCGAATTCGCGCTCGAGGCCGCCGAGGAGAGGACCACCAGGTTGACGATCGTGGCCGCGGCGCCCAGGCCGGTCAGCGAGAACATCGTGACGAAGGGGGATTTCTCCGGGCTCACCTGATCCCAGGGGGTCACCATCATGATGGCCGCAAGCGCCGCCACGTAGAAGAGCATGATGCGAACGGGGATGGAGTTGACGGCCTTCGGCAGGGTGTTGTCCGGGTCGTCGGTCTCGGCAACGGTCGTGCCGACCATCTCGATGCCGATGAACGCGAAGAGGGCGATCTGGAAGCCGCCGAGGAAGCCGGTGAATCCGGTCGGGAAGAAGCCGCCGTGGCTCCACAGGTTCGAGACCGCGGCCGCGGTGCCCTCGGTATCGACGGTACCCATGGCGACCATGCCGAAACCGACGATGACCAGGGCAATAATCGCGACGATCTTAATGAGTGCGAACCAGAACTCCGTCTCGCCGAAGGCCTTCACCGTCATCGCGTTGAGGGCGAAGAGCAGCAGAGTCGTCGCGCCGATGGGGATCCACGCGGGCAGGTCTGGCCACCAGAAGTGCGTGTAGCCGGTGATCGCGATCATGTCGGCGACGCCGGTGACCACCCAACACGCCCAGTACGTCCAGCCCGTCACGAACCCGGCCCACGGGCCAATCAGGTCGCGGGCAATGTCCGCGAAGGTCGCGTACTTGTGGTCGGAGAGCAGCAGCTCGCCGAGGGTACGCATGAACAGGAAGAGGACCGCGCCGATGATCATATAGACCAGCAGGATCGAGGGGCCGGCGACGGAGATCGTCTTACCCGAGCCCATGAACAGGCCCGTGCCAATCGCGCCACCGATGGCAATCAGCTGGATGTGGCGGTTTTTCAGCGTGCGCTGAAGTTTGTCGCCACCCTGATGGGGCTCACCGTGCTCGACGTTCTCACTTGTCATCGTTGTTCCTTCCGCCAGCTCCCATCCTGGGGGCACCTTTGCGCGGCCTTTGCGCGCTCTCGCGACGCGCTTGACTATCCAACGCTACCGCACGGGTAGGCCCATGACCGAATCCAGAGCTACGCATGGCAGAGGCCGCGCATTCAAGTTAGGTTTGCCTTATGACGCAGAATCCAACGCCTTCGACGGGCGAGACCGCCACCCCCTCAACTGCCGAGGCCTCGTACCCCCTGATCTCCGTGGCCACCGTTCCCACCGAGCGGGCCGCACGCTACGGCAAGCAGCTGGTGAGCCACATGGGCCACAAGATCACGGGCTCGTGGGACGAGGAGGCGGGCAACGGATACCTGCTGTTCGACCGCGAGGGTCCAGTTCTGGGGCGTTTCGACGTGATCGCGTCGGCGTCTGATCTGAGGCTTGAGCTGCGCACGGAGCCCGAGCGCGCCGATCGCCTCGAATTCATCGTCGGCATCCACCTGGCGCGCTTCGGCGCGCGCGACAGCCTCGCCATTTCGTGGGAGCGCACCGACGGCAGCGAAGGTTCGACGCAGGGCCCCCTCACCCCCGAAGAGGTCGAGGCGCACGCCCGCGCCAAGAAGGCAGCCCGCGAGGCGGCGCAGGCGGCCGGGCAAGCGGAGTAGGCACAGCACGAGGCGGGCGCGCTAGGCGGGGCACACAGCAGCGTATGCCCAGCGGCACGCGGCAGCATCGCCGCACGCACAGTGGAGTTAACGCGGCGGCCCCCATCAATTCCGCATGCAATTCCCTGACCACCAAACGCGTTAGCGCCTCAAAAACTGCAGAATTCCAACGTTCCGACTTCAAAAGTTGAAGCACGCACGAGGGAATTGCATGCGAAATTTGGAGACGAGAGCTGAGCCGAACGGCGAAACCACACCCACACCAGCTGACACCGCAACGACAGAAACTTATCGACGTTAGGAGCTGTCGGAAACGTCGTACCACTGAAGGGTGATGCAGTGGTTAGGGAGCATTACACCAGTTAGGGAGCATTACACCACCTGGGAACTGGTGTAATACCCAGCTAAATGGTGTTACACCACTTAGCAACAAGCCCAACCGCGCGGCCAGCGTTCGGCGCCGGGAGGCGTTGCACCACTTACGTATGTAATGCACTAGTTAGCCAGGCATTGCACTAGCTACTATCCAGTGCAATACTCCCCCATCTAGTGCATTGCTCCTTCAACTAGTGCATTGCTCCCCGAAATAGCGCAATGCTTCGGAGTCACAAGCTCCACCATGGTCCGCGCAGCAACTCCTACACCCGGCACTGCACCCGTTACGGGACGCTGCACCCGATCAGAACGGGTGCACCGCCTACGGATCGGGTGCACCACCTACGGATCGGGTGCACCACCCACACTCACAAGCACAACCGTGGCGAACGCCCCGCCACTGTCCCCACATTCACCAATTCCGCACGTAATTCCCTGGCGACCAGACTTTGTAGCACCCCAAAAACCGCAGAATTCCAACGTTTCGACTTCAAATGTTGAAACACCCGCAGGGGAATTACGTGCGAAATTTGGGGGACGCGCCCGAGCAGGCACTCAGCGTCAGAAACGGCACACACAGCACAGCGGCACACAACAAACCCCCGCAGCCACGAGGCTGCGGGGGTTGTCATTCAGCTCATTGCCGCGCACACTCCAGTTGCGCTTCCACTCGGAAACGCCACGGATGCCGCGCTGTATCGAGACGCGCCGACATCAGCGACAAAGCTGCAACGCTCAGCGGCCCTCGAGGTAGTTCTTCGCCGCGGCCAGGACCTGCTCCCACATGCCGATCGCGTCGTCGTACGCCTGGCGCGCCACGGCCTCGTCGTCGGAGACCGATGCCAGACCCGACTCTTCCACGTGGATGGCGACGCCGCCGCGCTCCTCGGACAGGGAAACCTCGACGCGGGTCGCGTACTCGTCGGGCAGCTCATCGTCGGCGAGCGGGTACCAGCGGAAGGCGACGACGTCCATCGGATCCTCGTCGGCCTTTTCGATCAGCCAGTCGCCGGCGTCCGGGTCGCTCACGCGATAGATGCCGTCATCCCCGAGGCTCACCTCGTGGTCACCCAGCGGGCCGTCGTTGACCCACCAGCCCGGCTCCGACACGAGCGCCCACGCGGCCTCAATGTCGCAGTCCACGACCACGTCGGTCTCGACGCGATCCAGGTCGTCCTCAACGTCGGCGTCAGAAGTCATGTCAAAGAAGCTCATACACCAACGGTACCGGGTCGGGCGCTCCCAGGCACGCGAATGGACACCGAAACGGGCGACCATCTCCGCACGTCGGCAAGCACCGGAACGCACAAGGGATCAGACACGCGAGCACGTCGGCGCACACACGCACGAGGCGTTGGAGCGCCGCGTTCCTCGCGCGCATACGACGAGGCCGTGGCCAGCCCCGCAGGAAAGCGAGAGTCGGCCACGGCCTCGTCGTGTCAAAGAGCCTCAGGCGAGACGCGTGATGCGGTAGCGCCAATCCACGGGGCCGACCTCGAGGGTCTCCACGCGGTAGTGGTGCTCGGAGTCCTGCAGGTGCGCGAACAGCGGCTCGGGCTGGTGGGGTGCGCAGATCTGGATGTTCTCGCCGACGGGCAGGTTATCGACCGCAGCGAAGAGGACCGCGTGGCGCACGACGCGGGGGATCGAGTGGATGACCAGCTCGTCCGCGCCGGGGCGGTGGATAACGCCGGCGCCGCCAGCGTGGACGTTGCCCGCCGAGGGGGCGCCGTCGCCGCAGCCGCAGCCGCCCGCGGTGGAGGCGATGGGCTCGGCAGCCATCTCATGGGGGCGCTCGGCGGGGGCGTCGTGTCCGCCACAGCCACAGCCGCCCTGCTCGACGGGGGCCTCGGCGGCGGGGGCATCGTGGCCGCCACAGCCGCAGCCACCCTGTTCGGCGGGGGCCTGCGCGGGAGTCTGCTCGGCGCGCGCCTTCTTACCTTCGCCGCCGCAGCCGCAGCCACAGCCTCCGTCCTCGGAGGGGACGGTGTTGGCGTCGACCAGCTTGAACATCTGATGGTCACTCATGTCTTTTCCTTATCCTTCGGCCCGACGGGCCATTTCAGCGAACCTTACCCAGTGTAGGCATGCCTCAGCCAAGCATGCGCGTTCACTTAATGAGGAACTCGGCCTCGACCTCGACGCTGACGTTGAGGGGCAGCGCGGCGACGCCCACGGCGCTGCGCGCGTGCTGGCTGCCGAAGATCTCGCCGAACAGCTCGGAGGCGCCGTTGATGACGCCGGCCTGGCCGTAGAAGTCGGGGCGCGAGGACACGAAGCCCACGACCTTCACGACGCCCGCGAGGTTGTCGATACCGCCCGCGACGGAGGCGGCCGCGGCCAGGGCGTTGAGGGCGCACACGCGCGCCGCGTCCTTGGCGTCCTCGGGGTCCACGCCGTCCTCGCCGACCGCGCCGATGCACACGGGCTCGCCGTTCACGACGGGGATCTGGCCGGAGGTGCGCACGACGCCGCGGTCGATGACGGCCGGCACGTAGGCGGCGACGGGGGTGGCGACGGCGGGCAGTTCGAGGCCGAGTTCGGCGAGTTTTTCGGAGGGGAGCATGGGGGTCCTTTCGTTGTCATTGACGAGGCCGGGGCTGGTCCGTTGATCCCAGTGTAGTTGGGCGCCTCGAAGGGATGGCAGGTGGGCGCACGGGGGCAGGGGGTGGACATTCTTGACTTCTTGTGTGCTGTCTCATAGGGTGTGGGGAAGACTTGCCGACCGGTAGAGGAGGGACCGTGCCTAATTTTTCCATCAATGAGGAGCAGATCAAGGCCGTCGCAACAAAACTGAACGACGTCAAGGACAGCTTCACGGGGATGCAGGCCCCTGGCCCGTTTGGCAATGGGGGATTCGGTTCTCTCTCGCTCACGCTCACGCACGCGGCTTTCACGACCGAGATCGCGGGACGCTGCGCGAATATCAAAACGTGGCATGCGTCGACCGATGCGGCGCTGCACGATACGACGAAGCAGAGCAAGCAGAACGATCAGCAATGGGCCGCATTGTTCCGCTCGGACCTCAACCAGCCACTGTAAGGGAGCCATCGTGACCGGATACTTTGAGTCACTGATCAACGACGTCCCCGGAAACGCCGATTCTCTCACCTCGCTCGCCGACGAGTGGGATACCTACGGCAACCGCTGCGACGGACTCGCCGACGACGCGATGTCCTCGGCGCACCTGGCACCCGAGTGGGTAGGTAGGGCACGCGAGGACTTCGGTACATCCCTCGAGCGCCAGAGGAACCGCTACATCAATTTGGGGGGTGATTGCACGACGGCGTCCTCGGCTCTCAGTGTCTATGCGGGGGCGGTACGCGCGGGGCAGAGCTACATCGAGAACCTGCGCTATCAGGCGTCAAAGCTCGACGAAGAGGCGGACAAGGCTCCTATCCCCTCGCTGGCCAGAGCGACACTCATACCCGCAGCGAGCGCCCTCGTCTTCGCGGCGTACATTCGAATCGAGTCCGTCAAGCGGGCCGCAGACTCCTGCGCACAGGACCTCGCGCGCATCGTGCACATCGAGCCCGTCCAGGTAAACGACAACAACAACCCCACGGAAGGCGGGCAGATGGGGCAGTTGTCGGACGACGAGATCGCCCAGATCCAAGAGGACCTCAAGGCACTGAAGAATGGGACGTTCAACTGGGAAGGAATGAAGCAGGGGCACATCGGCGACTGCTACTTCCTGGCCTCCATGGCCGCCTTGGCCCAAACCCCGGCGGGGCAAGCAAGGCTCGCTTCCATGATTCAGCCCCACTACGACGAGCACCACAACGTTGATGGCTACCTCGTTCGACTCCCAGCCGACCCCGCTCATCCCAACGCCTCACCGGGGCGTGAGGTCTTCGTGCACAGCAAGTACATTAACGGCGCCACCCAAGGGGGGCGCGTGGGCGTCTACTCCATCCTGGAAGCGGCGTGGGGGCAAAACCACCCCGGGGGCTCGAACAGCTCCGGGAATACCCCGCCAGGCATCGGCGGCGGAATGCCGGCCGACTCTTTCAAGGTTATGACGGGGAAATCCGCTATTACAGTGGAGTCGGACGGGAGCCCCGACAGCTACAACATCATCGAACGAGCAGGGGTGATCGCCGCTTCGAAACTGCACCAACCCATGGTGGCCAGCACAATCAACACTGACGCCACCTACACCGACGGCATGGCCTCAGTTAATGCGACGGTCAATGGGCAACCTACTCAAATCGACCTCTACGAAGCACATGCGTACACCGTGGTTTCTGCCGACGCGAATGGGGTGACCCTGTGCAATCCACACGGCAGCAACCCCACACCTGGGGATGGAAAGGCACCCGCCACCTTTACGCTCTCCTGGGACGACTACGAGAAGTACTACGGCAACACGGCGATCGGCAGTCGGTAGGCCATGCGCAATAGGTCCCCATTCCTAGCTGCCGTCGCGTCCACGTGCGTGGCGGCGGGAGTCCTGCTCACGGCATGCCTCCCGACACCCCACACGCCAACGCCGACTCCCTCACCAACCGTCACCACCGCGAGCCCCACGCCCGCGCCGTCACCTACGAGGAGCACCCCCATGCAAGCCTGCAACGGATACATCACCACCGTGGACGAAACCGCACAATTCGCCCCCGGAAAGAACCCAAACGAGCCGACCTTCGTCATCTCCAAGGTCGGTATCGAGAACGGCGCCATGTACGCCGCGATCGTCGGCGGGTGGGACGCCGGCTACCCCGGCTGGATCAAAGGCCGCCTCCTCGTCGGCGAGCCGAAGCACGTCCCAACCATCGGCACATTCACCCTCCTCGACATCACGACCGCACAGGCCGTCTACGGCCACGGCTCGGCCACCTTCTGCTTCGAACCCGACCCCGACTTCGAAGTCTCCAGCACGATCTGACCCATGAGATACACGCTCCGCCAGCCCGCGCACGCGGCCGCCGCCTGCGCGGGCCTGGCCCTGCTCCTCGGCGCCTGCGCGCCCACCACTCCCTTCGCCCACCCGACACCCACACCCACGTCCTCGTCCCCGACGCCCGCGCCGTCACCCACGAGGAGCACACCCATGCCAGAGTGCAACGGATGGATCACCACCGTCGACGAAACCGCACAATTCGCCCCCGGAAAGAGCCGGAACGAGCCAACCTTCGTTATATCCGACGTTGGCATCGAAAACGGTGCCATGTACGCTTATATCATCGGCGGGTGGGCCGACGGCTACCCCGGCTGGATCGACGACAGCCTCTATGTCGGCGAGCCGAAGCACGTCCCAACCATCGGCACATTCACCCTCCTCGACATCACGACCGCACAGGCCGTCTACGGCCACGGCTCGGCCACCTTCTGCTTCGAACCCGACCCCGACTTCGAAGTCTCCAGCACGATCTGACCCATGAGATACACGCTCCGCCAGCCCGCGCACGCGGCCGCCGCCTGCGCGGGCCTGGCCCTGCTCCTCGGCGCCTGCGCGCCCGCCACGCCTCAGGCGGATCCCACGCCGACCGCAACGGACGGATGCGCCTACCTCCTCAAGGCTGAGGAGGGGGCTCTCGTGCGCCCGCGCGCCGCAAACACCTCCCCGGAGTACTATTTCGACTCATTGCCACAAGGCTGGGGCCAGAAGCGCACGTCTCTCAAAGGTGGAAATGGGCAAGGGCCTTACCCGTGGGTCAATAAAGATCTCTCCATCGGTCAATCTGCCGTCGTCGACGGCGTCGGTACCTTTACCCTGGCCGCTATCACACCTGGCGCCCGCGCTAACGACCGCCGGTTCATCACCTTCTGCTTCGACCCAGACCCCAGCCTCGACCTCAACGAGGAAGAGATGAAGAAATTCTCAGCACGCTAGGCGCAGCTACAGACGCGGGCTGTAGTCCCGCCCATCAACGAGGCCGGGGCCAGGCGCCGGCAATCGGAGCAGAGTGGGCGGTGCTTCCCGTTGTGGACACGGCTGTGCCCCGCGTGCCGACAAACACGCGGGGCACAGTTATGGGGGCGTCAGTTGTCACTGACTGCTGTCAGCCCTCCGATTCTCGGGTCCGGCCCAAAGGCCGGCGCTTCACCGGCTGCCAGCTCCGACCGCCTGTCGTGGCTGGCTGCCGATCGGAGATGGCCGTCAGTTCTGGGGCGCGGCCGGGGGCTGGCCACCCTGTCCCGGGCCGCCGGGGCCCATGCGGCCACCCATCCCCATGCCGCCCTGGCCGGCGGTCGCCTCGGTGGATGTGCCGTCGACGCTCACCGTGTAGGTGGAGCCGTTGGTCATGCCGGAGGTCGAGTAGATAACGTTTCCGAAGGCCTTGGGCGAGGTGTAGGTGCCCAGGACGGAGCCGGAGGAGTCAGTGATCATCACGGTCGACCCTGCGGATCCGGAGGCCGCAGCGGAGACCCAGCCCTGGCCGTCGGTCGTGGTCGGCGTCTCCACCATCTCATTGGTCGCGAAGGCGATGACCGTGCCACCCGTGATGCTCATGGCACCGTTGGCATCCAGGGCGCCGTTCGCGCCGGACGCCGGGCCATAGACGGTCATGGTGCCGCCGCTGATGGTCAGCGAGCCGTTGGAGTCGAGGCCGTCGCCGTTCGCGTTGACGGTCACGGTGCCGCCGGTGATGGTGAGCTGCTCGCCGGTGTCCTCCATCGAGCCGCCGCCCATGCCGCCGGGGCCCATCTGCTGGGTGGTGGTCGTGGTGGTTGTGTCCTCGGCGGTCTCCGCGGTGGCTGCCAGGCCGGCCTCGACGGTGATCGAGCCCGAGGCGTTGATGCCATCGTCGCTCGAGGTCAGGTCGACCGTGCCGTCGGAGATCGTGATGAGGCCGCCCTCGAGGGCCTCGTTCGACTGCGTGACGGTCACGTTCGCGCCGTCCAGGACGGCCGCGACCTCGGTGTGCACGCCATCGTCGCCGGAGGCGG
>ERZ772961.675-NODE-675-length-13420-cov-10.429256_pt1 | contig 13420 bp, 22 predicted proteins | sample MGYA00580677_ERZ772961 | MGnify/ENA primary metagenome ERZ772961 (study PRJEB29015, sample SAMEA2738088) | human oral metagenome | biome: human oral; feature: human-associated habitat; material: saliva | place: China | collected 2227 ... | reverse complement strand
TATTTATATCAGGAGGACATACATATGTCACGTTATACAGGACCATCTTGGAAACAAGCTCGTCGCCTTGGCCTTTCACTTACAGGTACAGGTAAAGAATTGGCACGTCGTAACTACGTACCAGGACAACACGGACCAAACAACCGTTCTAAATTGTCAGAATACGGTTTGCAATTGGCTGAAAAACAAAAACTTCGTTTCACTTACGGAGTAGGTGAGAAACAATTCCGTAACTTGTTCGTACAAGCTACAAAAATCAAAGAAGGAATCCTTGGTTTTAACTTCATGCTTCTTTTGGAACGTCGTTTGGATAACGTTGTTTACCGTCTTGGTCTTGCGACTACTCGTCGTCAAGCTCGTCAATTCGTAAACCACGGTCACATCCTTGTTGACGGAAAACGTGTTGATATCCCATCATACCGCGTAACTCCAGGTCAAGTGATCTCAGTTCGTGAAAAATCATTGAAAGTTCCAGCAATCCTTGAAGCAGTAGAAGCTACTCTTGGACGTCCAGCATTCGTATCATTCGACGCTGAAAAATTGGAAGGTTCATTGACTCGTTTGCCAGAACGTGATGAGATTAACCCAGAAATCAACGAAGCCCTTGTCGTTGAATTCTACAACAAGATGCTTTAATTTTAAGAAATATCTTACAGAAAGCCTACAACAGTGGGCTTTTTGCTTTGTCTTAAAACGTTGATTTCTGGGTTTGTTCAGTTATTTGTTCAGTTATAAACTTTTTAGTGCAGTTTCATAGAATGAGACTGCTTTTTTTGCGTTCTCTTTTGAGAGATGACTATAAACATCCATAGTCATGGATAAAGTGGAATGACCTAAACGGTGCTGAAGTTCTTTGTAAGGTATTCCAGAGTTAAGCAATAAACTAGCGTGTGTATGTCTGAAGCCATGAAAACCTATATTAGTTACCTTTGCCCGTTTAAAGTGGGTTCGTAGTCTAGTTTGTAAGGTTCGATTATTAGGGTATTCATGAATAAAGTCAGAGAATACGATACTTTCAGATTTACCTATTTTCCACGCTTCCTTAGTTTGTCTAAGTCTATACTGCTTCAACATACTAACAGTAGCTTGATCTATATCTATATCCCTTAGACTTGATTTTGATTTTGGACTATTGGTTTCTTGTTTATAGTTTAAAGTCTTTGTGATATGCACAACTGCATTATCTAGGTCAATATCAGACCATGAAAGAGCTAAAGCTTCATTGATACGACAACCAGTAGCAAGTAAGAATTTATAAAGTGTATTCTCGTAGTAATAACGAAACTTATTCAAGATTAAACTATCGAGATAATCAAGAAATTTTTTTAATTCCTGGTTATCAAAATGCTTTATTTTTTCTCGCTTTGCTTTTTGAGTGTTACGAGGTAATATTACCTCACGAGCAGGATTAAACGGTATAGCTTGCATAACTACACCATACTGTAAAATACGCTTATTTAAAGCGTGTAAGCTATCGTAGTATAGAAAAGCACCATCTTCCCCTTTATTGGTTTTGTCAGCAAGTTTATTGACCACATTTTGAATAAGCGGAGTAGTTAGTTTATCCAACTTATAAGAGCCAAATAGGGGCAAGATATGGTTATCTAGTAGTCTTCTAACGTTTAATTGTGTGTTAGGTTTCACTGTATGCTTGTAACTTTCCCACCATAAGGAAGCTAGTTCCTTGTAGGTAGTAATATTAGAAGCCTGAAATCTAGTAGATCCATTTTGTAAAAAAGCAATTTCAGCTTCTTTTGTCTTTTGCTTAACTTCTTTTTTTGTCCTTCCTGTTATGCTTGTCTTTACATCTTTTCCAGTAACTTTATCAATGCCAAGATAGACATTAGCACGATATACTATTGAACCGTCTTTTTTTGTGATTTGTTTTATTTGCATAATATTCCTTTCCATCAGCAGGCAAGCAATTAGAAAAGGTTTTGAGTTTAAATTATGCTAGGAGCTACGAGAACCCCTCTATTTTCGATTTTAAGAGGATAGACGGTAAAATGTACCCGATAAGAAAATAAAGCGATTATGGGGCTTATAAAGGGGGTTACTCCTTTTCGTCGTCTCTCTCAGATAGTTTTTTAACTAAATCAAAAGCTATTTTTTTATCATAGTCATTTAAAGAAATATAGTTGATTAAAATATCTGCAAAATTTGTACCAATTTCAGCGTCATTGATTATTAATTTTTCTATAGTCAGCATGTAGTTTTGATTAAAATTTACTAGACCTTTGCCAAAATTCTCGTATTTTTTAGGATTATTTATGTGTTCTTCAACGTTCTCATACGCTGATTGAATCTTTTTTAGTAAATCATAATCAGGTTTAATGCTATTTAGTTCATTCATATCAAGATTTTCAAAAAAATCTTGTAATTTAGTAGTCATTTCTTCAGGAGACATTTCATCATGGCCTAAAAGAAATGCGACACTAACCCCAAAGTAATCCGCTAGGCTCTCCCATACTTTATTGTTTCTTGGTTTTCGAGTTCCGTTTTCATAATACATTAATTGACTATCAGAAACGGTAATATCGTATTTATCTTTTAAAATTTTTCTAAGTTTGTTCAAAGATAAATTTTCTTTTTCTCTTAATTCTTTGAGTTTTATTTTCACGATATATAACCTACTTTAATTATTTTAAGTTGATTATATCATAGCAAAGAATTTTTTTCTATAAAAAATTCTCAAAAAAAGAACAAAAGCGCTTGACATTCTCAAAAAAGGAGTATATACTTAAATTGTTCTTAAAATGAGAATAAAAAATCAAAAGGGGGAAGAAAAATGATTATTACACAATCACAAGCGAAAGCGTTACGAAGAAAAAAAGCTGACCTACAATTAAAAAATTATGAGTTAGCTTTTAAAATTGGTGTTGCACCTAAAACAGTTCCTAAAATTCTGAAAGGTGATTATAAAGCTCCTAAAAGAATTTATACTAGCGTAATGGAATGGCTTGCTGAAGATTACTAGAAAGGGGCATAAGACAGAATCTAGAAATATTCTGCTTGCTACCTATAGCAGTATCAAGGGTTTGTAGGGGTGCATTTTCTCCGATTTTCCCTACTATGTGCTTTACCTTGGTACTGTTTTAGGTGGCAAGCATTGACAAAAACAAGAAAGGAGCTAACCAATGGAACTGGTTTACATGGACGGCAGAAAAGAGCCGTATACCACGAGCGAGATAATCGCTGAATGTGCTGAAGTAAAGCATGATACAGTACAAAGTTTAATAAGAAATCATCAAGAGGATTTTGAAAGTTACGGAATAATCGGATTTGAAATCCGTAAATTAGATAGACGAGGGCGACCGATGAAAATCTATCGTTTGAACGAGCAACAGGCAACCTTGCTGATCACTTATCTAAAGAATACTGAACCAGTACGTCAATTCAAAATGAATCTTGTCAAAGCCTTCTTTGAAATGCGTGACGAACTTTCTAAACGCTACCTTCAAAGAGAGTTAGAAAAGCCAAAGCGTAAAAGCTTAACTGAAGCTATTCAAACATGGGAGAAAGCCCCCAAGCATGCCTATAGTACACTTACAAACTTACTACTAAAGGGAGTGACAGGGAAGAATAAAGCGCAACTCATGAAGGAGCGAGAAAGTAAGAACGGTATCGATGGCTTGACAAGTGTAGAGCTGACAAACTACCAACGTTTGGAAGATATGGCAATAGCTATGATTAACTTGAATAGGGGGTATTCAGAAATTAAGGAATTAATTTTTAAAGTATAGGAGTATAGAAAATGGAAAATGATTTTAAGACAGTTAAAAATTCCAAGGGGATAGAAATCCCCAAGTATTCCAAGGATTTTAAAAAGCTAGTTGAGAAAGACAGACAACTAGCCGAATATCTTTGTATGAACTACGAGAACTTGGACAGTGAAGACCTGGGCGTATTTCTTGAAACGGTGGAGCAGGGATTAAGCTGGATTCTAGATCTTATCGAAAGTAAAGATTTGCTTTATAAACCAAAGTCAGGTAGTAGTCATGCAAAAAGAAAATAAAAAATCACTTGCTCAAATTTTGGTAGAGGAGAGCAAGCGACAAGATTAAGGATATAGAAATTTTTTCTATGCTCTGATTATAGCAAAAAATATTTATTCTATCAAATACATAAAGAAAAACCGAAGAGCAGGCAAGCAATTAGAAAAGGTTTTGAAATCAAGCGCTGACAGGATGGTTCTAAGGCCTTGTTTAGTTGAAAGATGGGTAGTAATCCACGAAACACCACTACAAGCACACAATAACTTTGGGGTAATAGCCCAATGTTTGGAGTGGTGGGAAAACTGTATAGGAAACAACAAAAAAGGAAATAGAGATAAAAACATAGAAAAAAGGTGGGTAAAACATGACAACAAAAAAAGAAATATCAAGTCAACAAGTCCTATTATCGGCTAAGAAGCTAGCAGAACTAGGGGACGAATTAACCGACATCATGAACGTTTTAGAAATGAATAATCTAGCTCTTGAAGGGCTTGAGTTTACGCTGCAGAAAGATAAAATCGCATTCTTATTGCTTGCTAAAAAATACATCAATACAGCATACGATCAGAATAAAAAACTATATGATCGTCTAAACGAAATATCCTTTTTACTTTTGAACAATGACAACGCTAAAGAGCTGGAGGTAAACTATGACTAAAGATATTAGAGAAATGACACAAGCAGAATTTGATAATTTCATGACTGATTTAAAGGAAAATGAACCGAATCTTTTTCAGTTTATTGTAGATTTTATCAATAGAAAAGTATCTATCCAGGAAGTAGAAGCTTTCGAAAAAATGGAGCATGGGGCGCAACAGCTATATATTAAGAATTATCAAGCGAGGATTTAATATGAATGAGTTAGATCTATCCAATACACAGGCAGTTATCTTACTTTTAGTTGTAGGTTTATTATTCCTTTATCTAAATTATTTAGAAAAGTATAAACACCCTTACAACAAACAAGTATTAGAAACACCAAGGAGCGAGTTGAACCCTTGCTATGGCCGTTATATTCAACTTGGAGCAGTAAGTAAAGGGGACTAAGCATGTTTAGTTTGAGTAAGGAAAGTGAACACGATTTAACCACTAGAATAAGCACAGTAGTAGAAAACTATCTAGCAGTTCGAGAAAGACCTAAACCACGACTAACTGGTTTAATGTCAGCACAGGAAGCCATGGACGAGTTAGATATAAAATACAAAACTTTGCAGAAGTGGGAAAGCGCAGGACTAAGACGGTATCAACCACCACTAGAAGATACTAGAAAGGTTTACTACAAAGTTACGGACATTTTGAAGTTCCTGGGGGTGGATGATGGCAAAGACTAAAGTGTATTTTTGGTTGAAAGTTGATAAGAAGTTTTTTGATAATCTTTTTATTAAACGACTCAAACATATGCCAGGTGGCTACACCATGACGGTTATTTATATCCGTCTTATGTTGGAAAGTTTAGAAGATGACTGTATTTTGTACTATGAGGGGTATTTTGATAATTTGGTACAGGAACTAGCTTTAAAATTGGATGTGTCCGAGGATGATATAAATATGACAGTCGCATATTTTACAAAATGTGGACTAATTCAGATTGATGATGATGGACATGCCACATTATCGCAAGCAAAAGCCATGGTTGAGAGTGAAACAAACTGGGCGAAATATAAGAGAGAACAAAGAAAAAATAGTCAAAATTTACCAAAATTGGAGAATGTCCAAAAAATAGAGACTGTTTCCAACTCATGTCCAACAGAGAAAGAGATAGATAAAGAGTTAGAGTTAGAGCTAGAGTTAAAGTTAGATAAAGAATATATAGTCGGGCAAAACTCTCCTACTGAGCAAAGCTCAGAATATATCTTTCCTGAGTGGCTAGATGAAAACTCTATAAAGGATTTAGAGAAAACAAAAAATAAAGAACTTTGGATTCCGATTGTTTATCTGAATCAAGTTGCTAATAAGCGTTATAAATTTGTTGATAAGACAAAGAAGTTTTTGCTAGCTAGGTTTAATGAAGGTTATACACTTGAAGATTTTAAACATGTGATTGATGTAAAAACGGAAGAATGGAAAGATAATCCTGAGTTCTTTAAATATTTAAGACCTGAAACACTATTCGGTTCTAAGTTTGACAGTTATTTAAATCAAAAACCTAAAATTTCTAAAAGTAAGTCAGACAATAACTTTCCAGATCTACCATTTTAGGAGTTAAAAAATGCAAGGTAAATTTAAAGAATACAACAACAGAAAGATATCTGAAAAAGTATGTGAGATTCACCAGGTAAACTATTGGGAAATCTCAATACCTGTACGAGGAAGCAAGGAACGAAGTTTGCTAGAATTTTGCCCTGAATGTGGCCAAGAGGAAATTGAGCAAAAAGAAAAAGAACTGGTAAAGGAGTTTGAAGATAGGCAAGAATATTTTAAAACCTATGATGTCTTAATGCGTGAAAGTATGATCCCGAACGAGTTAAAAGGTGCAACATTCGATAATTTTATTGTTAACACAACAGAAGAACAACAACTATTAGACTTTGCTAAGGGGCAAGTTAAAAAGTATCTAAATGGTATGACAGGCAATACTTTAATCAGTGGGAGTACAGGCATAGGGAAAAGTCATTTATCTCTTGCAATGGCAAAAGAAATAAATGAGGGCTTCAAAGAAAAGAATGAGCCTAAGAGTGTTTTATTTGTAAGTCTAACTGAAATTATAAAGCAAATAAAAGAAGGTTGGCAGTATGGTAAAAATGCTAGTTTAACGGAACATGAAGCAGTTAAAAAACTAATCAATGTAGATTTTCTAATCATTGATGACCTGGGAGCGAAAAATGGGGCAATTAGTCCTAAGAGTGACTGGGAACAGGATTTTCTATTTGATATTATCAATAATCGAGAAACTACAATTTTTAATACAAACTTAGATAGTAGTGAACTAAGAACGGTTTACAATGCCAGAAATTCAAGTAGAATTTTGAAGGGATTAGAAGGTAATATTTTTAAGGCTTTCACTATCAAAGATAAACGATATACAATAAATAAATTTAAAGGAGAGATAGTTTAATGAATGTAGACGGAATGGGATTTGCAACAGAAAAAGGGTTTGTTGTTTATGAAAAATGTGGTATAATTGAAATAGAAAAAGTTCCAAAATTTGGAGAAATTACTTTATTCTATTCAGATGGGAAATTTACCCATCTATGTAAGAAAGAAACAAAAAAATAAAGTCTATTGAGAACAACTCAGGGACATACCGAAAGCATGTAGTGCTAGTGGTATGTCCCTTTTTGTTTGCATTGAAAGGGGGTGAGTATTATGGCAGGAGATACTTCTTTAGGGTATGTTGTAGCAGATAAATTTTCTATGGATCCAAAGAAAAGACAACAAATATTTGCAAAGTGCAAAAAAGATGACGAAAACTTAGAAAAACGGAAAAAAGAAATACTAGAAAAATATGCTGACAAACAAGACAAATCAAGATCTAGAAAAAATGATTCTAAAAGCTCGAAGAATCATAAAGGAAAAGCTAAGAGCAAAGAATTTTAGAAAAAATTATAAACAAAAATCAGATATTAAAAGATAAAAGGAGAAAAAAATGACAACTAACTTAGCTAAACAAAAAGAAAATCTAGAAGCTTATATCCGAAGTACAGGTTATAACACTAGAGGGATGAATGTAGAAAATAATCATGTACTCATTGAAAAACCAATCCTTGATAGTTACGAAGATGAACATCAACGTAAAGAACTGGTTGATCTAGTAAATGTTATTGAGACTCGTACCCGTGGCGGGAAGTATGAAGTAACTGACTTTGAATCTGATTCATTGCAAGAAGTTAGCGAAAATTCGGTTGAGAGAACAGAAGCAGATAAAAAGAAAACTATCAGCGTTGATTACTTAGTTAAATTATTCAGTGGAAAACTTGATTTTTCACAGGAACAATTAGATGATGGCCAATATAATTTAACGGATTTTCTTGGTAAGAAGATTATTAAATTAAAACGTAGAACACGAAATAGAGAGATTGGGAAAATTCTCCAAACTGCGAAAGTGCAGACTGCTACAAGTATGGACGACTTGAAATCTATTGTTTCTTTAATCAATCCAGAGCGCAATGTATCTATGGTTGTTAGTCAATCACTATTTAGTGTCTTAGAAAAAATGAAAGACACATCGGGAAATTATCTTCTTAAAGTTGATAAAGAAACAGGGACAAGTGAAACATTTTTTGTAGATAACTTTTTAATTGTAGATGATACAACATTAGGGAATAAAGGTGACAAAAATGGCTTTATCGGAGATCTAGAAAACTTTGTTACTTTGTTTGATCGCAAGAAAGATACACTTAGTTGGGTGAATGCGAATGACTATTTTGGAAAACGGTTGTTTTTACATACCCGATTTGATGTAAAAAAAGTTGAAGAAGATTGTGGTTATTTTATTCAATGGAACTAGGAGAAAGAAATGGATATTAATCAAGTATTTGAAACACTGGATGATCTAGATAATAAAAAAAGTAAGATTAATTCAGCACGAGAACAGTTAAGCGAAAAAAGAAAGAGTCTTTTAGGCAAACAAACAGTTTCATTTGAGAATATAGATTCTTTTTTGTCAAATAACTTAGAATCTTTAGAGCAGCTGGAAAAGATGGAAAAAGCTATTAATGCCCTTCAGGAAAAATTTGATAGTGATTTTTCAGAAGCTAATGCAGTCATCTTTGAATACATTTTTAAAGAAACTAAGCAACGGATGGAAACTAAGAAGATCTATAAACAATACCGGAAGAAACTTAGACGAATTCTGGATGCATATGATGAAATTCAAGAATTAAAAAAGGATGTAGAAGAAATCCATACAGGTGTAGTCAGGGAAATAAGTCAGAAACATTCTCTATTGCTATATCGAACGGAAGTAAGTCCGCTTACTGTTTTACCATTCTTAACCCCTGATTCTAGCGGGTGGATGAATTTTTCTAAGGAATATCGGGACATTAAAGAGTATTTAGAAAAATAGGGAACAAATTAAGTAAGGCTAGTGATATATGGCTGAAACAAAAGAAATATCGCTAGTCCTACTTTTATGCTTCACTAAGTTTCACATAATAGAGTAACCATAAACTGATAAAAAACAATAGCTTAAAAGCTAGATGTGTTAAGGGGTTATAGAATAGTGTGAGTTTCACAGAATGTAAGATATGAGAAACTGGGGTATAAATTAAAGGGGAATCCCTTTGAATTGTAGAATTGCAAGTTAAGAAAAATATAAATTTTGAGTGGAGGTACTTAGTTATGTATGAGCTAAGTAAGAGAGACCTGGACGGTATCGATATTGAATTAGAACGATATAGAACGCTTGATAATAAGATATATCTTAGAAGACAGGAGTTGATACATAATAAGAAGTATAGCGACGCTGAGTATATCAGAGGTCAAGGAAAGAAAGTGTCAAGTCCTACTGAAGCTACAATCATTAGAATTGAAGAAGACCAAACACTTAGATATTTAGAAGGCTTTAAACTAGTAGTAGAAACTTTGATGGAAAATTTGATTGAGAGTGATCTAATAATTTTTAAAATGAGATTCTTAAAAGCTGGTGTGACCTGGGAAGAAGTTGCAGAGGAATTAAATAAACCTGCTCGTTATGTATATGGTCGAAGAAAGGTAATTGCTAAAAGATTTGTAGAACTGAAAGGATATTGAGTCCCCCCACCTTTTAAAAAATCATTTTGGCCAGTTGGGTACCGGTGAAGGGAGCTTTTTCCAAGCCAGAGCACTTCAGACAAAAAGGGGGTAAAAACTTATTGTTTTTAGAAAAAAGTATTAGTTTTTCTAAAATAGAATTGAGATGAAACTATTTTTCTGAAATAAGACCTAATTTTCAATTGATAAATGAATTGATTATGTCATTTATTTTTAAGATTTCTTCCAATAATAGTTTTTGATACTCTTTAAAATTTTTTGAGGAATGAAATTCAATCAGTTCTTCAAAGAATTTCGGGGGATTGGTAAATATTTGTAATGGGACATTTGAAATTTTATAATGAAATATATTATTTCTAAAATCTTGTCGGAAGTTAAAAACTTTTTCTTTGCGATCAAGGATATCAACAACTTCCTCTCGTTGGAAATCAGGCAATAAAGAGCTTTCCTTATTAAGAATCAAGCGTAAGGCTGTAATACTAACTAAATAGCATTGGCTTAGCGAGCGTGTAAAAAAGTAATTTTTTGATTTTAAGACACTTGGCATAATATGTACTACAAAATTATTCTGGCATAATATGTTAAATAAGAATAACTGAGTGCCCGTAGGCAGAACTCCTGTTAAAAAATTCCTTCTTTTAGATTCAAATAAGAAAAAATCACGTTGTTCAAAGTTTTCAATTTTAATATCCTGGATTGTGGGCTTCTTAATAGTTTTTTGATTTACTGAATTAATTAAAGTTCCTAAAGCTTTGCTAAATTCAAAAAATAAATCAGTAGCTCTTTTATCAAAATAGGAAATATCCTTTTTATCAGTATTCGATAAAATACTTTCTAGGTAAATATGATATTGGTTAGTGTTAGCGTATGGAATTTCGTTGAAGTAATATACCCCTAAATCATGTTGTCCCAAAATATTGATTACGAGTTTTTGAAATAAATTGTAATTTTCTACCATTTGTGAATAAAAGCGTCTCTCTATTTCTAGTATCAGTTTGTTAGCCTTGCTAAATTTTTTATCAGAGTATTGCTTATAACTCACTCGGACACTAGATATTATTTTTTGAAATTCCTGTTCTCCAATATTTGGAAAATCACTATGAACATCTCTGGGTAAAAACTTTAGTATTCCATCACAGAGAGATGATACAAAAGGAAGGATACCTATTGATAGTTCTGAATAAACTGTCTTATCCAAACTTACAATATTTTCAAGCAGTTGCCTTACTTCAGCAACTTCATCAAGTAGGATTGAAAAAGAAATCATTTCTATCTTATCCATGTTAATCCTTTCAGAAAGTTATTGTTTATATTATAGTTATTGTAACATTATTATTGATTAGATGAATAAAAAAGCACCTTCAAAGGTGATAGTTCTTGCCTGCTGAACTCGTCAATATTACGCCCTTTTTAGGGCTCTTTTTGTGGACTTTTTTAGGAACTTTCAAGAAAAACTAAGGCGATTTAATGCCTAATCGTTTTTGAAAAGTCAGTATTTTCAAGGGCTGAGCTCTAAAAATTTGACTTATAGAGTGTTAAATGATAGTATAGTCAAATATGTTCAAGGGCTATTGATTTTGTTAATAACGAAGAGGATACTAAGTTGAAAATAGTGATTATAGATCCTTTGCCAGAGGAATTAAGCCTTAGTGAACATGAAGTTTATGAAATGGATAAATGCGCAAAAATGATCTCAAAGAAATTCCCTAAGAGTAGTTAAAAGCAAGGTGATAAAAAGGGGGATACCATGAAAATTAATAAAGTAGTCGGCCAAAATAGACTTGGAAACATTTTAATTCTGTACTTAGATCCGGGATTAGACAAGGGACTTAATGGAACTATTGTCTGTCGGGAAATAAAGCTAAAAGGTTTTGAATACGAAACGGTTCCTTCGTTTGATTCTAAGTATATGATTGCCTTTGAAAGTGATTCTGATGATAATTTTATTGGGGAAATAGTTGAATATGAATAAGATGTGAAATTGGGTTAAGGGTTGGTAAAATAGTTTCCTATTAAATAGGCATAAAAAAAGCACTTTTAAATAGTGCTAGTTTCTTGCCTGCTGAACTCATTTAAAAAGTAGAGTTTTATGTTCAGTGATTTATGGAGTAAGGAAGAAACTCCAAAACATTCAAACGAAGAGCGGAAACTCCCAAACACTCAAACGAAAAGCGGAAACTCCCAAACACACTATTATCAAGCATTAAGAAGTAATAAAGCTACTTGCTAAATAGTTAAAAAAGCGATACAACAAAAAATGATTAAAATCATTGACAAAAAGTTTAAAAAAAGTTATATTAAAAATAGTTATATAATTTAATAAAAAAAACAAACACAGGTGACAGATGTGGTGCTTGTGTTTTTATTTATATGACTAAGGAGGAAGAAGATATGAGCAAGACAATTGATGTCGCAAAATATTTGATTTATGCTTATGAACAAATGTCTAACTCAAGATTCGAAACGCAAGAATTAAAATTACAGAAGTTGATGTATTTCGCACAACGCGAAAGTTTTGCTTTAACTGGTGAACCCCTTTTTTCTAGCGATTTTGAGGGATGGGTACATGGACCAGTTCTTGTAGAGTTGCGCTATTTCTTTGAACAATCCTATGTTCCTTACGATGGCGATAGCTCATCACTGAGTGAAACAGATAAATACATCATCGAGAGCGTTATCAATAAATACAGTCAATATGATGCGTGGTATCTTAGAAATTTGTCTCATGAAGAATTATCATGGAAAAACAGCCGTAATGGTCTAAACGATAGCGAAGTCGGAAATAAAATCATTTCTAAAGAAGATATCAAAAAAGATGCGGAAAAAGTCCGAGTTTATGACCATCAATATGATATGTATTTAGATGAATTCGATGACTTTAATGAGGAGGTTTATCTTGCGGGATAATTCTTCTCTTGTTGGTACTATAAAGCCTTCACGGATGCCATATTACGATGTCAGCACTAGTTCGATAAAGTTTAAAGCTCGACCAGTCCTTATTTTAAAAGCTGAGAATGAATCAGGATCCAGTGATTTTACTGTTTTACCAATTTCATCAATTAGCAATAAAAAAAATATCGATCCAAAGTTTGACGTTGAAGTCACAAAAAATATGTATCCACTTTTGAAGTTGACTAAAGATGAATGCCATATTCGTTGTGGTAAGTTTATGACCATCCATCAAAATGATTTAGGAGTTCGAGAAATTTCCAATTTGAAAGACAGCTATCCTGATTTATGGGAACATATTATCAGTCTTGCTAAAGAGTATATTTCTGATGTGAAATAAAAATTAATGTTAGTAGTTGATAGTTTTTTTATAAAAATATCTTATATAAAAAGCACCCTTCACAGGGTGCTAAATCTTGCCTGCTGAACTCATTAAAAAAGTAGAGTTTCATGTTCAGTGATTTATGGAGTAAGGAAGAAACTCCAACATATTCAAAGAAAAAACAAAAACCAATAAATACCCTAGTATCAAGCATTAAGGAAGTATAAAACAACTTACTTAATATTCAAAAAAGCGATATAACAAGATGCTTTAATTTTAAGATATATGATACAGAAAGCCTACAACAGTGGGCTTTTTGCTTTGCGAAAAATAAAAACATGAAAAAATATATCTCAAGTTCTTGACAAGATTCTAAAAGTAGGTATAATAGAAAGAGTCGAAAAGCTCAGGTCCGTTGGTCAAGGGGTTAAGACACCGCCTTTTCACGGCGGTAACACGGGTT
>ERZ772961.670-NODE-670-length-13479-cov-3.450462_pt1 | contig 13479 bp, 9 predicted proteins | sample MGYA00580677_ERZ772961 | MGnify/ENA primary metagenome ERZ772961 (study PRJEB29015, sample SAMEA2738088) | human oral metagenome | biome: human oral; feature: human-associated habitat; material: saliva | place: China | collected 2227 ... | reverse complement strand
TAAGCTCATAAACGCCGAAAGTACTTGGCTGGAGACGGCCTGGGAGGATAGGAAGTCGCTGATTAAGCTAAAGGCACACCTGAGGGTGTGTCTTTTTTTGTTGTATGGCTTCCTATCCTCCCAGGGTACCTGGTGAGCAGGGCAGTAGAAGATGGAGAAGCGAAGCGACGACAGATTCACTGCATCGCTTAGTTCGGAGCGTAAGATGGACATGTAGCGAAGCTACATAAGGCCATCTACAGCGACGAACACCCAGTATCCTGGAGAGCAGAACCGTACATAAGAACTCGCTGATTGACGAAATAGAGAGTCAACCCTAAAGGGTTGGCCCTCTATTTTTGTGCTCTAACGAGCACAGCTTTCATACCTGCTAGAGCCGTCTCCAGCCAAGGTTGTACAAGTATTATCTATGGATAGTAATCTATGGGACGGAGTTGGGAAAAGTAGGGCAGTAGAAGATGGAGGAGTGAAACGACGACAGATTCACTGCATCACTTTCTTCCGAACGTAAGATTTACCGAGCTGCGAAGCAGAGAAGGGAAATCCACAGTGAGGAAGCAAGTAGGGTCACCGAAAAGTAGTTATATTTAATTGACGCGTACGTCCATTGCATCAGGTTCGACGAAGCCCTATAGTTAAGTCTGTACATTGCCATAATGTATTATATGTTGCCATGGGCGAGTGTGATAGGAAGCCGCGGCTAGTGGTAGGAAGCAAACTAAATTTATACGGTAACAGGGCACATCGTGCTAATATTACCGAACCTTAAATCATGTGATTAACTCTAAATTTATGCAAATAAGATATTTCATAGACTTCTATGATAATCTTGTGAGGGATTTTGTTGATAATACTGATATACTTGTGGTATTCTCATTATGTATGAAAGTAGATGGGAGTGATTATTTTATATGTATAAATATGGCAAGTGCTGTATTAAAAAGGTTTTATATTTCGTTGTTGTATGTATTGCAATATTAGCTGTTTCTATTGGGGGTATGTGGGGACTGTCTGCTCATTATAAATTATACGGTGTGCCGGTACTCAATTATCACCAGATAAATGATGAAAAGCATTCTGCATTAACATTGCATGTAGATCAGTTTAAGGAGCAGATGGAATATCTCCATAATCATGGATACAACACGATTACATTAGATCAGCTATACGATTATTTGCAAAATGGTACAGAGTTACCAGAGAAGCCAATTGTTATTACCTTCGATGATGGTTATGTAGATAATTATACATATGCTTTGCCTATATTAAAGGAATACAACATGAAGGCTACGTTGTTTATGATTAGCGATGCAGCGAATACGCCTGGATTTGTTAGTACGGAGCAAATGCGGCAAATGGAGGCAGGCGGCTTTGATATTCAAGGTCATACAAATCATCACAAGATACTAACCCATATGGACCCAACGGAGTTGCCGGATGCAATCTTAGGTGGTAAAACCTCTATGGAAGGTATTCTAGGGGAGCCTATCGTTTATTTAGCCTATCCAGGTGGTTTTAATGATATGCTCGTTCAGTATGTTACGAAACAATCTGGTTATAAGATGGCTTTCACCGTTCAACCAGGTACAGTTAAGCCTGGGGATAATCTCTATGCCTTAGATCGATTAGCTATATTCCAAGGTGATACACCGTATTTATCTTTCTGGTTGCGCCTACATTGCGCACCATTTATTAAGTATTCTTGGGCATTGCGTGATATATTACGCGATAATGGATGGACAACCTTGGCATCTATTATGCCTTTATTCTAGGAGGAATTATGTCTTACGAAGTTGTAGCAAGACCATTACGTGTTGCGGTGTTAACTGTTTCTGATACTCGTACATTGGAAACTGATAAAGGGGGCAACAAGGTTCAAGAGTTTTTAGAGCAAGCGAATCATATTGTGGCAGAACGCAAAATTGTTATTGATGATTATGATTCTATTAGAAACGCTATGATTCCGTGGTGCAATGACGAATCTATCGATGTAATCATCTCTACTGGTGGCACTGGTATTGCCATGCGCGATGTGACAATTGAGGCTGTAAATAGCTTGTATGAAAAGCATATTCCTGGCTTTGGTGAAATCTTTAGATATCTTTCCTATACAGAAGATATCGGCACAAAAGCGATGGCTTCTCGTGCGGAGGCTGGGGTGAACAATAATACATTGATGTTCTCTATCCCTGGTTCTGTAGGTGCTGTGACATTGGCTATGAGTAAACTCATCATTCCTGAAATGGCGCACCTCGTTCGTGAAATTACAAAATAATAAGATAAGACTGCTCATGATGGGCAGTCTTTTTTGTTTGGTATGAAATATTATCATTACAGGTGTCAAAATTGTTATATAGAACATAAACTAAGGGCATAAAGACTGGTTTGTTTAATTCTCAATATATAAAACAATACCATTGCAGTATTGTTTTATTTCGATTATACTAGATTTAGTAATACGTTTGTCCGAGTGCACGAGAAAGGAGACCTTATGAAGTTAAATCAGGCCACGGATTATGCATTTCGCATGGTCTTACATATGGCGATGTTACCTTCGGGTACGAAGATAACAGGTGCTGTATTGGCTGAGCAAGAATTGATTCCAGAACGATTTTTGCTCAAGATTATGCGTAGTCTCATTGCAGCTGGGATTATGAAATCCTTCCGCGGTGTAGATGGTGGGTTTGCCCTCAATCGAGACCCTCAAGAGATTTCATTGCTCGATGTAATTAGAGCGGTAGAAGGGGATGCGTATTTACAACGGTGTTTATATGATGTAAGTTCTTGCTCTAAATCTTGTAAGGGGCATTGTGCTATAAATGAAGCAATGGGGACGATTCAGCATCAATTAATTGGTCAGTTGAAAGAGGTTAACTTTAAAATCCTCGCGCAACGTGAACAAACTATTGTAGCGGGGTCCTTACCTTTTTTACAAGCACAATGATTCAAGGTTTTTTGTAAAAGCTCATCAAGTGATGTAAGTTTTTTATTCTAAGGAGGAAAACACATGTTTGAAGCTGTAGATTTAGCTCGATTACAATTTGCGCTAACATCTATCTATCACTGGTTGTTTGTGCCGTTCACACTAGGCATGACAGTGGTTGTCGCTATCTTAGAGTGGACATATGTGTCTACAGGTAAAGAAGTGTACAAAAAAATGGCAAAATTCTGGGGCAAATTGTTCCTAATCAACTTTGCCATGGGTGTGGTAACTGGTATTGTTCAGGAATTCCATTTCGGTATGAACTGGGCAGAATATTCTCGTTTTATGGGTGACATTTTCGGCGCTCCATTGGCCCTTGAAGCATTAATGGCATTTTTCTTGGAATCTACATTCATGGGTGTTTGGATCTTCGGTTGGGATCGCTTAAATAAAAGCGTTCACGCCCTTGTAGCTACGTTGGTAGCATTAGGTACAAACCTATCTGCGTTCTGGATTCTCGTAGCGAACTCCTTCATGCAACATCCTGTAGGCTTTGTATTGCGCAATGGCCGTGCAGAGATGGAAAACTTCCTGACAATTGTTCAAAATGGCTATGTACCTGGCCAATTCTTCCATATCGTGTTGAATGGTCTATTAACAGCAGGCGTAATCATTATGGCAATCAGTGCATGGCACTTATTGCGTAATAATGAGATAGATTTCTACCGTCGTTCTGCTAAATGGGGTATGGTTATTGCCCTTGTATTCGGTACTTTAGGCGCAATGGCAGGTCATCACCAAGGTCAATACATTACAAAAGTACAACCTATGAAAATGGCTGCTATGGAAGCTTTGTGGGAAACACAAGATCCAGCTCCATTCTCTTTAGTTGCTAACATCGATACTAAAGCTCAAAAGAACACAAGCGCTCTTGAAATTCCTGGTGGCTTGTCCTTCTTGACTCAAAACTCCTTCACTTCTGGTAAAGTAGAAGGTATCAAAGATCTTCAAGCTAAATCTGAAGCTCAATACGGTCCTGGTAACTATATTCCAGACGTTCCAGCAATCTTCTGGACATTCCGTGTCATGGTTGCAGCTGGTTCCCTTATGTTACTTGTTGCATTCGTAGGTCTTATCCTTAATGCAAAAGACAAACTTGTTGAAAATCGCACATTCTTGAAAATTATGTTCTGGATGTTGCCATTGCCATTCATCGCTCACTCCACTGGTTGGTTTGTAGCTGAAGCGGGCCGTCAACCATGGCTTGTATATGGCTTACAATTAACTGCAGACGGTGCTTCTAAATCCGTTACAGCTCCAGAAATTATGACTACAATCATCGGCTTTACACTTGTGTATATCGTAGCAGCTATTGCGGCTATCTACCTTGCTGTAGAACACATCAAAAAAGGTCCAGATGGCAACCCATCTCACGATGTAGTTGAAAAAGAGGAGGCGAGATTATGGAATTAATTTTTAATAACCTTGAAGTGGTATGGTTTATCTTAATTACTGTACTATTCGCTGGCTTCTTCTTATTAGAAGGTTTTGACTATGGTACTGGTATTTTGTTACCATTCATCGGTAAAACTGACGTTGAACGTCGTCAAATGATCAATGCCTTAGGTCCTGTATGGGACGGTAATGAGGTATGGATGATTACTGCAGGTGGTGCATTATTCGCATCCTTCCCTCATGTATATGCTACATTGTTCAGTGGTTTCTACTTGGCGTTATTCTTGATGCTTGCAGCACTTATCATGCGTGGTGTAGCATTCGAGTTCCGTTCTAAAAGCCCTAACTTGTTATGGCGTAAAACTTTCGACTACTGCATCTTCTTTGGTTCCTTGATTCCTGCATTATTGTGGGGTGTTACGGTTGGTAACTTGATCCAAGGTACGCCAATCGATGCAAGCATGACGTATGTAGGCACATTCTTTGATTTGTTAAGCCCATACACAGTGCTTTGTGGCATCGCTTTCATCTTGGTTTTCACACACCACGGTGGTTTGTTCACTTCTATCAAAACTGCTGGTGCTATTTCTGAACGCGCTCGTGCAGCTTCCTTGGTAGTAGGTGTTCCTACAGCTATCGGTGCATTAGCATTGGTAGGTGCAACTTATGTATTTACAGATTTGTTCAACTCCGTATTAGCAATTGTTTGCTTTGCGTTGGCAATCGTGTTCTTCCTTATTTCTTGGGGCGCAACACGTACTCGTAATACAAAATGGGGCTTTGTATTCAGTTCCTTAACCGTTATCTCTGTAACGGCTGCTTACTTTGCTGGTTTGTTCCCTCGCATCATGGTTTCTTCTTTGAATCCTGAGTGGAGCTTAACTATTACAAATGCAGCTAACTCTACTTACACATTGACATTGATGACTTGTGTAGCCTTCGTATTTGTGCCAATCATTTTGGCTTACCAAAGCTGGGTATACTGGACATTCCGTCATCGTGTAACAGAAAAAGACTTACACTATTAATAGAATAGCTTTATAACTCTGGTGAGTTGTAAAATTTAGGTCTCAATGTGAGGCGTGCCGTAGCGGCACGCCTCTTTTTTGTGGTAAGATGAATAATATTGATAAATTTAGATTCACTTGAACTCACTGAGATTATATTTTTTTACTTTGAGTAAGACCTAGATATAGGGGATCTAATCAATTTGATTTTATATTTTTAGTAGTTTTACCGTAGAGGATAATATGATACAGCGTACCGCTTTTAAAGCGCTGCTAGAACATAAAGGTCAGCTTTTAATACTGGGCTTAACTTGCTTAGTAGAAAGTCTGTCCATTGTTGGGCAAGCTTGGTTCTTTGGGACCTTAATTAATAATTTTATATTTTTAGAGAATGCCTTGGCTGATGAGATGAATACAATCATGTATTTAGCTATTGCCATTATTGTGCGATTGTTAGCTCATTATATACAAGAGGCTGTGGCAAATCGTTTGGGCACTGCTGTGAAAGCATCTTTTAGAGAGCATGCCTTAGAGCATATGTTTAAGCTTGGTGTACAGCATAAGGAACGTCACGGTGATGTAATTCATTTGCTTACAGATGGTTTGGAGCAGGTTGATGCTTATGTAGCTCGCTATATTCCTCAAATCTTATACGCTATTATGATTCCACTCATCATGGGGATTGCTATCGTAGATGCATTACCGATTATTGGTATTATCTTGATTGTTACGGTGCCATTGATTCCATTCTTTATGATTCTAATCGGTAAGCAAGCTGATCGATTGAATAAAGAGCAATGGGAGCGCATGAGCTTTTTGTCAGGGCATTTCTTAGATGTATTGCAAGGGATTACTACGCTTAAATTATTTGGTCGTGCAAAAGATCAAATTAAAGTTATTGGTCGCTTATCTGAGGAGTTTAAAGATTCTACTTTAAAAGTATTGCGCGTAGCATTCTTATCAGCATTGGTGCTAGAACTAGTAAGCACTATTAGTACCGCCTTGATTGCAGTATATTTAGGCTTAACCTTGCTAGATGGTGAGATTGCCTTCTTCCCAGCGTTTTTTATTTTGCTATTGGCACCAGAGTTTTATACACCGTTTAGACAATTGGGTGCTGCTTTCCACACGGGAATGGCAGGTAAAACTTCAATTTTAAAATACGAAGACTTTATGAATCGTGAACCATCCTTACCTGTTGGTGGGACCACAAGATTAGATGGTTCTGTAGAACATATTGAGATTAAGGATTTAACTTTTACCTATAAGAATAGTGATAATGGAGTTCGCCATATAACGCTTGAGGCTAAACGCAATGCACCTATTATGCTCGTTGGTGAAAGTGGGGCGGGCAAGTCCACTATTGCACATATTGTAGGCGGGTTCTTGCAGGCGCCGCGTGGTACAGTAACAGTAGATGGTCATGACATATGTGATTTAAATATCGACTGGTGGCGTCAACAAATTACATATGTATCTCAACATCCACACATTATGAAAGGCACCTTGCGTGAGGTTCTATCCTTTGGCATGGATGTAAGTGATAAAGAAATTCTTGATGCTTGTAAAGAGGTTCAACTCTTAGATGTCATCAGTCGTCATGCTGACGGTCTTGATGCGGTCATCGGAGAAGGTGGTTTAGGTTTAAGTGGTGGTGAGCGTCAACGGGTTGCCTTAGCACGTGCATTCTTACGGAAGGGGCAGGTGCTGATTCTCGATGAAGTAACTGCCCACTTAGATGTAAAAACGGAATCTATCATTAGTACAGCTATTCAACGATTGATGAAGGATAAGCTTGTCATCATTATCGGGCATCGCTTACAAACGATGCACTGGGCTTCTAAACTATATGTTTTAAAACAAGGCATCATTATTCAACAAGGCTCTTATGAAGAGCTAGTTGCTGTGGATGGTTATTTTAAAGAACTCGTAGCATCTGGCTTGGGACAATTCTCTTCTGCCATAGAAGAGTTAAAAGCAGGTAAACATTCAACTGCGCAACATATAGCTGTTATGGAGGAAACTCTTAAACAGGCGTGTATTGCTGATGCTCAGAAACAGGAAGTTATTACTGATGCGATAACTAAATCATCTACACTTGATAAACATGATGTGAAGAGACAGAAAATGGGTTTACAAGGTTGGAAGCTATTATTCGCAGTTCTAAGTCCTGCTAAGTGGTCCTTAGTGTTAGCCTTGATATTTACATTCCTCACGGTCTTCATGAATGTAGGTTTGTTAACAGTTTCATCTTGGTTATTAGCGTCGGCTGCGTTACAACCAGGTCTTACCTATTTAAGTCTTGCCATCGTAGGGGTTAGATTCTTTGGTGTTAGTCGTGCAGTATGTCGTTATTTTGAACGTTACACATCGCATCGTATGGCCTTCCAAGGCCTCTATGGTTTGCGCCTGTGGTTCTATGCACATTTGGAGCCATTAGCACCAGCTATTTTAAAACGCTTTGGTGCCGGTGATATGCTCGGTCGCATTATGGGGGATATAGAGGTATTACAATTCTTCTACTTGCGAACTCTGATTCCACCTGTAGCAGCCATTGCTATGACTGCATTAGTTGCCTATGGAGCATCTACGATTGATGATAGCTTGGTAGTGCCAATTTTAATGGCAGCTCTTGTTTTAGGGGTAGTAGTACCATTAGTTGTTTACGCTCATAATAAACAATCTCTACGCGCTATTGGGCCTCAACAAGGGGACTATAAAGCACTGTTAAGTGATACTATGGATAGCCTCGAAGACGTTATTAGCTATGGCAATGAAAATCTTGTATATAAACGAATTCAACAGATGATGAGACATGTTGACGGGCATAAAGGAACTATTGATCGTGGTATGAACTTAGGCAACACATTATTCCTCGGTGGCGTTCAGTTAACTGTTGTTGTGGTAGCGATTATGGCTGCTAATGCATTAACTGGGGCGTGGGCTAGCGTAATGGTGGCGGTGGCTGCGATTGGTACGCAGGCTTGGTTTGAAGCGTTACAACCGATGATTGCTGCGGTCCATCACGGGGCTGAAAGTAAAGTAGCTACAAGCCGACTTATAGCACTTGCTAATGAGCCATTACCGGTTGTAGAGCCATTAGAACCTAAGCCATTTAATCCGAATCGAGATATTACTTTTACAAATGTATCTTTTGGCTATGATAATGAGCATACTATCTACGAGAACCTTAGATTAGATATTAAACAAGGTCAATCGATTGCCATCGTGGGTGCCAGTGGTTCTGGTAAGACTACATTATTTAATATGCTAGAGCGTTTATATGATTACAACGGTTCTATCCATGTGGGAGATGTAGAATTAAAGGATATTTCTATGGATACCTGGCGTAATGCATTAGGTACCATTACTCAGGACACCTATATTTTCCATGCGTCCTTTGGTGATAACATTCGCCTTGCCAGACCGGAAGCAACAGCTGAAGAGCTCGAGCAAGCCATACATCGTGCATCGTTGCAAACTGTTGTAGATAAATTGTCCGATGGTATACATACGATTGTTGGTAGTGGTGGACATGGACTAAGTGGCGGTGAACGTCAACGGGTGGCGTTAGCGAGATTATTTTTGCGAAACCCTCAAATTGTTTTATTAGATGAGCCACTAGAAGGCTTAGATCAAGTAACTCGAAAAGCTTTACATCGCGATTTGATGCACTACGTAGAAGGTAAAACATGCTTATATATTACGCATCAACTAGAAGGTTTAGAACAAATGGATCGCATATTGTTTATGGATAAAGGTGAAATTGTAGAAGATGGCACCTATGAAGAACTCATTGCGTTGCGTGGTCATTTCTACGAATATTGCTATCTATCTATGGCAAGTATTCAATAAAAATTAATATCAGTAAAAGTATCTATTATAATTATTAACTTATAATAGGTAGTATATTAAACTATAGTAATAAAGCCCCTTGCGCCATGCAAAAGGGGCTTTATGTATGCCGATATTTAATAGTAGATATGGGAGTCTTTTATCGATAAATCATGCAGTATATGGTATAATTTTTATGTCGAAAGCTAATTTCTTACCCTTGGAGGGGTTATGACTAAAATTTTCACCAAATTAAGAGCTTTGGTGGATGAAGCATTATCTGATCGTGATACGGCGGTAAATAAGGAGCCTATTATAGAAAATACTCCTTTAGAAGAAGATTTGTTTGACCATCGGTTGCTATATATAGAAGAAGACACTATCAATCGTATGTTGCGTGCCGCTCTTCGCAATCACTGGTTCTTTTATGCTGTAACATTTGAATTTGAACCAAATAACCAAATATTCCTATCCATTATTACTAAATGGGGGAATGTGATTAATGTGGAATTCACCTTAGAGGATCTATGGTTTGATGATTACTCATCATCCTTTGCGATTCGCCTCGATACAAATAATATAGATACAGGTGGGTTTATTTTAAACTCCCTTTTACATTTAGTAGGTAATTGGTGCCTCAGCCTATTTGGCGTATTCTTTAATCCTATTGCATTAGGTGAAAAGGGTTCTACTGTACGCTTTGAGAAAAAAGGCATCATTCAATTTGACCTATTACCAAATACACAAGTAAAGAAATTTATACCGTTACCAGAACGCCATATTGGTAGTAATGGTCCCGTTCTTTTGGGGAATCCTCGTACTAGTCAATCTGTATTGCAGCTTGATTACTATGCATTCCATGATCCAGTAGATACCTTTACGGTACCAGATGTACCAACTCGTACTAGTTGGCTACGTTCTATCGATATTGCGGCGGTTCTTTTATTGCCGATTGGTGTATGGATTACCTTTGTTATCTTGCATCATTACTTGCCAACTGAAACGTTGGAGTTCTCATTCTCCACGTACTTCTTAATTTCCTTAGGGATTTTCATCATTTCCTTCTTGGTTATGAATATTCCGCGGTATTTGTACATGTATTTTGACTCTCGTAAACAGTGGCAAAGTGCGTTTGTACATAATAATATTAAGATTCAAATGCGCAAGCTTCATCGTCGCATCTTCATGCAGCAGGCTACGCTGACCTCTGACTGTGATGAGTGTACTGCTAATGAAAGCCAAGAGCGAATTAAACATTTGTTGTTACAAATTCGCGACAAGCGATTCCTCGCTAATCGACTTAAGATTGCCGATGATGATAGAGCCCGTAAACAAAAGGTTAAGTTTATCATCGCCTATATTGGTTGCACATTAATTGAGTTAATGTTGATCATGAACTAAATGGTTTTAACAACATAAGAAAGAAAAAACGTATCTCTTTAGAGATACGTTTTTTCTATTTCATGATTAAATTTTCTTATCGTTTTACCGTTTTTTACGACGTTTGCGGACTGTTTTTCTAATTTCCCGCTCTGTTTCTGTTTTAGGTTGTTGCATCGACTCATAAGTTGGTCGATTTACAGGCATAAATGGTGGGTTACCATATTGGTTTGGTTCTGGTTGACCAGGCAATACCCAGAATAGGAAACCGATGAGCCATATGAAGAGCTCAAGTAAGTAATTGAATGGAGATACAGCAGAGTAGGTATTGATGAAGATCATAATAACCGACCAGAGAATCCCTGCCCATGCATTAAAGCCGATGTCGTGAATACGACGACCAAATAAAATGCAAGATAATGGGAAGAGGGCTGCTAGTAAAATCCAAATAATAACTCTTGTAAACCAGTATGCAGGTAAAGAGACAACAAAGTCCAAGAATAGATCATCGATATAGTGAACGATGTGGAATAGAATCATCAGAGCGATAAAGCATATGATGAATTGTAGTCGATTTAACCGTCCCGTCAGGTTAAAAATCGATAAGCCCATGCGACGCCCTTGGAATGCAATGAGTAAACCGATGGCACATATGAGCAATGTTCGTAATACAACATAGAGTAAATCCATAAGTTCCCCTTTATGTATAGCTTATAGTTGAGTTAATTCTGGCAAGACTAGCTCAAATGCTACACCATGTTTCATTGATTTTACAGTATCTACTGTAGCTTGAATTGCTTTAGTAGTAAAATTCATTGCCAGTTCTGCTGCATCATAAGGTGAATATCCCCTCATTACTGCACCTGATAATACAGCGGTGAAAATATCTCCGGTTCCTGTTGCTTTCACAGGGACAAGAGGTATAGAGTAGGTTTTTAAAAAGTCTGTAGGCCCATCATAGACAGCGATGACCGCATGTGTTTCAGATGGAACGCTTGTCATGATAACCATGTCAGGCCCCATGTGATGTAATTGTTTACAACGGTCACGCAATTCATCATCATTAATAGGATCTGTAGAAAATGGAATATCTAATAAGAAGCAAGCCTCTGTATAATTGGGCTTTACAATATGGGCCTTGGAAACAAGTTGGCGCATAGCGACCACCATATCAGGCGTGTAGATTGAGTAGAGGCGACCATCGTCCGCCATAGCTGGATCGACGATGACCATTTGTCCATTGTTTCCAAAACGGTCGATTGCTTCCTCCACAAGGTGGATTTGTTCTGGCGATGCCAAGAAACCACTTACAATAGCGTGAAAGTCGATTTCGTTTTTATCCCAACAGTCCATGAAATCCCTCATGTGAGCCGATAAATCTACAAACTCATAATGGGGATACTCCAAGTGATTGCTCAAAACGGCTGTAGCCAAAGGTACTGCTTGGCAGCGCATAGCACTGATGATGGGAATCATAACGGTTAGGGCACAGCGGCCGATTGAGCTCATATCTTGAATTGTTAATACTCTAGGTACTGCTGTCATAGACACCTCCAATTAATTATATATTTTATTGTACGTTATGTACGGCTTTCTGTAAATGTAATGATGCTATTCATGAAATTAACTTCATAATGTAGTATAATAAAACGGATAGACTTTTAATGGAGGATAGTGAAATGACAAGGTATGTATTTCGACGCCTAGGTGGCGCAATCATAATCTTATGGGTCATCATTACCGTAACATTTGCGTTAATGCACGCAATTCCGGGGGGACCTTTTACAACAGAAAAGAAATTGCCGCCTCAGGTGAAAGCAAGCATCGAAGCAAAGTATCATCTTGATGATCCCGTGTGGAAACAGTATGGAGATTATTTAGGTGGTGTTATTACCGGCGATTTGGGGCCATCATATAAGTATGAAGGTCGTAGTGTGAACGACATTATTAGTGATGCATTCCCAATTTCTGCTCAGCTAGGCTTGTTATCTTTAATGGTAGCTGTAGTGGGTGGTATTACAGCGGGGGCGATTAGTGCCATGCGACCGAATAGTATTGTAGACTATGCTGTGACCGTGTTATCGACATTGGGAATCTCAGTGCCTACATTTATTATCGGTGCTGTCCTTGTATATGTAGTGGGCTTTGAGCTTGGGTGGTTCCCAGTAGCTTTATGGCGCGGTCCATCGTATATGGTATTACCAGTTTTAACATTGGCTGCACAACCGATGGCATTTATTGCTCGTTTAACGCGCAGTGGCTTATTAGATGTGTATCAACAAGAATATATTCGTACTGCTCGTGCGAAAGGCTTAGGGTCTTGGACTATTTTGATGCGTCATGCACTAGGCAATGCGATTTTACCAGTTATTACGTATTTAGGCCCATTGGCGGCGAGCCTCTTAACAGGTAGCTTTATTGTAGAAACGATTTTTGCTATTCCTGGTCTTGGACAGTATTTCGTAACATCTATTTATAACCGTGATTACACTGTTATTTTGGGCATTACGATTTTCTATAGTGCACTAGTAGTATTTCTTAATATTTTAGTGGACATGATTTATCCATTAATCGATCCACGTGTTACGACAGAGGAGGGGACAGATGAATAAGGAAGATTTTTTACCTATTGAACGGGCCCCTCAAGAAGAACTGATTAGTTTTATTAAGCGCCCTAGTAAATGGGAGCGGTTCAAGGTGAATCGTTTGGCTGTAGTAGGGGCAAGCATCATTCTCGTGATGATTGTATTGGCTATTTTAGGCCCCCTAATTTCACCTTATACTTATGCGGATCAATCCTTAATCGATGCCAACCAAAGTCCAAGTTTTAGTCATTGGTTTGGTACGGATACATTGGGCCGTGATATCTATACGCGTGTT
>ERZ772961.664-NODE-664-length-13554-cov-11.022446_pt1 | contig 13554 bp, 10 predicted proteins | sample MGYA00580677_ERZ772961 | MGnify/ENA primary metagenome ERZ772961 (study PRJEB29015, sample SAMEA2738088) | human oral metagenome | biome: human oral; feature: human-associated habitat; material: saliva | place: China | collected 2227 ... | reverse complement strand
AGGGAACCCTGGTTATCTCAACGCACGACGAGTGGCTGATCACCCGCTGGTGGGGACGCCTCCATCGGCTCGACGAGAGACGATAGCGCTGAGGGCAGCCCCCGCTTCGCGCGTGAGACCCGTCGGAGCAGCCGGCAGAGCGTCGAGAGCTCGCAGGGCCTTGGCCAATGCGCTTGATCCCTTCATCTTCGGGCACAGCTCCTCGGGCACGGACATGCCGTAGTCTCCCGCGTGCGCCACCAGGGCCTCGACCATGCCGTTTGCACCCCGGATTCCGTCGAGATCAGGCAGCAGCGCCGCGATCACCTGCACGACACAGTACCCGGACAAGGCGGAGATAGACGCGCAGTCGGACAGCGTCTGGGCGACTCGCCCGGGGCCGAACCATCTGTTGCGCAGGAGGTAGCAGAGGGCGTCAGCCATGGCGACGGGGTCGAAGCGATACATGTCCTGACCGTTTGGCTTGTCGTAGGGCTTGTCGCCGCAGGCGACGCGCTGCGCGAGATGGGTGCCCTGCACCTGCTGTCCCCCTCGGGCTGGGAGGACGCCTCGGCCTGGGAGAGGGAATTCGACACCCAGACGCGCACCCGCGCCCCCATGTCCATCGGCGGCAAGCCGATCGTCCAGTAGCCACGCCGCCGCGCACAGGACGTAGAATAAGTCGTCAGTCCTGATACGCGAACCGCACAGTCCAGTAGGAAGTCTGGGCGATGCCTCGCATCCGTCGCTGCCCCGAGCAGAATCCAGCGTCATCGGGTCCACCGTGGTGTACCTGGAGACGAGTAATGAAGACGGAGTCCACACTATATTTCGATGGTCAGTTCTGGGTCGGCGTCATTGAGCGCCACGAGGCCGACCGTGTTCGCGCCGTTAGAATCGTGTTCGGCGCGCAGCCCTCAGACGCGGAGTTCTACGAGTTCCTTCTCGCTCACGCTAACGCTCTCCTGTGCCGCCTCGACGAGGCCGCTTGGACGCCCGATATAGCCCAACGCCAGACGACACACCACAACCCTAAGCGCGCACAGCGCCAAGCGTCTCGCCTCGCTCGCCGTGCGCTTCCTTCCACTGCGTCACAGGCATCAATTCAAGCGGAACGCGAACGCACGGCACAAGAACGAGCTTCCACGACCAGGCAGGAGAAACGAGAGAAAGCTGAAGAGAAACGCCGACTCGCCCGCCTGAAAGCGAAAGCTCGCCACCGCGGCCACTAAGGGCTGCACGTTAACCCTTTGACACGCACGTAAACCCCATGACCTGCGCGTAGGCGGCGCTGCCCAGGTTGTATATCGTCGGGCCCACGTGAGGAAGTGGGCGAACGCGTGCGGCCATGAAGTGGATAGGAAAGCACGAACTGGATAGCTTACGACGTTGTGGATAGGAAAATAACCCGTCCAGAATCGCGGTTCCTATCCAAATCGGCATTTCCTATCCAGAACGTTCGGCCCTCTCCCTCCCTGGTGGAGGACGTCGCGATGCAGGCCACCGCAGTAGCAGGCCTCGCGCCAGCAGTCCCGCAGTAGCTGGCCCCCGCGCGGAGGCAGTACTTCCGTGCATCGCCAACAGACTGAAGACACACACCCCCACCTCCTGTACAATATTCTGTACATAGGCGAGCAGAGGAGCCCCCATGAAGATCATGACCTACACCGAGTCGCGCGCTCGCTACGCCGAGGTTCTCGACCAGGTCGTCAACGACCGCGAGGAAATCGTCATCACCCGGCAGGGCCACGAGAGCGTCGTCATCATCGCCCTCGACGAGTACGAGTCCCTCATGGAGACCGTCTACCTCATGCAGTCCCCCGCAAACGCCCGCCACCTGCGCGAATCGATCGCACAGCTGCGACACGGCAACCTCGAAGAGCACGATCTCATCGACATCCCTGATGAGGAGAACTAACGATGCTCAAAGTCTTGTGGACCCCACACGCCTGGAACGACTATGTCTGGTGGCAGTTCGAGGACCGCAAGACCCTCAAGCGCATCAACGCCCTCATTGCGAATATCCAGCGCAACGGGAACGAGGGGACCGGCAAGCCTGAGCCTCTCCGCTACGAATACACCGGCTTTTGGTCGCGTCGGATCGACGGACGTAACCGATTGGTTTATCGCATCACCGAAGATACGGTCGAAATCGTTGCCTGCCGCTTCCACTACGGCCAGTAGCATTCACGAGGACCGGGCCACGCCAACAGGACGGGCAACGACACCCTGACGCACAGCGCCGCAACGACGCTCAGTTCGTCAGGAATCCCCAGCGGATCAGGTCGCGCAGGGGTATCTCAATCTCGGCGCGGACGCGCCGCGCCGAGTGTTTCCGCCGCCTCGCGCGCGAGACCCGTCGGGGCATCAGGCAGCGCGTCGAGCGCCCGCAGCGCCTTGGCCAGGGCACTCGATCCCTTCATCTTGGGGCGCAGCTCATCGGGCACGCACACCCTCATGCCGTAGTCGCCCGCGAGCGCCACCAGGGCCTCGACCACACGATTCGCACCCCTGACGCCGACCAAGGACGGCAGCAACGCCGCAATGGTCTGGGCGACGCGGTAGCCGGCCAGCGGCGAGATGGACGCGCAGTCGGTGAGCGTCTGGGTGACCCTCCCGGGACCGAACCACCCATTGCGCAGCAGGTAGCCGAACTCGCCAGCCATGGCCGCCTGGTCGTATCGCCCGGTGTCGGCGAGGCGGGCGATGGCCTCGGCGGCGATGGCCCGATAGTGTGTCTGCGCGGCGGTGGACGCCCACGCCAGGGCCGAGTAGGTGGGTGCGCCCGGTGCCCGCCACCCCTTCCCCAGCGCGCGCACGATCACCTCGAAGGGCGCAATGACCTGCGGGAATTTGACAAACGCGCCCTGGAGGACGGGCATCGCGTGGGCGGCCAGAATATCCGGGTTGTGTTGGAGGGCCCAGGCAGCCCACGCGTAGGTGACGCCGCTCGACCGGTAGTCCCCGGATTCCAGGAGCCGCCCGGTGAACTCGGGAGCCACCCCAGCGACGTTTGCGAGGGCGCCCGCCAGCGAGTCCTCGCCCGTGGCTGGGGTTTGCCCGGGGATCACCCACGTCTCGTGCATGTCATCGGTCTTGGTGTACTCGCCGCGCACGACGCTCACCGGCTTTTGATAGGGGGCGCGGATAATCTGGCGCTCCCACTGCACCTCCATGGGTTCCAGCGGCTCGGTCAGGATCGGGTCGAAGCGGTACATGTCCTGACCGTTCGGCTTGTCGTAGGGCTTGTCGCGCAATGCGACGCGCAGCTGCTCGTGCAGGAGGCGGACCGGGCCGCGGTGCTGCTCCCACTCGCTGCCCTTGCGCCGGTAGCCGCGGAAGTGCCCGGCCTCGGGCGCGCCCTCCACCTCCACGTCGCGCAGGAGCAGCGAGGCCAGGTAGGACAGCTGGTTGGCTCCCTTCCAGTTGGGCGCGCTCCGCCAGTACTTGGTGAGCAGTGCCTTGTCGGCCTCCGCCAGCTCGATGCCCTCGCCGCTGATGCGCGTCAGGAGCGCGGGCAGGGAGGCACCCGCAGCCGCGTCCTCGAAGAGGGCGTGCAGCGCCGCGACGGCCGCGTCGTTGTCGTCGGGAAGCTTGGCGGTGTGCGTCGTGCGCGGCAGGTCCGCTGCGGGGGCGTTCGGGAAGGTCCACGAGGCCTGGGCGCCCTCCCCGGGTTCGCATCCCTGGGCGGTCGCACCGAGGGTGGCCGTCCCCGCAGCCCCGGCCTCGTCCGCAGGATCACCGGAAGCGTCAGAGTCCCCGGAAGTCGCGGGGGCCACGACGAGCGTGACGGCACGATCTCGCAAGTCGAGGGGAAACTCAACGGCACCCACGACGTCGCTGACGGCGGCCGCGCACCCGGGATGGGCCTTGACGAGGGCGGCCAAGCAGGCGCAGGTGCGCGCGCAGCAGCTTCTTCTCGGAGCGCGCGAGGACCCGGGCGCTGACCTGCACGAGCGCGTCCACCTGCTCCACCGACAGCTCCCCGACGAGGCCCACGAGAGCCTTGTGTGCCAGGGACACCGTCGGCGAGGGCCCGGCCCCGAGCAGGGCGATGAGGTCCGAGGCCGCCGCGACCTTCTCCTCGCGCGTCGGTTCGAGCGCCTCCCAGGCCAGCGAGAAGACGCGGGCGTTGTAGGCGGAGAAGTCGCGCCTCTGGGCGGCCAGACACTCGGAGAGGATGCGGGGCCGCAGGTGCGGGAGGCGCGTCGCCATGTAGCGGACGAGGTCGTGGCTGTGCAGGCGCTCGAAGTCTCCGCCGGGCGCGGAGGGGTCCTCGCGGTACATCCACACGAAAAGCGCCGAGCCGGGCAGGGCGCCCTCGACGCGGAAGAACTGCCAGAACTCGTGGTCCAGGAAGGTCGGGTTTTCCTCGAAGAAGCGCTGCGTCTCATCCGAGGTGGGGTGAGGCGCGGGAACGATCCTGCGCGCGAAGTATTCCAGGGAGGGCGCGGAGGTCAGGTACGCTCCACGCTCGGCCAAAATGGTGCGGTAGGTGTGCCAGAAGGCAACGCCGCCGGGGCTGCCGGCGGCCTCCTCGAGCCACTCGCCGCTGCGCTGAGCCGCGCCACACCTGTGAGCGGCGAGCAGACGCTCCAGGTCCGATCCCTCGCGCGGGTCACCGCCGCGGCGGCCCGACCACCGGGCACCGTAGTCGTCGCCGGCGTCATCGCTCCCAGCCAGGGCGGCGCGCAGGAAGACGCACAGACACACCGCGTCCTCTGGGACCGCGTCCCACTCCCACTCAACGGCTGGCGGAATGAGTCGCGTGAAGGGCACGGACTTGAACAGGGAGCGCCGGTCCTTCTCCGAGGCCCCCTCCAGCACCCACTCGTAGGCATCGATGGCGCTCTCCCCGGAGGCAAGGAGGCGCTTGAGAGCCACGCGGCGCTCAGCCAGGGTCGCAGGCGCGGTCATTGTCCCTTCTCTTTCAGCGTGCGAGCATACCTGGCCGTCTGGGAAGTTCCTCGGAAAAGGGCGAGCCAGCCAACAAGCTCCTCGCCCAGCGGCGGCGCCCACCCCTCGGCCTGTGCCCGCGCGTACTGCACGGTGACGACGCCCAGCAGCTGCCCGATGCCCATACGCCCACGCTCAAGCCCGGGAAGCAGCGCGAGCGCCAGGTCCAGCGCGAGTCGGGGGTCCACGTTCCCCAAATCCTTGAACGCCTGCGCCCACCGGTTCAGTTTCACGGTGTGCGCCACAGCCGCGAAGCCGGCCACGGCCTCGTCGAAGGAAAGGTCCCCGCGCGCCACCAGGGAGGCCAGGGCCTCGACGCCGAGCGCGCGCGACTCGACCTCGCGTTCGCCCATCGCCTGGCCGAGGAACCCCGCGGACAGCGAATCCCAGCGTCCGCCGTGCTCACACAGGGCCCGGTAGCAGTCGGTGGTCAGCCCGCTCGAATCGAAGAAGTTCCACCGTGAGGCGAGCAGACACACCGCGAAGTGACGCGCTGAGGCGGGGTACGTGTAGCGATGGAACAAGTAGTTTCCCGCTCCACCCGTGATCTGTGCAAGCACGCTCAGCTCCGCTCCCGTCGCGCCCGTCTGCGCGCCGACGATGCGCGGAGTAAAGAACGCATAGACGGGCGAGCCGTCACGCGCGACCTTGGGCTTCCCGCTGCGCGACTCGTAGGCGGGGTGTCCCTCCCACATAACGGAAAGGGAGGACAGGTAGCCCTCGGCACGTCTGCGCACCACCCCCTCAAGGGCGAGGCGAATGCGGGCGACGGCGGAGGACGGCAGGTCCTCCTCCCGTTTCTCCACGAGCGCGAGCGCCGCTGCACAGTCCGGGTGCTCGGTGTCTACGCGCAGCAGCGCCTGGGTGAGGTCTGCAGGAAGGGGCGCGGCGTCCCCGTTGTCCAGGGCACGGCGCACGAGTGTCAGGGGATTCACGGCTCCCCGGTCATCGGTGGGCGTGGCCAACAGGCGGTACCGCTGCCCTCCCGCGAGCAGCTCTGTCACCTCTCTGATGCGCTGGCTCACGTGGGTCGGCACATTCTCTATTCGGAACCATTCCCGCGCCAACTCCAGGGGGTCCTCCGTCCCTGCTGTTCCCCCGTTGAGGGCGAGGCGCAAGAGCACCCCGAGCATCTGCTGCGGCCCCGGTACACCCCCAGTCAGGCGCCGCACGAGCGGGCGCAACGATTCCAGCGCGGACGGGTCGAACTCGAGGGATGTCAGGAACGCAAGCAGCAGCTCGTATTCGAGCCCCATCTGCGCCTTCTCGGCCAGAACGCCGACCCTCCCGCTCACGTCCTCCGCGCTCATCGGTACCAGGTCGGCCACCTCCCCGGGCGGCGGCAGGAAGGCTTCAGGCTCGACCTGAGTTCGCGCCTCGTGGACGAGGCCGGGGCCGGGCCGGTCGCCCACCGTTCCGGCGGACACGAACTCTCGTACCTCGGGGGTAACCAGCGGGTCCAGGTCAGCCTGGCTCACGATGGCTGCGACGCTCTCGCGCGTCAAGAGGCTGGCGGTCACGTAGTCGCGCGCGAGGCCCAGCGCCGCCCGCTGCACTTGCGCGTCCGGGAAGGAGAACGCAACGCCGAGCAGGGGTTCGACCTCGGTGTCCTCCACGGCCCCGAGGCCGTCGCGCAAGACCCCCAGCACTCGCAGGGCATTCGCCTTCGACCCCATGAGCGCGCCCTCGCAGCTGCGCGCAAACAGCTCCAGGTCGAGGCGACCGGCCTTGGCAAGGGCGGTCAGTTGTCCGACCGCCAGGGTCACGGTCGGCCCAACGGGAGAGGACATGAGGGTACAGAGGACCACCTGGCGGGATTCGGCCTCGTCAAGGGTCATGGCAAGCAGGCGCAGGGTGCGCGAGTACCACCCGGCGCGCGCGGAGGGCAGGTCGGCGACGAGCATATCGAGGAGAGCATCGATGAGGCGATCCCGGTCGACGAGGCCCTCATTGACGCTGGCCTCGAGCGTGCGTGACCAACCGGGCGACAGCCTCGAACCCATGGTGGCAGAACGGTCGGAGGAGGACAGCGACACGCCGCTGTTGCCTTCCTGACGGAGGATCCCCCACACCAGCTCCTCGCGCAGCTCCTGATCGGCGCGCATGAGGGGCAGTTGCAGCCCGGGTTCGAGGCCGATGAGCGCCGTCAGGTACCGCTCGTCATGCTCGAGGGCCAGGTCGCCGTTCAACTCAGCCAGGCGCAGGAAGCCGATTCCGTCCAACCACGGGCCGGACAGCCGGGAACTCATGCTCAGGTCACCATCCGTGGGCGGGCCCCCGTTGATCTCCAGCATGCGCGCGTAGACCTCGTCGAGCGTCCACTGGTCCGGGTGCTGCCGCACCCACAGATGCAGCCTCCAAAAATCCATGCATTCATCCAGGGTGTCGGGCAGCCAACGGATGTTGCTCACGATTCCTCCTTCAAGACCAGACAGACGGCGAGGACGTGCTTGCAGGGACCGCGCCCGCCCCTGTGTTTCATCCACCACGGACAGGTACAGCTGTACTCGCCGATGGCATAGGGGTCGGCGGGCACCTCCACCCTGTAGCGGTTCGCACCCGAGGCGACGCGGACGCGTGCCCTCTCCTCGCGGGTGATCGCGCCGCGTTCAATCAGCGTGCGTGCGCCCGACAGGCGCGGGTGCATCGCGGTGAGCGCGTCGGGGCGGACGGGCAGGGGGCGGTGAAAGTAGGCACCCTCGGTGACGTCGAAGCCGACCTGCCCGCTCGAAGCGAGGAGCGCCAGGCCGCCGGCCACCCGGTCGGGGGCCAGGCCGGAGCGGGACGCCATGAGCTGCATGTCGATGCGCGGCTCGAAGGAGAGCAGGGCGGAGAGCGTGTCCGCGTCTTCCTCGACACGCGGATTACCGAGGGAAGCCAGGACCGCCCCCTCCCCCGAGAAGCCGCGGGACTTGGCGGGACTGAGCCCCACGCTCAGGCGCGCACCCGGCATGCGGGCGACCCACAGGGAGGCGACCGGCTCACTGCCCGCGTCCACGTCAGGCCCGTAGGCCTCGAGCGAGGTGATCAAGTGCAGGAGCGGCTCGAACACGCGTAGCCGCTCGGGACCGGCGACGCATGCGGCCCCCGGCGCAGGCCTGGTCCCCAGGCGCAGGCCGCGCACGGCCCTGCCCGCCCACATGACCGTGCCCGTTGCACTGGACTTCGGCAGGCCTCGGATAAACGCGCGGGCCTGCGCGGCGTTCAACGTGTGCAGGGGCATCATTGCGGAGGAGAGCATCTGCGTCTCCGCGAAGCCCTTGAGCCAGCGCAGGGACAACGGCACCTTCTCCTCCGTGACTTCCTCGTCCAGGGTCGTGGCCGTCAGCCCCTCCTCACCCACGCCCAAGTGCAGGGGTTCCCCCGCTCGCAGCGACGCCAGGGCGGCGCGCAGCGGCTGGTTCACGTCCACGTTGGTCACGCCGACCGCACAGTGAGCGGCGTCCAGGGCCGAGGCCTCCACGTCGAGCCTGGCGTACACGCCGCAGCACACGCTAAAAGACTCGAAGCGCAGGCCCTCGGCTGTGTTGGTCACGACCGGGTCGAGCATCCCGATGCGGGTGAGTCCACCGCCTGGAGCAACGACCATGCCGGGCGGCACGTAGAAGCGGGTGCGCGCCACGCGTGCGACCGCGAGCAGGCCAGCGGCCACCACGTCGGGGCGCTCCATAAATCCCGAGAAGAAATAGGGGCACGCGGCCTCCCCCTCGGGGGTGGACCCTCCCGAGGTCGCCAGCGCAAGTCCCGCATGTTCATCCAAGCGCGAGGGGACACCGTAGCGGTAGGCCAGCTCGTAGTCCATGTCGCTCCTTCGCGTCATTGTGGCGCCAGGCTAACACAGGGTCCCCACGTCTGGAGTCGACTTCGCGCCCACCCGCGTTCACAACACGCCCGAAATGACGCTACACATTTCACCTGATACGGCACGTGCGGGCGCGACCGCCTTGCGCAGCCGCACCCGCACGCACTCGCAACAACGCTCAGTACGTCAAGAACCCCCAGCGGATCAGGTCGCGCAGGGGTGCCTCGACCTCGGCGCGGACGTCGTCGGCCTCGACGGAAGTCAGCATCGCGACGGCCGCCACGATCTGGCCGACCGTCAGCTCACCATCCGAGGCACCCACGACCGCAGACACCGCCGACGAGACGGGCACAGACCGACCCAAGCCCCCGCCCTGATGCAGAATCAGCAGCTCCGGATCCGGGCTGCCCGGCACGTAGTGGCGTTCCTCGCGCACGTCCGAGGCGCGCGTCAGCACCGTGTCCCACAGCTCCGGGCCGCGCAGGGAGGTCAGCGCCCACGACACGTCGCGCCCACGCGGGGCGTGCCCATCGAGGGACAGGTCGAAGGCGCGCCTGCCGCCCGAGGCTGCCTCGGCCTCGTCGAGCCTGCGCAGCGCCACGAAGCCCATGCCGATCGCGCCCGTGCCCGCGCGACGGAAATCCACCAGCCACGACGTGTAGGCGCGCTCGTAGTCGGCGCGCGCCATGAGCGGGCCGCCCGAATCGCGGATCCACATGTCCACGTAGCGCGCCGGGTCGAGCACGTCACGCTGGACCACCCACGCGTCCACGGGCAGGCCGTCCAGCCACTCGTCGATGCGCTGGGACCACTGCGTGTCCGGGTTGCGGCTCTCGGGAATCTCCCAGTTCGCGAGCATCTGGAGCGTGCCGCCGGGTGCCATACAAGAGGGGGCACCGCGCAGGACTGCGGCAATCAGGTTGTCGCGATCCATGCCGCCATCACGATACTCGTGCATGCCTGACGCGCAGCGCACGGTATCTGGCGTGATCACGAAGGGCGGATTCGTGACGATCAGGTCAAAGGTCTCACCCTCGACCGGCTCGAACAGGGAGCCTTCGCGCACGTCAATCGTCGTCTCGTTAAGGGCGGCGTTGAACTGGGTGAGCGCGCACGCACGCGCCGACAGGTCGGTCGCGACGACGCGGCGCGCGTGCGTGGCCAGGTAGAGAGCCTGGATGCCGCAGCCGCAGCCCACATCCAGGGCCGAGTCGACCTGATCGCGCACGGTCATCTCCAGCAGCGTCCGGGTCGCCCCGCCGATGCCCATCACGTGGTGAACAGCCAACGGCTTGCCGGTCTGTCCCTCCCCCAGGTCCGAGGTCACCCACCACTCGCGCTCGCCGCCAGGCAGGGCCGCCGCGTGAGGACGCAGATCGTACAGGGCGCGCATCCACGGGTCCACCACGACCTCGGGCTCGGATTCCTCATCGGGATCGCGCATCGTCGGCAGGGCGGGTGCCGTCGGGAACGAGGCCTCCTCCCCCTCGCCCGCCTGCGCGCGCTCACGCTTGGGCGCGGACTTAGAGCACGGGCGGGGCATGACGAGAGCGGAGGCGGCTTCGTCCTCGTCGATGGTGGCCGCGAGGCCGAGGGTCTCCAAGCCAGCCGCGCCCAGCGTCGGCAGGGCCGCGTCCAGGGCCGAGGCACGCTCGGGCTGTCCGCCGATAAAAAAACGTGTCAAGGTCGCTGCGGGGGCGTCGACGCCCGCGAGTTCGACCAGTGCGGGTAGGCGCGAATCGCGCATGAGGGCGGACAGAGCGCCATCGCTGAGCAGCTCATCCAGGGTGTCGGTCGTCCAGCTCGACGCGATGACGTCGGCGCGCAGGCGCGTAATCATGTCACGGTCGAGGGCGGGAACGGGTGCGGAAGTTGTCATGACTCTAGACTATCCCCGCGCGTACAATGCGCGGGTACCCACACGAGGGTCAAAGGAGGAAACCCATGTCCGGAGGACTTGTCGCCCTGCTCGACGATATCGCGACCCTCGCGAAAGTCACGGCCTCATCCATCGACGATGTGGCGGCCAACGCTGTCAAGGCCTCGTCCAAGGCGGTCGGCGTCGTCATCGACGACACGGCCGTCACTCCCCAGTACGTGTCGGGCCTGAGTCCGGAACGCGAGCTGCCCATCATCGCCAAGATCGCGCGCGGCTCCCTTATTAATAAGCTCTTTATCATCCTACCGATTGCGCTTCTGCTCACGTGGCTGGCACCGCAGGTCTTGCCATTCCTGCTCGTCGTGGGCGGCGCGTACCTGTGCTTCGAGGGCGGCGAGAAGGTCCTGGAGAAGCTCGGATGGCTACCCGGCCATCACGAGGACCACGAAGAGAGGGGTGCTGCCTCCGCCGAGGAACTCGAAAAGAGCATCGTGTCCTCCGCGACCCGCACCGACCTGATCCTCAGCGCCGAAATCATGCTCGTCTCCATGGCCAACCTGTCGAATGAGCACGGGGTGATGCGCGTCGCCGTCCTCATCGCGGTCGCATTCTTCATGACCTTCTTCGTGTACGGGCTGGTCGCCCTGCTGGTCAAGGCCGACGACTTCGGCGTCCACCTGGCTCGCGGCGCACTCGACCCCGAGGACAACCGTCCCGGCCCCGTCGACAACATGGGCCGCACCATCGTGCGCATCATGCCCCACATCTTCAACGTCATCGGCGTCGTCGGCACGGTCGCGATGCTGTGGGTCGGCGGCCACCTCGTCATCGCGAACCTCGCCGAGGTCGGCGTGGGCGTCTTCCACCACATCCTCGAAACCGCCGAGCACGCGGTGTCCGCAGCGGGCGGCTTCGTGACCTGGCTCGTCGAGACCGTCCTGTCCGGCGTCTTCGGTGTCATTCTCGGTGCCGTCGTCGCGTGGATCGTCGTCGGGGCTTCCGCGCTCGTGCGTCGCGTGCGCGGGAAGGCCTGAGTTTTCCCCTCTTTTTCACGAGGCCGGGGCGGAGGATGCGTGATCGCGTTCCCCTGCCCCGGCCTCGTCGTTGATCGCGATCCGCGAAAGGTGACACACAACCCCTTCGCAATCCGGGACTAAAGTACTACCCTTGGAGTCAACAGCCAAATGATGATGACGCCCAGGAGGAGCATCATGACCATCTACACCCTGCCCGACCTGCCCTACGACTACTCCGCTCTCGAGCCCCACATCTCCGGGCGCATCATGGAGCTGCACCACGACAAGCACCACGCGAACTACGTGGCCGGCGCGAACACCGCGCTGGAGAAGCTTGCCGCCGCCCGTGAGGTCGGCGACTTCGCCGCAATCAACCTGTGGGAGAAGAACCTGGCCTTCAACCTTGGCGGCCACACCAACCACTCCATCTTCTGGACCAACATGACCGGCGAGGGCGCATCGCGCCCCGAGGGCGAGCTCGGCGCCGCCATCGACGAGTTCTTCGGCTCGTTTGAGTCCTTCCAGGCTCAGTTCGCCGCCGCCGCCCTGGGCCTGCAGGGCTCCGGCTGGGCCGTCCTCGCGTGGGACACCGTCGGCAAGCGCCTCGTGACCTACCAGATGACCGACCAGCAGGGCAACATCCCGGTCGCGACCGTGCCGCTACTCATGATCGACATGTGGGAGCATGCCTTCTACCTGGATTACCTCAACGTCAAGGCCGACTACGTCAAGGCCTGGTGGAACCTGGTGAACTGGGAGAACGTCGCGTCCCGCTTCCAGGCCGCTCGCCTGTCTTCCGGCCTGGTGAACGCCCACTCCGCGCTGTCCGACCTCGGTGCCCACGCGGTCGACACCGTCAAGGGCTGGTGGAAGAACTGAGCATCCACGTACTGTGACCGTGGTCACCCTGCGCGCCAGTTGCCGCGACGAGATGGGGGTTTTGCACCATTAGACGCCTCGTGACGGCGTGTCGCCGGCATGTCATGGCTCTCATGACGCAATTCCCCCATGCCCCCGCACGCGGCCCGGGCGCTGGTGACGCTGACGACGCGACCACCACGCCTACACACACGCAGCAGAGGCGGGATCCTTCGGGATCCCGCCTCTTTCGTCGCATTCCGGGCAAAGATTACGGAGCGGGCGGCGCACACAAACCCCGCCACAGTGACGATTCCAGCTCTTCCAGACCAACTCAGCCACACGCGGGCCCACTAATTCGCGCTCGGGTCCGCCTGCCATCACTGCCCGCGCAATCTCTTCCAGAGCAGCAAGGGGAGCCGTTGCGAATCAGCTCAGTCACATGTGCCCCCAACATTTCGCACGTGGGACCGCTCACGCACGCGCCAACCCTCCAATCCGCACGTCGACCCTCCAATCCGCACGTGGACCCGCTAATACGAGCGTGGGCAGCCCCGCCCACGCTCCAGATAGCGGGTTGACGTGCGACATAGCGGGTTACCGCTCGCAATAGAAGGTTCACTTGCGAACAACGCGCTGTGACAGGTACCGATGCGCCCAAAACGCAGACCACTTCGCCCATAACAGCCCGTTTTCAGCGTTTTTCGCCGAGGTGGTCTGCACTTTGGGCACGACACCACCGCGAACCGTGATCTCACCGCCACCCGAAGGGGGCTTGCACTACTCGAGACTCCGACACGTCGGCGACACTCCGTCAGCCAGCTCCTCATACCACAAAGACCCATCGCCGCCCACTTGGAGACCGTTGCACAGTGGGCTAATCCCAACCCCGCAGGCATGAAGGACACCGCAAGACCAGCGGACATGGCTGCGGCGCCCATGGGCGGGGCCGGGCCGGGCTAGTCACAGCGACACAAGCGCCGCCGGTGTGGAGGGTGCCGGAGGGTCCGGAGGGCCAGGCTGCGGTGCCCGTGGGCGGCGGCGGGGCCTGGCCGGGCTTCGAG
>ERZ772961.656-NODE-656-length-13599-cov-2.771855_pt1 | contig 13599 bp, 10 predicted proteins | sample MGYA00580677_ERZ772961 | MGnify/ENA primary metagenome ERZ772961 (study PRJEB29015, sample SAMEA2738088) | human oral metagenome | biome: human oral; feature: human-associated habitat; material: saliva | place: China | collected 2227 ... | reverse complement strand
GGACGGGCCAGTCGGTGACTATTTACTACAACTCCAACTACTCGGGGCCTAGTCAAACGATTCCTGATGGTGAGCCGGTGAATCTCCGTCCTGACCTCAAGAACGAGAATGCGTCGCATAAGATCGACAACTTTAAGTTGTGCGTGAATGGGAACTGCCCCTTGTAGCCTGGGCTGAGCTGATGGGGTGTCGTAAACAGTGGTGCCAGTCGACTTCAACAGATGTCGACTGGCACTGCTCTCATGATAAACGCCCCCGATTGCGTCTCATGTGCCTTGTCCGGCAAGATTGACCGTGCTTAGAGTGCCTGTTGGGAGGCGTCGCGATGAGTAGGAAGACACCGGGGCCCATTCCTGAAGGCGGCGTCATCGGGAGGCTCCCGTTCGAGGGGTGGTGGTTGAGCGAGGTCAGCCCCACGCGCCGCGTCCCGAGCCACGGGACCGACCTGTTCGGCACCACGTACGCGCTCGACTTCCTTGTCGTCGACGATGATGGTCGCACGGCGCCTGCTCGTAGCCTGCGCACGGTCTTCGCCACCGAACCGCCAGAGCTCTTCTACGCCTTCGGGCGCCCCCTGTACTCGCCCATCGCAGGAACCGTGGTGTCTGTTCACGACGGCGAACCCGACCACGAGGCGCGTCGCTCGATACTGACGCTCATCCCGTACGGGTTGAGCCAGCCCCGGAGGATTCGGCGGGGACTGACCGCGGTTCTTGGGAATCACGTCATCATCCAGGTCGCAGAAAACCCTTACTACGTTGGACTCGTGCACCTTCAGCGAGGCTCCGTTCAAGCGTCGCCTGGTGACCGGGTGAGCGCCGGCGATCAGATCGGCAGATGCGGCAACTCCGGGAACTCCACGCAGCCCCATCTCCACATTCAGGCGATGGACAGCCCTGATCCCTACGCCGCGAAAGGTGTGCCGCTCCGTTTCGACGAGTTCCAGCAACACCGCCCGAGGCAAGGTGCCCCGTGGGCGCTGCGTGAGCAGGCCTGCCCTGAGCAGGGCACGGTCATCGCTCGACTTTGATGTGACGCCATAGAAATGAGTCTCAGATCCGGCGCGACGATCCGTTGCGGGGCTGCTGCGGCCTGGTCACGACGAGAAGTAGGGGATGAGCCTACGGGGCGGTGCGCTGGTTCTGATCGGGGACGTACTTGTCCGGCGAGGACTGCGTTCTCCTGCAAACCTCTGATGCCCGGTGGCAGTCGTTTGTCGGAGAGGTACGCCCTTGGATAAACAACGCAGCTCCCGACCCGCACCATCTGACCGTGAGGCTGGCCTGTCTACTCATGATCGCAGACCCTCCCGAGAATGCCAGGCGCCAAACGGTCCTTGTCATGCCGGATAGCGTTCCTCAAACCATGCCACCACGGTGTCAAGATACGGGGGTCGGCCAAGGAAGTGCTGGCCACCCTCGATCTGGACGAGTTCGACCCCGGGTGCGCCGACGAACCGGCTGAGGGTGCCCAGAGGGACCATTTCATCCTGGTCGCCGCGAATAATCCAACTGGGAATGTCCAACCTCGCCGGATGCTTCTCGACAAAACGTAAGTAGGGCCATTCGAGCACCCCACGAGGCGTGTTGATCTCGGTCTCTGCCTCCAGCTGCTCATCGGTCACCGAGTACTCGGCCATCATGTCCCGGATGTAGCACTCGAGGTCAAGAAGCGGCGACACCAGCCAAGCGCGCTCGAAGGTCCCGGCAGGCGTGTCGCACAAGGAGAAGTAGGCCCCAATACTGTTCGCAAGCAGACCGATCTCAGTCGACTGGCTGCGGGCCAGCTGTGCGAACGTTCGTACCTCGGGACTCGCCTCCATGGGGTTGAAGGCCTTGTCGTCCTGACGATCACCGTGGGTGGGCAGATCGAAGGTGATCAGCTGGTCGCCCCGTGACGCAATCACGTCGCCGCACTGTGCCATGACGGGATCGCGCTTGTTCGAGAACTGGCCGTGCACACCAATAACGGCCCGCCCACCGGGCTCTCCCCACCTCAAGGCGGGAATTCCGTCCAGGAGGAGTTCCTCCGGCTCACAGCCCATGGATCATCTCTCCTTCAGAACCAGAATCCTGTGAACAGCAAAGGCAGCAGTGACTCTATGAGGAAACCTTCTTCTCAGGCGTACCATGCCATAGTGCCGTGAACGATTGCCGCGATTGATGGACCGACGATCATGGCTTGCTCGCTGCGTCGGATACCGATGCCGGCATCGACGATCTGGACCGCCATCGCAGCCATGAGGACCAGTCTCACGGTAGCGACGTCTGAAGTTGCGACGAAAGGTATGACTGCAGTGACTATGCCGAAGGGAACAGCTCGAGCCGCGTACATCTGAGCGAAGAACCTTTCTCCGGCGCTGATCTCTTGCGACTTGCTCATGATCCGAGGTTGGAAGACAACCAGCAGTGATGACACTGTACTGATTGTTGCGGCGAAAGCGTTGAGAACCTGAAGTACGGCAATCGGCACGGTGAATCACCTGAGAGGGAAAGGTGGGGAGGGCGTCAGCCGGGGATAGCGCTGCCGTCGTCGCCCTCGCCCATGCGGATCCGCCAACGGCCCAAGCCGGCGTCGGCACCTGAGTCCGTGGGTATGCGGACCATGCCCTCCTGGGCGATGGTCGATACGAGTCTGCCGGATGAGTCGAAGACCTGGGCTCGCGCCATGCCCCGGCCGCCCTGCGAGGAGGGGGAGTCCTGCACGTAGAGCAGCCAGTCGCCCATGTCCACGTCCCGGTGGAACCACTGGGCGTGGTCGAGGGTCGCCAGACTCATGCCCTCGCTGCGCCAGGACAGCCCCTGGCTGCGCAGCACCGGCTCCAGCATCACCTGGTCACATACATAGGCCAACAGCGCCCGGTGCACGGTCTGAGAGGTCTGCTTCGGGATACGACTGCGCGAACGCATCCACAGATGTTGGCGGCCGGTTCGCTCCCTGGCGGGACGCAGATAGAGGTTGCCCTCCACGTGCCTGAGGTCGAATGCCGCCGTGCGCCCCAGAAAGCGCGCCACCGGGTGATCGATGGTGCGGAAGATCTCCAGGGCACTCGTCAGGTCCTCAGGCCGCGGCACCGAGGGGGCCGTGACGTGAATGTCAGCCCCCTCCTGTTCCTCCTGGAAAGAAGTGAGCATCGTGAGGATCGACGTGCCTTCCTGGGAGGCCGCAGTACGCCGCTGGGAGAAGGATCGGCCGTCGTGCAACCGCTCGACGGCGAAGCTGATCGGCTTGTCCGGCTGACCGCCCCGCATGAAGAAGGCGTGGACCGAGTGCGGCAGACGCTCCCCGTCGCCGTCGTCCTCGACCGTGGCGGCGGCGGCGAGCATTCCCTGGGCAACCACCTGTCCGCCGTAAACCCGGCCCGAGAGCTGCGGCAGGGAACCGCCGGTGAAGAGATCCTCCCCATCTCCCGCCGCCAGGCCGAGGACCCGGGTCACTGAGCCGAGGGGCTCCTCCGTGGCGGCGGGGACAGGGTAGGGGCTGGTCACAGACCGAGCTCCTCCAGGATCGGAAGCTTGGCGCGCACGGCGGCGCGAGCGTCCTCGGCGGTGGCCGCGGCGATGGCGATCTTGGCCAGCTCCCGGCACTCGTCGAGGGTGACGAACTTCAGAACGGCGTCGACATCCGGCAGTGCGCGTGCCGTCATCGACAGCGAGGCGACGCCCAGGCCCACCAGCACGGTTGCCAGCGCCGGGTCCGCAGCGGCCTCACCGCACACGCCCACTGGCCGACCCTTGGGAGAGGCACCCTCGCATGCCTTGCCGATCAGACGCAGCACGGCCGGCTGCCAGGCCGTGGACAGGTCGGCCAGCGAGGACAGCAGGCGGTCGGCCGCCATGACGTACTGGGTGAGGTCGTTGGTGCCCACGGAGGCGAAGTCCGCGTGCTCGAAGAGCTTGTCCGCCATGAGCGCGGCGGAGGGCACCTCGATCATCATGCCGGCCGTTTTCAGGCCGTAGGAGCGTGCCTTCTCCGTGAAGGCCTTGGCCTCGTCGGCCGTGGAGATCATCGGGGCCATCACCCATACCTTCGCCTCGGTGGCGGCCTCGGCCTTGGCCAGCGCCTCGAGCTGGTGCTCCAGCACCTCGGGGTCGCGGCGCGTGGTCCGGTAGGCGCGCACGCCGAGCGCCGGGTTGGCCTCGGTGGCATCGGTCAGGAACGGCAGCGGCTTGTCAGCCCCAGCGTCGAGCGTGCGCACGACGACCTTCTTTCCGGGGAAGGCCTCTAGGACGCCCTGATAGGCCTCCACCTGAGCCTCCACCGTGGGCTCCTCGGGCTGGTCGAGGAAGCAGAACTCGGTGCGGAACAGGCCGATACCCATCGCTCCGGCCTCCGCAGCACTGCGGGCTCCGGCCGCGTCACCGACATTGGCCAGCAGCTGGACCTCGTGGCCGTCCTTGGTGGCGCCGTCGCCGTTGAAGACACGCACGCGCGAGGCGAGCTCCCGCGCCCGGCGCAGGGCGTCCTCGGAGGGGTTGAGGGTGATGCTTCCCTTGGTGCCGTCGACCAGGACGATGTCGCCCTCGGCCAGCGCGTCGGTGACCTTCTCGCCAGTGCCGACGATCGCCGGCATGCCCAGTGCGCGCGCCAGGATCGCGGTGTGGGAGGTGGGGCCGCCCTCGGAGGTGATGAAGGCGATGACCTTCTCGGGGTCCAGCAGCGCGGTGTCAGCCGGGGCCAGGTCGGTGGCCACGAGCACGAAGGGCTCGGGCAGGCGGGGGATGCCCGGCATGGGCGACTCGGTCAGGACTGCGACGATACGGTCTCGTACGTCCTGCACGTCGCGGGTGCGCTCAGCCATGTAGCCGCCCAGCGACTCCAGCATCGTGGCCAGCGTTCCGGCTGACTCCCACACGGCACGCTCAGGAACCAGGCGCTTCTCTCGCACCATGGCCTGCGCCGTTGAGGTCAGAGTGGGATCGGCCGCCATCTGTGCTGTGGTCTCAAGGAGAGTGCGGGCCTCGGCCTTGGCCTCGGCGGCGGACAGCTCCAGGCCCTTCTTGACCTGCTGAGCCGCCAGCGCGATGCGCTCGCACTCCTTCTCGACATCGCGGCTGGGCTCGAGAGTGGCGATCTCGGGCTCAGGAATAGGGGGTGCCATCCTGGCGACGGGCCCGGCCACAAGGCCAGGGCTCACACCGATGCCGGACAGGGTTGTGGAAGTGGTGTCGGACGCTGTCATGTGGTGCTCCTCATCGGAGACGAAAGGGATCATCGCTCATTGTGCCCTGACTACGCCCTGAATGAGACGTTTCCGCCAGGGGAATAACGATCTCCTCAGCGGCGTCGTCAAGGCTTCTATCGCGTTCCCATAAGGTTACGTGCGGGATCTCGTGAAGCGAGGAGGTGCTCGGTGGGAGTGCCGCCTCGTGCGGAGAGCCCCCGGGCTCCTCGCTGCCCCGTCGGTTCCTCTCCGTACCGACCGGGCTCCCTCGCCGCGAACGGCGTGGAGGTGGGATAAAGTGATCGTGACCACGAAGGACTTCAGCCGCCCGCCCGACCGCATGACAGACGGGAATTGCGAGAGGACGGGAACCGAGAAGGGAGTAGCCATGAGCACTGCATCAGACATCGTTGCCGGCCTCGGAGGCCGGGAGAACATCACCGCCCTCGAGCCCTGTATCACGCGTCTGCGTGTGGAGGTTACCGACCAGGCGAAGGTCGATGAAGAGGCGTTGCGGGCGGCCGGCGCATTCGGCGTGGTGCGTTCTGGTCGCGTCGTCCAGGTCGTCGTCGGCCCGACGGCGGACACCCTCGCCTCGGAGATCGCGTCCCTCTGACTGCGGCCCGGCCGCCGTCGGTCGGTAGGTCGTCCGGCTCCAGCACCCTCATCCTGGAGCCGGACGACCTGTCCGCGGTCATACGACGTCCGGGCGTGCTGCGGCCCATGGCCCTGCCGGTCTTCAACCGGGCGCCGATCCGCCATGCGGTCCAGGACACATGCTTCCCGGGCTCCTCGTACGCATCGGTGTGATTCTGGGGCGTCATCGTGAAACAGTTGCAGCAAAACGTCAACAGGCCCGGTGCGGCGGGTGCACAACCATTCGTCGCTGGGGCACACTTGGACACTGCTAGCCCTTCTAGCGTCTGCGTCCCGTTCCAACCCGGCGGTTCCCCAGGGTTGACGGCGGAGCGCAACCCTCCTCCACGGCATTCCACCGCACATCTGCTCACGCAAGGCTGACCCATGCACATGAATGAGTTCAACGACGACCAGTCACCCGCTTCTGAGAGCCTCAAGCACCTTGCTGAGGCGTATGGTGTCTCCACCGAGTACTGGGACTACCACGGCAACCTCGCCTCGCCCTCAGGCGCCACCCTCAAGGCCGTGCTCACCGCGCTCGGTGTGAGCGCCCGCACCGATGAGGAGATCGAGCGCTCCCTGCGAGATGTGGAGGACGCCCCCTGGCGCCAGACGCTCGCTCCCACCGTGGTCACTCGTGGCGGAGTGGAGTCCACCGTCCCCGTGTACGTCCCCGACGGTGCGAAGGTGCGGGTACGCGTCGAGCTTGAGGACGGTGGGGTCCGAGAGCTGACCCAGACCGAGGACTGGACGGTGCCCCGAGAGGTCGACGGAGTCAAGCGTGGTCGCGCCTCCTTCATCCTGGGAACCGACCTGCCCCTGGGCTGGCACCGGCTCATCGCGGAGGTCAGCCCCGGCTCTGGACAGTCGGCACCTCAGGGCGCGCACGCCGCTGCGCCGGCCGACGGCGAGGCGGAGACGGTCACGGTGACCTCGGCTCTGGCGGTCACCCCTAACCATCTTGATCTGCCCAAGGCTCTTGGGGAGCGTGGCTGGGGCGTCATGACCCAGCTCTACTCGATTCGTTCGCGGGGCTCCTGGGGAACCGGTGACACCGATGACCTTACCGAGCTCGCCTCCTTCCTGGGGGACCAGGGGGCCGACTTCCTGCTCATCAACCCGTTGCACGCGGCTGAGCCAGTAGCACCGATGACCCCCTCGCCCTATCTGCCCGTCACCCGCCGCTTCGTCAACCCGCTCTATATCCGGCCTGAGAACATCCCGGAGGTGGCCCGGCTCTCCGGTCCCAAGCGTTCGCTGGTGCAGTGGGCCTTCGAGGAGGTCAAGGACAGCGACCTGAGCGCCGAGCCGATCGATCGGGACACGGTGTGGAAGGCCAAGCATGAGGCCCTTGAGGTCATCTTCTCCGCCGGCCGCTCCTACGCCCGGCAGCGTGACTTCGAGCGTTTCCGTGCCGAGCAGGGCGAGGGGCTGGAGCGCTTCGCCCTGTGGAGCGCGCTGGTGGAGAAGCACGGTTCCCTGGAGACGTGGCCCGCTACGCTGCGCGATCCGGACTCGGCCTACGTGGCCAATGAGGCTCACCTGCTGGCCGAGCGCATCGACTTCTTCGCCTGGCTGCAGTGGATCGTCGATGAGCAGCTGGCGCGCGCACAGGCCGAGGCCCTGGCCTCGGGAATGGCGCTCGGCATCATGGACGACCTCGCCGTGGGCGTGCACTCGCAGGGTGCGGACGTGTGGTCCAACCCGGAGGCCTTCGCCTCCGGCGTCACGGTGGGCGCACCGCCGGACATGTACAACCAGCAGGGCCAGAACTGGTCTCAGCCGCCGTGGAACCCCGAGTACCTCGCCCGTTCTGCCTACGCCCCTCTGCGTGACATGGTGCGCACGGTGCTGCGTCACGCTGGTGCGCTGCGCGTGGACCACATCATCGGCCTGTTCCGCCTGTGGTGGATCCCCGAGGGCATGGGGGCCGATTGCGGCGCCTACGTGCGCTACGACCATGAGGCCATGCTCGGCGTCGTCCTCCTGGAGGCATACCGAGCCGGCGCCGTCGTGATCGGTGAGGACCTGGGCACCGTTGAGCCCTGGGCTCGCGACTACCTGGCCAGCCGTGGTGTGCTGGGAACCAGTGTGCTGTGGTTCGAGAAGCAGCACGACGGCTGGCCCCTCCAGCCGCAGGACTATCGGCGTCTGGCCCTGTCCACGGTCAACACCCACGATCTCCCCCCGACAGCCGGATACCTTGCCGACGAGCACGTCGAGCTGCGTGAGCGTCTCGGCCTGCTCACCGAGCCGGTCGAGCAGGTGCGCACCGAGGCGCGCATCGAGCGCGACCGGATGACCTCCCGGCTGCGCGAGCACGGCCTGCTGGGGGATGCCCCCACCGAGCGTCAGGTCGTCGAGGCCCTGCACCGCTACGTGGTGCGTACCCCCTCGGTCCTGGTCGGCATCGCGCTGGTCGACGGCGTGGGGGAGCGGCGCGCTCAGAACCAGCCCGGCACTGACCAGGAGTACCCCAACTGGAGGATCCCCCTGGCCGACGGCGCCGGTGAGGTCGTCCTCGTCGACGATCTGCCCGAGAACGCCCGCCTGGGCAGCCTCTTGTCCGTCGTGCGTGACGAGATGACGTCGTCCTCCTGACGTCTGCATCGGCTTGACCGACGATTCCGATGCCGCGGAAGACTGTGGTCCCGGCCGTCCAGGTGACGGCCGGGACCACAGTCCATTCGTGCGAGGGAGCGACCGCATGCGGTAGCCCGGCCTCATGCCCAGGTCATGAGCGAGTCTCCGGCTTCAACCAGTTGCCCCGACGACACCGGGGTCAGGATGGACTCCTGCCCCTCCAGGGCGATGACGGGGACGATCGGGTTGAGCCCATCTGCCTCGATCTGGGCAGGTGACCAGGTGATGGCTGGCTGGCCCGCATCGACCGCCTCGCCCTCGGCCACCAGGAGAGTGAAGCCGTTGCCTCCCAGACCCACAGTGTCCAGGCCCAGGTGAACCAGGACGCTGCGACCGTTGTCATCGGTGATGATATAGGCGTGGGGATGGATCTTCGAGACGGTGCCGCTGATCGGTGCCAGGGCGCTGACGTCATCGCCACCAGCACGGTCCGGGATGACCGCTACTCCCGGACCGACGATCCGGCCGGAGAACACGGGGTCGGGAACATCGTCGAGAGCAACGACGACGCCGGTCACCGGTGACCGGACGACTTGGCTCACCGCAGGTCCTCGATGTCTTCTGCGATGGTGTCGGCGTTGGGACCGACGACGACCTGCACGATCTCACCCAGCTTGACGACCCCGTGCGCGCCCGCCGCCTTGAGCGCGGGCTCGTCCACGAGTGATCCGTCCTCGAGCTCGCAGCGTAGACGGGTGATACAGGGCTCGATCTCCACGATGTTGTCGAATCCACCGAGGGCGTCGACGATGCTCTGTGCCTGGGACATGGGTTCCTCCTGGGTCTGACCGGACAGGTGCCGGGTTCTGGGGTGGTGCGTGGCGGTGCCGGAATGGGCGTCAGAAAGTAGCGAAGGTGCACTATCAGGTGACGGCTCCTTCGCCTTACCGGACTAGTGGTCCATACCAGTAGACCATGGTACAGGTCGTCATGGGCTTGTCCAGTGTCGATCGGTGATGTTTTCTTAAGGCCGAGGGCGAGAGGGGCGGAAGGCCGGCTTGGGGGCGGCCACCGGAACCCACAGGGTGTAACGGTCGGCGCGGAACAGGGTGCGCGAGTAGTCGATTGCACAGTGCTCGTGGAAGGTGCGTCGAGTGATGTCCAGGGTCGGGGCTCCCTCCTGGACGGACAGCAGTGCCGCCTCCTGGGCCGTGGCCGCATGGGCCTCGATCATGTCCTCGCCCCACTCGGGTGCCATTCCGGCCTGGGTCAGCTCTGCGTAGACCGAGAAGTTCGGGCTGGTGTGCAGCAGGTCAGGAAGAAGCGCCGCAGGGATCCAGTTCTCCTCGATGGCCATGGGGATGGCATTGGCGGTCAGCAGGCGACGCAGGTGATGGACCTCGGTGTCCGCCTCGAGCTCCAGTGCAGCCGCCACGGTCTCGCCTGCGGGGACGGTCTCGGTCAGTAGCATGACAACGCCGGGCTCCATCCCGCGCCGCTGCATCTCCTGGGTGAAGGAGGTCAGTCTTACCTGCAGATCGAGCTTCGGGGGTGCGACGAACGTGCCCCTGCCCTGATGGCGCTCCAGGACCCCGTCGACGACGAGGGTGTCGATGGCCTGGCGCACGGTCATGCGGGAGACCTCGAACTGCTCGCACAGCTCACGCTCGGAGGGAACCGGGGAGCCGCTGGCGAGTCCGTTCCTGATGAGCTCCAGCAGGTGGTTGCGCACGATGACGTACTTCGCCGGTCTCTTACCTGGGTTCTTGGGCATGGGGCTCCCTGGTTGACGGTGGATAGAAGCGGTCAGAAAGTGAACTGGTCGCAACCATTGTTTCCGCTCCGTTGCGTTTGCGTGCCTCATTATGGCTGAAGAGTGCACGCAGCGCTTGACATTGAAAGTTCTTTCGGTTTCTCTGGTGTCACTGGTCCAGACGTGTTCGGAGCCGAGCCGTCCAGACCGCCACCGTCATGGCGGGCAGCCATGCGGGCAACTCCGATGCGGCAGTGACGCCGCTTGATCCTGAACTGGAGAACATCGTGGCAGACAAGAGGAAGAAAACGAGTGGCGCCTTAGCACTCGCTCAGCGGCTGGGGCGATCGCTGATGCTGCCGATCGCCACTCTTCCAGCGGCGGGCCTGCTGCTGCGTCTGGGGCAGGCGGACATGCTGGGAGCCGACGGGCTGGCTAAGAGCCTGTCCTGGTTGCAACCCGTCGCAGACGTCTTTGCAGCGGCCGGTGGAGCGGTCTTCGACAACCTGCCCCTCATCTTCGCCGTCGGCGTCGCCGTGGGGTTCGCCAGGAAGGCTGATGGCTCTACTGGGGTAGCTGCCCTGTTCGGCTTCCTCGTCTACCGCGCAGTCACCTGGACCATGTCGCCCATCATCATGGGCAAGCCTGAGCCGTTGAGCCAGGAGGCCCTCGACTGCCTGCACGGCTTCGATCCCGCCAAGGGGGAGATCGCTCAGGTAGGCCCTTGGAACCAGGGCGTCAAGATCTGTGACATTCCCACCCAGACACCCATCAACTACGGGGTCCTCGGCGGTATCGTCATCGGCGTCGTCGCCGCCCTGCTCTGGCAGCGGTACTACCGCGTCAAGCTGCCAGACTGGCTGGCCTTCTTCGGAGGGCGCCGCTTCGTCCCGATCATCACCTCCGGTGCCGCGCTCGTCATCGCCCTGGTGATGTCGGCGCTCTACCCGGCCTTCAACTGGCTCATCAACGAACAGCTCGGCGGCTGGCTCATCAATGCCGGGAACTCCAAGGGTCTTGCCGGCGCCCTGGCGGTCTTCGTCTTCGGCACGGTCAACCGGCTGCTTATCCCCTTCGGCCTGCACCACCTGCTCAACTCGGTGCCCTGGTTCCAGCTCGGATCCTGCCAGACGGCCTCGGGCGGTACCGCGCACGGCGACCTGACCTGCTTCTTCCAGGGCGTGGACGGCTCGAACTCGTGGACCGGAGGCTTCATGACCGGATTCTTCCCGATCATGATGTTCGCCCTGCCCGCAGCTGCGCTGGCCATCTGGCACACCGCCAAGCCCGCCAAGCGCAAGGCGACCGGCGCCCTCATGATCTCAGTGGCACTGACCGCCTTCATCACCGGCATCACCGAGCCCCTCGAGTACGCCTTCGCCTACGTGGCCTTCCCGATCTACGCCGTCCACGCGGTGCTGACCGGGTCCTCCCTGGCGATCGCCAACCTTCTGGGTATCAAGGACGGCTTCGCCTTCTCCGCCGGAGGGATCGACTACCTGCTCAACTTCGGCAAGTCCTCCGAGCTCTCCGGTGGTGTGGTCCGAGGCCCGCTCATGATCGTCATCATGGGGCTGGTCTATGCCGTCATCTACTACTTCCTCTTCCGTTTCCTCATCATCAGGTTCGACTTCAAGACCCCGGGTCGTGAGGACGACGACGTCGACGCCTTCGCCGCCGCCCAGGCCGCTGCCGCGAAGTCCACGGGCAAGAAGGCCGAGGAAACACGTCGGCGCTGAGCGGTTCCGACAATCATCACTCACCTGGCCGGGGCCGGGCGCATCGTGCGTCCGGCCCCGGCCAGTCCCTCTCTCGATCCCGCTCCGGGCGAGCTCCCGAAGCGGCTACTCGCTGGTTTCAGCCGCCTGGGCTCTGGCCACACGTCGGGTGTCGTCGAGGTTCTCGCGCACGATCCGCCTGAGGGCCGCCGGCGCCTGGGCGTGGGACTCCAGCCAGCCCTCCAGAGCAGCAGCCGGGTCCGCTCCGCCCAGGCCCACCGTGGCGCAGGACCACAGGCCGGTCAGCAGGTTCTCCGCCATGTGGAAGGTGCGAGAGGACCACAGGGAGTCGATCGCTTCCACGTACTCGCTCACGAAAGGCACCAGCAGGTCGGGTCGGCGCTCAACACTGGTCAGGCCGCGCAGCACGCGTACCTGGGTCTCGTTGGGCATGGAGGCGTCATCGACGAGCGCCCGCCATGTGGCCTCCTTCGTTTCCGGTGTCGGGATGGCGGCACGGGACTCGGCGGCGCGCTCCCGTCCCGTGGTCGTGCGGTCCCGGTCCTCCTCGGCGTGGATCCACTCCTCACCGAAGCGGCCGGCAGCCACCAATCCGGTCAGCAGGTCCCAGCGCAGGTCCTGGTCGACGTCGAGACCCTCAAGTGCCGAGGTGCCCTCCAAGAAGCCGGCCACGACGTCGAGCTGCTCACCAGTCACTGCGTGGGCGGCCACGGCACGTACGAGCTGAAGCTGCTTGTCGCTTCCGGCCTGGGCCGCCCGGGCCAGCTCCAGCAGGCGGTCAGCGGTGCCAGGCGCGAGGTCTCGGCGCACGGCCGGGGGCAGGAAGGCTGACAAGCAGGTGGTGATTCGCCCCAGGAGGCCCTGGATGACCGAGGAGTGCTCCTCGACGTCCAGTGCCTGCAGTGCCGCCTTCAGGAAATGGGAAGCGGCGAGCTCGCCGTCGCGCACCATGTCCCATGCCGAGGCCAGGACGATCGAGCGGGGCAGGGACTCGGCGAAGGCCTCGATGTGCGTGAGCCCATGCGACAGGGACGCCTCGTCGAGACGGACCTTGGCGTAGGTGAGGTCGTCGTCGTTGAGGACGAGGACATCCGCCCGCTTGGCGCCGACCAGCTCGGGGACCTGTGTCAGCTCACCATCGACGTCGAGCTCAATGCGGCCGGTGCGCTCCAGGCGCGTATCGGCACCCCGGCCGGTCGGGCTGTAGGAGCCGATCGCCACCCGGTGAGGGCGCAGTGATGCCGGCGAGTTGGCCGGGATCTCCTGACGGACGGCTGCCTGGGTGATGACGCCGTCGGCGTCGGTGACGACCTCCAGGCGCAGGGTCGTCACGCCGGCCTCCTGGAGCCACAGACGGGTCCAGCTGCTCAGGTCACGGCCCGAGACCGCCTCCAGCTCCCGGAGCAGGTCGCCCAGCTCGGCGTTGGAGTAGGCATGCGCCGACAGGTATCGCTGGATGCCGGCGAAGAAGTTCTCCCGGCCCACGTAACCCACGAGGGCGGCCAGCACCGAGGCCCCCTTGGCGTAGGTGATGCCGTCGAAGTTGACCTCGACATCGTGGAGGTCGTTGATCTCGGCGGCCACGGGGTGAGTGGAGCTGAGCTGGTCCTGGTTGTAGGCCCAGCCCTTCTCCAGGGTCTGGAAAGTCGTCCAGGCCTGGTCCCACCGGGTGATCTCGGCAGTGGCCAGGGTGGAGGTGAACTCGGCGAAGGACTCGTTGA
>ERZ772961.654-NODE-654-length-13621-cov-3.237579_pt1 | contig 13621 bp, 10 predicted proteins | sample MGYA00580677_ERZ772961 | MGnify/ENA primary metagenome ERZ772961 (study PRJEB29015, sample SAMEA2738088) | human oral metagenome | biome: human oral; feature: human-associated habitat; material: saliva | place: China | collected 2227 ... | reverse complement strand
GTCGTTCTTTTGGGCGACTTTTGTTTTTTAAGTACGCTTTGCTTTCCTGCTTTGCCACTTGTGAATTTCACTAGTAGCGACCGGAATGATTAATGATATAACGCTAATTAGTGCCATGTGATGAATAGCTACTTGATGTATGTGTAGTATTTCGCCAAGTGGTCCGAACAATACCAAAGCCTGCAGTGTTAGTGACATTGCTATTCCAATATAAAACCCTCGGTTCATTACTTTTAGGCGTGTGAAGACGGAATCTTGATCGCTGCGAGCATTAAACGCGTTTGCCCATTGACTGACCACCAGAGAGATGAATGCCAGAGTTTGTGCGTAATTGTGTCCGTAATGCTTTTCAAAGAATACATAAGTAATCAGGGCTATTGCCGCCATAGTTCCAGCAGCTACAGCCATTCGCCAAACCATAACCTTATCTAAGATTGGTGCGTCGATATTCTTTGGTGGCTGTTTCATGATATTTTTTTCGGCAGGTTCCAGTCCGAGTGGAATTACCATTGACGTGTCGGTAACTAAATTGACCCATAAAATCTGCACAGGCTCTAGGGGTGTTTTAATGCCAATTAGTAGTGCGCCTATCATCGTAATCAGCTCACCTGTGTTGGTTGACAGTAAATAAAACAACATTCGCCTTATATTGGCAATAATCGTTCTACCTTCCCGCATAGCATCAATTATCGTCTTGAAATTGTCATCCAAAAGGATTATTGCACCAGCATCTTTCGCGATATGTGATCCTGAACCCATAGCAATTCCTACGTCTGCTCCAGATAAAGCTGGAACGTCATTTACTCCATCCCCAGTCATGGCAGTAATATTATGACGTTTTAAAATTGTTAAAATACGATACTTCTGCTCCGGTATGACGCGTGAAAAAACCTTTGTTTGTTTAATTATCCTATCTAATTGGTCATCGGTCATTTTTGACATTTCTCGGCAGTCAAAAACCTCTTCTCGGTTCTCAACCATACCTAGCTTTTTGCCAATTTGATATGCCGTTTCAAAGTGATCTCCAGTGATCATTCGAACCGAAACGCCAGCTGAAATTGCCGATTTTATAGCACGAGAAGCCTCTGGGCGCAAGACGTCAGCCACCGCCACTAGTCCTGTGAACTGTAATTTTTGGTGTGATATTTTAGAAAAGTCGGTCGGTATTTCTGAATTTTCACTAGTCGCCAAGCCTACTACTCGATAGCCTTTTGACGTTAGGTCAGTGATGGATTTTTTGGCAAGTTTTAGATCTGTTGTTGTTAACTTGCAGTGTTTGATAATTTCTTCTGGTGCGCCTTTATAATATATTTTATAGTTAACACCATTGTGCCAGATTGTGGCAGACATTGAGAATTCTTGATTGAACGGTAATTCTGCTGCGGGTAATCCACGTGTCTTTGTGTTATTTTTTCGGGAAAAATTATCTAGTGCGATATCTAGCGGATCATGGCTTTTGCTATCACCGTGATTGACAAAATATGTCATTAATTCTGGAAGATTATTATATTTTTTAAGAGTCCATGTTTCTTGTACTGTTAATAGGTTTTTAGTAAGAGTTCCGGTTTTGTCTGTTGCAATAGTAGTAATTACGCCAATAGTTTCAATTGCACGCATTTGATGAACTAATGCTTTCTTTTTCGCCATTCGTCGCATTCCTAGGACCAGTACTACAGAGATAGCAATTGGTAGACTTTCCGGCACAGCGCTTACCGAAAGTGCAATAACAAACCTTAGACTATCCAGAACGTCCATTCCGCGCAATAAACTTAAGCAAAACGCTACAGCGCCCACGGCACTAATAATCGTAATAATTCTGGCTATTAGTTTATCGATTTTTTGCTGAACTGGGCTTTTGGTGATTTCTTTTTTGGATAGTGAAGCTAGATTCCCAAATTCTGTTTGATTGCCAATTGCCGTAACTATTCCTGTTGCCATTCCAGATACTACAAATGAGCCTTGGAAAAGCATATTTGTGCGCTCGTAAATTTGTTGCTCGCCGTCTAACTTATCACTATTTTTACTAATTGGAATTGATTCGCCGGTTAATTGAGATTCGTCAATGCGAAGATTTATCGCTTTCATCAATCGAATGTCGGCTGGAACTTTCTCTCCCTCAGATAAATTGATAATATCGCCTGGAACTAGTTTTGAGCTATCGATGGAGATGATTTTTCCAGATCTTAAAACATCGATTTTTTGTGTATCGTGTCGAGACAAGCTCCTAAGTACTCGATCGGTTGAAAATCGTTGCACGTAAAAAATGATAGCGGAAATAACCAATATTATAATTATAATAACAGCGTCGATGATTTCATTGTGAATAATACTAACAATTGCCGCCAACATTAACACTAGCGAAAAAATGTCAGCAAATGGCTCAATGATTTTTCGCCAAAGTGGTTCACTTTGGATCTTGATAACGTTTTCTCCAAATTTCTTCTGGTATTTTTTTACCTCACTTACTGTTAGGCCGTTACCGTGCGACCCTAGCTTCTTCAATGTTTCGTCGATTGATAAATTGTAGAAAAGCATATGCTTATTATATGAAAAAAAGCTCTCACTCGCTAGTGAGAGCTAAACTGTCGTGGTGGACAATTGAGATTAGCTAATATTGATAACCTGTAATTGCTTGGTCACCAAGCCATTTTTCCAGGAAACAGTTTCGGATTTCTTGTGGTTCAGTAGACTTTTCCCTAGCGGACTATCCACGGAAATTCGCCCGTCCAGAGGGTTTGCTTCCAAGCTATGAACCAGCGTATAGCGGAAAATCTTTCCCTGTTGATCCACCAAATCTACGACTGAGCCAATAGCAATTTTCAATCGATCACGTTTTCTTGGCAGCGGCTTGGCGTGACGTAAAATATCCTTCTTCATAAAGATTTTTGATTGGATATTTTCCAGTTGCGTAATTACATCGTTGCGGCGTAATTTGTCATCACGCGATTTGGCGCGCCCAATTTCTTTCAATTCTAATATGAGCGCTTTCTCTGAAATCTCTAGTCCAGAAATTTCCTTTTGCAGTTCCTTAAATCCTTTTTTGCTTAAAAATGTTGTACTCATACTTCCCCTTTCGGATCGGCAATTTGCCAATCAACAATCCTATTACAACATCTAATTCTGAAAAATAGCTGAAAATTTACAGAATCGGCAAGGAAATTGTGAAAATGGTTGAGTTTTTTGAGGTGCTAACAGAGATTTGTCCGCCTAGCGCTTTTGTCAATTGCTCCGCTAATGGCAATCCTAATCCATAGCCTTTCGTCTGTTGGTTGCCGCGGAAAAATCGCTCAAAAACGTGCGGTAAGGTTTGTTGTGAGATTGTGCCGTCGTTGATGAAGTTGACGGTGATGTTTTGTTTCGATGGAATGATGCAAATTTTTACCACAGAATTTTTCGGGCTATGCTTCAATGAATTGTCGAGTAAAATCGCGCACAATTCTCGCGTGGCGGTGTGATGAAGCGGAATATTTATGTGTTCTGGGCAATTCATTTTAACTCGCGCTTCGGCTTTTCGTTCGCGGATGAGTTCGGATATCAATTCCGTCAAATTGAAACTTTTATCTTCCAGCGCCAACTTATTTTCTGTCCGCGACAGTTCCAGAAGCATCGCTGTAAGTTCGGTCAATTTATTTATTTCCTCCAAATTGCTTTCCAGAGTTTCTGTAAGTTCCGTTTTATTCGTCTTCCGATTTTTTAGCGCAAATTCAGTCTCTGCTTTCATAATTGCCAAAGGAGTTCGGAGCTGATGGCTGGCATTGGCAACAAATCGCGATTGGGCTTTGTGGGCGGTTTCTATCGGTCGCAAAGTGATTTTCGCCAATAAATATGAACACCAACCGCCAGCGAGCAGAACGATAAGATTTATATAGCCCAAACTAATCAAAAGATTTCGAGTTGAATTATCTATTCTTTCTGACAAATTGATTGCAGGAAAATCACCCTCCCTTTGAACGATAATTTTATGAATTTGCGCATCAACTTCCGAGCGCGCTACCTGAAAAATAATGCTACTAAACAGCAAACTGACGATCATCAAAATCATCAAATACCAGCCCGCCAACTTAATTGTTGCTGAAGTAAAAATTTTCATGATTCAATCCTATAGCCGAAGCCGCGCACGGTTTTTATCAATTGTTTTTTGAACGGTTTGTCGATTTTTTGGCGTAGATTTTTTATGTACGCCTCGACATTATTCGGCAAAATATCAGCGTCAAAATCCCAAACATGATCAATCAGCGTTTCTTTACTGAGAGTCTGATTTGGATGTTGCATCAAATATTCCAGCAGCGCATATTCTTTGCTTGTGAGGTCGATAATTTTTCCTGCGCGAGTTACGGTTTGCTGCTGCTTGTCAATTCTCAAATCGTCAATTTGCAGAACGTCTGGTTGGCTAATCGGTGGGCGACGAAGTAAAGCTCGCACTCGTGCCAACAATTCATCAATTGCAAAAGGCTTAGTCAAATAATCATCAGCTCCCGCGTCTAGCCCAAGCGTTTTATCTTCGGTCGTGCTCAGCGCCGTTAGAAACAGAATTGGCATATTTTTCCCATTTTCGCGCAATTTTTTAACGATCTCCATGCCTTCTAATCCCGGCAACATTCGATCGACAATCAACAAGTCATACGGCTGACTATCCGCCAAATTAAAGCCCTCTTCTCCGTCATACGCCGCGTCAACCGCGTATTTCTCGCGCTTCAAAGATTCGGTTATGACCCTCGCAATTTTTCGTTCGTCCTCAATAACCAATAGTCGCATATTTATATTATATCTTTTTTCTCGCGCTAAGTGCTATAATTTTATTTAAAGAAAAGGAGGCGTATGCCAGATAATAAAAAAATGGTTGAGATTCGTCATTTTAAGATGAGTTTCGGTGATAAAACTGTTATTAAAGATCTGAGTTTTGATGTTTTTCGCGGCGAAGTTTTTGGTTTTTTGGGAAGTAATGGCTCGGGAAAAACTACGACGTTGCGCGCACTGCTTGGACTATATCAGCCGACCGCGGGCGATTTATTGATAAACGGCAAGCCGTATTCGGTGGAAAGCCAGATTCGCCTCGGATATCTTCCTGAGGAACGTGGTTTGTATAAAAAAGAAAAAGTCTTAGACGTGATGCTTTACTTTGGTCAATTGAAAGGTTTGAGTCGCAAAGAAGCTAAGGATTTTTCTCTGAAGTTTTTGGAGCGCGTCAATTTGAGCGACAAGGCTAATACGCAACTTGATAAATTATCTGGCGGACAGCAGCAGAAGATTCAGCTTGGCGTAACAATTATGGGCAATCCAGAACTGCTGATTATGGACGAGCCAGCCAAAGGTTTTGACCCGGTGAATCGTCGTTTGTTGATGAACATAATTGAGGAGCAGCGAAAAGCTGGCGCGACAATTATTTACGTTACACACCAGATGGAGGAAGTTGAAAGACTGTGCGACCGCTTGATTTTATTGAAGGACGGTCAAGCGGCGGCATACGGAACATTGGAAGAAGTGAAAAGTCAATTTGGCGGCGCGTCAATGGACGACATTTTTGTTCAAGTTTACGGCGGCGAAGCGAAGGAGTTGAGTGATGAGTAAAATGCATAATTTGGGGACGGTTTTCAAATTTGAAACGCTTAGAACACTGAAGAAACCGACGTTTTGGTTGACGGCTTTAGGGTTTCCTCTGTTGATTGGCGTGCTGTATGGCATTATGTTTTGGTCGCAAAGCACGACTATTGAAGCGTCAAAAAATCTGGAAAAGCAAGAATTTTCACTGGAAGTCACGGACGATTCGAAGTTAGTGAAGCCAGAATTACTGACGGCAATTAAAGCCAAAACCGCCAAATCGAAAGAATCTGGAATTGACGACGTAAAAAACAATAAGGTTGATGCGTATGTTTATTTTCCAAAAGATTTGAGCAAGCAAAAGGTCGAAGTTTACGGTAAAGATGTTGGGTTATTCCAAAACGGAAAATACGGCGCGGTGGCGCAGAGTTTATTGAGTCAATCGGTAGCAAGCGGCATCAGCCCAGCACAAGTTGCAATTTTACGCGACAAAGTCCAATTGTCATCAACCACATATCTGGACGGAAAAGAGCACGGCGGCATTAATGAGATGATTGTGCCGGGAATGTTTTTGGCTATTTTGTTTATCCTCATTAGCATTTTTGGCAATCAAATGCTTATTAGCACCACCGAGGAAAAAGAAAATCGCACGGTTGAAATGCTGCTTACGACCGTTAAAACCGACACTTTGATTACTGGTAAAATTCTGTCTTTGATGGTGTTGGCTTTGATTCAGATTTTGGTAATTGTTTTGCCAGTTTTGGCGGGCTATTTGGCATTTGGCTCGAAGTTGCAATTGCCTAATCTGGACTTAAGTACGCTCGTGTTTGATCCTGTGAGAATTGGTCTGGCGATCATAATTTTCTCCGCCAGCTTCACTTTATTTACGGGAATGTTGGTGACTTTGGGCGCGATGATGCCGACCGCCAAAGAAGCCAGTCAGTGGTTCGGAATTGTGATTATGCTATTCATTGGTCCATTTTACGGAATCACGGCGTTTGTTTCCTTCCCTGATTATTTCTTCGTTAAGTTCTTGTCGCTATTTCCATTCACCGCGCCGATTCCATTGTTATTACGAAACGCAATAGGCAATTTGCCGATTTGGGAAGCTTTGCTCGGTACGGCAATTTTGGTCGCTACAGCGGTGTTTGTTATGTGGCTATCGGTGCGCGTTTTCCGTTACGGCGCGATGTCTTATGATAGTAAATTATCTCTGTCGGCGTTGCGAACACGCCGAAAAGCTGGTAAAGTTTAATTATGAAAGTACGTATAGAGATAGACACGAAAACATTTGTGCGATTTTGGCTGGTCGTTATGGGATTTGGTCTGGCTGGTTTGGCAATTTATTCCGCAAAGGACGCGCTGGTTTTATTGGGAATTTCCCTGTTCTTGGCGTTGGCGTTGAATCGTCCGGTTGCGGCAATTGCTAAGAAGCTTCCTGGAAAAAGCCGATTGGGCGGCACGGCGCTGGCGTATACGACGCTGGTTTTGCTTTTGGGTTGTGTGATTTGGTTTGTTATTCCGCCAATTGTCCAACAATCTGCCAAATTTGTCGAAAGCATTCCGAGTATAATTGACCAAGCAAGCTCACAGTGGCGTGGCGTTAATGATTTTATTGATAAGAACAATTTGCGCCCACAGGTCGATTCGATGATGGAAAACATTAAGCAGCAATCTTCGTCTTGGGCGACGAGCGTCGGCACGAATTTATTATCCAGTGTTGGCTCTTTGGCGTCATTCTTAGGCTCGCTATTCTTGGTGTTGGTGCTGTCATTCCTGATGCTACTCGAGGGTCCAACTTGGGTGAAGCGTTTGTGGGGATTGTACAACGACGAAGAAAAAATGGAGCGTCATAAGAAGCTGGTCGGTCGTATGTATAACGTGGTCACAGGTTATGTTTCTGGGCAATTGACGGTTTCTGGAATCGATGCGATATTATCAGGTTTCGTGGTGTTTGTGCTGAGCTTGACGTTCCCTGTCATAAATTCCAATTTGGCAATGCTCACCGTTATGGCGACGTTTGTATTGACGCTAATTCCGATGTTTGGCGCAACGATTGCTGGTGCGTTGATATCACTACTATTATTCTTCAATAATATGACAGCAGGCGTTATTTACGCAATTTATTTCGTGATTTACCAGCAGATTGAGAATAACTTTGTTTCCCCATCTATCCAATCAAAGAAGGTTGAGTTGTCGGCTCTGACTGTCTTGGTCGCGGTGACAATTGGCTTGTATGTCGGCGGTCTATTGGGCGGTTTGGTTGCTATTCCAGCCGCTGGCGTCGTGAAGGTTTTGCTGGATAATTACTTGGAGCAAGCCAAGTCTAAGCGTGTTGAAAGCGAAAAACCTCTTAATAAATTAGTTAAGAAATTGAAGAACGAAGATTAATTAGCACGAAATAAAAATATAGCCCGTTGAATCTAGCGGGCTATTTCCATGTCCAGACGCTGCCGCTTGGAGTATCACGAACGGCAACGCCAGCCTGAAGAAGTTCATCGCGAATTCTGTCGGATTCTTCCCAATTTTTCTCTGCGCGTGCTTGACGTCGCTGGATAATCAGCCTCTTCAAATCGTCAGTAATATCAGGCGTAGACTCAGCCAAATCCAGCCCTAAAATCTCGTCAATCTCATCAATAAACTGCACTAAACTCTGTCGATGAATTTTATCAAGCGGCGTGTGATCCAACTTTGAAAATACTTCATCAATCAACGCCAGCGCGCCCGGAGTGTCCAAATCATCGTTCAATTTCTCGACCAACGCCTGACGTCCCGCTAGCAACGAAACCGAATCGTCCTGCTCGTCCTTATCATCGTCATCTTCCAGCGTGTCGTGAGTCTGATGTCTCAGAACCGCGTAATCCCGCCAATGGTTCAATCGCGCCTGTGCTGCTTCCAGGATTTCCCAGGTAAAATTGCCTTCCGTTTGATAATGCTTACTGAGAATCGCCAGCTTAAACGCCATCGGACTAAACCCTCGCGAAATAATATCTTCCAGCGTAATAATATTTTCCAGAGATTTACTCATCTTTCGGCCGTCAACTTTTATGTGATTATTATGTAGCCAAATCTGAGAAAATTGTTTTCCAGTCAGACTTTCGCTCTGGGCAATTTCATTCGTGTGATGAACTGGAATATGATCAATCCCGCCCGCGTGAATATCAATAGAATCGCCGAGTGTTTCACGAGCAATTGTCGAACATTCCAGATGCCAGCCAGGAAAACCGACTCCCCACGGACTGTCCCACTCCATATCGCGCTTGGCGTCTTTTGGTGAAAACTTCCACACGGCGAAGTCGGTAATATTACGCTTTCCTTCAACGCTCACTCTGGCGCCAGCTTTCAGGCCCGCCACGTCCAGCCGCGCTAATTTCCCGTAATCCTTCAAAAGCGACGTATCAAAATACATGCCGTCGCCGTCAATTTTATATAAAAATCCTTTTTCGTCCAGTCCTTGTGCGAAGTCAATCTGCTGCTGAATATAATCCGTCGCCCGCACCAAATAATCTGGTTTTATCAATTTCAGTACGTCGTAGGCTTCATGATTTGCAACGGAAATATATCTTTCCGCCACGTCCCAAGCAGTCTTCCCCTCACGGCGCGCACCTTTTTCCATTTTGTCCTCGCCGTTATCGTCATCGCTGGTCAAATGACCAACATCGGTGATGTTTTGCGTTCGAATAACAGGAATATCTTGCCAGCGTAGCAGTCGCACCAACACGTCCCAGTAAATATAGCCAACCCAGTTGCCGATGTGCGGTTGCGAATAGACCGTTAGACCACAGGTGTAAAATTTGACCGTTTCTCCGTCAAGTGGTTTCAGTTCATCTTTTCGTCTAGTGAGCGTGTTATAGAGTTTTATCATTAGTTCTATTGTACGGCACTCTGGTCAGTTTTTCAAAATTGACATAAAAAACAGCCCCAGTTGGGACTTCTGTTTGTATATTAAATTCAAGGAATAGCGACAAGCAGATGAAGATATAAGATTAGATGCCTGGCGTGACATCAGCCCTATATTAACGTCTGCTTGTCACTATTCAGTTATGCTGACTAACCTGTTAAGGTAGAGTGAGAGGTGTACTTAGCACCTCGAGAATAACCTTCTTCTCAGGAGAGTCCATCTTTACGAAGACGTTCCCTTAAAGGCGTCGTTTCATCCCTCGATAATATAACCCAGGGACGGGGTCATACCTCTACTACCCAGAAGTTGTAGTGGACCCTGTCGTCCTTCATTTCGTACTCATGAGGGAGAATAATGTACCAGTCCGGGGCAATCAGCTTATCGCGGAAGATAGTTCCGTTCTCGTCGTGATCCAGCTCAAAGCCTTTATGGCTTAACTTTGCAGAACATGACTTCACTTCAAAGCTAATGTGCGTCTCGTCGTCTTCTCCCGACGAGACGTCATCAAATCCGTTCGGGTCTGTGGAGACGAGATTGAGCTTGATACCATCTTTAGTAGATAAAACAAAATCCGTCAGACGCTCCTTTTTTGTGTTGAGGTTTAAGATACGCTTCACGTCAGCAGTATTTAGTACTGACGTTTGGATGCGACCCCGGAAATTGCCATCTTCAAAAAAATACGAAACCCCCAGTACGTGGACAGAAGTAAGATTTCCGGCGTCGATAATATATTTCTTAACGTATTTATCGCCGCACTCCTCATAGATATAAGATGCCATTTGGCACTCCTTTCTACTTTTCTCGCGGCGATTGTCGCCATCTTTGCCTTTCGACAAAGACCATGCTGCTACCTAATTTGAGCATGAAACGAGATTTCAATTGCCAATTATATCTTCTCTTAACAACCAAAACCTCGCTTCATGCTTAATTTCGTCTTAATATAATCATCTGCTTGTCAAGGTGCGCTTTCGGACAAGGATTTACTCGACTCATCAACAAAAGCTTATGTCATTTATACTACACTTGCACATAAAAGTCAACACTAGTCAACTTTCTGTAAAATAATGCCCGTTCTGGCTGGCAAGTAAACTTTAAGATTGTGGCTATTATCAGCTGGGGAAGTGAAAAAACGGGAATTATGGTCTATTCGCTCCTGTCCGCCGAAGTTCTTGTCGTCGCTACTTAATGCCAATTTATAAGAGCCGGCTTCTGCGGGTACTGCGTAATCTGAGTGGGATTTGTCGGGCGAAAAATTGATAACAAATAAAAAGTCGCCGTGCATAAAACTGACCATATGATCAGATTGGCGGACTGTCAGGTGTTGAATGCCAGAATTGTCAATTTGTCGAATAATCTTCATTAGCGCCGCGTCAAAATCGCCCAGCCATTGATATTTTAAGAAGCCATTGTCGCGTAAATTCCATTGCCGACGAGCGTGCTTAAACGACCAATTATTACCTTCACGCGGAAAATCAATCCATTCCGGATGCCCGAATTCATTGCCCATAAAATTCAAATAACCGCCGCCATGCAGCCCAGCTGTCATTAGACGAATCAGTTTATGCAGGGCTATTCCACGTTCGGTCTTAAGATCTGGATCAATTTTATCCATATGCCAATACATATTTTTATCAATCAATCGGAAAATCAGCGTTTTATCACCGACGAGCGCTTGGTCATGACTTTCGGCGTAATTGATGACTTTTTCCTCTGGTCGATGCGAGCTCAAAGTGTAAGCCAATTGCCCCAAATCCCAATCTTCATCATTTTTCTCTTTTAGAGTTTTTATCCATAAATCTGGCGCGCCCATTTGCAAGCGATAATCAAATCCCAGACCGCCGTCCTTTGTCGATGCGCCAAGTCCAGGAAATCCGCTCATTTCTTCCGCAATGGTCGTGGCATCGGGGCGAACGGTGTGAATAGTTTCATTTGCCAATCTTAAATAAGCGAGTGCGTCTTTGTCGACATTATCGCGGAAATAATCATCATAACTAGTGAAACTTTTTCCGAGTCCGTGATCGTGGTAAATCATACTAGTTACACCATCAAACCTAAATCCGTCAATGTGATATTCGTCCAACCACCAGCGACAATTACTTGCCAAAAAATGCAAAACTTCTGGCTTGCCGTAATCGAATAATCGCGAATCCCATTCTGGATGATTTGTTGGCTTGAAATATTGTGTCGGATCGCCGGCAAAATTGCTCAGACCTTCAACTTCATTTTTGGCGGCGTGAGCGTGAACAAGGTCAATGATGACGCGCAGTCCCATTCCGTGCGCCGTGTCGACCAATTTCTTAAAATCGTCGGGAGTGCCAAATCTTGACGAAACCGCAAAAAAATTGCTGACGTGATAACCAAAACTGGCGTAATATGGATGCTCGGCGATTGCCATAATCTGAATGGTGTTATAGCCAGATTCCTTAATTCGCAGCAAAACCTCCGTGGTAAATTCACTGAAACTGGCAACTTTTTCTTCCTGACTACTCATGCCAATGTGTGCTTCGTAAATTAGTGGAACTTTTGGCTTGGGCGGGGTTTTATATTGCCAATTGTAAGGAGTTTTTGGCGACCACACGACCGCGGAAAAATCGACAGAATTTTCGTTTTGGATAACGTAATTCGCATACGAGGGCAGACGCCAGCCGTTGCCGTTAGTCCAATAGACGCGCAATTTATATTTCTGTCCGTGACGAAGTGAATCTTCAGGAAGATTTATGCTCCATTCGCCGTTTTTATCGCGATTTAAGGCGAATTCCTCACGCTCTTTCCAGTCTGAAAAATCGCCAACCAAGAATATTCGAGTGGCATTCGGCGCCCATTCGCGAAACGTCCAGCCAGTATCCGTTTTATGAAGTCCGAAATGTAAAAAACCCATCGCGAATTCGGCTGGCGTCTTGCCGCTTAAAACCGTTTTCAGCTTCGAAGAAATATACTTCTCGCGCGCCTGAATTGTGGATTTGTGCGGCGCTAGCCACTGATCCAAATCAACGAGGGTTTTATTGCTCATGTTTCTAGTATACAGCATACGGAAGGGGCTATGCTTGTAAATATCGATTAAAGTTGTATAATATATAGCAATATGGAGCGTTCAAAGCCTAATACGGAGTCTAATTCTCCCGAACTGTTCTCTGAAGAGGACTGGAGGCGAATTGCTGGTGCAAATTTATTGCTCGGCGGAGAAGGGGGAAATGACGAGATTGCAATTGCTGAGATAGAACAAGCTGCGCACGTTGGCGATATTGAGGGTGAGAAGGTTAGAGTTGTTGGGTATAGTCAATCCGAAGAGGACGATTCGTATCGTCTGCAGTCAGTTGAGGGTGTGGCGGATTTGATATCTCCCATGGAAATTGACTCTGAGATTCCAGCGCCGTTTGCGATTTACACCAAAGAGATGGCTGCTTTGTGTGTGCGAACTTCGCAGAAGGACTATTATTTTCCGCTTGATAAGCAGGCGATTGTATCAATAGAGTTGTTGCCAGATGATAGCGGCGTTCCTCGATGTGTGCGTAAATTGCGCCACTATGCTGACAAAATTGAAGAAGTTGCTGGCGTCGGCGACATTCAAGATGCGGAGTCGAGGCAGTTTTTGATAGATGAGATAAATGACGTCTTGAATGAGATTCCGTATGATGGCGGAATTCAAGTGAAATGCCAGGCGTATAAGGTTAAAATTGACGGCAGGGAAAATAATATAGAAGACGCTAATTCTGCGGTTTTATCTGGATGGTTGCCGAGTTTTGTGTGGCGCGATGATCACCCTGTGTTGGAAATGTTTGACATTAAAAATCGATTTGCGACTTTTTGTGTAGATATGAAAGACGTGCTTGATATGGCGCCAATTGACAAAGAGGAGATCGGAGCCTCTATTGATTTATTTGAAACGGTTTTTAATGACGATTTTCAAGAGACCGCTTGGCAGCTAGCGACGGATCTTTCTTACGTTGACGAGTCGGATTTTGACGAAGTGTCAAGAGAGTATACCCAAACATTAAATGATCATTTGTCTGAGTTTCCCGAGTTTGTCGATGTTAGTTTGACTGGTTTTGCGTTGGCTCCTGACGCTACGAAAAATAATGAATTACAGTATGAATTTATGGATATTTCTGGGGCGTGTATTGATGGGATGTGTTTCGTTAGCTATCATGATAAATTTTACGCGGCGATTGAAGTGACGATAGA
>ERZ772961.651-NODE-651-length-13639-cov-4.470701_pt1 | contig 13639 bp, 15 predicted proteins | sample MGYA00580677_ERZ772961 | MGnify/ENA primary metagenome ERZ772961 (study PRJEB29015, sample SAMEA2738088) | human oral metagenome | biome: human oral; feature: human-associated habitat; material: saliva | place: China | collected 2227 ... | reverse complement strand
TAACCCGTAGAGTCAGTTTGAAGCTTGGTAGGAGCCAAGACTTAGGCTTGGCCCGATGTCCTTACCATCAACACTATGAAGAAACCGAGGGTTTTATTTTGTCTCTTTTCTAAAAAAATTCATGTCTCACTTCTTTAATAAGCGGATGGCGTAAGAAGGCGTATGAAAGATAGATCGCCATCAAACACCAGATGATCGGCTCCGAGAAAATAACTCCAAGATAGCCAGTGTGCGGAATGATAAAAATCACAAAAAGCACCTTTCCAACCAACTCAATAAAGCTCGAAACCAATGGCGTTACCTTTTGCCCAAGCCCTTGCAAACTATTGCGTAAAATCAACAGAAGCGCAAGCGGTATATAAAACACTGACCCGATACGGTTATAAAGCGCCGCGTTGTCCAGAAGTGCTGGGTCGCTTGAACCAGAGATGAGTTCATTTAACGCAGGACTTGCAAAGAACAAGAAGATACATACCAGAATCGCCCAGCCGAACGCTACGAGACTTCCTTGACGAATGCCTTTTGCAATACGATGCGGTTTGTTAGCCCCGAAGTTTTGCGAAGTGAAGGTTGTCATCGCTGCCGCAATCGCCGCGAATGGGAGTGTCGAGAACGCGAAGATGCGTCGTGCTGACGTTTGCGCGCTGATGATGACTGGTCCGAGTGCGTTGATAGAAGATTGAAGCATCACGGATCCAATTGATACGATGGACGACATGAGTCCCATGGCTAGGCCTTGGCTGAGTAAGTCCATGTATAATTCGTCGTCGCGGACAAAATCACTTTTTGCGGGAATCAAGAAGCTGGCGCGTTTTTTAATATAAATAAAGCAGAGGACGGCCGACAAACCTTGTGCGATAATAGTCGCAATCGCCGCTGCAGCAACGCCCATGTTGAACGTTGTAATAAGTAAGATATCTAAAAACACGTTCACGACCGCAGAGAAAATCAGGAAGTAGAGTGCCGCCTGACTGTCGCCGACTGCACGAAGCAGACCCGCACAGAGGTTATATGCAAAGGTCACGGCAATACCGATCACGACAATCGAGATATACTCATACGACTGATCGATGATACTCTCAGGCGTTCCAAGGAACTGAAGGAGAGGATACATCCCGAAACTTCCGATAATGGCCACAAGGAGACTGAGAAAAGCTCCGATGACAAGCGTTGCTGCGACAGCACGTTTCAAGAGACGATGGTTATTGGCTCCGTAATAACGTGCGATGATAACACCCATCCCGTTACCGACTCCAAGCGAGAAGCCGACGATGAGCTCAAAGATAGCGGCTGTGGCTCCAACCGCTGCCAGCGAATCCTGTCCAAGGAATCGACCGACAATCATGATGTCAGCGGTGTTGTATAGTTGCTGGAATATGTTTGAAATTATAATTGGGATTGCAAATGCAATAATGGACCGCAAAATCGGTCCGTCTGTTAAGTTAATCGCTGTTTTTTTCATAAAGGAAATTATACTCGTAACAGTTCATATGGTCAAGCGGACCAACGGTCCGAAAAGATGACTTCGAAACCTTGCGGATATTCGTTATACAGACCATAACGTTGCACCGGTTCGAGCCTCGATGAGTCTCTCACCTTTACAGCCTCAAAGTTGGCGTAAGGAATAAATTCCTACGCCAACTAATTCGCATGTAATGCTAAACACGTTACGGTTTGTATAACATCCACAGGTTTCTTCGTCATCTTTTCTTGAGCTTCTCAGTAAACGAGTATAATACCAATGAAAATAGGGTTAACTTAACAGATAAAGCGTTATTGCATTTGGAATCCCGCGGTGGAGGGAGGAGAGGTGCTTGGAGGTGGATAGAATCGCCTAACTTTTTTTCAAATCGCCTAAAAACGAGGGGGTATTAGGCGAAAAGGGAGTAAGACAGAAGCTTTAATAAGTGGGCAAATAGCATCCGCAGGCTTCTTCGTCGTCTTTTAGATGTGCTTTTTATGGAGTGTAATGGCAATGAAAACAAAATTAACTGAATAGACGAGCCGTTAACGTTTATTGTATTTGGAATCCCGGATGGAGAAAGAAGAGGTTAAGCAAAAAAAAGCAAGCAGTTAGCTGCTTGCTTTTTTAGTAAAGTCTAATTAGTTTTGTTCTGCTTTTTTAGAAACGAGAACGAACATCGCAGAGATTGTTACGATGATTCCTGCTAGAATTACGGCTGTGTTACTTGTTGTACCAGTGTTTGGTAGGTCTGGTGTAACAGTCGTTGTTGTTGTTTCTGGTGCAGGTGTTACTGTTGTTGTGCCAGTTGTTTCGCCTGTCGTTACGCCTGTTGTTGAACCTTCTGTAGTAGAAGAGCCTTCAGATGTTGTTGTAGCGGCAGTTGTTGAAACGGTTGTAGGCTCAGTAGTTGTTGTTCCTGCAGTTGTAGAAGCAGTTGTCGACTCAGTAGTCGTTGTTCCTGCAGTTGTAGAAGCAGTTGTTGACTCAGTAGTCGTCGTAGATGCTGTTGTAGAAGCAGTTGTAGACTCAGTAGTCGTCGTAGATGCAGTTGTAGAAGCAGTCGTAGACTCAGTAGTCGTCGTAGATGCTGTTGTAGAAGCAGTCGTTGACTCAGTCGTTGTAGTAGAAGCCGTAGTCGACTCTGTTGTTGATTCTGTTGTTGTGGTAGAAGCAGTCGTAGACTCTGTTGTAGTAGTAGTAGTCGTAGGAGCTTCCGTTGTTGTAGTTGTAGTCGTTGTTGCTACTGTTGTCGTTGTTGGAAGTGATGGAGTTGATTGGTCTCCGTCAACGCCACCGTTTGCATTGATGTTTGCAACAGATGCGTTTACTTCTTTCGCCACAACCGCAGTTTCACCTTTTACTTGGTACCAAACTTTTGTGTTGTTCTTGAAGTCTTTTTGAGCGTCATTTTCTACTTTTGTACGATAGAAAATAAGAACGCCAGTCTTGTTGATCAAGTCTTTAGGAATCGTCACAGTGATTTTTCCTGAAGCATCCACTGTAAAGGTTGATCCAGGGAACGCTGTTTTGAAATCTTCAATTGCTGTAGCGCCTGAATAGTAGCCAGGTTTGGCTCCTGTTGTTGTAATTTTAAAGCTGTCTGTCACTAATTTGTGACCGCCTTGCACTTCGTCTTCGACACGAACGTCGCCGTCTACTTCTAAGTTCATCGCGTTAATCGTTAATGCCCAAAGAATGTGTTCTGGGTCGTCAGCGTGCATGTCCCCAGCTTTTAAGTAGAAAGGTGCGCTGTTTACGCCAGTCGCCAATTTCTTGACGTTCAGGTCGACAGTTTTGTCTCCACTCACGATGGTGAATTTACCAACGTGTTCTTTATCCGTTGCTGTGTTGTTGTGACCTTCGATTTCGAATTCACCCCAACCGCGAACGTTCTCAAGTCCAGTGATGCCGTCGTTGAACGTTACTTTTGCAGAACCGTCTGTGATGACCATGTCCCCAACGTATTTACCGTCGATCGTCAATTTGATGGTCTTCTTAAACCCAGTCCCGTGAAGAGTGCCTGAATTTGGCCAAGTCACTTCAAGAGTGTCTCCAGCTTTGATTTTTTGAGCGTGTTCGTCAAACGTGAATTTAACGGTTGTTTGTCCGCCGTCTGTAATTTCGCTTGAAGAGACCGTCAATGAACTGATGTTATTACTAACGTCTGCCGCGTTCACCACTTTTTGAGGGGCAAGTATGAATAACACCATTGGGATGAACAATACGAATAATAGCTTCGAAAGTCTTCCTTTGATGAAATCTTTCATTATTTTTCCTCCTAAATATTATATTGTGAGAACTTTAACTAAAACCTCCAAAAAAATAGAGCAACCCTTGCAAAAAGCCGTCTAGTTACTGTTCTCGATAAATTCTATATTTATTATTATATCACAACTATCAATTTTTACTACCAATTTTTATATATTTCTCAATAGTTTCTTCATATTTTCTTCAATTTCCAAAATAAAGGCGAAAACGACTGAGGTAAACGGTAACAAAGGTCATTTTCCAGCATTTTATTTCCAAAAAATTCTAGCGTTTATGGTCAGACTTAGGCGGATTCTACTGCGTGAGCCTTTACCGACTTTCCGTTTCACTGTACAATAAGGAAGACATGAAGGGACGTGAAATTATGTGGAAAGACGCCATCGAGATGAGAGAGGCCGTTGCAAGTGGTGCGGTATCTCCAAAGGAATTAGTCCAAGAGACATTAGATAAAATTGAACAACGAAACCCAAGCTTAAACGCAGTCGTGCACTTGCAGGCGGAACGTGCGCTAGAAGAGGCTGAGAAGCGTTCGTTTGAAGGCTTGCCATTTGGCGGGGTGCCACTTCTCTTGAAGGACCTCGGGCAAAATCAAGCAGGGGAACCATCGAGTGCAGGAAGTAAGCTCTTGAAGGGAATTCCTGTTAGTCGTACGGATAACTTCGTGAAGCGTCTGGAAGCAGCGGGTTTTATCGTTGTTGGACGTACGAATACGCCTGAATTCGGTTTTAAGAATATGACGGAACCGCAGTTATGGGGCCCTGCGAATAATCCATATGACTTGAATCGTAACGCTGGTGGTTCTAGCGGTGGTGCATCTGCTGCGGTGGCTGGTGGTATCGTTCCGATTGCGGGGGCCAGTGACGGAGGTGGTTCGATTCGGATTCCAGCGAGCTTTACGGGCTTAATCGGGTTGAAGCCGAGTCGTGGGCGCATTCCTGTTGGGCCTGGCAGCTATCGTGGCTGGCAAGGTGCTGCGGTGAATTTTGCGATGACGAAGACGGTCCGTGATACCCGCGAGTTGTTGAAATGGATGCAAGTCGAGCAAAAAGACAGTCCATTTTTAACACCGCTCATCAAAGACTGGGACGCTCTTCCAAACCGTCCGCTTCGAGTGGGTGTGATTGAGAAGTCTCCAATCGAGAGTGTGGTCGCTCCGGAAGCTAAGGAGGCGCTTCGTAAGGCCGTGAATTTCCTAGAAGGGATTGGCTGTGTAGTCGAACCGATTGGCTGGCCAGTCGATGGCGTAGAAGTGATGAAGAACTACTACGTGATGAATAGTGTGGAGACGGCGGCGATGTTCCAAGGCATGGAGGCAAGCTTTGGCCGTAAGTTCACGAAGGACGATATGGAACTCATGACATGGGGGATTTACCAGTCTGGGGAACGGATTTTAGCTAAAGATTATAGCGCGGCTCTGTCGAAATGGGACACGTATGCGCATGCGATGGAAAAGGTGCATGAGCAGTACGACTTGATTCTAACGCCGAGTGTGAGCGATGTGGCTCCGCTCCATACGCAATTCCCAATGGAAGAAGCGGTGCGACGCGCGTTAGAGCATATGGACGAACTGAGTGTACCAGAACAGCAAAGCGTGATTTGGCGCATGTTTGACCGAACGCTTGCGCTCACACCATTTACGCAATTATCCAATATTACGGGAGCACCAGCGATTAGTTTGCCAGTGTATTTAACCGAAAAGGGACTTCCAATCGGCGTACAGTTGATGGCGGCGCGCGGGCAAGAGGCGTTGCTGTTAACGGTGGCGGAATGGTTTGAACGCGAAGGGCAATTTGAAACAAGAGACTTCAGCTAGGAGTGAAGAAGATGACGAAGAAAGTAGCAATCGTAGGGGCTGGAATTGTCGGGGCGACTGCGGCGTATCAGCTTAGCAAAAAAGGAATCGATGTGACGGTATTTGACGCGGGCGTGGGCCAAGCAACGAAGGCGGCTGCCGGGATTATTTGCCCATGGTTATCGCAACGTCGTAATAAAGACTGGTACCAACTCGTATCCCATGGGGCGGCGTATTATCCGCAGTTGATGGATCAGCTGCGCGCAGATGGCGTTAGTGAGTTGCCGTATGAGCAAGTCGGGGCGTATATTTTCAAGCATACTGAAAAACAATTGGCGAAAGTCGAGGAGATGGCCGTGGAGAGACGCGTGGATGCGCCGATGATTGGCGAGGTTTGTGCGCTAACACCAGAAGACGTGGCACGTGTGATTCCAGGCTGGTCGAATCCAGACGGAGCCCTCTATTGTAGCGGCGGTGGACGCGTGGACGGTGAGTTGCTTGTAACGCTTCTACTAGAACAGGCCGAAAAGAACGGAGCTCGTGTGATTCGTGAAAAAGTAACGCTGGAAGCAAGTGGAGAAGAAGTTCGTGTGCGTCTAGGCGAAGAAGTGCGAGCCTTCGATGAAGTGGTCCTTTCGAGTGGCGCGTGGGTGAAAGAACTGCTCGAACCGCTGGGCTACTACGTGGATGTGCGTCCGCAAAAGGGTCAGTTGATTGAACTCACCTTGGAGACGAGCGAAGATACGTCGAAATGGCCAGTGTGCATGTTGCACGGTGAGATTGATATTCTTCCATTCCCAGACGGCAAGATTCTAGTCGGAGCGACTCATGAAAATACGCAAGGTTTCAATTTGGTTCCAGATGAAGAGCTCTTAAACGGCATGTACGAAGAAGCGTGCGCGAGTCTTCCAAGTCTAAAAAATGCCAAACGCAGTGGGGTGCGCGTCGGAACGCGTGCGTATACTTCCGATTTTTTACCGTTCTTTGGTGAAGTGCCAAATACGACAAATGCCTTTGTGGCAAGCGGTTTGGGCTCTTCAGGTCTTACAAGTGGTGTCTGGATTGGTGAATGTTTGGCTCGCATGGCAGCAGGGGAAGAAGTCGGATTTTCAGTAGAAAAATACACTCCGCAAAATTATGTCCGAAAAGTGTAAATTTCTGAATGTTTTTAGTTGAGTTTTACTTTTAATTTTAGTATTCTATTGGAGGTAATTATTTAACCTAAAAAACAAAGGAGGAAAATATTTATGTTAAAAGAGTTTAAAGAGTTTTTAATGCGCGGGAATATCGTTGAATTAGCAGTAGCGGTTATCATCGGTGGAGCTTTCAAAGCAATCGTTGATTCATTAGTTAAAGATATTATTTCACCAATCATCGCTATGGTAGCAAACACAGGAGATATCGCAGCAGTTTCATTTAAATTAGGTTCTGCTCAAATCGGTATCGGTGCTTTCATCGCTGCTATCATCAACTTTGTAATCGTTGGCGCTGTATTGTTCTTAATCATTAAAGGTATGAACAAAGCTGCTGAATTAGCTAAGAAAAATCAAGTTGAAGAAGCTGCTCCAGCTGCACCAACTGCAGAAGATTACTTAAAAGAAATCCGCGACTTATTAGCAAACAAATAATCGCCTTGAAAAGCCGAGAATCCTCTCGGCTTTTTGTGTGCAAAAAAATAAAAAGTGGATGGAATAAAAGGATAAAATTCGTTGAACCATTGTGAATGAGTGTGTGCTTGAAAAAAGCGAAGCTTCGCTTCGTTTCTTTGGATTTTAGGAGAATGAGTGCATTGTTGGATAAACAAGTTCAGAATCAGTTTTATTATTGAAAGAGTTATAGTGGGGCACCGGTGCAAGCCTTGGTCTTGCACCTTTAAAGCCTCAAAGAGGACGTACGGAATCAATTCCTACGTCCTCTTATTCGTTTTAATGCTTAGTCCCACTATTCTTTCAATAAACTGATTCTTTTCGTTTATCCTCATTAGGCGTTTGGATGTAATCCAAAGAAACTCGCAAGCTTCTATTTTTCGAAACACAATGGTTCAACGAATTTTTCTTTATTTTTTGAGCGAAAAACGAGAGGGTCTGGCTTTTGAACGATTAAAATTTGCTTCGTCGACCACCGGACCATCCGCGACACGGGGTGCTATAAAGTTAAAATCTGCTTCGTCTCTAACAACAGGATACGAAGGCGAACGCTTAGGCCAGAATCATTGGACGGATATGCCGCAAGGGACTCGAAATGAGTCGTGCAAAATCCTTCACAGTGCGAAGGATTTGAAATAAAAGGGAAGGAACGAGAAACGTTCTGCGAATGTTTCGGGGAACGCACGCCATTTCAGCAAGGTCGAGTTCAACTTCAGGATACATTGCAGAAAGGCAGATGCAAAAAACGGATTCACACTGTGAATCCGTTTTGTTTCGTAATTTATTGCTCGTACCGTCTAATAAACCACTTTGAAGAGTGTTCTTCTTAGTGATGAGTTGTTTCGATGAGCTTCTTTAGGTGTTCTAAGAGTTGGTTTAAGGTGTCTAGTGTTTCTTGTGGTTTGTCCCATTGATAGAGATTTTGGAAGTAAGTTTGGATGTTTGTTTCAAAATCTTGTGGAAGAAGAGCGCAGTTTTCTTTTGCGTATGACAGCATCCGTTTTTCGCCAGGGTGTAATTGCTCGTTCAAAGCAAAGAGAAGGTCAAAATAGGAAGCAAAGAACTCGCTACTTCTGTGGTTCAAGGCGAGAATGTCCTTGCGTTTAAGGGCTTTTTTGATTTGTTTTGAAAAAGCGGGCAAGGATTTTTCGAGTAAAAGGGACTGTCTCTCGATGATATTCCGCTTCAGATTCTCAGGGTAAGGAATCTGGTACTTGTTCTGAAGCGCGGTGTATCGGTTTTCTTGGTCGTATAGAACTTTGCTATGAAGCAAGTTGTACCACATACAAGTCGTGTAGGCATTTTGAGGTTGATGCTCTAGAACCACCTTCTGTAATTCTTTATCAAAATCATCCAAGGAACGGTAGATGAATTCAATCTCAATTCCATTATTTAGAACGCAATCATCTTCCACTTCCCAAAATTGATTTTGGATTTCCATATACGAGCAGTACTTGCCCAGTAGTTTTTCGCGGATTTCAGGAGCAATCGGAGCTTTTAAATAGACATAGACATCATAGTCTGAATCTTGATCATAATGCTCTCCAGCTCTAGAGCCCCCAAGGACCACGGCTTCTACTTGATCTAGTTGGGCTAATTCTTCAAAAAGTTTTTCTGGCATCCTCTTTTCCTTCCTTTCAGTCAGTAAGTTCATTGTAGCAAAAATTCATTCAGATGCAATCTATATTTTTCTAGGAAAAAAATAGGTATAATAGTAGAAAGATGTAATTAAAGGGGTCTTTCAAATGTGGATTGTATTTGCGGTGTTGTCAGCGGTGTTTGCGGCGTTGACGTCAATTTTGGCGAAGATTGGGATTGATGGAGTGAACTCGAATTTGGCGACGGCGGTGCGAACGGTTGTGGTCGTTGTGATGTCGTGGCTGATGGTATTTGTGACGAATAATCAAAACGGGTTGTCTGAGATTAGTCGGAAGAGTTGGATCTTTTTGATTTTATCAGGGATTGCGACTGGTGCTTCGTGGCTTTGTTACTACAAGGCGCTTCAGATGGGGAGTGCAACAGAAGTGGCGGCGGTTGATAAGTTGAGTATCGTCTTTACATTGATATTAGCCTTTTTCTTCTTGCATGATACGTTCACGGTGAAGTCTCTTGTTGGTTGTGCACTGATTGCAATCGGGACAATTATGATGATAAGGTAGTTCTATAAAAGGCGTACGGAAATTCCGTACGTTTTTTTGTTAGTTATGAAAGTTGCAGGGCTAGAAATAGGAAAAGACTTGCAGGGCGAGTCTTTGTATTTTGTAAGAATAAATGATACGAAGGGTACTAAAGAGTTCTTCCAGTCTATTATAAATGAAATAGCAGTGGAAGACCTAATTATTTAGAAATAGAACATTGTAGAAGAAGGTTAAGATAACAAAGACAAAAATCGTAGTGAAGATACGGATGATTTGTCCGTAAATCTTATCTTCATGAGTGTTATCATACCAACTGGCACCGATGCAACAGCTGACAGAGCCGACAGTCCAGAGAATAATGCCTATTAGTCTGATGGGCATAAACATTGTAGCAGATAAACCGGCGAGTGCTCCGCCGATGCTCATTAAGTACCCTTGTGGCGATTTTTCATCTTCTGAAAGCATTTTTAACCCTTTCGAAGCATTGAATACTCCGAAGAAAAAAGCGATAATTGCATGACCTTGAAATATTAAAAATAATCCGAGCATATAAGGTTCCTTTCTTTAAACAATTAATCGTTCAATCATGAATGAAGTGCAAATAGTGCAAATGTAATAATCACTCAATCGTCATACTAAACACATAAGACAGTGGAAGGTTTAGTTTTTTAGAAATACAACATTGTAGAAGAAGTTTAAAATCACAAAGACGGCAACCGTGAGGAAAATCCGGAAAAGATGACCGAAGATTTTCTTTTCTTTATGAATGTAATCATACCAAATGGCACCGATGCAACAGCAGACTGAACCGATACCCCAAAGGATCATCCCCATTGGTTTAATGGGCATAAACATTGTAGCAGACAAACCAGCGAGTGCTCCGCCGATGCTCATCAAGTACCCTTGTGGTGACTTTTTATCTTCTGAAAACATTTTTAGCCCTTTCGAAGCATTGAAGACTCCGAAGAAAAAAGCGATAATTGCAAGACCTTGTAATATTACGATTAATCCGAGCATATAAGGTTCCTTTCTTTAAACAATTAATAGTTCAATTATAAATGAATTAAAAATAGCGCAAATGTAATAATAGCCGCAATCGTTAAACTAAATAAATAAAACAGCGGTGTAGTATCATCGTTGGCTTCGTGATTCATTTTAGCTCCCCTATAATACAACACTATGGCGACAAACCAAGCTGCTATCGCGAGATGATAGTAAAGGAATAGCAATGGAATTGTACCAAGAGAAAAAAGTGTACCTATGTAAACATAGTTATTTCCAGGCGTATTCTTTTTTCTAAAATGGGCTATTAAGCTAACGGTTAAGTTTAATAGAGAGTAAGCGAAAATCACGAATAGTACGTGATAAAAATCAAATAAAAATGCTAACACTAAAGAACCTCCTTTTCATCTCACCATGCTTCAAGAAACAGCAAAAATACTGCAATAAAGCCGCCGAAAGTTAAATTAATAAAGTAAAACGTTGGATTGGAATCATCGTTTGCTTCATGGTTCTTTTTAGATCCGATAAACAGCAACATCAGTCCGACAATCCAAGTGATGATTGCAAGAGGATAGGCACCGAATAGCATTGGAATGGTCGTGAGAAAACAGACTACGCTAACGAAAATAAAGTCGTTTCCTGGCGCGTTCTTTTTTCCGAAACAAGCGAATAAATTGAAGAGAGCGTAAAAAATCATAGCGACTGATAAGTAAATTAACTTCAGTAATAACCCAAACACTTCTAACATAGAAAATCCTCCTTATAATATAATCCTTTTTTAAACAAGCGCCAATCCGAGCGTGAGAAGAACTGCGATGGTGATGCGGATAGCGTGATGTGATTTGTTGATGTTTCCTTTTTCTTTTCCGTTCATATAGGCTCCCACGCAGCAAAGTGTTGCCCCAAGGATCCATGTAAGGAATGGAATTCCGGGTACGATTGAGAGTAATGGGATTGTAGGAAGTGCGATGAGACCTCCTGCAAAAACGAGGATGTTTCCTGTTGTTTTGTCTCCTTTTAAAAGAGCGGCGCCACCTGCGAGTAGATGTAAGAGTGCGAATGTGACGACAAAGAAACTAAGAATAAAAAATATGATGAATACAACGTCCATATGAGGCTCTCCTTGTTAAGCAAAAATCATTAGAATGGTGATGACGAGTGCAACGATGGCACGTGCTTTGTTTGGGTCTTTAATTTTATCTGGAAATGGATTTCTATTAACGAAGCAGACAACAAACTCAAGCATTTGGTTTTCTGTTTTATATGGTTTTTCGTGCTGATTATTCCAATAGGACGCGTATAACATGACTGCCCACGCTAATATCCAGAAGATATATCCAGTGACTGATTTTTCGTAAATCAAACGGGCGGAATGAAGTGCCGTGATCCCTCCGAGTAATAGAAGGAAGTTTGCGAGTGAAAATTTCTGCGTTCCAATCGTATAGACTCCAACGCTAATGAATGGTAATAGGTAAAATAAGGCGATGGAATTGATGATAACGTGCATAGAATTCTCCTTTTAGGTTGATAGTATTCAGTATAAATCCCGCCTTGTGTTTTGTCAAAATACGGCCGGTGCGGTAAACTAGGGGGGAGATTGAAAAGGAGTGCCGAGATGAAATTAATATTATCGCCTGCAAAGGAAATGAATTGTGACGCATTAGAGGAACGCGAATGGGAAGTGAGCCCGGCTGCCGCAAAAGTGGTAGAAGCTGTAAGAGAAGTGCCCGAGGAGGACCTCTCGCGAGTGCTTGGGGTCAAAGGGAAGTTGCTCGACGAAAACAAAGCGTTCATCGAAGGGTGGAACGTGGCCAAGGCTGCGCCTGCTATTGAACTCTACAACGGACTGGCGTTTCGCTGGTTGAAGCAAGTAGAGGGATGGAACAAGGGCTTAGGCTATGGAAGCAAGCATGTGCGCATCTTATCTGCGTTATATGGGGCTGTGGCGCCGGATGCTTATGTGAAGCCGTATCGCTTGGATATGTTACGACCATTGCGCGTGGACGGGAAGAGCTTGAAGGCTTACTGGAAAGCGGAGTGGACCGAGTTGTTCGAGGAAGGTGAAACGGTGGTGAACTGTGCGAGCGATGAGTTCAGTACCTTACTAGACCACTCGCGTTACAACTGGGTGGACGTGGAGTTTTACGAGCGTAAAGAAGGAAAGTTGAAACAACACTCTACGACGTCTAAAAAAGGGCGGGGGTTGTTAGTGGGCTTTGCCATGCGAGAACAAGTTACTGATGTCAAGCAGTTGGAAGCTTTTAAAGAAGATGGATTTGCGTTTGACGCGGAACGATCAACACCAGAAAAACTGGTATTTGTGAGATAAAAATAGAGGAGTAGGACAGTAGTCTTACTCCTCTTTTGCTTGTTATTTTACGAGGCCTTCTGAACTAAATCCTAGTAAAGTCGCTTCGTATTTTTGTATTTCATCTGAATAATCCGCCCACTCGGTTAACCACTCCAGGCGGTTTTTCAAGTTCACAATACATGAATAGAAGATTTGATAGAATCGGTTCGGTAGAACCGCGATATCGTATTCAAGGCCGTTTGCATCCACGTAGTAAAGACGTTTAGAAGCCGTAAACACATTCACTCTTTGCGCTTCAACAGAATCCACCGAATAATATGGAGCTAGTCCTTCTTGATTGAATAAATCTAGTAGTGCCTCTAAAGCTTCTGTTAAGCCTTCGATTTTTGACATCAGCGGAAGGTCGATATCGGCTAAGGCGTTCTTAACAAAGAGTGCAAAATAGAGTTGTGCGAACTTCGTATCTTGTATGGTACAAAAATTCGATACAGTACCACGTTCACTAATCTGAATAGAGTAGCGATTCGCTTCTACCACTAATGAAAAAATGATATCTACGCCATCGTGAATTTGAACGCTATCTGATTTTCCAACGACTTCAACATTACCTAAAAACTTTTTCAAGTTCGTGATATAGGGTTGATGATTCATGATGTTCTCCTAAATAAGTTTTTTTACTTTTTGATAGAAGAATCCCACAGAGGAGAAGGGTAGGGTGGTATGAATCCCAATTTTTTTCCTTTTTTTGTGACTTCAACAAATTTTTCTAGTTTATTTATAAAGTAGTTCTTTGCTTCGTCAAAACTAGTAAACTCAACCGTTTTTCCAATTACGTAGAATCTCTCATCTCTAGTATTAATCATATATTTATTATCTTTATAAAAAAATAGAATGCCCCATTGCTGGTTTACAGTCGTAATTTACAAATGCCAACGAAAACGCTCAGAAAAATTTTTAAAATAAAAAAACTCAAGCCAACAACGATTCTGCCAGCTTGAGTTTTGGGATAGTCTATTT
>ERZ772961.650-NODE-650-length-13702-cov-3.655382_pt1 | contig 13702 bp, 13 predicted proteins | sample MGYA00580677_ERZ772961 | MGnify/ENA primary metagenome ERZ772961 (study PRJEB29015, sample SAMEA2738088) | human oral metagenome | biome: human oral; feature: human-associated habitat; material: saliva | place: China | collected 2227 ... | reverse complement strand
TAAAATATGAACAGTGAACAAAACGGACAACAAATTGTCCAACAAGGTTTAGGAGCTATCGCAAGTCAAGTTCAACAACAAGAACAACGACGGAAGCAAGCTGTTGAATTTACTAAAAATTATGGTAAACAACAGGCTATTGGTAAAGCTACTAGTAAGATTAAAGAAAAATTCAAGCTAGGAGAACTTGCTTTGAACAAAACTCCTAAAGGTATTTTGAAGCAATTATCTAAGTTCAATGAAACAAGAGCTAACGCTTTAAATAAGCTGTCTAACTCCTTCTTATTTAAGAAGAACTTTGTTGGGAAATTTTTCAAAGGACAAGCTGACAAGTCAATGGCTATTGCTGGAAAAATCAATGCTCACTTAGGAATTAACTCAGCTCTTAAAAAAGGTGGGGCAGAACTTACAAAACAAGTGGCTACTAAGGTAGCTACAAAAGCAGCAACTCAAGCAGCTTCAGCCGCCCTAGCAGCACCTACTGCTGGGATGAGTGTTGTTGTTGAAAAAGCTGCGACTGTTACAAAAGCTGCGGTGGATGTTACTAAAAAGGGATTAGAAGCTAAAGGTGCAGTGGATGTCGCAAAAGATGTTGCAACCAGTGATAAAAATCCATTGCAAAACAAAGCTAATAATTTAGTGAATGAAAAAACCAATGAAATGATTGCAAAAATCACACCTGGCGCTAAACAAATGCAAGGTATTCTTAACAAATCTAATCAAAAAGAAGATAAAAACAAGGATACAAGCATGGCTATTTTCTCAGGAACTAAAGATTTAGCTACAAAAGTTGCTGGTAAATCTCACGGCTTAGATATTTTGAAATAAAACTAAAAAGGAACAGTTTTTTATGAACTGTTTCTTTTATTTTGTTTTTTATGGCATACTATAAGTAATAAAATGTAGAAAGGAAATAAAATGTCTAAAAAAGTATTATTAGATTCTGATAAGATGACTTGGGAAGAGTATAATCAAGAAGATTTTAGCAGAATGAGAAATCTAGTCGCTGACTACCAAAGATGTCGAACAGATGGTGTCCTTCTCTATGACTATCAAGAACGACTACAAGAAATGATTGATGAAATCATTAGAGACCCACGCAATTATACTCTCGTTCCTAAGTTCTTAAAAGGGGAATATCATCGTTATAGTACCCCTGAAGAGACATTTTTCTTTTATGACCAATTAAAGAAACAAACTGACCCTATTGATATGAGGAACAAGTTAGAACGAATGATGGAAAAACCACCTGCTGAAGTCACGCGCTCTGAGCAGGAAGCTTTTCACCACTTTGTTTTAATCAAAGGTCTTCCTCAAGTCGATGGTCCAGAAAGTATCCAGCCAGATGTCTTTTTCCACGTTCACGATAAGGTGTTTAGGGGACATAGAGCTATTAAAGAAATGGACGCAGAAAAAGCTAAGTTCAACGGTCAAGTTCCTGAATCATTTGAAAGAGCTTATCAGCAAAAACTAGCCGATATTGTTATTGTTGCGCCTCAAATCTTTACTGAATTGCCAAAATCTATCACTGACGTTGAAAAACCAAACAATGTATTTTTTGACCGTTTAGTTGAAAGAAAAGAGGACGTAAGAAAACTAAAAGAGGCAGTAGATGAAAAACGCTTGTCAGGAGAAGAAGTTACAAAAGAAGATTTATTTAAAGAAAACTTGTATAAATCATTAGAAACTTACCGAGAAAACACTGAAAAATTTGCGGAAGCAGAATTGGCTCGTATCGAAGCTCAGTTAGATTCTTTATTAAAAGACGAACGAAACATGGAAGGCGGAGATATTCCACAACCATTAGATTCGTTTGAAGAATTAACTCCTGAACAAATGAAATACTATGCCAGAGGTGGCATGGAAGAAGACCAACAAGCTATTGAAGATTACTACAAAAACCTTACGCTTGACGACAGAAATGCTCCTCCTGTTTTAGAAGATGTTATAGGGATTGAAGACTTTGATGAAGATATTTACTTCTCTCCAACCTTGGATGAAATGAACTTAGGAAATATTCCTCCTAGTGATGATACTCCTTTTGCATCTTTAGAAAAAATCTTTGACCCAGATTATACTAATGAGGCTGAGAATTTAGATATTTACCAAGATTATATCTTTGACCCAACCAAATACAACTCAATTGATATTGATGACTATGATGGAGACCACATTGGTGCATTTAACCAAGGATTAGATAGTGATTTGCAAAAACTGATTGATGAGTGGTATCAATTAAATAATAAGGATAAGTTGAAACGACATGAATTGGATAAGATGGTTGATTTAGAGTCTCAAATGGGATTCAAAGTTGCTCAAGACCAATCAAACTACATGTCTATTCCGTCTGAAGTTGTAAATACCACAAAAGGAAACAGTCCGTTCTTTAATGAATTATTGAAAAATATTAAAGATGAAACGATTGACCCAATTCTTGATAGTGATTTGTCAGAATATAAAATTGCTAATTCTCGATGGAAAACTTATGTCTCTGAAGAAAAAGAGGTTGTTAAGAATAATAAAAATAATGAACAGAAAGGGACTGAACGATGAGTGTAAACGAACAAGTGCAAACAGATTTTCGTGAAGATTTTAAAAAATGGTTCGAAGAACAAAATGGGAATGAACCATCTAACGTTGATTATATCCTTGCGATTGTAGAAGGCAGCCCAGAAATGAGAGAGGCAGCAAGCAGAGCTTATGCGAGGACTTTTATTAAAGAAGATGGAAGTATTGACCCAGACCTTGGTAAATACTTAACTCCAGACGTTTCTATGAACTACAATCCAGACAATGCCTTCTTTTTAGAGCTTGAAGACAAAGTGGATAAATTCTTTTTAGATAAAACGTTAGCTTATCAAAGGTGGTTTAAGAACTCAGCTCCTCACCGAGCAATGTATGAAGAAAAGCTTTTGCAGAAAAAGCGTGTATTAGCAGTAGAAAATGCTTATAAAAATCACCCTAAAGCGGCAGCTAGGATGAAAGAACTAGCAGGCAAGTGGAATAGCTTAGAAGAACATAAGTTATTGACTCCAGCAGTAAACTTAAGCTTATCCTCTAAATTTATGGATGAAATTAGGAAAGACCCTACGCTTGAACGCTATCTTCCTTCTAAGCTAGTGGATAATCCAGGAACGAAATTATCAGCTCCATTTTACGACGAAGTTCGTAACTTCATTCATAATGAGAAAGAAGAATACGAAGGTTTCTTTGCTATTCCAGGTGATTTTAGGACATCTGCAATGAATAAATTAAGGACGGATGCTGACAGAGATTTCAAACTCCGTTCAAATCCTGAAAAAGCGAAGATTTATGGTCAAAAGCTAAGGGAAAAACGTGCAGAAATTGAAGCTACGCGTAACAAGATGGAGCAAACTTCTAACAAGAGTAAAATTCCTGAAAAAACTCCTGAACAACAATTAAGTAAGTAGATAAATACAAAGTAAAAACCTCTTTAACAGAGGTTTTTATTTTTATATAGTCACAGGGCAGTTCTCACTACTGCCCAAAGTGGATAATTAGATTTTCGCTCTAACTTCCTATATTGTGCTTCTTAGGCTTATCGCAAGGAAACAATTTTCAGTTTTGCCAAACCATATAGCGTGACTGTTGCTATATGTTCACATTACTGTGAATTAGGTAGGGTTGAGAGAAAATCCTCTTCCCATTTTTGTATTATATCATTTTTTATCGTTAGCTTCAATTTTTTTCTGTAAACATCATTTCTTCAACTTGACTCATAGTGTTATGTTTGGTAAAATAAGTAGTAACTATAAATAACAAATTGACGAAAAGGATTGAATATGGGATTTTTTAAATCATCGCAGAAAAACAACAAAAGCGCAGAGCCTCCTTTGAAAAAAGTAAACATTGCAGAATTATTGGAAAACTCAAATGGAAATAAAGAAATTAAAGAAGTTGAAATTCCAGTTGCTAAAGACTTTTCATCTATTCCACAATCAAATCCAGAAAAGGAATATTTGGCAGGTTCAAGTGCTACTTATGCACAAACTCCTGACAAAGAAGGTTTAGATGAAACAAAAGAGATGCCTAGAAGTTTAATCAGTGATAAAATAGGTCTACCCGAAGAGACTAACTCAACACTTATATTTGGTGTTGCTGGCTCTGGAAAGACAAACGGCAGGATGGAAGTCTATGAAGATGAGGAAGTTCACGAAGATAATGTTGTTTCCGAGACAGAATTATCATCAGAGGAAACTGAAAGCAAATTTGTTTTAGAAGACCCTCAAACTGAAGAAGAGTTGGTAAGTGTATCAGAAGATAGTGAAGAGAACTTTACTCTTGATGATGGTGAAGAAGACTTTATTCTTGATGAAACAACTGTTGTAGAAAATGTAGAAGAAAATTTAGAATTAGAAGATGGAGAAGATATGAAAATCGAAACAATTCAAGTCCCACGCGTATTTAATAACTGGCATGAGCAAGCAGACAAAGCTAAGAGCGTATTTGAAGTTTATGCTGAAATCGAAGCTTCAGGAAATGAAAAACTGATTGCTTGGGTTCATAACAATCAAAATGAATTTGCAAAAATTTGGTTAGGTTCATTGATTCCAGAATTGGAAATTCAATACTACATCACAAAAATTGCGAACTACGAACAAGTTTATCCGAACTTACTTGTAAGAACAGCAGAAGGTCAGTATATGGTTAAGGCAAATGCAGACATTCTAGATACTGACGTTAAAAACTTGACTGAAGAAGAAATTCGTAAAGACTGGGGTTATTTGTTCGAGAATGGTTTCTCAGAATTGATTGAAGATTAGGAGAAAAATTGTGGGTATTTTTTTAGCAGAAGAATTGAAAGTATCGGAAAAAGACTTTCCTGTATTACTACTTAGGACGAATGATTTTGAGCAAAGCTTAGAGAATTATAAGCGAGACATTGACATTGATAATGTTGTTCATATTGATGTTGCCAAAATGATGTTAGAAGGCACAGATAGGAGTTTAGAAGATGAGATTGGAAGTAAACTTTTCTATCTAATGAGTGATGTCATTCGCTACGCAAATCTTACCAAACTTCAAAGCTATCAAATTTTAGGCGAAGTCTCAATACCTAAGAAAACATTGGTGATTATTGATTCGCTGGATAAAGTATATGCTTTCGTTGGAGAAGATGGATTATTTAGTTTTTTAAATAATATGATTAACTTTGGCAAGGTTTATAATTGCTTTATTGAAATCATTGTTAGGGATGTAATTGACGTTTTACCAATCGACTTATTAAAAGAGTGCCAAACAATTATTGCAACTCCAAACTTGCACAAAGATGTTTATCATTCTTTCTTTGACGATAAAGACTTTTTAGACGCTATTCTAGAAACACAAGATTCACACCTTGAAAACATTGTCTCTCATTTTGATAAAGGTAACTTTTTAGTAAGCAAGAAAGAATAAAATGAAATTGTGAGTCGAAAAAGAAATTTTCTTTTATTCGGTTCACTTTTATTTTTAGAAAGAAATATGAAAAAGAAAAAACAACCCTCTTTAAAATTGATGCAAGCTGATTTCAAAAAGAAAGCAAACTTTTTAAGATTTAGTGAATTAGCTTTATCTTTTCTATTCTTTTGCCAATTGGTTTTAGTCAGTTTTGCTAGTGGAAGAGTATTAGCTTATAAAAAAGTAGCTTTATTTGAAATAAAGTTACTTTTGATTGCAATTCTCATTCTTATTTTTTCGAGATTTTTTTCTAGCAAAATTGAGATAAAAAAGGTAGAATTAGAACAGTTAGAACAAATGATTAGTTCAAAGAAATCAACTTATAAAAAGCAAAATAGGTTTAAATCAGTTTAAATTTAATTAAAGATAATTAAAGAAAGCTCTTGATTTTTATTTAAGGGATGATATGCCTAAAAATGTTCAAGAAGATAAGAAGGATTTAGAAGATGACTAGTATAACTTTAGTTACAGAGTCTAAACTTTATTTAAAAGATAATCTTTTATTATACAATTACTTTGACGACTACTCCAAACTGTTTGGCTTTTTAGTTCGTAGGTGCGTCCATCATTTACGACATCAGTTGAATGGTGAGTCTGAGTCTCGGTATCGAACTAATTTGATGTTGGAGTTTAACATCACGAATCGGATGGCGAAAGCAGTCATGCAAACCGCTAAAAACCAACTGAAGTTATTAAAAGAGTCTGCTCGTTACCAATACAACAATTTGTATAAGCGCAAGCGTTCTTTATATAAGAAGATTCAGAAGTTAAAATTTCTTTTATCTTCAAGTTCAACTTCTTTAAAACAACGGAAACTAGCTAAACTTCGTCTCTTTTGGACTCAAATGAAGTTAAATAAGGTCAACCAACTGATTGCTAATGGATTAAAACTTCATTTGACTTTTGGAACAAAGCATCTGTTAAAAAATGATAAACAAAGGTTTCTAGCTAAACGAGACAATCAAGTTGTTTATATTGGAGATAAAAATGAAACTTGTGGCAATCAACAGTTTCAAATCAGTTTCAACTCTAAATACAACCGATTTGACTACAAGCTGAGGTTGGAGAACCAATGGGTAGCTGGTTCAGGCAAGTATATTTTTGGTTCTTTTGTCTTGAAAAATAAAGAAGCTAAGGCTGATATTTTAAAGACTTTATCTCATAAAAAGTCTAACCCTTTAACTTGCAGAATCATCAAACGTGATGACGCTTTATACTTACAAATCATGTACCGAAGAGAAGCTTCAGATGTCACAAGAAGTCATCATGGTGTCTTAGGAGTTGATTTTAATAAAGGATTTATATCCGTGTCTGAAATTGATTCCAGTGGTAAATTGACTTCCTTGACTAGATATAACTATCTTCATCAAGGTAAAGCCACCAAGACAAAAACATCTATGTTGGAATTAGTTTCTAAGCTGGTTGCTCAAGCGGTAAGCCTTGGAAAAGATATTGTTATAGAAGATTTAGTCAGTTTAGACTCCAATAAGAAACAAGAGAAGACAACTTCAAAGAACTACAATCGGATGATTAACAGCTTGAAGTTTGGTTTATTCAAACGTTGCTTACTGAGTAAAGCGACAAAAGAAGGGGTATCCGTACAAGTCGTGAACCCTTATAACACAAGTAAGATAGCTAGGGCAAGCTATACAGATAGAATGAAATTAAATGTGCATGATGCAGCATCTTATGTCATTGCACGAAGATTTTATCAATACGACTAAGTAAAGAATCTTGATACAATCTGAAGACCAGATACGGAAAGATTGTGAAATTAAGATATACACTTTAGTGTTTGAGAGAATCTTTATTGCTTTGAAATAAAGAGGATTTTCAGACTATTTGACTAGCTTACCGTACAGCTAATTTAATTGAAATATTGAATGAAAGGAAAAGAGTAACTATTTGTAGTTATTTCTTTACGGATGGTCTTTATGAAGCTGAAGCTTATTATTCAGATTGGAACGCTCTACAAACAGTTTTCCTGAACGGACAATTGTTGGTCGATGAAAACCTTGCTACAATTCGAGAGCGTCTAGCAAATAATAAATAAAAAACACTTTGGACTATGGTATATATACCATAGTCCAATTTTTTGCAAAACAACCAAAAATATGATACACTAAAAACGAAATCAGCAATAGACAATCTTACGAGACCTATTTGCGAAAAGCACCTTTAAGCAATTGCGAGGTGTTTTTTTATTTTTTGTAAAAAATATTGTTTTATTATTGACAAATGTTATTATTTGTGATATTATATAAACATAGCGTTGGCAGTAACAAATAGAGCATAACCCTACATACAGCAACTTTTTTTCTTAATCATTTTTTGCTGAATAAAAGAACCGTAGGGTGGCTGGCTGACGTTATTCGAACTATCGGCATCTTCTCATAACTCTACATGCAGCAACTCTTTCACTAAATAGGAATACTGGCTGTCGAAACCAAAAGGTAGGGTGGAGGAAGAATGTCGATTTTAATTTTGTAACAAATATAAAAGAAGGACGGTGTAGACATGACAGCATCCACTGGTAATTCTGTTCTTGATGGAATCATCAAAGACTCCAGCAAGACTTTGACGGAAAATGGGGACGTTGCTTACACAACAACCCAAAACAATAACTTAGATTTCTTTTTTGGGGCTTCGCTTTTCAGAGGTAACGATGAAGAAGCTGTGAGAGCGTTTATCAAAGCTTATACACAAGACAAGAACTTGGCAGTTAAAAACCTTTTCTATCTTCGTGACATTAAAGGTGGACAAGGACTTCGCTCTCCATTCAGAGCTTGTTTGGCTTGGCTTGCGAAAGAAAATCCAGAACTTGTAATTGACTTACTTCCAAACTTTGTAGAATACGGACGTTGGGATGACATTTTGTTCCTTGGATTGAAAACAGAAGGTTTTGACGATTCTTTACTTGAAGCTGTTGAATCTTTTGTAAAATCACAATTTACAGCAGATGTGCTTAGGGTGTATCTATATGAGAGCAACAAAGAACATGGTGAAGAATCGCCAAAACCAAACATCTCTCTTCTTGCTAAATGGATGCCTAAAATCAATAGTAAGTCCCCAAAAGTAAGACAACTAGCTTATCGTTGGGTGAATATTCTTACTAAAGACAAAGCAAAGTATCGTCATCTACTCAAAACTCTTCGCAACCATTTGAATTTAGTTGAAACAGCTCTTGTAAACAAAGACTACAACTCAATCACCTACGAACATGTCCCTGCTCGTGCCATGAAGAAGTATTCAAAAGCCTTTGAGCGAAACGACAAAGGACGTTACACGTCTTACATTGAATCTCTTCAATCAGGTAAGAATGAAGTTGGATTGGAAAAATTGAAACAACGTGCTAAGAACCTCTTCCCTTATGAAATCCTCATTCAATCTAAGAATGGACAAAGGGAAATGTCTGAATTGTTGTGGACTGCTATGCAGGAACAAAATCCAAATCTAGGACAAAACAGCATCGTTGTTTACGATAGTTCTGGTTCAATGGGAGTTACTGTTCCTCAGACAAATAATGTAAGAGTCATTGATGTAGCACAATCTCTTGCAATTGCGTTGGCAGAAAAAGCAACAGGTCCTTTTAAAGATAAAGTCATCACTTTCTCAAGAAACCCAAGGTTCATTGATTTAGATGGTGCTACTTCTTTACACGACAAGATTCAACGTTTGCGAGGTTTTAGCATTGCTGAAAACACAGACATTTCTAAATTGTATGACTTGATTTTTGAAGCTTCGCTTGTTGCAACAAATCCAGAAGATTACTTGAAGCAAGTCATTATCGTAACAGACTGTCAATTTGACGCTGTTGCTTCTTACCAAGGAGTTACATACGATAAATCAACTTATGATGTTGTGAAACAGAAGTTTGTGGACGCAGGAATTCCAATGCCTCAAATGGTTTATTGGAACTTAAACGCTCGCTCATTCACCATTCCTTCAGTGGATATTGAAAACGTTGCGCTAATTTCAGGTTTCTCAACAAATATCGTGACCAGTCTCACAAAAGGCTTAACAGGTGTAGAGATTATGTTGGATGCTTTGAGTAAGTATAGCTTTGTAGATGAAGTAATTTAGAAAGTTCAAAAAAGAAACCTTATATTTGTAACGAAGATTTTGTTGCGATATAAGGTTTTTATATTAGTTGAAAGGAATGCTACTAAATTACAAAATAAGAAAGAAAGGAGAAATAAAATTTAAAAATGATAAGACAAAAATCTTATAAATTTCGTCTCTATCCTAATCTTGAACAAAGGATTTTCTTCGAGAAAACTTTTGGTTGCTCACGCTTTATTTGGAATCAGATGTTAGCCGATAAGATTTCTCATTATAAAGAGACAGGTGAGAGTTTGAATAATACTCCTGCTCAGTATAAAGATGAGTTCCCTTGGTTAAAAGAAGTGGATAGCCTAGCCTTGTGTAATGTCCAGTTGAATCTAAACGCTGCTTACAAATCTTTCTTCAAATCCAAGTTTGGTTTTCCCAAGTTTAAATCTAAGAAAGCAGCTCAATCTTATAAAACTAATAACAACAAAGGGGAAAAAGAAAAAGGAAGAATTGCCCTATTAGATGGGAAAGTCAAACTTCCAAAAGTTGGCTGGGTTAAACTCAAACTTCACCGTCAACCAAAAGGCGTGATTAAAAGTGCCACTATTTCAAAGACAGCGACAGGCAAATACTTCATCTCTATCCTTTGTGAAGAAGAGATTGTACCTCTGCCTAAGACGGATTCTAATTTAGGAATTGATTTAGGATTGGAAAATTTTGCCATTCTCTCAACTGGAGATAAGATTGAAAATCCTCGGTTCTTCGTTTCTTTATCTAAGAAGTTAGCTAAGGAACAAAAGGTCTTGTCTAGGCGAGGACTTCTTGCTAAGAAAAAAGGGGTTAAACTCTCTGAGTCCTCTAACTATCAAAAGCAGAAATTAAAAGTAGCTCGGATTCATGAGAAGATTGCCAACAAAAGAAAAGACTTCCTACACAAACTCAGTACAACCCTCATCAAGAACCACGATGTGATTTGTATTGAGGATTTAGCAAGTAAAAATCTCATGAAGAATCATCGCTTGGCAAGAACGATTGGAGATGCCTCTTGGACTGAATTTGTTCGTCAACTTCACTACAAGGCAGACTGGTATGGGAAGCAAATTGTCACCATTAGTCGTTGGTTTCCTTCGTCTCAACTCTGTTCTTCTTGTGGTGTAAGCTCAGGAAAGAAAGCTCTTTCGATTCGAGAGTGGACGTGTGAGAACTGTGGCACTCATCATGACCGTGACATTAACGCTAGTCTCAATATCCTCAAAGAAGGATTGAGTCTAGCCTAACTAACTATTCGAACCATAGGAACTATGGAGATAGCTTGGTAAACTTGTGTAACCTCTAGAGGCTAGACTTCTATCCTCTAAGTCAGCGCATTACCCAAGAAGCGCCTCCCTCTTAATGAATTGTAGGGAGGGGTAGTTCACAGACCGTGGAGTTATCAATAAAGACCTAGCTTACTTAGATGGTAAAGAACTAGATGATTACTTGAACGATATTTCTATTGCTCAAAAATATTCAACCATTTCTCGTCAAACTATGCTTTATCGCATTGCTGATGCTATGGGTTGGGAAATTATTGATGAATTTGAGTCTATGCACAACTACATTGACATTGAAAATGGAATTATTCGTAAAGGTGCTACTTCAGCACAAGCTGGCGAACGCCTAATTATCCCACTCAATATGCGTGACGGTTCAATTTTTGCCACAGGTAAAGGAAATCCTGAATGGAACTTTTCAGCCCCTCATGGAGCAGGACGAGTTCTTTCAAGGAGTAAAGCTAAAGAACAATTATCTCTTGAAGACTATCGTAAAACAATGGAAGGTATCTATACCACATCTATTTGTGAAGCTACATTAGATGAAGCTCCATTTGCTTACAAAGAATCACAAGAAATTATTGATGCAATAACTGATACTGCTACTGTTGACATGATTGTAAAACCAATTTATAATTTCAAGGCTCACTAATCAAAGAAAAACATGCAGGTGATGTTAGCGTCACTTGCATGTAATCAGAAAGGAATACAAAATGTCATACGATATAAACTTGCTTGACCCTATCACAAAAGAGGTCGTTGAAATCAATGATGCTCATTTTCTACGAGGCGGAACTTATAAAGTAGGTGGTTCTAAAGAATTGACTCTCAATATAACCTACAATTACTCAGAAATTTTGCACCGTGTAATTCAACTTAAAAATACTCCTTCTGAATATAAGACAGGTATCCGCTCACTCTATGGAATGACTGCTCTTGAAACAATCCCAATTTTGGAAGCTGCAATCTCAAACCTCAAAGATAATGTGGTTAATAATTACTGGCAACCAACCGAAGGAAATGTCAAACGAGCTTTAAATAATTTGCTCACTATGTGCAAAATGCGTCCAGATGCTATTATTGATGGAGATTAAAAAATGGAAAAACCGCTTGTGTTAGAAATCAACAAATCACCATACGGATGGGAACTATTTGAATCAAATGTTATAAAAATCAATGACAAAATAAATATATTTGCAGGACCAAACGGATATGGGAAATCATCTTTGGTCTTAATGATGAAAGAATTTCTCAAACAACAAAATTATAAAGAATTTGAACTAATATCAAAAAACAACAATGATAAAAATGCGACAAAAGGATTCTTATCTTATGACGCAAAATATGACAGTTATAACAATATTCTAGGAAGTAATTTATATCAACAAAATTTTGAGCTTGCTGCAACTATGATGGAAGCATCTGAAGGACAAAATAAGATTTTTATAATGGCTGATTTATTCAATCAAATCAAAACTATTAAAACTAAATCTGAAAATGAAAATCTTGAACAGATAATTGTTTTTATAGATGGAATTGAATCAGGATTATCAATAGATATGATTCAATTTATGATGAAAACATTGCCACTTAAAATCCAACAAATTGAAAATTTAGGTCTTGAATGTATTTTGATATTTACGACAAATAATTATGAAATGTGTAGGGGCAGAACTGTCATTGACCCAATTACTTTCAGAGAAATAAAATACGAATCTTATGAAGATTTTTGTAATGATATGTTAAAAAAATCAATGATAAATAGCTAATAATAAAGATGGAGATTGAAAATGGAACAAATTTTACAATTTATAGGGCAAAACAAATATGTTTTAGCGATTAGCTTTGTTGCGTTTATCATTCAATTTGAAGGATTAGCATATCTAATGTCACATAAGCAATCTGATTTTTCCTACTCAGGACATACATTTGAATGGTTTGAAGGAGATACGAATAAGTTAATTTTAGCTTTATTAAGTTTTATCTTAGGGGTAGTTGCAATTTTGATTTGTATACTTCATATTAAAATCAATTAAAATAAAACTAGAAAGGTTATAAAAATGGAAACACCATTGATAAACAATCTGAAGAAATAAAAAAACTAAAAGAAATTAAGAAAGATAAGAAAAATAATGAAAATTTAATTTTAAAATATGATGATATTGCAAAAATTATTTCGGATTGGAGTAAAATCCCTGTTAATAGACTAACAGCTAAAGAGAGCCAAAAGTATTTGTCATTATCAGATAATTTGAAAAATATTGTTATAGGACAAGGAACTGCTATTGATAGAGTAACGAATGCCATAAAAAGATCTAGAGCAGGTGTTTCGTTAGGTAGCAAACCAATTGGAAGTTTTATTTTTGTTGGAGCAACTGGAGTTGGTAAAACATATTTAGCAAAATCTTTAGCAAATCTTTTATTCGAATCTGAAGAAAATATGATTAGAATAGATATGAGTGAGTATATGGAAAAACATAGCGTAGCAAAACTCGTCGGAGCGCCTCCAGGTTACGTTGGCTACGAAGAAGCTGGACAATTAACAGAACGTGTACGTCGTAATCCTTATTCTCTCATTTTACTTGATGAAATAGAAAAAGCTCACCCAGATGTCATGCATATGTTCTTACAAGTACTGGATGACGGACGTCTGACGGATGGACAAGGTCGGACAGTCAGTTTCAAAGATACGATTATCATTATGACTTCCAACGCCGGTACTGGAAAAGTCGAAGCAAACGTTGGATTTGGTGCAGCGCGTGAAGGACGAACTAATTCTGTTATCGGTGAATTAGGAAACTTCTTCAGTCCAGAATTTATGAATCGTTTCGATGGTATTATTGAGTTCAAATCTCTTAGCAAGGAAAATCTCCTAC
>ERZ772961.645-NODE-645-length-13770-cov-7.595698_pt1 | contig 13770 bp, 6 predicted proteins | sample MGYA00580677_ERZ772961 | MGnify/ENA primary metagenome ERZ772961 (study PRJEB29015, sample SAMEA2738088) | human oral metagenome | biome: human oral; feature: human-associated habitat; material: saliva | place: China | collected 2227 ... | reverse complement strand
GCGCCCCCGCCGGCTCCCTCGACGCGATCCGCGCGGTGAGCGGCGTCAAGGCCGCATTCCTCGAGCGCGAAACTCGCGTCAGCGACGTTGATGAGGTCGATGCCGAGGGTGGCACCCAGGCGCCCCGACTGTCGACCCAGAACCCTGACAACCTCAGCGCCCAGATCATGATGCACGCCGACCAGCTCACCCAAAAGGGCGAGGGCAAGGTCGTCGCCGTCATCGACACCGGCGTCGAGATGACCCATCCCGCGTTCGCGGGTGCCATGGCCTCGACGCCCTCGCTCACCGCCGACAAGGTTGTGGCCCTGACCCCGAAGCTGGGCGACGGAAAGCTGGGAGTGTACGTCTCTGAGAAGTTCCCCTTCGCCTACGACTACGCGGACGGCGACAACGATGCTATGCCGGCCAAGGGATCCTACGGCTCCCACGGCACGCACGTCGCCGGTATCACCGCCGGAAACGCCGACCAGATCATCGGTGTGGCCCCCGAAGCTCAGATCATCGTCGCGAAGGTCTCGCGCAGTGAAGACGGTGAAATCCCCGACTCGGCGCTGCTCGCCTCCCTCGACGACATGGTGGTCCTGCACCCCGACGTCGTGAACCTGTCCCTCGGACAGCTCGGCGGCATGGACAACGAGGCCGACTCGGTGTTCGCCTCCGTCTTTAAGAAGCTCCAGGACGAGGGCATTTCGGTCAATGCCGCGGCCGGCAACCACTACTCGGCCGGGTACGGCAACACTTCCGGACGCAACCTGCCCTACGCCTCGGATCCCGACTCCTCGACCCAGTGCGAGCCCGCCACCTACTCGTCGGTCCTCGCCGTCGCCTCGGTCGACAACCTCCTGTCCTACAACGCCTTCACCGCCGCCGGAAAGGACATCGCCTACCAGCGTGCGCGCGGTGCGAACGGCGAGAAGGTCGCCGAAATCGCCGAGCTGGCCGCCGGGTCCTACGAGTACATCGACGCCGGATACGCCACTGAGGAAGATGCCGCAGCCCTCGCCGCCAAGTACCCCGATGGCCTGGCCGGCAAGTTTGCCCTGGTCTCGCGCGGCAAGCTGACATTCCAGAAGAAGATCGAGAACGTGGCGGCGCTCAAGCCCGCCGGTATCCTCGTCTACAACAACGTCGCCGGCGACTCGCTCATGCTCATGAGCATCACGACTCTGGACGTGCCCGCCGCATTTATCTCCCAGGAGAACGGCCAGGCCATGCTGGCGGCTGCGGATCATCACCTGACCCTCGTGGACGGCAAGACCATCACCCCGAGCTCGAACTACTCGATGTCGGACTTCTCCTCGTGGGGCGTCACCCCGGACCTGCGCCTCAAGCCCGAGGTCAGCGCCCCTGGCGGCAGCATCTACTCGGCCGTCCTTGACGGCAAGTACGACCACCTGTCCGGCACGTCCATGGCGACCCCGCAGATGGCCGGCGTCAGTGCCGTCGTGCTGCAGCGCGTCCAGTCCGACCCACTCTTCGCCTCGATGAGCGCGCGCGAGAAGGTCGACGTCGTCCAGAACCTCATCATGGGCACCGCCCGCCCGCTCGCGGACGCGGCCCAGACGACCGGTACCTTCTACTCGCCGCGCAAGCAGGGTTCGGGCCTCGTTGACGCAGTCGCGGCCACGACCTCGTCCGTGTACCCGACCGTCGTTGGCGCCGCCGAGCAGTCCCGACCCAAGGCCGACCTGGGCGACGGCACCACCGCATGGCACTTCGCCGTCACCCTCCACAACCTCTCCGACACACCGGCCACGTACGAGGTCAGCTCCCAGGCCCTGTCCGAGAACGTTGACGGCGGCTACTTCACCGGCAGCTCCACCGATTGGCGAGGCAAGGGCGTGGAGATCACGTACTCGGGCGCCGCGTCCACCTCGGGTGAGGGTGCGACCGTCACCGTCCCCGCGAACGGCGAGGCCACCATCGGCGTCGACGTGAAGCCGGGCAGTGAGTTCGCCGCCTTCGCCACGGCCAACACCCCCTCGGGGACCTTCCTCGACGGATTCGTGCGCTTCACCTCGCGCACCGAGTCCCAGCCCGACCTCACCGTGCCCTACCTGGGCTTCTACGGTGACTGGGGCAAGCCCGCGATCTTCGACCAGCTCGCCTCCGACGGGTGGGGCCACGCGCTGCCCTCGGGCATCTACAACGGAGCGAGCGGCAACATCCTGGGCTACAACCCGGTCATCAAGACGAGCGACCTCGTGGGTCTGCCCCGCGCCGACCGCTACGTCGTCTCCCGTTCCGAGGCCTCGGGCGCCCCCACGATCCTCGAACCGCGCACGGGCACGCTGCGCAGCGTCCACACGCTCAATACCGTGTACACGAACGCCGCGGGTGAGAAGGTCGCCTCCTTCACGCGCTACCAGAACTGGAAGTCGGGCATCAGCCCGAGCACCGGCAAGATGACCTGGGTGGAACAGGCCCACGAGTCCACGGCCCTTGACCTGCGCTCCGACGCGTTCAAGAACCTGCCTGATGGCCAGTACAAGCTGACGCTGTCCGCCCACAATGACGGCCCCTCGCAGGCCGAGCAGTCGATCTCCTACGACTTCCGCATCGACAGCGTTGCACCCGTCGTCTCCAACCTGGAGTACAAGGGCGAGGGCACCGATGCGGTCCTGTCCTTCGACGTCGCCGACGCGTCCCCGCTGGCCGCGATCGACCTGCACGATCCCGCCGACGGCCTGTGGTTCTACCGCCACGTCTTCACGGATGCCGAGGGAACGGTCGGGGCCGACGGAACATACGCGTACCACGTCGAGGTTCCCTTCAAGGACATCGACGCTGCGTGGGCATACCAGGGTGGCTCCGGCACCGTCATCGCCCACCCCTACCTGCTGGCCTGGGACTACGGCCTCAACCACTCCGAGCCCGCGACCCTCAACCTGCCCTCCGACAACGCCGGCACCGCTGACGCGTGCGCGAGCACCGATGGTGGCCACTGGGTCAAGGATGGCGCCGGCTGGTTCTACACCTGCGCCGACGGCACGAGCTACCTCAAGGGCGGCTGGTACACGATCAATGGCTCGGAGTACCTGTTCGGCCCGTCGGGTTACCTGGCGACCGGATTCCTCAAGCGTGCCGACGGCCAGTGGGTCTACGCAAACGACTCGGGCGCCCTCGTGGGCGGCTGGGTCCGCGACGGCGGCTCCTGGTACTACCTGGATCCGGCCACGAAGGTCATGACGACCGGATGGGTCGCCGACGGCGGATCGTGGTACTACCTCACCGCTTCCGGTGCGATGGCGACCGGCTGGGTGCAGGTTGACGGCAGCTGGTACTACCTGAATGCCTCCGGCCAGATGGCCACCGGTTGGCTCAACGTGGGCGGCTCCTGGTACTACCTGTCACCCTCCGGCGTCATGCTGACGGGCACCCAGGTCATCAATGGACGTACCTACGTGTTCGACGCGAATGGGGTCTGGGTGCGCTGACGCGCATCGCACCTGAATCACTGATTCGCTCATGCACGAGGCCGGGGCCCGGGAACGCTCACTGCGAGCGTTCCCGGGCCCTTTCTCATGCCGGTACGATTGCCGTATTCCCGGCGACTGCTGCGGTATGTTGGAAGCAGTGACACACCTCGATGTCGCCTCGTATCTGCGTCGAAAGTATGGGAGTGCAGTCCATGAAGAAGCCAGCCGTTTTTCTGGCCGGGGTGGGTGCGTGCGCGCTCGCGGTCGCGAGCTGCTCTCCCGCCTCCACGACGACGCCCTCGCCGCAGTCCAACACGCGCGACGACTCAGTGCAGTCCGCGCCGGGTGCCCCGGCCTCGTCGTCGACCGTTGACCCCGACACGGCGCTGACCTCAAAGAACGGCCAGAGCGGTCCCGCCCCTCAGTCTGACGGCGAGGATACCGCGTCCGTCGTGGTCATCGTTCAGCTCGAGGAGGGGGTCGACGGCGAGGCGACCCTCGCCTCGATCAACGAGGCCGTGGCCGCGTCCTTCCCGGGCACCCCCGTGTCTGTCGAACGCGAGTACCGCAACGCCCTGCGCGGCTATGCGCTGCGCGTGCCTGACGGGTCGCTGGACACGATTCGCTCGGTGAGTGGCGTCCAAGCGGTGTATCTGGACGGCAACAACCGCCTCCAGTGAGACAGTAATCCGGCTGCCTCGCACCGGGGCGCGAGACAGCCGGATACCGATTGCGTCAGCGAGGCGTTCCCTAGATCAGGTTCTTCTTCTCCATGTACTTCATGGCCAGCCAGCCCAGCGGGATGCGGCCGTAGAAGGTAACGAGACGGTAGAGCAAGGCCGTCGCGATGGCAACCGACGAGGAGATGCCAGCGACCGTCAGACCCGAGGTCAACGCCGTTTCGACGGTACCGATACCGCCCGGCGAGGGGATGAAGGAGCCGGCCGCGTTCGCCGTCAGGTAGGTGAGCGACACCGTGGAGAAGTTCAGCGAACCGCCCATGGCGAGCAGGGCCGTCCAGAACGAGCCCACGTAGCCGATGTTCATCAGCAGGTTGCCGCCCAGGACCGCAGCGAGGCGGCGGGGCTGGCCGATGATCCACAGGAGGCGCGGGTAGACCTGCTGCCAGGTCGGCTGGACCTTCGCCCAGATCCAGCGGCGCACCTTCGGTACGGCGACGATGACGCCGACCGCAACCATGACGACCGCGACGACACCGAGGATGGTGCCGTAGGGGACCGACACGGACAGCGACGATCCTGCAATGACCATAACGAGGAGTAGGAGGACGATCGTGACGAGTGCCTGAGAGATCTGCATGAGCGTCACCGTCGTTACCGCCATTGCGGTGGGAACGCGGCGCTTGCGCAGGTAGCGCAGGTTAAGGGCAGCGGGCCCCACGCCGGCGGGCGCTACGATCGTGATGATCGAGGCCGCGACCTGGGCGATGAACGTCTCCTTGAAGGGCAGCTTCTCGGGCGATAGAGCAACAAGCGGGACCGCGGAACCGACCCAAATGAGGCAGGCGAGCACGGCGGAAGCGAGCATCCACCACGGGTTTGCGCTCTTGACCGTGGTGACGATGTCGTTGAAGTTGAGCGAACCGACGACGATGAAGACGGCGATGAACGCGATCGCGACCGTGAGGATCGTGCGCGGGCGGAATCGCTGCAGGTCGGCGGTGGGCGCGGTCTCGGCCTCGGAGTCTCCCACGAGGGCGGCGCGCAGCTCGCCCAGCAGGTCGGAACGGCGCAGGCGCTGATTGATCTGTGCGGGAAGCACGGGCTTCTGGATGACGGGCGCGCACGCGACGAGCGTCGCCTCGCCGACGTTGCGGCGGCCCGCCTCAAGCGCACGTTCCGGCCCCACCGCGAGCGCGGTCAGGACCAGCATCTGTGCGATATCGATCGACTGATTCAGCTCGGTCGTGGCGACCTCGCCCGAATCCCAATCGAGCAGCCACACGTCCGACGACTCATCGACGACGACCGCCTCGGGGGTGAGGGAGCGATGCGAAATGCCGCGCGAGTGGGCGAACTGCAGCTGCTCCCACGCGCGGTCCAAGACCTCGTCCGTCGCATCCTCGCCGAGCTCAGTCAGCGGAGTCGTCGGGGGCAGCGCGGACATGACCATGATGATCGAGTCCGCGGAGGCGGCGATGCCGATCGGCTCCTGCGTGAACACGCCGGCGCGCAGCGCCTGCAGCGTCGTGAATGAGGAGCGCTCGGCCTGCGCCTTGAGCGAGGGCGACACCCATCGGCTGATGCCGCGCAGACGCAGGTTGTTCCACATCTCGAGGAGCGTTCCGGTCAGTTCCTGGCCGGGGTCCATGGCGATGATCTCGTAGACCAGGCCCGTGTCGCTCCACGCCTGGTAGTGACGGTGGTGGTCCTGGTGCGGGCGACGCGTGACCGTGACGTCCATGTCGCCCAGGTCGGCGGGCATCTGCGTGAGGTGGCCGCGCGAGTTCTCCGCGACGGCCCACGTAGCCAGCGGCTCCTCAGTCGTATCGAGGTCGGTGCGCACGATCCGCGAGGGCGTGATGCCGATGCTGAGAAGGCCCTCGACGAGCTTGGCGCCCTTCGCCCTCTGGTCGTCGTAGCCCATGACCCACCGCGAGCCGGAGCCGAATGCGCGACCCAGGAACACGGAGATGAAGGCGACGGGCAGGGTCATCACGGAGCGCAGAACGCCCAGAACGAGAATGATCCACAGGCCCGTCCACCCCCACTTGATGGCCTTCATCGACTGTGCCTCGCCTGCGGAGGTGAACAGGGCGCACAGGGTGACGATCACCAGGTTGATGGCGATCACAATGCCGGTCTGTGAGCCCTGCGTGGCGATCGCTCGGTCCACGCTCAGCGGTGCGGTGAGGTAGGCGGGCAGCAGTCCGGTCAGGACCGCAATGATCCATCCGCCGATCGCCGCGACGACGCTGGTGACGAGGGCCTGAATGATCGCCTTGAGGCGCTTGCGCAAGGCGAGGGAGATGATCACGAGGATCGGCGTGATTAGGATGATGAGGCCCTCGACCAGGCTAACGGGCAGGATCAGGATCTTGCGGATGAGCTGGAATTGTAGGACGTCCATGGTGACGCCGTGTGTGGTCGCGCTGGCCACCGTGCCGATCGTCCAGATGATGAGGATCGCGATGAGCGAGAGGACGGCATCGACGAGGTCTTCGCGGCGGCGACGCACGCTCGTGATGCGGTCCGCGATGTAGACGGGGCGGGGCAGGCGCATGCGGCGCACGGGCAGATTCGCGGCGATTTCACCGGTAGCCGGAGATGGAGCGGATTCGATGTCCGCGTCCTTGTCGCCGGTGCTGACCTCTGCGTTGGTCTCCGTGGTGGTCTCGGATGCGCTGTCCTCGGCCTCGTCGGCGGGTTCCTCGGGGCTGGTAGCGGCGTCATCGGCCGTCGGCGTGGGCGTGGGAAGCGGGGGATTCGCCGCGCTCTCGTCATTCGTCGACGAGGCCGGGGCGTCCTGTTCGGCGTCCGCGTGGCTGGGAGGAACGCTGGGCGGCATGGCCACGGGCGCGGTCGTCGCGTCCGGAGTAACGACGGGCTCCATGACCTCGGTTCGCGCCTCCGAGGAGGGGACCTCCGGGGGCGGGGGAGTCTGAGGGGGAGCCCCGGCCTCGTCGATCATTCCCATGAGGGCATCCACCCCGGATGCTGAGGGGTCGGCGGAGGAATCGGGGACGAAGAGGATGTTCGTGTCCCCGACCGGAGAGCCGTCGTGTGAATCCTTGCGCTTCCTCATGCCGCCTATCCTATATTCGCGGTCAACAAAGGTAGGGTTAGGGTGATACATTCCCGGCAGAAAAGGGCCCTATCGTGACCTGGTCGACACTCGTGACCGCATCAGATCCGTCGATGCTGCACACCGTTATCGAGTGGTTTAAAAATCCCGAGACCCTGCTCGAAGCTATGGGCCCGTGGGCGATGGTCGGCATCATGCTGATCGTCCTCATCGAATCCGGCGTCCTCTTCCCGGTGCTGCCCGGTGAATCCCTCCTGTTTGCGTCTGGCCTGCTGCACGATCGCATGAACCTGCACCTGCCGACGCTCATCCTCCTCGTCGTCGTCGCGGCCTTCATCGGCGCGCAGATCGGCTACTTCCTGGGTGCCAAGTGGGGGCGCCGCTTCTTCAAGCCCGATGCCCGATTCCTCAAGACTGAGCACCTGGAGAAGGCGGAGTACTACTTCACGAACTACGGCGGCCGCTCCCTCGTCATCGGACGTTTCATCCCCTTCGTACGTACCTTCATCCCGATCGCCGCGGGTATGGCCCGCTACCCCTACCCGAAGTTCCTGGCCTTCAACACGCTGGGTGCCATCGTGTGGGGTGCGGGCTTCATCCTCGTGGGTGCGCTCCTGGGTAACGTCCCCTTCGTGCACGACAACCTGACGCTCATCCTCGGCGTCATCATCCTCGCGTCGGTCCTGCCCGTCATCATCGAAATCGTGGGCAAGCGCCGCGCCGCTTCCGAAAAGGAGTAATCCGTGCTGGCCTGGTGGATGCTGGTTCCGACCCTGCTGGCCATGATGGTCGCCCTGGTGCTGCCGGGGTTCATGTGGCTGCGTGCGGGAGGTCGCTCGTCGCTCGTTGCGATCGGTGCGGCACCCGCGTTCACCTTTGGCCTGATCACGATCCTGTCGGTCGCCTACCCGGCGCTCGACATCGAGTGGGAGCCCTCGACGGCGCTGCCGATCCTCGGCATGAGCGCCCTGGGAGGTGCCGGCGCGTGGAGCCTCAGCTTCTTCCGCCGCAGCAACGACGGATTCTCTCTGAGGGGAGTCCCCCTGCGCGAGGCCATCGGCGTGCGTCAGCCGATCGGTGGACGCCAGGCCGCGATCCGTGCGGCCACGTGGGGCGCGATCCTGGTGGGCTTCGTTCTCGCGGCGCTGCCCCTCGTGATGGGTGCGGCCCCTGCGAACCCCGTCCAGCAGTGGGATCCGACGTTCCATCAGAACGGCGTGCACGCGATCTTGTACAGCAAGAACGCCAATCCCTTCGGTGGCCTCCACGAGCTGTACGGCGGCCGTAACGTCTACTATCCGACGGGCTGGCACGCTTTCGTCTCACTGTTCGCGCGCTATGACTCGGTCGTCCAGGCCTCGAACGTGTCCTCGCTCGCGCTCATGGCCGTGTGGGTGATCGGTCTGGCGGCGCTCGTCTCGGTGCTGACCGCCTCGCGCAGTGCGATCATGGCGGCGCCCATCATCGGCGGCATGCTGCTCAATATGCCCGCCGACGCGCTCACCATGTACAACCAGTGGCCCAACTCGACGGGTACCGCTCTGGTGCCGGGTTTGGCAGCCATCGCGATCGTCGTGGGACGCCGATTGGTGGCCGACCTGCGCGCGGGCGAAGGGCTGCGCGCTTTCATGCGCCGTATTCCGCAGGCGGTGTTCCTCCTCATCGGTGCCATTGGCCTCGTCGGCGCTCACCCGAGCGCGGCTTTCTCGATCCTCGCGTTCCTGATCGCGCCGCTCCTCGCCTCCATCGCGTCCCTCGCTCGACGCGCCTACGGTCGCGGCGGACGAGGCCAGCTCGTCGCCCTCGCGTGGGGTGCCCTTGCGCTTGCCGTCATCGCGGCGCCGCTCCTCGCGCTGTCGTCGTCGAAGATCCAGGCTATGGGCAGTTACCGGCGCGACGGCAGTAACTGGAGTGAAGCATTCAGCCACGCCTTCCTGCCCTATCCGCCCTTCTCGAACACCGCCGGCAATACTCAGTGGACGTTCGTCCAGCTCATTCTCCTCGTCGTCGGCATCGCGGCGACTGCGCGCCTCCACCTGCTGTTCCGTCGCCCGGATCCCCTCGATCGTGCCGCCGCGCGCGCCGGACTTGCTGAAAACGCGGACATAGACGCGGAGGAGGGCGCCCTGGCCTCGGCTCAAGAGATCGAGGAGTCCGAGGAGGAGGCGCAGCCCCTGCCGTGCTGGCCCCTGTTTTCCTATGCGATCCTTGCAGCCCTGACCGGTCTGGCGTACGCGCCCAACTCGGCGCTGCGCACCTACCTGCTGGCCCCCTGGTACAAGGATGCCCGCCGCATCATGGGTGTCGAAGACATCGCGCTAACTATCCTCATGGCGGTCGGCATTGCTGCTATCGTTCGCGTCATCCACGCCGCGTGGACGAAGTCGCTGCAGCGTATCCTCGCCGAGCGCGGAGTCGACGATAATATCGAGGCGCCGCGCTGGCCCATTCAGGTCGGCGTTGGCCTGCTCGTGCTGGTCCTGTCCGGCTTGGGCGCAATCGACGCGCGAAACGCGGCGGTTGCCTACGTGTACGACCCGACTCGACTGGGGAAGCCGGGTATGGCCACAATGGGCGAGCTCGCGATGCTGCGTCGCATGCCGTACACGACTGCTCCTGACGCACTCATTCTGGGCGACCCGATCGCGGGCGCGGCCTACTCAGAGATGATCGGCGGACGTAAGGCGGTCTTCCCGCAGCTGAGTACAGCTAACCAGGATGTGGCCTCGCAGAAGGTTCTCACCCAGCGTTTCCACGACATCGCCACTGATCCCGAGGTGTGCGAGGTCGTGCGCAGGCTCGGCATTACGCACTTCTATGAAGAGGAAGACGGCGCGTACTACAACTTCATGCGATCCTCCCGTCACCCCGGCCTCTACAACGTCGACACGTCCACCGGCTTCGAGCTGGTCGACGCGGGCGGCACCGCGAAACTGTGGAAGATCACCGCATGCGGCGAGGTGACGCCGGGTGGCGGGCGCGAGGCCTTCGCAACCGGCGTGACCGGCGCCCGCGACTGACGCCCGGGCCCTATCCTGGGGACATGCCCTGTTTCGGGCTGCTCGACACGAGGCCCGCCCCGCACCTGAACCCGCGCGATTGGCCACAATGCAACCTCGTCCCCGAAACGAAGACGCGCCACTCCCGCAGCTCTCGTTACCCTTGACACCATGACGACGAACATTCCCGGCCCTGCGCCCCTCGGTGACAAGCTTCGTATCGCCTTCCTCGGTCCGTTCGGCACGTTCACCGAGCAGGCCGTCCACCAGGTCGCGCCCGCCGGAGCGATCCTCATGCCCATGACGAGCGCCCCGCAGGCGCTCGCGGCCGTGCGCCGCGGAGAGGCCGACCGCGCCGTCGTCCCGATCGAAAACTCCATCGAGGGCGGCGTCAACGCGACGTTGGATTCGCTGTCGCACGGCGACCCCCTCGTCATCGTCGCTGAGATGCACGTGCACGTTGTCTTCCAGCTGGCCGTCCTGCCGGGCACGCGGCCCGAGGACATCCGCCGTATCGGCACCCACCCGCATGCGTGGGCGCAGTGCCGCGGCTGGGTTGAGGAGACCTTCCCCGGCGCGATACACGTGCCCGCCACGTCGACGGCTGCCGCCGCCGAGCTCCTTTCGGACGGCGACGCCTCCTTCGACGCTGCCCTGTGCAACGCGGTCTCGGTCAACACCTACGGCCTGGAGGCCCTGTTCACCGACGTCGCCGACAATCCGGGCGCGATTACGCGCTTCGTCCTCGTGGCCCGCCCCGGCGTGGTGCCCCCGCCGACCGGCGCGGATAAGACGACCATCCAGGTGGCCCTGCCGGTCAACGAGTCGGGCGCCCTGCTGACCCTCCTCGAGCAGTTCTCGGCGCGCGGCGTCGACCTGTCCCGCATCGAGTCGCGCCCGAGCGGCGACGGCCTCGGCAACTACACGTTCAGCATTGATATCGTCGGCCACATCCGCGAGGAGCGCGTCCAGGCGGCCCTCGTCGGCCTGCACCGCTACTCGCCGGAGGTCCGCTTCATGGGGTCCTATCCGCGCGTCGACGGGGTTCGCGCGTCGGTCGCCCCGGGAACGACAGACGAGGCCTTCCGTGCGGGTCGCGCGTGGGTCGCGGACCTGCTGCACGGCGGGGATGGCACGGGCGAGGCCGCGGGCAACGCGCCGTCCTGGCCGCTGGCCTGACTCACGTCGCCTCGGGAGTGTGCTGGATCAGCCGGGCAGCAGCTCCATCCACGTGCGTTCGGCGGGGACCGCGATGTCGAGGGCACCCGGCTGCATACGAATGTGCATGGTGTGAGCGAGGCCGATCGCGTCTCCGTCCACTTGGCACACCTGAGCCTCCTCGACCGTCACAGACGCGCCCTTCGCCTGGCGGAATGCGACTTTGCCGGTCGAGACGGGTAGGTTGATGGGGCGCAGGCCGATGAGCTGGCCGAGCATCTTCCAGGTCACGTTCGCCCAGCCGAGCAGGCCGGCCTGTGCGTCGACCGCGATGATGTCGATGAGTCCGTCGGACAGCTCCGCATCGGGTGCGAGGACCAGCATCTTCAGCTCGCCCGCGTTCGCGAACATGACAGAGCGTGCCTCGATGCGGGTGATCTCATCCGCGGGCAAGTCTGGGGATTCTTCGGGTGCGGCATCTTTCTCGTCGAGAGTCGTGCCAGCAAGCTGGTCGCCGACGCCGAGCGGGTCCGGTGCGGGGGCGGAGGGGGATCGTAGGGTCAGGCGTGCCTTCATGCGTGGAACGCCCATCGCGCCCAGGCCGGCCCATACGTAGGCGATCCAGCCGATCCTCTTCTTCAGTTCGGGATCCGTCTCGGCCATCGTTTCGCCGTCGTAGCCCATGCCCGCGATAACGAGGCACGAGTACTCGTCCGCGCGCGGCTCGATCGACGAGGCCGGGGCCTGCTCGTTCTGAAGAGTGACCTCGGGGTGTAGTGCGGCGCGTGCGGCGAGGCGCAGGCCGCCCTCGGCGGGCTGATCGGACTCCTGCGTGACGTCGTCGACGCGCACCCACGCCAGGTCGACGGAGCGGTGGTTGCGGTCAAGCGCGATGGTGAGGGCCTCTTCGGGGTCGTCCGGGATGGACAGGTTGCCGGCCAGGACGTTGCCGGTGCCCACGGGGATGATGCCCATGCGCACGCCGGATCCGGCCATGCCGGCTGCGACGGCGCGCACCGTGCCGTCTCCGCCCGCGGCGATGACGACGGAGGCTCCCTCCTCAAGGGCTCGCACGGCCTGCCCGGTGCCCGGGTCCTCGCGCGTGGTCTCGCGCCAGTGCACGTGGTCGATGCCCAGTTCCTTGGCCTTGCGGTTGAGGCGATCCTTGAAGGCCTGGGGGTCCTCGTGCTTCGAGGGGTTCATGATGATCCAGGGACGTGGCCGTCCGCGCGTTGGATCGTCCACGGAGGCGGGGACCGCGAGGGCCTGGCGGCGGCGATGCCTGCGGGTAATGGCTGTTGCGAGGCGTGCGACTCCAATCGCCCCGGCTCCGGCGACGGCGGCGAGTACCCACGGTGTAGCGTCCATGTGAATAAGGGTAGCCCGTGGGTGGTCTGTGGACGGGTTGTTAAGTGGTTTTTCGTTGTACTTCGTATCATACGTGTCGGCCTGCCGTGGGCTTGGCGTCATGTTGTCCACACGGTTATGCACCAAAGGTGGATAACTTTCAGGGTTTTGAGGACCTCAAGGATGTAGTTTGTGTATAACCCTGACCGGAAGTTCTGATTTGAGGCTCAGCACCGGCGGCGGACACGACGGGGCCACCTGGCATAGGATGGGAGGCATGATTGATGTGCGTGCCCTGCGTGAAAACCCCGAACCCGCCCGCGCCTCCCAGCGCGCCCGCGGAGCGAACCCCGGCCTCGTCGATGAGATCATCGCGGCCGATGCCGTCCGCCGCGAGGCGCTGCAGGCTTTCGAGACGCTGCGAGCCACCCAAAAGGAGGTCTCTAAGTCCGTGGGTCGCGCCTCCAAGGAGGAGCGTCCGGCGATCCTGGCTCAGGCCAAGGAGCTCGCCGAGCAGGTGAAGGCCGCCGAGGCCGCAGCGAACGCTGCCGACGCCGAGGCCGACCGCCTCGCGCGCCTCCTGCCCAACCTGGTCGTCGACGGCGTGCCCGTCGGTGGCGAGGACGACTTCGTGGTCCTGCGCCACGAGGGACCCGCCCCCCGCGACTTCGCCGCCGAGGGCTTCGAGCCCCAGGATCACCTCGCGCTCGGCGAGGGCCTGGACGCGATCGACACCAAGCGCGGCGCGAAGGTCTCCGGCGCCCGCTTCTACTACCTCAAGGGCATCGGCGCCCGCCTCGAGCTGGCCCTCATGACGATGGCCATGGACCAGGCGCTCGCCAACGGCTTCGTCCCGATGATGACCCCGACCCTCGTGACCCCGCAGGTCATGGGCGGCACCGGCTTCCTCAACGAGCACTCCGACGAGATCTACTACCTGCCCGCCGACGACCTGTACCTGACGGGCACGTCCGAGGTGGCCCTCGCCGGCTACCACGCCGACGAGATCCTCGACCTGTCGGGCGGCCCCAAGCGCTACATGGGCTGGTCCACCTGCTACCGCCGCGAGGCCGGCTCCG
>ERZ772961.639-NODE-639-length-13808-cov-6.487748_pt1 | contig 13808 bp, 8 predicted proteins | sample MGYA00580677_ERZ772961 | MGnify/ENA primary metagenome ERZ772961 (study PRJEB29015, sample SAMEA2738088) | human oral metagenome | biome: human oral; feature: human-associated habitat; material: saliva | place: China | collected 2227 ... | reverse complement strand
CGTGCGGCCGCCTCGACGAACGAGGCTCTCGCCGAGGCCGTGGCAGCCGCCGAGGCACGCCTGGGCGATACGGGCCGCGTGCTCCTGCGTCCCTCGGGTACCGAGCCGCTCGTGCGCGTCATGGTCGAGGCTGCGACCCAGGAGGAAGCTGATTCCGTGGCTTCGTCGCTGGCGGACGTCGTCAAGGAGAACTTGGCACTGTGAGCATTAAGCACTGACGTTACGTAGAGGGCGGGCACCGGTTGGCGCCCGCCCTCTGTGTTTTCTCCGAGGCTGGCTTTGTTGGAGCCGTTGGCCTCGACATGGTCTTTGATGGGTTGTCGTCGATGGGTGGCCTGACCTGCGCGTATGGGGCCGGTGGCGTTTGAAGCGAGATAACGGGCTTGACAGAGTCTGGAAAAGTGTGTCGATTTCTCTGTGAAACTGGGCGAACCAGGAGTATGGTCGGTGTCACGCTTGCTTTATTGCTGTCATCACAGAAGGGCGATAATCGTGGACATTCCGTTTATTCTTGGAGCCTACGCGTCTCATCCGGCGCCTGAGCTCGAGGCCGACTACTACCAGCTCCTCGCCGACCAGCCCTGGGTCAGCGGCGTCGAGATTCCCTACCCCGGGCAGCTTGCCACCCAGCTTGATGTGCTGGCCGCCCACCTGGCACCCCACTGGGATTTCAACACGATCACGGCGATCCCCGGCACCATGCAAAACGTGTGGAAGGACGGCAATTTCGGCCTGGCCTCACCCGACGAGGCTGGGCGGCAGGCGGCCCTGGCCTTCACTCGCGCGCTGTGCGACGACCTCGGCGACTTGTGCGACAAGGCCGGGCGTCTGCTGGTCGGGCGGGTGCAGCTGCACTCGGCGCCCACGCGCCTGGCGGACGCCGAGGCGTTCAAGCGTTCGCTTCAGGACATCGTGGGCTGGGATTGGAGCGGTGCCACCCTGGTTGTTGAGCACTGTGACAAGTACGTCCCGGAACAAAACCCTGAGAAGGGCTTCCTCTCGCTGGACGACGAGATCGACATTGTCGCCGAGGTAGGCATCGGCATCCACCTGAACTGGGGCCGCTCCGCCGTGGAGGGACGCGACGCGCAGACCGCCTACCAGCACGTGCGCGAGGCAGGCGAGCGCGGCGTGCTCGACGGTATCGTCTTCTCTGGCGCGGGCCCGGAGGAGACGCAGTACGGCTACGCCTGGATCGACGGGCACCTGCCCGCCCAGGCCGACGAGCCGAGTTCCCTCATGGATGCCGAGGAGATCGGGCGCTGTGCGCAGGCCGCGATCGAGGGCGGCGCCGAGTATCTCGGTGCCAAGGTCTGCGTCCCCAAGGATGCATCCCTCACCAAGCGTCTGGCGATGCTGGAGGGTATCTACCGGGCCTGCCACCTCCAGGGGTAGCGGCGTGCGTGCCTGGCCGCGGTTCCTCGTCGTTTGAGAGTGCGACGAGGCCGTGGCTGGCTTGGTGACACGACGCGCGGGTGGTGCCGCCCGCGCGTCGTGCTGCCGCCTGCCCGTGCAGGGTGTGCTCTCAGCAAGCGCGATCGATAGTCAGCTGCTCGGTGATGAAAGAATGCTCACCGGCCTCGTCACGCCAGTAGACGAGCGTCGCGAGTGAGTCCTGCTGCTCGCGCAGGCTCTGTGAGAGCTCCTTAAAGGCCTCCAGCTTCGTCCCGTGTTCGTCGATGAGAGCCTTTTCATTTTCGAGGATCTTCTCTCGGCGTTCTCTCAACGCCGAGAGATCGTGTGTCTGGCGGGAGAACCTTGGCTTCTTTTGATCGTCCTCTTCGTACTCGGTGATCTTAGCCTTCACCCCCTCCGACAGATTTTTCAGCGTGCTCCACCGCTCATTGGTTTTATCGATGCACTCCGTCAGCTGTTGTGTACGTTTGGTGACCAGTGCCGGGCTTTCCTGTAGGGCGAGGGCCAGGTGTAGGGCGTGCACCTGGACCTCGGTAATGTACGCCAGTCCAGCGGCGTTGACATCGCGGATGACGTCCTCGATGTCTGTCTTGGGATTCAATGCGCGGCGTTCCGCGGACAAGAGTAGTAACTCCTGGCGTCGTGCTACGGCTGCGAGGGCTTGCTCTGCCACCGCGAAGCGGGCGATCATGGCCGGGGTAAAGTGCCCGAGCTCGCCGTATTCCTCGGTGATGTCGCCCAGGGTTTTCGAGGCAGCGATGAGTCCAGCGATTTGCGTGATGTCGGCGCGTGCGAGAAGGTCCGTGAGAGTGTTCGCGAGAGTGTCCAGCTTAGCGTTGACCGCCTGGAACTGGCGCATCGTCACAGCGGTGTTGACGACCCCCATGAGCGCGAGTGGTGCGACGACGGGGAGTGAGGCTGCGACAGGAATAAAGGGTGCCTGGGCGGCGATGCCGCTTGCACCCATGACGGCGGAACCGACGCCGGATCCGAGCTGCATGAGTGTCGCCGGGTTGGCCGTGGCCATGAAAAGGGTCGGGGCGATTGTCGCAGATGCGACAGTGGAAGCGACGGCAGTTACCGTCGACGCAGTCGAGCCGAGGACCTGAGAGGAGACGGCCCGCGCGTCGGGCGTGTACTTGCCCGTCGCGGCGAGACTGTTCGTTAGGACTGCGATGATGGCATCGCGTGTATGTCCGGTGATTGCGATGAGTCCCTGCTTGGGTTGGTCGTCGGGCGTCGTAATGACGTACTGAACGTCGTGTGCGGTGGATGTCAGCTCGTTCTCACTCATAGCTTTCTCCTGCGAAGGTTGAACTGTAGACAATTGTAATTTGTCCGTCACTGTTTGGAGTGGGGTGCACTACTGTCTGAATAGTCGCATGCAATTCCACCGGGAGTATTTCAGGATTTGAAATCGGATCGTTGGAATCATGCGGATTTCTCGGTCCCTAAGGAAAGTAAGGGTACCCAAATTGCATGCGGCATTGTGGGGGAACCATGCGTGGGTGAGTCGCGTGTCGGGCGTGCAGAGGACGTGCGGAGGACTTGCGGAGGACGTGCGGGTGCTCGCGGAGGGTACTCAGAGGGGTGCGGCCGGGCGCCGTCACGTGTTCAAGCCGGGGCTGTCGCTCCTTCGAGCCGGGACCGTCACTCCTTCGACCAGGAGCCACTCCTTCGAGCCGGGGCCACTCCTTCGACCAGGAGCCACTCTTTCGAGCCGACGCCGTCACATGTTTGTGGGGTAGAAGCGGGAGCGGAATCCGTCGAAGAAGTTCATGTTCTTCACGGCGAGCTCCACGAGGCGGTCGGCGTCTAGGTTCACGGTTGTGAAGAGCTCCTGCACGTCCGGATGGTCGGAGCGCGTGATGGTGCCGAACTCGCCGCCCGGACCGCAGTAGAACAGGTCCTTGCTGAGCGTGCGTGCGGGGGAGGCACGGAAACGCCGCATGAAGTCGATGCGGAGATAATCCAGGAGGCGAAGGTACTGCTGGGTGATGGAGGCCGGATCCGCGGGCGCGTACAGGAGGATCGAGCGCTCCGGGATCGCGAAAAACAATCCGTGTGGCGCGTCGATGTGGAGCGTGGCGACGAGGTTTGCGATGTGCGCCGCCTTTGAGGCGATGAAGAGAGAGTCGCCGCCGATTCCGGTGAAGGGGCCGCAGGGGGCATGTTCGCCGATGGGCTCGTTGTCGGTGTTGATCTGTCCGTAGTGGTAGAGCTCGTCGAGGCCGATCGGGTACTTCTCGAGGTGCTGGTCGGTGACCGTCGTGACGGTGTTGGGAAAGTCAAGGCACAGGCCGAGGGCGAGGCGGCCGGGGAAGGGGTGCGCGTATCTGAAGTGCGGGTCGGCGGCCAGGTCTGGGGTGAGAATGCGGGTCCGCACGCGCTGGCGCAGTTCGTCGGCGTCGGTGATGGACTGGTCGGCAATGCGGCCTGACTCCAGGATGAAGGCGACCCAGCGTTCGATGATGGTCTCGTGTGTGGCTGGGTCGACCTGCTCAAGGTCGCTGACGAGGTTCTCGACGTTGAGGCGTTGCCATCCGTCGACTTCCAGGAAGACGTCGCCCGTTTGTGAGTCGGTGTGGGGCGCCGCGGAAATCCCCGCGTCGTGCAGTCGACGCAGGAGGAAGGAGAGGGCGCGTTCGGTGAGAGCCTGGCGGTCCATGGCTCGATAGTACGGTGTGGGCGGGTAGTTGGGCCAGGATACGGTGAGCTCCTGAGACCGATGCGACGTGGGGAGCGTGTCTCCTATCCGCGCCTGGCCACTGAGGATCGCCACACGGGGTGGGTTGGGATGGTTGCGACTGGGATGGGGTGGGACGAGGCCGGGGTGGTTTCCTCGGTCACGGTGACGGCTCGGGGGTGGATGTCGTTGGTGGGCGAGCGTCCCTCAATGACGTTGATGATGGAGGTGACGGCGGCCTCGGTCATCTCCTTGAGGGGCCAGTCGACGGTGGTGAGGCCCATGGCGTCGGCGCTGCGGTGGTCCTGGTTGCCGAAGCCGAGGATGGATAGGTCGGCGGGGATGGACAGGCCGAGATCGTCGGCGGCCTGGAAGACGCCGGGTGCCTGAGAGTCGTCGGCGAGCGCGATGAGGGAGATTGTGGGGTCCTCGGTGAGGAGCCGTAGGGAGGCCTGGTAGGCGCTGGTTGCCTCCCAGTCGGGCAGTGAATAGAGAGTGAAGTTAGTGCCGAAGGCGTGTGCGATGGGATTTTGGCGGGCGTGATTGGTGTTGGGGCCCGCGAGAAAGACGGCGCGCCCGGAGCCGATGCCGGAGTCCGGGTCGGTGAGGGCGCAGGAGTTGAGGATGTCTTGAACGCCGGCGCCTTCGTCGATGCGGATGAGGGAGGATTCGGATCCGGTGGGGTCGGCCTCGATCATGGACATGGCGACGACGGGGATGCCGAGGTTGGCGAGGAGTCGGGAGGTGAAGGCCTCGGCGGAGGTGGTCTCGCGGATGATGCCTGCCAGCTGGGTGTCGCCTAGGACTCCTCGGATGACTTCAGCGTCGGAGGCGCCGTCGCCGGACTGGAAGAGGGGGAGGAGGAGGTAGCCGTGCTGCTGGATGTCGATCATCGCGGTGGTGAGGACTGTGTGGACGACGGGGACGAAGGGGTCGTCGGGCAGCTCGGCCATGAGGAGCGCGATGAGGTGGGACTTGCCGCGGCGCAGGGAGCGGGCGGCCGCATTGGGGATGTAGTTGAGCTCGCGGGCAGCTGCCTTAACGCGGTCGATCGTGGCGGGCGCGATCTTGACGTCTCGGCCGCGTCCGTTGAGGACAAGTGAGACGGTGGAGGGTGCGACTCCTGCTGCGCGAGCGACGTCGGCTCGGGTTGCGCGCTCCATGAAGGGCTTCCAATCCTCGTGTGCGTTTGAAGAAACACAACAACTATAACGTGTTAGTCTTGTGGTGACGATCGGAGTTTCGACGATGACATCCGAAAGGCATACAGACGTGAAAATGATGATACCTTCCTATGCCCCCGGCGCGGGCGATCTTCTGCCGCCTCGCGCTCATCTGGCCGACGATCCGGGCGTGATCAGCCTGGATGGCACGTGGGCCTTCGCCTTTTATCCGACCGACCCCGAGCCGTTTGTCAACCTCGAGGAACCATGGGCCGAGCCCGCGGGTGAGACAGAGGAGAGTGACATCGACGTCCCCAGCCACTGGGTCTTGCGAGGGGATGGGGCATACGGTCACCCCGCCTACACAAACGTCGATTTCCCCTTCCCGGTGGACCCACCGTTCCCGCCCGAGGCCAATCCCGTCGGCGACTACCGGTGCACCTTCGAGCTTCCGGCCCACTGGCAGGGCGGCGTCGTTGCTCTGCGTTTCGATGGGGTCGAAAGCCAAGCCACCGTCTGGGTCAACGGCACGTGGGTTGGTATGGCCCGCGGCTCGCGCCTGGCCCACGAGTTCGACGTCACGGGCCTCGTCGTCCCCGGCGTCAACCGGGTCACTGTGCGCGTCCACCAGTTCAGCGCCGGCTCCTACCTGGAGGACCAGGACCAGTGGTGGCTGCCCGGAATCTTCCGCTCCGTTAGCCTGCGCCACCTCACCCCCGGCGCGATCGAGGACCTGTGGGTCGATACCGACTACGAGGCCGGGGTCGGGTATGTGAGCGTCGAGGCTCGGGTGCTCGGCGCGCAGGAGGACTCCCTGGTGGGCCGCCTGGACATCGACGGCCTCGGCTCCTGCCTGCTCGCCCTTGAGCGCGGCGAGGATGGGCGCTACCGCTCCGGCCGCCTCGCCGTGGGGGACGTGCGCCCGTGGAGCGCGCACGACCCAGCCCTCTACGACGCCCGCGTGTGCGTGGGAGGGGAGGCCGGCCTCGCCGACGCGGAGCGCGCCCTGCGCCTCGGATTCCGACGCGTGAGCATCGAGGAGGGAGTGCTGATGGCGAACGGCGCGCCCCTGACCCTCAACGGCGTCAACCGTCACGAGGTGCGCGCCGACGAAGGCCGCGTCTTCGACGACGAGTGGGCCCGCGCCGACTTGGCGCTTATGAAGACCATGGGCGTCAATGCGATCCGCACCTCCCACTACCCGCCGCACCCTCGCCTGCTCGACCTGGCCGACGAGATCGGCCTGTGGGTCATGCTCGAGGGTGACATTGAAACACACGGCTTCGAGGGGGTGGGGGAGTGGGTCGACAATCCCTCCAGTGACCCGGCCTGGGCCCAGGCTTACCTGGACCGCACAATGCGCGCCTTCGAGCGCGACAAGAACCACCCCTCGATCATGAGTTGGAGCCTGGGAAACGAGTCCGGCACCGGGCCGAACCTGGCGGCCTGCGCCCGCTGGATTCGTGAGCGCACGCGCGGGCGCGCCATCATCCACTACGAGGGCGATCACGCCCTTCAATACACGGACATCTACTCGCGCATGTACCCCACCGTCGAGGAGGTCGCGGCCGTCCTGGACGACTCCGATCTGACCGCGCCGGTCGCCGTTCCCACGCATGTGGCCGCCAACGTGGATGACGTTGCGCGCGAGCGCATCCGCCGCGCCCCCTACCTCATGTGTGAATACCTCCACGCGATGGGGACGGGCCCTGGAAACGCTGCCGGTTACGCGGCCCAGATGAGCCATCCGCGCCACGCAGGCGGCTTCGTGTGGGAGTGGCGTGACCACGCCCTGTGGCGCACGCTGCCCGACGGGCGCCGCGCCCTGTCCTACGGCGGTGATTTCGGCGAGGAAGTCCACGACGGCAACTTTGTGTGCGACGGCCTGGTCGACGCGCTCTCGCGCCCCTACGCGGGCACCTGGGCCTGGGTGTCCGCGATGGCTCCCGACGCCCCCGCGCTCGCCGACGCCATCAACGAGAGTCGCTCCGGATCGCAAGAGCAAGAGGCCCGCCTGCGCGCACTCCTAGACGCTGCCGTTACTCCCGTGTCCTGTCCGAAGGATGCGGATGGCGCTTTCCGCCTCGCCGAGGATGGGCGCCTGTCCCGCGTCGGCGAGATGCCCGTGAGTGTGAGCCTGAGCGTCTTCCGAGCCCCCACCGACAACGACCGAGGGCGCGGCCCCGTCGACTATTGGGGAATCGACACGGATGACATGGGCTCCCTCGGAGTCGGGCGCGGTGAGGCTGGCACTTCGCACGCGATGCGCTGGGAGCGCGAGCGCCTGCACCTGCTGCGCCGACGCCTCGTCTCCATTGAGGAGGAGGGATTTATCCGCCGCGTCGTCGAGCGATGGTCGCCGCCCGCCGCCCAATTCGGCGCCACCCTGGTGTGGGAGTACTCGCCCGTGCGGCTCGGCCAGGATACGGGCCGAGGCCTGCGCGTCTCCTTGCGCATTGCTCCCTACGGGCGCTGGCCTGAGCGAGTACCCAGGCTGGGCGTGCGCGTCGACATGCCGGGATCTCGCTGGGAGGCATGCTGGCTGGGGGACACACTCATCGGTTACCCCGACATGGCCGTGCCCGGCGCTCGCGGGTGTGGCTGCGGCGAGGCCTCGGACCTGTGGGACGTGGGTGTGCGCCCCCAGGAGGGTGGGCATCGGCGCGATGTGGAGGCCCTCTCTTTGCGGGGGCAGACGGGCGAGCTTGTTGTCCTTCCGGCCTCTCCGCTCGGGTGGAGTGTGAGCCCGTGGAGCGAGCGCGAGCTGGCCCAGGCCTCGCACTGGGAAGAGCTGCCCGCGAGTGATCGACTGTTCCTGTGGCTCGACGTCTTCCAGGACGGTATCGGTACGCGATCGTGTGGCCCGGACTCTCGTCCGGAATTCGCGGGACGTATGCGCGACTGTGAGGTGACATTCGTGATCGCGCAGGTTGGAGGTGATTGAGGCTCGCACTGTTATGTTGCGGCTTGGTAACGATGCGGTAACTTGCTGACAAATAATGCGCATCGCTTTCACGCTCGCTATGATTTAGGTATCAACTAACACGAGATAGTTAGTGACTCGATCCCATCGATCGACCAGCAAATACGGACCAACGGAGGTTTCGCATGTTGAAGAAGAAGATGGCGGCGGGCGTTGTTGCCCTGGCCATGTTCAGCACCCTCGGCCTGGCTGCCTGCAACAGTGGCGGCTCTGGCGACAGCACCAATGCCGGCGGCGGATCCGCTTCCGGCTCCATCCCGGAGCCCGACGTCTCCTGCGACGTTCCCGCGGGCAACATCGACGACTCGAAGATCGACACCTCGAAGGTCGAAGGTGAGATCACCTTCCAGACCCAGGGCCTGCAGAACGACTTCGGCGACTTCTTCAAAGCCAAGATCAAGGAATTCGAGGACGCCAACCCCGGCGTCACGATCAACTGGACCGACCAGGGCGGCGGCGCCGAGTTCGACCAGACCATCACGGCCCAGGCCTCGAACTGCAAGATGGCGGACGTCGTCAACGTTCCCTCCTCCACCATTCTCGCCCTGTCCAAGTCCAACCTCCTCATGGACTACGACGTCAAGGCCCCCGGCATCGGCGACAAGTTCGTGAAGTCCATTTGGGACTCCACCGCTCTGGGCGCGGGTGACCATCACACCGCGCTTCCCTGGTACTTCGGCCCCTACATCACCACCTACAACAAGGAGGTGTTCAAGCGCGCCGGACTCGATGAGAACAAGCCGCCCAAGACCATGGACGAGCTCTTCGACGCCGCCGCCAAGGTCGGCGCCGACGGACAGGGCGACTACGGCCTCTACGGCTCGCCCGAGTGGTACATGATCGCTCAGCTGCACGGCATGGGCGTCAACCTGCTCAACAAGGACAAGACCGCCTTCGACTTCGCGGACAACGAGGCCGCCATCAACTACGTGACGCGCCTGTCCGAGCTCTACGCCTCCGGTGCCATCCCGAAGGACTCGCTGACCGGCGAGCCCGACCCGGGCAAGGCCTACACCGATGGCAACCTCGCTTTCGGTACCCCCAACGCCTCCTTCCTCAAGTCGGTCAAGAACAACAACGCGACCGTCTACGAGAACACCGGCGTCGGCCCCTTCCCGACCAACCCCGGCGTGAAGCCCGTCTTCGAAGGTCAGTACATCGGCGTCTCGGTCACGACCAAGAACGCCCCCCTGGCCATGAAGTTCGCTGAGTGGATCACCAACGCTGAGAACGAGTACGCCTGGACGCACGACGGCGGCGCGATTATCTTCCCCGCTGCCACCGAGGCTCTCGACAAGCTCGTCAACAACCCGCCGGAGATCGCGGACGACCCGGTCTTCAAGGCTGCCTACGAGGAAGCCGCTAAGGCTGCCAAGGACGCAGAGGCCTACACCGACGTCTTCTACGCCACCGGCGCCGTGAAGGATGCCCTCGTCGAAAATGTCAACAAGGCCATCCGCGGCGAGGTTGATCCCAAGACCGCCCTTAAGACCGCACAGGATCAGATGAACGAGAAGCTCAAGGCTCTCGGAGACTGATTGAATGCTCGGGGGCCGAGGCCAGGCCTCGGCCCCCGAGGCATCCCTCGCCCAGCGCAGGGCCGCCGGCTCACGGTCACGCGCCATTCTCACAAAGGATTTTGGTATGCCGACACGTAAGAGCGCACCGAATCGCTCCCTCAATGGCGCCGCCCGATTCCGCCCCGCCTGGGTTCCCTGGCTGTGGGTCACCCTGCCGGTCCTCGCCATCGTTTCGTTCTACATATACCCCTTCATCACGACCGTCTACGTGTCGTTCACGAAGACGAAGCCGATGGGCCGCACCGGTCGCTTCGTCGGCATCGACAACTACACCGCGGTCCTGGGAGACTCCGAGTTCTGGGAAGCACTGACCAACTCTTTCCTGTACGCCGTTTGCGTCGTCCCGCTCATGGTGCTGTTGCCCCTGCTGTTGGCCCTCCTCGTCAAGTCGCACGTCCCCGGCATCGGCTTCTTCCGCGCCCTCTACTACCTGCCGGCCATCTCCTCGCTGGTCGTCATCTCCCTGGCCTGGCGTTACCTCCTCGATCAGCGCGGTCCCGTCAATAACCTGTTGACCTCGTGGGGACTAGATGCGATCCCATTTCTGTCGAATCAGTGGCTCATCCTCTTCTGCGCCATGATCATTACGCTGTGGCAGGGGCTGCCCTACTACATGATTCTGTACTTGTCCGCCCTGGCCAACGTCGATAAATCCCTGTACGAGGCTGCCGAGCTTGACGGTGCCGGCCCGATCCGCCGCTTCCTGACCGTGACCGTCCCGGGCGTCAAGGTCATGATGTTCCTCGTCGCCACCCTCACTACGATCGGCTGCCTGAAGATTTTCACCGAGGTCTACCTGCTGGGCGGCTCCGCCTCGCCCACCAAGACCCTGACGATGTACATCCGCGACCGCATCGTCGACCCGACCTTCGGATCCCTCGGCCAGGGTGACGCCGCCTCGGTGTGCCTGTTCCTCATCACCTTCGGCTTCATCATCGCCTCCCAGAGCCTGCAGAGGAAGGCTGAAGACTCATGAGCACCGCATCCCACACCACTGCCGCCTCCTTCGGGCAGCGCTTCGCCCAGTGGCGCAAGCAGCGCCGCCTGGAGCGCCAAGGGCGCAACGTCGCCTCGCGCCAGATGCGCGGCGGAGCCCTGGTGGCCCGCTACGTCCTCCTGGTCGTCGTCGCGATCATCCTGGTCGGCCCCCTCGTGCTGCCCCTCATGGCGGCCTTCAAGGCACCCGGCGAATCCGTCTTCGGTCAGGGCGCGACCATCCTGCCCCAGCAGTGGTCGCTCGAGTCCTTCTCCGTCCTCTTCGAGCGCACCAACATTCTGGGAGCGATCAGGAATTCAGCGATTATCGCGGCCCTGACCGTGGCCTCGAACGTGTTCCTCTCGTGCGTCGGGGGCTACATGCTCTCTCGGCGCGGCTGGACCGGACGCAACATCATGTACTTCGTGGTGCTCTCCGCCATGATCTTCCCCTTCGAGTCGATCATGCTCTCGCTGTTCAAGATGATGGTGCAGCTGGACCTGTACAACACGCTGCCCGGCGTCTGGATGGTCGCCATGATCGGCCCCTTCCAGATCCTCATGATGCGCGCCGCGTTCATGGGTATTCCCGACGAGATCGAGGACGCCGCCCTCATCGATGGGGCGGGGGAGCTGCGCCGCTTCTGGTCGATCTTCCTGCCCCAGGTTCGAGGCACCCTGACGGTCGTCGGCCTGACCTCGTTCATTGGGGCCTGGTCGGACTTCATCTTCCCGCTGCTCATGCTGCCCGACCCGGACAAGCAGACGCTCATGCTCACGCTAACGGCGATCCAGAACTCGCCCCAGGGCGTCACCTACCAGCTGGTCCTGGCCGGCGCCGTCGTGGCGATGGTCCCCGTCGTCCTGGTCTTTATGTTTAGTCAGAAGTTCTTCTTCCGCGGCATCGAGGACGGTGGACTGAAGTTCTGAGAGTGTCCTCGCGGGTGTTAGCCACCCGCGAGGACATTTCGCTATCAAAAAGGAGGTTGTTTCACAAAAAGCTAACACGTGTTAGGTATTGCGGGATCCCCTTCGACAAGCGAGGGATCCCGGCCAATAACCCCATACTGACGAAGGAGTTAAACTCATGGGGACAAGACCCATCATCGGAGCCCTCGGCGCCCCGATTCTTGCGGCCACCATGCTCGGGCTGACGCCCGCGGCGGCCATCGCAGCCACCGACACCCCCTATCACCCGACCGTCCTGTGGGCGACCTCCGAAGAGAAGGTCGGCGAAGGTGCCCCCAACGGCACCATCGCGGCGCTCGTCGATGACGACACCGCCCGCACCGACGCCACCAAGACCTTCTGGACCACCAAGTGGAAGGGAGGCCTCGACCCCTACCCCCACGCCCTGGCCGTTCAGAACCCCACGCCCGGCACGCAGGTCTGCGGCCTTGGCCTGACACCGCGCCCCACCTACGACTCCATCCTCGGGAACGACCAGTTCCCCGGGGAATACCGCGTCTTCGCCTTCGATGAAGACCCCGGCAACCCCGCCGCCGAGGCCTCCTTCGACGACTGGAAGACCAAGGTCGCCGCTGGCACCTGGGACGGTGGCACCGAGGTTGCGCACGGAAGCGACCTCCAGTTCGGCAACAAGGAACAGTACGTCACCTTCCCGGCGACCACGAAGCGCGTCATCGCCCTAGCCGGCCTGCGCTCCCTCGCGCCCGGCAAGTCCGACATGGCCCTGTCCGACATCAAGCTCCTGCCCTGCGACGCGCAGGGCAACGCGATCACCTCCTACGGCAGCAATGAGGGCGGCGGAGGCAATGAGGCTGTCCGACCCGTCGTGCCCCACCCCGACGCTCCCGAGCAGGGCTCGGGCGCATCAGACCTGGTCCTGGACTTCGTCATCGACCAGCTGCCCTACGGCGCGCCCGGTCAACCCACAGACTTCGCCCCCGGCACCCACACCTACGAGGCGACCGGCTACTACCACGCCACGACCGTCTCGGCCCGCATCCGCGCGGTTGACGGAGCTAGCGTCACCATTAACGGCGCAACCCCCGACGCCGATGGTCGCGTCGCCAACCTCGACCTCGCCACCGGCCTGAACGTCATCACCGCGACAGTGTCCAAGGACGGCAAGGAAGCCACCTACGTCGTCAATATCACCAAGGTTGAGACCGACTTCCGCGGCAATGTGCTGGTTCCCGCCACGGCCTCGGCGAACGGCGCAAGCGCGGCCGAGAACGCGGCCCTGACCGACCTCGACCGCAAGACAACCTGGACCTCGAACCCGCTCGTGCGCGCCTCCGAATGGTCCGAGGGTGTCACCGGCATCGAGCTGCACCTGGACGAGGCCCGCTACGTGCACCGCGTCAACGGCTGGGGCACCCCCACCCTGCCCGCCGGCGCGCAGGGATGGCACGGCGGTAACTCCGTGGCCATCGCAGTCCAGGAGACTGACGGCGGCGAATGGACAACCATCGTCACCCACGGCTCGCTTACGCGCGACGCGCGCGGCCTGTGGTACTGGGACTTCAACACCTACCACCTCGCCAAGAACATCCGCATCTGGATGAACGACGAGACCGAACCCCAGACCCCCCAGAACATTGCGACCGCTGTCACCTTCAACGACCTCGAGGTGTGGGGCCTGCCCGCCGGCAAGGCACCCGTCGCCCCCGCAGTCGACAACTCCATGTACGAGCGCTACTCCGGCTTCGACCCGGGAGACGGCAAGTGGGGCGTCAACCGCGCCCAGGCGCTCGCCCTGCAGTACGGCGTCATGATGCCCGCGTGGGTGCCCTCCGAAGGCTACGGCCGCGGCGGATTCGACGCTCACGAGCGCGACCTGACGGGTGGCGCGTTCCCCATGTTCTACGACCTGCCCATGTTCAACACCCCCATGATGGAGTCCCTGGGTAAGGGAGCGCCGTGGGCCCTCGCCAAGGCCCCCACCGGCAAGAACAGCATGTGTAACGCCGGCGAGCCCCGCGACTTCATGAACGAGTACATGAAGCCGTATGCCTCCACGCTCGTCGACATTCAGTACG
>ERZ772961.630-NODE-630-length-13892-cov-3.912698_pt1 | contig 13892 bp, 12 predicted proteins | sample MGYA00580677_ERZ772961 | MGnify/ENA primary metagenome ERZ772961 (study PRJEB29015, sample SAMEA2738088) | human oral metagenome | biome: human oral; feature: human-associated habitat; material: saliva | place: China | collected 2227 ... | reverse complement strand
AACCGTTCTTCATGATTTACTATTTGGAGAATGGAATCAAGTGGAGAAAGAGATGCTTAAATCTGGAGAAGAAAGGTTGAAAGATTTAACTAATCGAAATGGTTGTTAGAACACAAATTTTAAAACAAAAGATATTTAAATTTTTTATCGGAATAGAATTGGAACTATCTATATAGATTGTTCTATATCTTAATGAATATAAAAATTATAAAACCAATAAAATTATAAAACCAATAAAATTAATAAAAGGTAGAAAAAATGGTGAAAAAAGAAAAACCAGCTCTTTCTGAGCTAGAATATAATGCGTTAATGCTTTCTAAAATTGCTCACAAAAAATATGAATATTATGTTATAAGTCGTATTATTCATAAGTTAGATGATAATCAAATTGAATTTTCAACTCAGCAATTAGTTCGTGGAGAAGATGGGAAGCGATATTTGGTAGATTTATATTTTCCTCAATTCAACATTGGTATTGAGGTTGACGAATCTTACCACAAAAATCAAGTCGCGGAAGATTCTTATCGTGAGCGCGTAATTGTAGAAAAAACTCAAATGCAATTATATCGTTTTGATTGTAGTAATCGGACAAAAGAAGATTTAGATGGTCAAATTCAAGAGTTTGTTAAAAAGATTCGTTTAAAGAAATCGGAATTAAAAAAAGATGGTAAGTTCATTCCTTACGATTACAATAAGCTTTATAACCCATATGCATGGAAAGGTTCTATTAAAGTCGGAGATCGTGTGCGCTTGCGTACCCATGATCAAGTTTTGACAATGTTTGGAATAAAAAAGAAAAATGGCGAAAATTATGTTTCATGGGAAAGTGCTACCTATCCAAAAGGAAAGAAAGAATTTTCTAAAACAAACAATCCTGGGGAACATTATATTTGGTTTCCTAAAGTTTACGAAAATGATGGTTGGATGAACAAGCTTACAACTGATGAAAATGGAAAAACAATTATTATTCAACGCAATAAAAATAAAAAAGAAATGGTTGTAGGCTATGATGAAATCTTGACTGGAAATATAGTTGTATTCGTTCACCAAAAAGATGAATTTGGAACAACCGCTTATGAGTTTAAAGGAGTTTTTAAAAAACGTCCTCATCCAAGAGTTCATTCAGAAGCTATTTTTGAAAAGGTTTCTGATACAATTAATTTCCAAGAATTTATTGAGTGGATTAGTGAAGTAAGAGAATAATAAAAAGATTGGACAAAAAGTCTTTAAAATCAGAAAAACGTATAGTGTCAGTTCTTGAGAGAACTTGATATTATGCGTTTTATTGTGAAAAGATTTTCTTCATTTTCTCCTGAAATAGAATTTTTGTCCTGCTTCATAATTTCAACATTAAATTTTAGAATATAGACAAAATATGTCTACCTTATACTGTATAATACTTATATAGAAATAAGAGAAAGAAGGTAAATGATATATGGCAAATTCATCAGAAGCACATGGCAGAGTTTATATTAAAGCATCTAATCTTAAAACTATAGAGTATTTTCTATTAATTCAAGAAGAAAGAAATAAGTATGTTTATTATCCAACTGATATTATAGATAGTCAATCTGACATATCAGATATAGTCTCCACAAGAACGGGTCAAGAAAATGGTTATTATATATGCAACATGTGGTTTACTGCTGAAGGTAGATGGTGTTTTGAAAATAATATAGATGACTTTTTTGATTGTACTTTATTTCAAGATACAGATGATGTTTTTATAAGACAAATGAAGGAATATGTTTGTAGTCAAGATATTCAAATCAAATTTGAGTATGTAGATGCTGAAGCTAGTCAGAATTTTGTTAAGGAACAAGAAGCAACAATTACATATAATTCAAAAACAAAAGATATAAGTATAGATGTTAAAACCATAAAAGAACTACCTTACACAGCAGAAAACCTAATAGTTTATGGATACTATGAATGTGATGAAATTGTTTCCGTTCAATTTTTGCTTGATTACTATGATGATTATTTAAGAGGAAATGAATTTTATTTAAAACATAAAGATGAAATTATCCCTATTTTAGAAAAGCAACAAGAAAAAGAAGAAATCTTCTTTTTCTTAGAATCACTTGAATCATCCATTCCTGAATTAAAAGAATTTGTAGAAAAGAATAAGGAGTAATAAATTGAAAGCTATTGTAAAAAATCCAAAAAGACTATTTGAACTTTTGAGATTATATTTTGTTCCAGTAAAAGGTAGGAAAGTAGTTCATGTACCAGCGTATGCTTATAAGGAAGATGAAAATGAAAAGATTTATCTCCATAATAATGAACTTCACTTATCTAAAAAGATGTTTGAATTTCTAGTAAACCAAGGTTTAGATTTAGTAGAATGTCTTCCAGAAGAATAGTGTATGTTGTTGATTAATTTTACTAAATTTTAAAATTTAAAAGTGCAATAAAAAAATATATATTCAACAGAGACAGAAGAGGGAAATAGTTTTATGACAAATGCCAAAGAATTCGCATTAACTGCTCACAAAAATCAAACAAGAAAAGGGAAAATCACACCTTATTCGTTTCACTTATATTTGGTTAATAATATATTAGAAACCCTAACAGAAGATCCTGATATTATAGCTACCGGATGGTTACATGATACTGTTGAAGATACCGATGTCAGTCTTGAAGATATTAAACAAGAATTTAATGATGAAATTTATTCATATATGTCTTTGGAATCTGAAGATAAATCAATTAAAGATTGGCAAACTCGTAAAGAACTTCAACTAGAAAAATTTCGAGAAGTAGCAAAAGATGAGTCACTAAGAAAAGTCCTACTTGTAACTTTTTCTGATAAATTGGCCAATTTAATGGAAATTTACCAAGATTATTTAATTATTGGTGACTTATTATGGGACCGTTTTAATTCTAAAGATCCAAAAAAACAACTATGGTACTTTAACGAGTTTTATAAAATCTTTAAAGATAACCAAGATTTATTTTCGAAAAACAAAGATATTATAAATAACTATAATGAAATTTTAAAGCTTTTATTTTATAACAATTAGAAATATGTTTTTAAAATTATATTTCAATTAAATGTAATTAGAAAGGAAACAAATGAATAAACCAATAGCAGCTATATTTGATATCGACGGAACAATTTTTAGAGATTCTTTACTTTTAAAGCATATGGAAAAGTGTGTTTCCTATGATGTATTTCCAAATAGTGTCAATACTGAAATTAAATTTCACAAAAATGCTTGGGAAAATAGAGAACTAGACTATGATGACTATCTTTATATTGCTGCAAAACTTTATACAAAATATATTGCAGATAAAGATGTACTTGATATTGATTTTGTCGCCAAAAAAGTTATTGAAAAAGAAAGTAAAAAACTTTATCGATACACTCGTGATAGAATTAAATGGCATAAGGAACAGGGACACCAGATTATATTTATTTCAGGCTCTCCTGATTTCTTAGTCTCAAAAATGGCAGAAAAATTGGGCGCAGATACCTGGCATGCAACAAATTATCTTCAACGTAATAATAAGTACACTGGAGAAGTGATTCCTATGTGGGATTCAGCTTCAAAATTACAAGTCTTAAAAAAATTGTTTATTGATTTCGAAAAATCCTATGCTTATGGAGACACAACTGGTGATTTTACAATGCTTCAATCTGTAGGATTTCCGACAGCAATAAATCCTAACAAGAAATTATTGGATAAGATTACAAAAGAGAAACTAGACTGTAAAATCATTATTGAGAGAAAAGATGTGATTTATAAATTAGATGAGGTAAAGCATGGAATTTATTAGAGCTGCGAATCAATTTATAGAAAATTACTATCCAAGAGAAGATCTTGACCGTATTGAAAGTATAGAGATAGGAATAAGGGATTCTGAAAATTATTCTCGATATTTTTTAGAAGTTCAGAAACAATCTGAAGACTTTGATTGTGATTTCTTTAATTTTGATAACATGGATTATTATGTAGTGGATGATTCTGTTCATTTTAAACAGATTATTAACTTAGAGAATAGTTCCTATGTGTTTTGGAAAGATTATTAACTTTAACAACTAAGACATTAGATTTCAGCTCTTAGAAAATAATGTTTAAAAATTTGAGCTGGTAAGAATTTAATTGAGTATACCAATAGGTATTTAATCGGCTATAAATTGCTCATAGTTTATATTTATGGTAAAATAAACAATAGAATAGATGTGAAAACACTTACAACTTATTGCACAATTTTAGAATGTGATCATAGTCTTTAACGTAGATTTTAATTTAGCTTGTAAGAGTTCATTCAAAAATACATCTGATATAGGTGTTGCATTTATTATGTGAGGGGGAAGTACAGTTTTTTAATAAATATGTTATCAAAAAATAATCGAATCTTGCTAAAAACAAAAAAGATTCAATATATATGTTTAATCACTCTATTACGGAGTGATTTGTCTTATTTTTATATTTATGAAAGGATTGCTTATGAGCGGCTCATTTTCCGATAGTCCTACCCATGATGACAAATTTAGCATTGATAACTATATTAATGGTTTATCAAATTTTATTACTGAGTGTGAAACACCCTTAACGATTGCAATTCAAGGAGACTGGGGTACTGGAAAAACCAGTATTATGTATCAAGTTGAGAAAAGATTAAATCCTGAAAAACAGGATAAAAAAATTCAGACTATTTTCTTCAATACTTGGCAATACTCACAGTTTGATATGGGAAAAAATTTAGCAGTAGCATTGATTACAGATTTAATTAATGAGTTAAATGTTGAAGATTCCAGAAAGAAACAGTTTTATAAAAAAACGAAAAGCGTATTATCAAAAAGTTTGGAATATCTTAATTTTGACTTTGGAATTCTTAATGGTGAAAAAATCACAGAAAAATTACAAGATTTAATCATAAGCCTGGGAGAAAAAACGAATGATATTAAGTATTTAAAAGAAAACTTACAAGATATTATTAACGAAGCAATTGAAATAAATGACTACGATAGGATAGTTATTTTTATTGATGATTTGGATCGTTTGGTACCCGAAAAGGCTGTAGAACTCTTAGAAGTTTTAAAATTATTTTTAGACTGTGAACATTGCGTCTTTGTACTTGCCATAGATTATAATGTTGTTGTAAGAGGTACAAAAAATAAATACGGGGATGACTTAGACGATGAAAAAGGAAAGGCATTCTTTGAAAAGATTATTCAAGTTCCGTTTACAGTACCAGTAGCAAATTATGATTTGCAGAATTTTATTAGAAATTCATTGAAAAAACTGGGCTTTAAATTCAAAGAAAAGAGTGCTGATAAAAGTAATATTGAAACTGTTACTCAATTAATTAGATACACTATTGGAAATAATCCTCGTACTATTAATAGACTATTTAATTCTGTTAGTCTACTAATGTATATTAATGGTAATGTTGATATTTCTGATGAAGAAAAATTGATGATTTTAACAATGGTATGTTTCCAATTGAGGTTCGAAGAAGCATATAACTATTTATTAACAGCGTATAATAACACTCCAGAGGATGATAATGAGGATAGTAATGTAGAATACTACTTAATAAATTTACTGGAAAATTCATTTGAAGAAATTGAAAATCCATTATATGAGAAGTTAATATTGCTTCACGGAAAATACAGCTTAAAAAATATTAAGGATAAAGATGATTTTACCAATTTTTATATAAGTTTGAAGAAACTACTTGGTTATAATGAGCAAAAATTAACCTTAGAGCATTTTAACAAACTTATAGAACAGATGACCTTTTCAAATGCAGTTTCGATTGGAAATACGGATACAATTACAGCAGAAAAGAAAAAACAAACACATGTACCAAATAGAAATGTACAATTGATTATTCGCAAACTTTTTAATAAATTAGCTGGTGTTAAAAATCATTTTGATACAACTAATCCTGAGTTATTTGGTACAGAATCAAATGAACAGCGGAATAAGCCTTTAGCTGAAGAGTATATAAAGGAAGAAAATATATTTGATAGAATACGTTTAACTGGTAGTAAGGGACAAGGAATATATATTTTATCTTCCAGTGATCCATCAAATAGTATTTATTTTTCGGGTGATACTCATGGACGGTTATTTAATGATGGACTTCAACTTATTATAAATGGTGTACAAATAAAGAAAATAAAGATAAATTACTTGGCCGATGAATTAGTAGAGAACGCCAATATGTATAAAGAATTTGAAGAAATATTTTTTAAACATTATTATAAATTAGTAGACATCGCAAAGGAATTTTTAAGCGAATAAAATTTTTTAGTATAAAAAATTACTCCCAAAACAAAATTGTTCTCCTCATAAATGATTTATTATATGTTTTAGTTTTTTTAGTTGATACAGATTAATAAAATCTTGACGAAATTTTATATATAGACAGTAATTGTCTATGGGATGTGGTAGACTGATATTGTTGATGAAGTCAACATAGAAAGAATAAAGTGAGGGTAGATTTATGTCAGAAAATAAAACGTTAGAAGAATTAAATAAATCGTTACAAGATAATTTACAATCTATACAAGATAGAGATAAAGCAGAATTAAATGAAGAGCAAAAAAAGGAATTAAAAGATGTTATAGAAAAAGTTTTTATGCAGGCATTATTAGATAAAGGTAAACCTAAAGATATTTTATACAAAGTATTAAAAGATAAAGATAAAGATAAAGATGAATTTTTAAGGTTATTTAGTCCTTGGCATCAAAAGAGAGGTGAAAAGTTAATCAAAGATTTTGTAGAAATCGTCAATCAAAACTCTACTGATGATTTTTCTTGGTTAGATATTTTGGGTAAAGACAAGCGTTGGGAGAAACTGTCTGATGAAGAAACTAAAAATGAAATCGAGGATAAAAGTAAACATGTAAATATGCGTTATCAAATTCCAACTCACTTTCATGGAGATATTGACAATGCAGTAATTTTACACTGTTTGGAAAATCCGAAGGGACATCTAGGAGATTGGTATGATGATCAGATTGATACAGAATTTGCAGGAGAAAACCTAGACGAGTTCTATATTAAATCGGCCAGTAAAAGGAAAGAAAAAAGTAAAACATTAGAAGAAATAATTAGAGAACGATATCAATTAGAGAAAAGTCCTACAGAAGAAAACTTAAAGAAGCTTATCTATAGCTGTGAAGAAAGTGCTTTAGGACGTGAAATTGAACATATTTATAAACAAGATGAATACAACAAATATTATAACTTTGATTTTGATAGTAAGAAAAACAAAACTGAATTATTAAAAGATTATTACTATTTTAAAGAATCTTATTCTCATCTAATTCAGACAGATCAAAATTTAGATTTCAAAAAATTAAAGAATGAGAAAGAGGCTGTTAAAAAAATTGCTGATAAAATTTGTAATGTAGAAATTTATCCTTTCTCATGTAAAGAGCCCAAATTAGGTAACAATGGAATTGGAAGAGAAATTCTTCTCAAATCGGACTTATCTCGTTTGGGAGCTTACATTGTATTGAGAAGAATTTATAGATATCTAAATGATGAAACAGATAAACCTGTTATTGTTTTGCGTAAATATAGTGCTTGGAAGAAATTGTTTATAAAAATTTTGAAAGAAGTAGAAAAAGAAGAAAAACAAAAAGATAAAATTTTTGAACATAAAAAGGTTTTAAAATTATTAGAAAAAGCTTTCTTTTACCGTCAGTTACGCCCTATGGGTGGAGGTATTACCTCAGGTAATGTAATATCAGTATCTGATTATCAAGAATATTTAAATTTAAAAAAAGATCCAACATTAACAAAATTAGAATTAAATGAAAAATATTTAAAAATGAAAGATAATGCTTTTAAAGAAATTTCTAGCCTATTACCTCGAATCGAAGTTGATAAAAAAACAAAAAATAAGTAAATAAAATGTATAAGATGAAACCTCAAGAACGACTTTTAACAATCTTTTTCCGTTTACAAGCAGGCGAGAGGCTATCAAAAGCTCAATTAAGTGATGAATATGAGATTGATTATAGGACTGTACAAAGATATATGAGCACCTTGAAAAATTTTTTGCAAGATCAACGTATATCAAATACAGAGATAAAATTCGATACTTCAGATAATACCTATCGTTTGATTGCTAAAACAACTTTTAATAAAAAGGATATTTTAGTAATTTCAAAAATTCTTTTGGAGAATCGTGCACTAAACAAATCAGAACTATATTCATTACTCGAAGATCTTCTATCTTTACTCTCAAGCGAAGAACAAAAAGAGATAGATGCAATTATTGGCAGTGAGCGTTTTAACTATAAATCACTGACTAATGATAAAAACAGAATTGATACAATTTGGTTTTTATCGGAAGCTATTCGCAGGGAACAAATGCTCGAAATAGAATATAAAGCTCCATTAAAAGATGTTAAAAGCCACATCATTTTTCCTGTTTCCCTCTATTATGATGCCCACTATTTTTATCTGGTTGCTTACCATTTGAAACATGAAAAGTATACAACGTATCGTGTTGACAGAATTGAGACTCTTAATAAATCTCAAAAAAAGAAACCATTGATTTCACTTAAGGATAAGTATAAAGATGGGGAGGTTCGAAATCGTAAAGTAGATGCTTTTGCAGGAAAAAAAATTTATGTTACTTTAATCTATAAAGGAAATTCTGAAATTGTTTTAGATCAATTTCCAGAGCATGAAATTCTTTCTGAGAATTATGATGAAATAAAAGTAAAAATTACAAGTCAAAACACTCCAGGTCTCAAACGATGGATTCTAGGACAAGGTGAAGCAGTAACTCTTTTATATCCTCCAGAGTTGATTGAAGAAATACAAGAATCTCTTGAAAAAACATTAAAAAATTATAAAAAATGAAGAGGTAGACATTTTTTGTCTACCTCTTCGTTTATAATAGAGATACAGATAAGGAAAGAAGGTAACAATAGATGTATAGATGTGAAATAAGAGAAGATTTTGAAATAGAATGGTTAGAAAATATAAAAGAAGTAATAAAGTTTCATGGTAAGTATGTTTGTGGTGATATGATTTCGTTAACTTTATCTGATCTGAGACTCTTAGCAGAGGGAAAATCCCTTGCTTGGAATGTAGAGGATATGTATTCACAAGTACTGTATCTTGATGAAGACGCTAAGGAAACATTAAAAAAAATATTGTAAGGAGAAATCACATGTCAAAAAATCATACTGTAAAATATAAAGTTAGTCGCCAATTAAAACTTGCCTTGAAAGCATTGCCTGATCGTATTCTTCAAAAAGAGTATAAAGTAATAGAGAGTCAGGATATTCTGTTTAGTTTATTGGATGTACAGGATACAGGAATAGGATATGCTTTAGGATATTATTCTTTAACAAAAGGCAAATTGTTAAAGGAATTTGCTAATGGAAAAATGATTGGAAGTAGACAGCGTACCAATATTGAGAGCGAAGAATTAGAAGCTTTTTCTAAAAGAAAGATAATCCATAATCAAATTACTTCTTCACCTGTGGAAATCATAAAAGAAGCTCCCTCTTACTACTATTTTGCTGAATGTGATGAATTTCCAATGTCTGAATATATGAAATCTATCTTTGATTTTGCTGAAGAGATGCGCTTGCAAAATTCTCCTGATGGTGTCATTGATTCTTATTGGATTCTATCTGGAATTTCCCAAGAGCAGGAAACAAATGCAAATCACTTAATTTACAAACAATACTTGTTAAGTGGTAGAAATAGTTACTCAGAAGATGGATTGCTAGATGTTTTTACAAATTCATGGTTTAGATTCCGGGTGCTAACAGATGGAAAAGCGGAGAGAGATAGAGCCAGCAAAGAAAAAAGAGCAGCACATATCTCCTCTAAATTATCAAATCCAGATTACTCTCTTTTAAATGATATAGCTACGGATATCACTTTGAAGGCTCGAAATGGAGAGTTAATGGAGGTTATAGGACGTGATGATGAGATTCGAAAAGTGGAGATTGCCCTCACACGTAGAGATAAAAACAATGTAGTACTACTAGGAGATGGAGGCGTTGGTAAGTCGGCTATTGTAGACGGTATTGCTATGCGTATCTCTAGAGATGAGGTTTTATCTCTTAAGGGAAAGAAAATCCTTCAATTTAATTTAAATGATTTGCATGCAACACTGAATGCCTATACAAGTGAAGGTATCAATAGATTCATAGAAGAAATGAAGCGGGAAAAAGATATTATCTTGTTTGTTGATGAAATTCATATGTTAGGAAGAGCCAAATCTTTAACAGATTTATTCAAGCCTTTAATGGCACGGGGAGATTTTCGAATTATTGGAGCAACCACTCCGTCAGAGTGGAATACATATGTTTCAGGTGACACTGCTTTTGTACGTCGCTTTGAGAAAGTAATTGTAGAGGAACCAAGTATCGAAGATACAGTGAAAATTGTTGAGACAATAGCACCTGCATATGAAAATTTTCATCATGTTAATTTTGAACAAGACACAATCGAACTAGCTGTGAGACTTGCTAAGAAGTATTTAAAAGGAGAAAAACTGCCCGATTCCGCCTTAACAATCATTGATAATGCAGGTGCTTTGGTCCGGATTGAAGCCAAACAAGAAGTTACTTTAATTAGAGATTACCAAAATGAAGTCAATGAGTTGAAGGAAGAATTAGAAAAAGCACAAGCTATTGAATACAATGAGGAGGCTATAGAAGAAATAAGAGAAAGACTTGAAAATAAACTTGGTGAATTTCTAGGAGCTCGCAACAACTTAACTGTTAGTAAATATGAGCTTAAAATTTCAAAAGATGACATAAAGAAAGCAGTAGAACAAAAAGCAGGTGTTGAAGTTAAGGAACAAGATATGAAGGTTGGAAAAGAAGCAGAGGGACAAGAGTTACTTCGTCTTTCCAATTTAAAAAATACTTTAGCAGAAAAAGTTATTGGTCAATCAGATGCTACAAATTCGATTGCAGAAGCTGTAATTCGTTCAAAAACAGGATTTAGAAATCCTAAACGTCCTATCGGAGTCTTTTTGTTCTTAGGTACTAGTGGCGTAGGTAAGACAGAAACAGCAAAGATATTATCAGAAGAGCTAACAGGTTCAGTAGAGGATCTTATTCGATTAGATATGTCAGAATATCAACTAGAGCATGAAGTTTCAAAACTAATTGGTGCCCCTCCAGGTTACGCGGGATTTGGTGGAGGAGGAGTTTTAACAAATGCTGTTAAAAGAAATCCGAAAGCAGTTGTACTTCTTGATGAGATTGAAAAAGCTCACCCTAAAGTCTATGATTTGATGTTACAAGTTTTTGATGATGGTATCCTAACGGACGCTATGGGACAAAAAGTTGATTTTACCGATACGATTATTATTTTAACCTCTAATCTAGGTTTAAATGCCATTAAAAAAGATAAAAAGGTTGGTTTTTCAAGAATTGAAACGCAAGAACAATCTGAACAAACCATTCGAGAACAGACGATGGAAGCTGTTCAAAACTTTTTCCGTCCAGAATTATTAAATCGTATAGATGAAATTGTAACCTTTAAACCTTTTACGGAAGAATCAATTCTTCAAATTACAAAATTATTACTTGAAAAAGAAATAAACATCATTAAGGATAGTGGTTATGAACTGGAATTTTCCGAAGATGCAATCGAATTACTTGCGAGAAAAACATATGATCCTGAAAACGGCGCTCGCCCAATTAGGAGAGGTATTACAAAATTAGTTGAAACACCATTGTCAGAGTTAATCATCAATGGTTGTCTCAATAAAGGAGACAAGGTAGTTGTATATTCTGATGGAGTTGAATTACTTTTTGAAGTCTTGAAGAAATAATCACTGAGAGGAGGAAGAGTATGGGACTTTCTTATGCACCACAGTATACATGGACGGATCATTTTGCACAAAGAGCTCAGGAACGATTTGAGGTAAATGAAGACTCTCTTTTCAAATGGGTTGGAAGGCAAATTGCTAGCTTAACTATTTATGACTCGACGGTAGAACAACGACCAGAAGAGAAAAAATATGTTTCGGATTATGGAGTAATTTTTGTATGTAATACAATCGAACAAAAATTTATTACTTGTTATGAGGCAAATGATGTTATTATGGAAGGAAAGAAGATTACCATTCATGAATATAATGTTGACTCATTCAAGGAAGAAGTTGAAAATTTAGCAAGAAAATATTACTTAAAAGATGCTAAGGAAATGTTATTAAGTGTAGAGAGTCATTTATATAATTTCCAAGAAATTTCCCAAAAAATAATGTCTGGAAGACTAACTAGGCAAAACTATAATCTTCTTGGGAACTTAATTGATGAGTTTCATGCGGTTAAAGCTGCAATGAGAGTTATTGAAACAAAACGAGGTGATTTTAATATTTAGGCTTTCTTATCTTATAGATTCTAAAATACTTAAGTCAGTATTTAACACCATATGTGAAAACGCTTTTAAATATGGTATAATTAACACAATAGAAGTACTTATAGTTGAGTGAGGTAAAACGATGACAACAGGAGATTTTAAAACTTTATTTAAAGAAGAATATGATAAACTTAATAAACAACAGAAAAAAGCAGTTGATACGGTGGAAGGACCGGTGATGGTTATTGCTGGTCCTGGTACAGGTAAAACTCAAATTCTGTCACGTCGTGTCGCAAATATTTTAACAAATTATCATACAAGTCCAGAAGAAATTGTCTGTTTAACATATACAGAGGCTGGCGCATCAGAAATGTTGGATAGATTAGAAAAATTGATTGGAGAAGAAGGACGTAAGGCAAGAGTATCAACAATCCATGCTTTTTGTAGTGAGTTAATCTTAAGAAACTCTGAAATTTTCGGTGGACAACCCCAAATTATCTCAACAGCAGCCAAGTATGAAATCCTAAAAGAAATCATGGATGAATATGTTATAGAAGGGAATCCTCTTTATAAAAACTCTGGTAAACGTTATTCTGCTAAAGACCAGCTATTAGAACTTTTTTATAAAATGAAACGTGAAAATCTGAACAAAGAGGATTTTGAAAAAGAGATAGATGAATATTTTAAAATGATTGATTTATCTATACTTGGAGATGAGTTGTATAGTAAATTCAAATATGCTAGAAATACTAAAGATAAGAAAGTTGGAGATTACAAAGATAAGGCTATAAATGAATTACAAGAAAATACTAAAAAATTACTTGCTGGAGTTGACATTGTAGAAAAATACAGCAATGATATTAGTGAGCATAATTATTTTGACTTTGATGATATGATTCTATGGACTATTGAAAAGTTGGAGGAAAATGACGATTTTCAAAGAAATGTATCTAATACTATAAAATACTTATTTGTTGATGAGTTTCAGGATACTTCAGTTGTTCAGAATAAACTTGTAGATTTACTAGTAAAAGGAAAAGATAATCCAAATATTTTTGTTGTAGGGGATGATGATCAAAGTATTTATCGTTTCCAAGGAGTAAGTGCGAATAATATTCGAGATTTTGATAAGAAGTATAAACCTACGAAAATAGTACTTGATGAAAATTACCGTTCTTCCCAAGCTATCATTGACGCTTCAAGACAACTAATCAGTCATAATCCAAGAGAAGAGAAACTTCTTATTGCAGCAGGAGCTAACAAAGATTATGACTATCAATTGCCAATCTTGAAATCCTACGCAAATGCAAAAGCTGAAATGTTTGGTGTACTTACTGAGATTAAAGAGTTGATTGATTCGGGTGTATCTCCTGATGAAATCGGAGTCATTTATGGAAGAAATTCTTACGGAGAAGAGTTTGCGAAGATTCTTCGTGATAATGGTATTTTCGTTCAAATGAACGAAAATAAAGATTTATTTAGTGAATCTTTTTTCAAAAAAATTGTAGCTATTTTAAAATATCTTTGCCAACCATCAAGAAATGTTAGAGAACTTCGAAAAATTGTATATTT
>ERZ772961.624-NODE-624-length-14038-cov-2.531073_pt1 | contig 14038 bp, 14 predicted proteins | sample MGYA00580677_ERZ772961 | MGnify/ENA primary metagenome ERZ772961 (study PRJEB29015, sample SAMEA2738088) | human oral metagenome | biome: human oral; feature: human-associated habitat; material: saliva | place: China | collected 2227 ... | reverse complement strand
CCGGAGCGTTTTCGGCGCAGGGGTGTCGGCGAAGGACCAGGGCGAATCCGGAGCGTGAGCAACGCGCCCGGTGAGGTGCGGCCTCGTGCGGCTTCCGGTGAGGCAGGATGCCGGTATGACTCCGCGCCGCCCCGCCTCCAGCCAGTCCGGGACGCGCCGCGTCTCCCGCGGCGCCCGCCCCCGTCAGGTCCCGGCCGAGCGGACGGCCTCCTCGGCCGGATCGGGAGCGGCCGGCTCCGAGCCCGAGGGCCTGCCGACGACGGTGCCCGAGCGGGTCCTGCCGCCCCGGATCGTCACCCTGGCGGTCGTGGGCCTACTGGCCTTCGTCGTCGTCTTCACCTCGCTGCGCGCCTACCTGTCCCAGCAGGCTCAGTACGACGCTGTCGTCGCCAAGATCAAGGAGGCCTCCGACACCTCCACCGCCTTGGAGGATGAGCTGGCCCAGTGGAAGGACGACACCTACGTGCGCGCCCAGGTGCGCGAGCGCCTCGGCTACGTCATGCCCGGCGACACCAGCTATGTCGTCGTCGGTGCGGACACCGTCAAGCAGCCCAGCGCCGGTGGCGAGCCCACCCAGGACTCCCAGGACGTCCCCTGGTACCAGGCGCTACGTGAGTCCTCGCAGGCCGCCGGCCAGAGCGGGAGCAGGACCGACGGCGCCTCGACGGACGGCTCCAAGACAGACCCGGGCGGTAAGGCCCTCAACCCCACCCAGAAGGGCCTGCCCACCGGTGCGCCCAGCCAGGCACCGTCGGAGCCGCCCAAGACCTCGCCGAGCCCGGTTCCCACCCCGCAGACGAAGGAGACCCCGTGAGCCCGATCCTCGAGCCTCAGGAGACCGAGCCGGCTGCTGAGAAAGCCAGTGAGCATGTCGGTGAGCATGCTGGTGAGCAAGGCGCTGAGCGGACGACGGAGTCTGTCACGCCCGCCGACCTCGAGGCCCTGGCGGACCAGCTGGGGCGGGTGCCGCGCGGCGTCGTCGCCATCGCCGCCCGCTGCGTGTGCGGGCGTCCGACCGTGGTGCGCACTGCACCGCGCCTTGACGACGGCACCCCCTTCCCGACCAGCTACTACCTCACCCATCCGGCCGCCGTGAAGGGCTGCTCCACCCTCGAGGCCGAGCACCTCATGGAGACCTTCAACGCCGACCTCGCCGCCGACGAGGAGCTGGCCGCCGCCTACGCCGCCGCCCACGCCGACTACCTGGCCCGGCGCGCCGAGCTCGGGCAGGTCCCCGAGATCGACGGCGTCTCCGCCGGCGGGATGCCCGTGCGTGTCAAGTGCCTCCATGCCCTGCTCGGCCACGCCCTGGCCACCGGCCCCGGCGTCAACCCGATCGGCGACAGCACCCTGGAGGTTCTGCGCGAGCGCGGACTGTGGGATCCTGAGCGCTGCTTCTGCTGACCGGTCAGGCGGCCCGCCCGGCCTGCCTCGGGCCTGACGGCTGTCCAGTCGGCTGTCCGCGTCCGCACTACTCGTCCAGCCTTTGTCCGTCCCCACCCTCGTCAGCCCGCCCCAGCCCAGGAGGCCGTCGTCATGACCCGCGTCGCCGCAATCGACTGCGGCACTAACACCATCCGCCTCCTCATCGCCGAGGCAGACCGAGATCAGTCGGGTCGCCCCCGCCTGGAGGTGCTGCGCCGCCGCAACGAGATCGTGCGCCTGGGGCAGGGCGTGGACCGCACCGGCATGCTCGACCCCGAGGCCCTGGAGCGTACGCTGAGGGTCGTGGCCGCCTACGCCGCCGACTGCGATGAGCTGAGTGTGGCCCCCGGCGAGGCCGTCCGGCGTTTCGTGGCCACCTCTGCCACTCGCGACGCCAGCAACCGGGAGGACTTCGTGGCCGGCGTGCGCCGGCTGCTGGGGGTCGAGCCCGAGGTCGTCAGCGGCCAGGAGGAGGCCCGGCTGTCCTTCACCGGCTCGCTCCTGGGCGCCGGTGAAGACGAGGGCACGCCGGAGTCGGGGGAGCACGCGCCCGCGCCGCGGCTCGTCGTCGATCTCGGGGGCGGCTCCACCGAGCTGGTCCTGGGGATGGACGAGCCCAGCGCCGCCATCAGCCTGGACACCGGCAGCGTGCGCATCACTGAGCGGTTCCTGTCGAGCGGCGTCACCGTGGGGGCCGAGGCGGCCGCGCGTGCCGAGGTCCGCGGTCTCCTGGACGATGCCGAACGGGTCGTCGACCTGTCCGCCCCCGGCCGGCTGGTGGGTCTGGCCGGCACCATCACCACCGTCACCGCCCACGCCCTGGGCCTCCAGGACTTCGATCCGCAGGCCCTGAACGGCGCCGAGCTGAGCCCCGACGCCGTCCTGGCGTCCTGCGAGGCGATCATCCACTCCACCGCCGAGCAGCGCGCCTCCTGGGGCTACCTGGCCCCCGGCCGCCGCGACGTCATCGCCGCGGGCGCCCTCGTGTGGAGCGAGGTCGTCACCCGCGTGGTGGAGCGGACCACCGCTGCCGGGCGCCCGCTGGAGCGAGTCATCACCAGCCTCTATGACATCCTCGACGGCATCGCCCTGTCGCTTGTGCCCGCACAGGCAGGTCCGGAAGGAGACGAGGTGTGAGAGCGTCGTCGCTGACCTGGGGCGGATGCACCATTCCCGGCAACGGGGGAGTGCCCGCCGTGGCCGTCTCCCTGACCGGTCCGACCGCCGCCCATGCCCGGGCCCAGGCCCGCCATGCCATCGATGCCGGTGCCGACGTTCTCGAGCTGCGCGTCGACCTGCTCGAGGAGGTCGACGCCCTCGTCGCCTTCACCGAGGCCCCCAGTGAGGCTGCCACCGACTCGATGGTCGTCGCCACGGCGGCCGCCCAGGTCCTGGAGTGCCTGCGCCGTATGACCGACGTCATCGATGCCACTCCCTTGCTGCTCACGTGCCGTACGGCTGCTGAGGGCGGCCGGGCCCGCCTGGACGACTCCGGCTACAGCGCCCTCCTGCGCTCCGTCCTTGACGAGCTGGCTGGCTGGGAGCCCGGGCGCCGCCCGAGCGCCGTCGACGTCGAGGTCCAGCGCGGCTGCCTGCTGCAGGTCTCCGAGCAGGCCCACGGACTGGGGATCGACGTCGTCGCCTCCTTCCACGACTTCAAGGCCACCCCGGTCGATGATGTCCTCGAGGACGTTCTGTCTCGCATGGCCTCCGAGGGTGCGGACCTGGCCAAGATCGCCGTGTGGCCCACCGGTGCGGACGACGTCGCCCGCCTCCTGGGCGTGTGCGCGCGGGCCGCGGCGGCCCCGGGGGAAGGGACGGGTCTGGGTCTGCCCGTGGCCGCCATGTCCATGGGGGCGCTCGGCGCGGTCAGTCGCGTGGCCCCGGTCTTCGGGTCGGCGCTGACCTTCGCCGTCGTCCCCGACGAGCAGGGGGAGACCCAGGCCTCTGCCCCCGGTCAGTTGCCGATCCAGGACGTGCGCCGCTGCCTGGAGCTGCTGCGAGCCTGACTCGTCCGCCTGGCGATCTCGCGCAGGTGCTTCACAGACCTTCCTCCCAGGCCAGGATCGTGCGGGCCACGAGACCGGGGTTGCCGGTCTGGCAGTGGCTCGCCGCGCTCTCGGCCCTGGTGAAGGTGCGGGTGGTCACCGAGCGGGCGGCGGTGAGGCGCTCGGCCTGACGAATCATCTGGTGGTGCGGCACGAACTCGTCCTCGGCACCCTGCATGAGCAGGACGTCCCCGGCGACCTTGGGGGAGACGCCGGCCGTGGAGAAGGTGGCCGCAGCGTGTAGGAACTCAGCGGGTGAGTGCGTCCCCGTGATGTGCATGCCCTGCCACATGCCCCACCAGGTCACCGGGCTGCGGCGGGCCTGCTCGGTCAGTACCCGGTTGAGAACCCTTGTGGGAGTCCGGGTGATGAGCGGCTCGAGGTGTGCGAGAGACCGCCCGGCACCGCGCGCCAGAGCCGGCGGAAGCGCCTGGGAGACGAGGACCTCCAGGAAGTCGTCGAGCACGTCGAAGGCGACGACGCGCCTGACTCGCGGCTCGCCGGCGGCGGCGTGCATGACGAGCCCGCCTCCCAGGGACATGCCGACGAGTGTGGTCTCCTCGATGTCGAAGTGGTCCAGGACCGCCGAGACCGGCGCTGCCCAGTCGGTGCGCATGGTGAGTCTCTTGCCCGTCCTGAGTCCGGGCAATGTACCTGCCTCCAGGTTGGCCTCCAGAGCGCCGCCCTGCCCAGGGCCCTCGAAGGCGATGACCCTCCGTCCGCGCTTCGCCACAGCGGCCAGGACAGGGAAGGTCTCCTCGATATAGGAGTCGAAGCCGCCGAGGACGACCCACGTACTCCGTGGAGGCTGTGCGGCGTCGGGGGCCGTTAGCTCATAGGCGGGCAGGAACCCTCTCTCGAAAGGAACCGGCTCGGGCTCCAGCGCGAAGCAGCGTCGCAGAGAGGAGACGAACCTCCGACGAGTCGGTGCCTTGAGCGGGTTGCCGGGTTGCATGAAGAACTCCGCCCCGCGGACGAAGAAGGCCGCCTCCAGGTCGTGCTCCTGATCCCGGACCCGATCGGCGAGGTCCAGGTAGGTCCGTACCCAGTCGGCGATCCGGGTGGTGCGCGGCACCATCGGCAGGAAGTCGGCGACTGCCCGCTCAGTGACGAGCCACCGGTTGGCCTGCAGGTTGAGGAAGCGGTTGCTGCTCAGGCGGCGGAAGCCGATAGCGGGTGCATCCAGGTCGAGTGCGTACGTGACGTCCATGAGGGCCCCTTGATCTATAAAAGCAAGAAAGTTGCGTTTAGGACTGTAGTGTGCGATCCGTCGTCGACGCAAGCCGCTGTCCTAGGCTGATGTCATGGAGCCGAGCAGCAGTGAAGAGCCGGGGAAGGGTGGCCCGGAGGGTGCCATGAGCTCCGTGAGCACTGTGCGCTCGCGCCCCGGCGGCCGTTCCAGGCGCGTGCGCCGAGCGGTGCTGGACGCCGTTGTTGAGCTGCTGGAGGAGGGCGGTGCCCGGGCGGTCACCATCGCCGAGGTCGCCAAGCGCTCCGGGGTCAACGCCTCCTCGATCTACCGCCGCTGGCACGGCGTCGACGCCCTCATCCTCGACGCCGCCCAGGACCTGAGCCTGGACACCATCGAGGTCGCCGACACCGGCTCCCTCGAGGACGACCTGTGCGCCACGGCGACGTCGGTGGCTGCCTTCCTGCGCACGGACCTCGGGATCGCCATGGCCCGCGCTCTCATCGACGCGCCCCCAGAGGTCCTGGAACGCATCGGCGACTGGCCGCAGTTCTGGTCCACCCGCCTCCGGCGCTTCGAGCCGGTCTTCACCCGCGCCGCTGCGCGTGGGGAGGTGGCTGCCGACGTCAACCAGTCCGTCATCGCCTCCATTGGCGAGATGATCGCCGCGCAGACCTACTTTCTCACCCTCTTCCGGCGCGAGGAGGTCGACGATCCCGCCGCCCGACTCATCGTCCGCCGCGCACTCGCGGCCGCTGGGCTGTAGGTCCGGCGTTCGCGGTAGGCCTCCTGCTCGTGGGGAGGGGCGCGATCTCGCGCCGTCGGGCTCGGCCGGGGACAATTCACGTGTTCGGGACAGGGGGCCGGTCACCAGTACGTCCCTAAGGGCGATGTCTTCACCACCGTCCCGAAGGAGAAGGCCGACGAGATCCTCGACGTCGAGCACAAGATTCAAGAGACCCGACCGCCTCAGAATCCGACCACTTCGGGATCGATCGGGCCGTCATCTGCCCCAGCTCCCGCTTCATGATCCTCATCGCGACGGAGTACCACATGTGATTCGGCGGCGAGGTATGGATTGGCGGCTTCACGCGTTCGTAGGGTGGGTCTTGGGCTCGAGGGGTAAAGGGGGTGACCTAGTTACCTGGGGTACGACCGCGAGAGACGGTCGACGGCGCGGGCGCAGTCGGGCGATGCCGGACCCGGCTGGTGTGTCGCAGTAGGGGCGTCAGATGTCCAACGGGGTCAGGACGGCGATCCTCCAGTCGCTACCGCTGCGGACGAGCTGGTAGAGGAAGCGCTCACTCGGCGCGCCGGCGTCGTGGGTCCAGGTGACGTCGACCCAGATGCTGTGCCCGGTCTCGACAACGATTTTGATGGTTGCGTGAGTGGTGGAGACGGCCTCGTACTGGCCGAACGCCCCGGAGAAGAACTGCTCGGTCTGTGAGACGTCGGAGACAGCGATGGGGTGATCGGGGAACTCGATCAGCGCGGGCACGGCGTAGTGCTCGGCGATGGCCTTGGCGTCTCGGTCGAGCAGGGCGCGGGTGTAGGAGTCGAAGAACTGCTGCGTGATAGTGCTGTTGGTCATGGTGTCCACGCTACGCGCAAACCCGGACACTCCGATGTCATGGTTACGATGAGTCCATGAATTCGCCTGCAGGACAGGCGTCCGCCGCCTCACGTGACCCATACCTGACCCTGCGGCGGGTGGAGCGCCAACAGCACCTCATTGAGCGACTGCATACCAGCTCGAGCCGGCTCACCCTCGGTCGTCTCGCCAACGAGCTGGGTGTGACGGAGCGGACCGTTGCCCGCGACGTCGAACGGCTGCGCCACTCCGGTGTGCCGATCACGGTCGTCCCCGGCCGAGGCGGTGGCGTCAGTATCGAGTGCGCCACCCCGCCAGGGCACGTCGAGCTGGACCTTCCAGAGATCACTGCCCTCATAGCGAGCCTCGTCGCCCTCGGACCGAGCACCAGCGAGTCCGCGGCCTCCGCGATGCGCAAGCTCATCACCGCCCTCCGTCCTGGGTAGTCCTGGGTAGCAGCCGCCGTCCGTGCGGCCGTGATCGCAAGAGGTCGCGTCAACGTCATCGAGGCCACCGCGACTCGTAGCGGCAGGTGAGGCGCCCCACCGGCGCCTGGCTGTTCGCGGGGCGCGCCCATGCCGTAGTCTTGCCAACGTTGCCCCGGCGAGGGACGCGCCTTGAGCAGGCGCGCATCCGTGATCGACGTGGTGGTACCTGGCGGTACTGCGCGTCGTCGCGCCCAGCCGGACCACCATCAGCCGCGGGGCACCGGGCCCCGCCTCATCCGCAAGGAGAGCCTCATGGCCAACAACGCTATCACCCTCAAGGCCCAGGACCGCACCGAGTTCGGCAAGGGCTCGGCCCGCCAGGCCCGCCGCGCCGGCCGGGTCCCCGTCGTCGTCTACGGTCACGGCACCGAGCCCCGTCACCTCCTGCTCGAGGAGCACGCCACCCGCCTGGCCCTGCGCAACAACGACAACGCCCTGGTCGAGCTGGACATCGACGGCGGCGAGACCCTCCTGGCCCTGGCCAAGGACGTGCAGCGCCACCCCATCCGCCCCGGCGTGCAGCACGTCGACTTCCTCCTGGTGAACCGCAACGAGCGCGTCGACGTCGAGGTTCCGGTCACTGTCATCGGCACCGCCGCCCCCGGCACCATGCACATGATCGAGGCCGTCACTGTCATGGTCTCCGCCCCGGCCGTCTCCGTGCCCGAGGCCATCGAGGTCGACATCACCGGTGTGGCTGCCGGCACCGTCCTCACCATCGCCGACATCACCCTGCCCGAGGGCGTCGAGGCCGTCTCCGACGCCGAGACCGCCGTGGTCAACGTGGCCAACGAGCACGCCGTCGCCTCCGAGGTTCCTGAGGTCGTTCCCGCTGAGGGCGACGACGCCGAGGCCGCGGCCGAGTGAATCACGTGTGACTCATATGCTCAGTTCTGACGACGCGCTGGCCGGCATCTTCAGTGCATCCTGCGTCATCTGTGTCCGGTCCGTTCCGGGGCAGGCCGCATGAGTGAGGCCTGGCTCGTCGTCGGGCTGGGGAACCCCGGGACCCGGTACGCCCGCAACCGCCACAACGTCGGCTACATGGTGCTCGACGTCCTGGCCGAGCGCACCGGGTCCCGGTTCTCCAACCACAAGAAGGCTCGTGCCCGCGTGGCCGAGGGACGACTAGGCATGATGCCCGGCGGCGCCCCCGGCCCCCGCGTCATCCTGGCCGAGCCCTCGGTGCTCATGAACCTCTCCGGCGGCCCCGTGTCCGGGCTCGTCTCCTACTACGGCATCGACCCTGCCGCACGTCTGCTCGTCATCCACGACGAGCTCGACCTGCCCGCCCACGAGCTGCGCCTCAAGCGCGGAGGCGGCGAGGGTGGACACAACGGCCTGCGATCCATCAGCAAGTCCGTCTCCACCAAGGACTATGCGCGGCTGCGCGTGGGCATCGGCCGCCCACCGGGCCGCCAGGACCCCTCCGACTTCGTCCTGTCCGACTTCCCCGGCCGTGATCGCGCAGACCTCGGCGTCACCCTGGAGCAGGCCGCCGACGCCGTCGAGCAGGTCGTCACGCTCGGCTTCGACGCCGCCCAGCAGCGACTCCACGCGCCCCGCTGACGGAAGGACTCTCCGTCCCGGCTGCCCTCGATGAGGGCCGGGCTCAGGCCATGAGGCCGGTCTCGTAGGCGACGACGACGGCCTGGACCCGATCGCGCACGTCCAGCTTGGCCAGCACATTGCCCACATGCGTCTTGACGGTGGTGGCCGAGACAACGAGGTGCTCGGCGATCTCCGCGTTCGACATGCCCTGGCTCATGAGCACCAGGATCTCCTTCTCACGCGGAGTCAGCGAGTCGATGCGCGGGTCCGAGGCCTGGGCCGGTGTCCCCGAGTTGGGTAGCGAGGAGGCGAACATCTCCAGCATCCGCTGGGTGATGCGCGGCGAGACGACCGCCTCCCCGGAGGCCACGGTGCGGATCGCCTCGGCGAGCTCGGTGGGCCGGGTGTCCTTGAGCAGGAAGCCGGAGGCCCCGGCGCGCAGCCCGGCGAAGGCGTACTCGTCCAGGTCGAAGGTGGTCAGGATGAGCACGCGCGTGCCCGGGCACTCGCGGGCGATGCGCTCGGTGGCCTCGATGCCGTTCATGCCCGGCATGCGCACGTCCATGAGGATGACGTCGGGGTGCAGGGCCCTGGCCTGGGCCAGGGCGGAGGTGCCGTCGGAGGCCTCGCCGACGACGGTGATGTCCTCCTCGGCCTCCAGCACCATGCGGAAGCCCATGCGCATGAGGGCCTGGTCGTCGGCGAGCACGACGCTGATCGTGCCGCTGACCTCGCCGGGCCGTTCGGCCCCGCCGGGCTGGAGGGGCTCGCCGTTACTCACAGGGGCATCTGCCATGAGGAAGTCCCTTCGTCATGCTCGTCCCAGCGCAGGACCGCTCGGACTCGCCAGCCCGTGGGTGTCGGGCCGGCCTGTACGTTCCCACCATAGACCGATGCGCGCTCCCGCATGCCGATGAGACCTTTGCCAGATCCGTGCATCGGGCGCGTGCCGGGGGCGGCCTCGTTGTCCACGGTGAGAACCACGGTGCCGATGTGCCGCTCGACGTCGACGCTGACGGCCGGCGTCGTCGGGGCGTAGCGCAGCACGTTGGTCAGCGCCTCCTGGGCGATGCGGAACACCGTGAGCTGGAGGGACTTGTCCTCCGGGAGCGCCGCGCCCACCCACCGGTAGGTGACCGGCACCCCTGCTGCCTCGAAGCGTTTGACGAGCTCGGTGATGTCGGCCTGCTCGGGGGAGGGGGCCAGGGGCAGGTCGCCGCGGGAGCGGTCGCCCGCGCCGTCGGTGGCCTGCTGGCGCAGGTTGGCGATGGGGGCGCTGGGCTCGACCGGTGTGACCGTTCCCAAGGGAGCGAACTCGGGTACCGGCACGTCGCGGACCTCGTGACTGTGTGCCGAGGACGCCGAGGCTGTTGAGAGCGCTGGCGGTTCCGGGGACTGTGAGGATGCTGCGGTTGTCGGGGATGTCGAGCCGATCGGGTCTGCAGCGGGACGGTCGGCGACCGACGGATCCTCCCGCAGAACCCCCACCAGGCGGCGGGTATCGGCCAGTGCGCTGCGTCCGGCCTCGGCCAGGGTCTCCATGGCCTGCTTGGCGACGGCCGGGTTCCGCTCCACGGTGGCGGCGGCGCCGTCGGCCATGGTGATCATGACGGCCAGGGAGTGGGCGACGACGTCGTGCATCTCCCGGGCGATACGGCTGCGCTCCTCGGCCGCCGCCAGCAGCGCGGTCTGCTCACTGGCCAGAGCCATCCTGGCTGAGCGGGCCTTGAGGGCCTCAAGACGCAGACGAGTATTGCGGGCGTTGAAACCCACCAGGACACCGATAGCGGTGATGAGGCTCGCGATGACGATGTTCTTGACGAGCACGAGGAGGGGGTAGGAGGTGACGAAGTAGGTGTCAGTGGTGGAGACGACCACGTTGATCGCCCATGCCGCCCAGGTGGTGGAGGCTCGACAGTGAGAGGCGAGGGTGCCCAGGCAGATCGGCATGGCCAGGATGGGGATCAAGGCGATACCGAACGACATGGAGCCACGCTGCTGGTCAGTGAGGTGATAGACGTGCACCTGCATGAAGAGGTAGACCTCAGGGATCACCAGCAGAACGGCCCACACCCATATGGGATAACGTCGTCGCAGCGCGAGTGCGACTCCACCAATCGCCAGTGTGGACAGTGTTATCGGCAGATGCAGAGTGACGTCGAGGTCAGCGTCCGGCCCTACGGTGGCCAAAAGGATCATCAACAGGTTCAGCAGAACGATCCCGACAGCGATGAGCGCATCGGCGATTGCGGGAGAACGGTGGTACCACTGCTCGATGGTGCGCCACATGCTTCGGGGCCTGGGCGCTGGGTGGAGACCTGGGTCGATGTCAGCGGACAAGTCAGTGGCGGGATGGCCTGGCTGAAGGTTGGGCAGCTGGCTGGGCATAGGTCTCAGTGTGTCATTCCATGGGGTCGTGATCGACGACGACTTGAGCGGCTGCGTTGACCCGGGCCGCTGGGAGCGGGGCCTGTGTGCGTCGTCGGGGGAGAGGGGCTGGCGCTGGGGCGTGGTCGCCGTCGGCAGGGAACGGACCATGGCCCGCAGGAGGGCCGGGTTGCTCAGGACCGAGCGGAGCGACTCCCTCGCCTCGGGAGAACCGGAGTTTTCCCGAGGCGAGATGGGTGAAGGGGCTGAGGGAGGAGGTGTGGGGACTGACATGGGTCAAGACCTCCGGATGTCAGGACGGCTCGCCGGCTCAGGCGTCGCGCCGGGAGAAGACGACCCAGGCGGCGATGAGCGGGACGAGCGCCCAGGCGACGAAGACCGCGATGGCCTGGCCGTGGCTGAGGAACTGGACGCCATCCCCTCCCCACTGGGTCGCGTTCTGGAACGGGTCTGAGACGGCCGAGGAGACGGTGCTGGGCAGGCAGCCGATGACCTTGTTGATCCACTCCCACTTGCTGGCTGCGAGCTGGAGGGGGACGGTGACGACGAACAGGACGGAGACGACGACGGTGATGGCGCCGGCGGTCGAGCGCAGCAGGAGGCCGATGCCCAGGGTCATGAGGGCGATGACGGCGTAGGCCAGTCCCGAGCCCCAGATGTAGCCGGTGTAGTGAGCGTCGGTGAGGGAGCCCGCGTGCTCGCCGAGGAAAGGCTTGGAGATCGCCCAGGACAGGAAGACGGACACAGATCCCAGGATGAAGGAGACGACGGCCAGGACCACGGCCTTGGACAGTAGGAATCGTCCGCGTTTGGGGACGGCGGCCAGGGAGGAGCGGATCTGTCCGGAGGAGTACTCACCGGTGATGATGAGGGCTCCCAGGACCGCGACGACGATCTGCCCGAAGTTCAGACCTGCGGTGATGGATTCCTTGGCTATGTCCTGGTACCGCTCGGACTGTCCGAGAGCGGCGGTGAGGCCGGCGCCGAACAGGACGGTCAGTGCGATGGCGATGAAGGACGTGATCCAGGTTGAGCGCAGGGTCCAGAGCTTGATCCACTCCGCGCGTACGGAGCGCAGGATGGTCTGGCGGCCCTGGATGTGCACGCTGGTGCGGCGGGGGAAGACGTTACGCGCAGCATTGGCGGTGGTCTTCGCGGGTGTTTGGAAGACGGGGGCGGTGGGGGCGTTGGCAGTCATGGCAGGACTTTCTGTGCAAGAGGACTGGTGCAGCTGACGTGCGGAGGTGGTGACGTGCGAATGCGGGCCTGCTAGGCCGCCCGGTTCTGGGACTGGGGCACGTCCTGGTGGGTGGGGTCGGTGCGGTACTCGACGGAGTCGCTGGTCAGGTTCAGGTAGGCCTCTTCGAGGCTGGCGTGGATGGTCGTGAGCTCGTGCAGGACGATGCCGCCCTGGGCGGCGAGCTCGCCGATTGCGGCGGCGGTGGCGTCGGTGGTCTCCAGGACGCTGGGGGCCACGGGACGAGCGGCCAGGTTGCGGGCGGCCATGAACTCGGCGAGCCGGGTGGCCTGCGGCGAGGCCACGCGCACACGGTCGGTGGTGGCCGAGGCGATGACGTCGTCGACCCGGCCGGTCGACAGGATGCGACCGCGACCGATGACCAGGAGCTGGTCGGCGGTCTGGGCCATCTCGCTCATGAGGTGGGAGGAGATGAAGACGGTGCGGCCCTCGCCGGCCAGGCGGCGGCAGGTCTCGCGCACCCACTTGACGCCCTCGGGGTCCAGGCCGTTGACGGGCTCGTCGAACAGGAGCACGCTGGGGTCTCCCAGGAGGGCGGCGGCGATGCCCAGACGCTGCCCCATCCCGAGGCTGAACCCCTTGACCCGCTTCTTGGCCACCGAGGTGAGTCCGGTCATGTCCAGGACCTTGTCAACCCGGTTGACGGGGATGCCGTTGGACACGGCCAGCTGCGTCAGGTGGGTGCGGGCCGTTTGCGATCCGTGCAGGCCCTTGGCGTCCAGCAGGGCGCCTACCTCGCACAGGGGAGCGGACAGCTCTCGGTAGGGGTGCCCGTTGACGGTGACCGTGCCACTGGTGGGCTTGTCCAGACCCATGATCATGCGCATCGTGGTGGATTTGCCGGCCCCGTTGGGGCCCAGGAAGCCGGTCACGGTGCCGGGCTTGACGGTGAAGGAGATGTTGTCGACCGCGGTCTTGTGACCGTAGCGCTTGGTGAGATTGACTGCCTCGATCATGATGTTCCTTCTTCGACGTAGGCCTCGGATGAGGTGGAGGCTGGCTTGCCTGGTTTTCCAAGGGGCCAACCGGATGGCTTCAGCCTAGAAAAGCGCCGTCGTCGGCGAATCGGCCGGGGTGACGAACCTGGAACTATCCGGGGCCAAGCCGCCAGGGGGAGACGGATCGTCCTGGAGGATGAGAACCGATTGGTCGGGGTATCGGGGTGGGCCGGAGAAAACCGCTGGAGGAAGGCGCCGGCGTGTGGTGAATGGATGGGTATCTCTCCCCTGAGCGCTACGTCGTCAGGGAAAAGGGTTCCCTTCGGCGCACCGGGAGTGCGCATAATTGAGTCCAGTCTCCGGTAACGGCCCTCCGCGGCCGGCCGGGCTGCGAGCGGGCGCCCCCGGGCCGTTCGCCCCAGACCCCCTCAGAGAGGATTGAGAGGACCATGTCCAACCCCTTCTTCAGCCGTAGCGCCGCCTTCCAGGAGGGTGGCCGGGTGGAAGGGTCGGCCCCGACCCAGACGCCCAACGGATACCCCACGATGCCCGGCTACCAGGCCGGGCAGTACGGCCAGTACGGCCAGCAGGCCGCCGGCTACGGACAGCAGTACGGCCAGTACGGTCAGGCCGCCAACCAGTACGGTCAGACTGCCGGATACGGCCAGGTGAGCCCCGAACAGATGGCCGGCCTGGAGGCCCAGTACCAGGCGCCGTCGGCCACCAACGCGGACATGCGCCGTATGACCTACGACGACGTCATCATCCGCACCGCCGGAATGTTCGCCGTCATCCTGGCCCTGGGCGCCCTGTCCTGGAGCCTGGTGACCAGTACGGATGAGTCGACCATCGGGTTGGGCCTCATGGCGATGTTCGTCGGCTTCGTCGGCAGCCTTGTCCTGGGACTCGTCAACTCCTTCAAGCGGGTGCCCTCCCCGGCCCTCATCCTGGCCTACGCGGCCTTCGAGGGACTGCTGCTGGGTGGCTTCTCCGGCATCATGGAGGCCCGCTACGAGGGCATCGTCGTCCAGGCCGTGCTGGCGACGCTGGCCACCTTCAGTGCCATGCTCGCCGCCTACTCCTACGGCGGCTTCCGGGTCCAGGGCAGGTTCCGTCGAGTGGTGGTCGTGGCCACCTTCGGATACATGATCTTCAGCCTCAT
>ERZ772961.619-NODE-619-length-14076-cov-9.097140_pt1 | contig 14076 bp, 10 predicted proteins | sample MGYA00580677_ERZ772961 | MGnify/ENA primary metagenome ERZ772961 (study PRJEB29015, sample SAMEA2738088) | human oral metagenome | biome: human oral; feature: human-associated habitat; material: saliva | place: China | collected 2227 ... | reverse complement strand
ACATCACGAAGAGCACCGCCGCCAAGGGATTCTCGAAGATCGTCCCCGTCATCGGAGGATTCGTGTCGAGCGGCCTCACATTTATGGCGCTCCAGTCGCAGTCCGCTCTCCTCAAGGGGCACCTGCGCGAGATCCCGCCTCCTGGCCTCAGCGTCGAGGAGTGGGACCAACATCGTCTGGGTGCGTCCACAAAGGGGCAGACACCCGAGACGGCGACGAGTATCAAGAAGGGCCTGCGCGGCAAAGCGAAGGTCGTGATGGTCGGCGCCAAGAGCGCAGCCTCGGGCATCGCCGACGGCGCCTCCAGCCTCTCCGGGGGCCTGAAGGGGCGCCTCGGGCGCCGCAAGTAACGACACCACCGACGAGGCCGGGGCCGGGACCGCGCGCATCAGCGGTACCCAGCCCCGGCCTCGTTACTGTGTATACCCTGCCACTGTTTGCCCTTCTCGCGCGCCCGGGGGAGGGGAAACCTGCCACGATATGCGGGTGAATGAGACGACTGAAACGGCCCTGGCCTCGTCCCTGACGGAGGCGGGCCCCCTGATCCTGCAGGCCTTCGCCTGGGACATGGTCCCGGATGCCAGCCACTGGCGCTACCTCGCCGCCCGCGCCCAAGAGATCGCGGACCTGGGCGTCACCATCATCTGGCTGCCGCCCGCCTACAAGGGGCACGCGGGTATCAACGACGTCGGCTACGGCGTCTACGACCTCTACGACCTGGGCGAGTTCGACCAGAGGGGCTCCGTGCCCACGAAGTATGGGACGAAGGACGAGTACCTGGCAGCCATCGAGGCTCTGCACGCGGCGGGCATCGCCGTGTGCGCCGACATCGTCCTCAACCACCGCATGGGCGCCGACGCGTCTGAGACCGTGCGAGCCACTCCGATCAACCCCCAGAATCGCCATGAGGCGATCGGGGAACCCGAGACGATCGAGGCGTGGACACGCTTCACGTTCCCGGGGCGCGCGGGCACGTACTCGGACTTCACGTGGGACTGGACGTGCTTCCACGGCATCGACTGGGACGAAGCTACGAAGCGCAACGGCCTGTGGCTCTTCGAAGGTAAACAGTGGAACGAGTCCGTCGACACCGAGTTCGGTAACTTCGACTACCTGATGGGCTGCGACGTGCACGTCACCGAGCCCCGGGTCAGCGAGGAGCTGGACCGCTGGGGCAAGTGGTACGTCGAGACGACCGGCGTGGATGGGCTGCGCCTGGACGCCGTCAAGCACGTGGGCTCGGACTTCTACGCCCGCTGGCTGAACGACCTGCGCGCCTCGACGGGCCGCCACCTGCCCGCCGTCGGCGAGTACTGGAGCGGCGACGTGCGCGAGCTCGAGGGGTACCTTGAGCGGGTCCCCGACGTCATGCTCTTTGACGTTCCCCTGCACTACCACCTGCACGATGCGTCGGTGTCGGACGGCAACGTGGACCTCGCGCGCCTGTGGGAGAACACGCTGACGGCATCCCGCCCCGACAAGTCCGTCACCTTCGTCGAAAACCACGACACCCAGCCAGGGCAGTCCCTGGCCTCCACGGTCGCCCCCTGGTTCAAGGCAGCCGCCTACGCCCTCATCCTCTTCAACGAGGCCGGGGTTCCCTGCGTGTTCTGGGGTGACCTCCTCGGTTCCCCTGATTCCGACGACCTGCCCGCCGTGCGTGAACTGCCGATCCTCATGTCGATTCGCGCCCGCGCGGCCGTCGGCCCGCAGCACAACGCTTTCGACAACCCGGACGTCGTGGGCTTTGCCCGCGAAGGCAAGTCCGAGATCCCCGGCTCCGGCTGCGCCGTCATCCTCTCCGACCGGATGGCCGCAGAGAAGACCCTCTACGTGGGCCATCGTCACGCCGGCCAGGAGTGGGAGTGCATCCTCGGAGGCCACCCGTCGGTGCGCGTCGCGGACGACGGGACACTCACCGGCGTGGTCAGCGACGGCGGCCTCAGCGTCTACGTGCCGCGTGCCTGAGCGCATAACAAGCCCCGGCCTCGTCCGTGCTGACGAGGCCGGGGAACGTTGAAGTACGTGCCCTACTCCTGGGTGCCGCCCAGGGCGGGGATGCGTTCGATCTGATCCTTGAAGAAGGCCTCAGCCGAGGCGACGAAACGCTCGATGCTGGTCGAGACCTGCGCGTCCGTCAGGCCGTAACGGGCAGTCACGAACTGCTCGGCGCACAGGCGCTGACGGCCGTCGTCCAACGACGCCACGTAGACCTTCGGCCACGTGGTGGCTCCGTTCCAGTCATTGCACGCCTGGATGAGGCGCTGGCGCAGCTCCATCGACACGTCCTCCGGGATCGCGGCCCACATGCTCAGGTCCGTACCCTCATTCGCGATCGAGAAGATGAAGTAGCCGCGACCGATGCCCATGTGCAGGCTCTGGTCTTCCACCCTGTAGTTAAAGTCGTTGCGATCGAAGTAATCGATGAGTCTTTGCACCTCGAGGGGGCGCACGACCGTGCGGCGCTGAATGGCAGCCTTGCACTCGGCGATGATTTCCGGCGCGTCCTCGTTAGACGGATCCATGGCGAGGCACTGCTCCAGGTACGTCAGGGCGCTCTCCTCCTGGTCCTGCCAGTACAGGGCCGTGCCGATGCGGTAGTACCAGCGTGGATCCGCCATGCCTTCAGCCTCGACACTGCGCAGTAGTTCGATGGCGTGCTTAATGTGATCGCGGAAAGAATCCATATAGGGCTGCGCGTAGTTGATGTAGGCGCGCGCCAGCAGGCTCGTCAGCTCGTAGTCCATCGCCGAGGGAGGCTGCCCCTCGATGAGCGCGATGATCTTTTGGTGTTCCTTCTCCTCGTGCAAGAGATTAATCTGGTCGATAAGCGACGAGCGAGAATCCACGGAATCTCCTTCAAACGATGCCGAATGTGACTGCCAGGTCACAAGCATAACAGGGTAGGTGCAGGCGCCGAGGCTCCTAAAGGAACGCTCACTGTGTAGGCTGACAGGATGGACCAGATCGGTATGAACGAGCACCGCATGAACGATGACCTGCGTGCGCGCATGAGTGAGGCCGACGCAGCCCAGTGGGACGAGATCCAACGATGGAAAGCTGCTCAGCTGAGCTACAAGCGTCCCCACGCCATCACCGAGAAGGTAAAGTCCGCGGCCCTGGCACCCGTGAGCAAAGCTGTCTCCATCGCGCGCAAAGTCCCCGGCGGTGAAGCGCTGACCCGGACCGTGTCCTCCGCCGCCCTCGGGCTCGTTGAATTGGCGGCTTCCGCCTCCGAGGCATCGGTGAGGCGCAAGCGCATCCTCAAGGCCTACCGCGCCGCCGGGCACGACGTGAATACGCTGCAGGATATCCGCGCGCTGCCCCTGGATCAGGTGCTCGCGGTAAAGCCTCGCCTGAGCCTGGCGTACTCGGGCACGGCAGCCGCTGAGGGAGCCGTCAGCGGTGTCTTTGCTTCCGGTGGCTCCGTCGCCGCCGTTCTCGGCATGGGCGTGGCGTCGGCGCCGGGCGTGGGCGTCACGGCCTCGGCGATGGCCGTTGACGTCACGGCTTTCCTTGCCGCGGCCACGCGCCTCGTCGCCCACACGGCCGCCTATTACGGCTACGACTCAGAGGATCCCACCGAGCGACTCTTCTCCACGATGGTCCTCTCCCAAGCGATTGATCCGGCCGGAGCGGGGCGCGATTTCATCGTGGAAAAGCAGGCGACCATGCTCGCCTTCAACAAGGTGATGCAGGATCTGGCTCGTCAGGGCTCCATCGAAATGCTGGGAGGAAGCGTCATTGTCAGCGCCATGAAATCGCTGTTCTCGGCGATGGGTGTCCGCCTGGCCACCCGCAAGCTCGCGCAGATCGTTCCCGTCGCCGGAATCGTGGTGAGTGCTGGCCTGAACGCCGCGCTCATGCGCACCATCGGGGACACGGCCGACCATCTGTACCGGGAGCGTTTTCTGGCGGAGCGCTACGGCCACGTGCAAGCGAGCGGCACGTCGACGGACCTCGTGCCGTCAACCGGGCCTCAGGAGCTGAGCGTCGACGTCGCGCGTTACGTCGAACTCGCCGAGGCCGAGAGCCGCAACTAGAGCGCACGGAGGAACTCGCTCAACGCCGCGTGTTGCATTCCCCGACGGGTCCCGTTGCCCCGGTATTCGGCGGTATGGTGGGGGTTGCGGAGGACTGATGTGAACGGCAGAGCGCCGGTCGTGTAGCCGTGTAGGCTGAAGAGACGAAGGAGGGGCGGGAGAGATGCACGACGACACCGACGCGATGCGTCAGCGCATGAGCGACGATGATCGCGCCCAGTGGGATGCCATCCAGGAATGGAAGGCCGCACAGACTCGTTCCATCAGGCCGCGTGTCATCTCCCAGCGTCTTCGCTCGTTTCTGCTCGCGCCCGTGGCTAAACTCGTTGAACTCGCGCGCAAAGTTCCCGGCGGGGCAGCCATTATCAGGAAGATCTCCTCGGGAGCTCTTGGGCTTGTGGAGTTGGGGACGTCGGCTGCTGAATCCACGATTCGGCGCGAGCAAATTGTGAAAGCACACCGAAAGGCCGGCAACGACATCGAGCGCCTCGAGGACATCCGTGATCTGAGCCTGGATGATATCCGATCGGTGAGGCCTCACCTGAAAGTGAGCTACTGTGCTGTGACCGCTACCGAGGGCGCCATCAGCAGTATCGTCGCGTCGGGAGGTTCCGTCGCTGCCGTCGTTGGTCTGGGAATTGCGTCGGCTCCGGGTGTTGGAGTGGTCGCAGCCGCGATTGGACTCGACATCATCACGTTCTTGACATCCGCTACGCGCCTGGTGTCTCATACGGCTGCGTACTACGGGTACGATACCGAGGATCCGGCTGAAGACCTCTTTGCCGCAATGGTTCTCTCTCAGGCGATCTCTCCGGAGAGCGATGACGATGATTTCGTCGTCGAAAAAGAGACCTCGATGCTTGTTTTCAACAAGGTGATGCGTAAGCTCGCCAAGCGTGGCTCCATGGAGACCGTTGGGAACAACGCGCTTGCCGCGTCTGTGAATTCCCTCTTTGCAGCCCTCGGAGCGCGTCTCGTCGGCATGAAGATGGCCCAGATTCTGCCCGTTGTTGGCATTATCGTGGGCGTGGCGATCAACGCCTCCCTCATCCGCACCATCGGCGTGACCGCCGACTACCTCTACCGTGAACGTCTTCTGATCGAGCGATACGGACAGGACGCCTCTGCACCCAATCATGAAGATACGGACGATGAGGATGATCTGGATACGGAAGTCGCGCGCTACATCGAGCTCGCCAAGGCCGACAAGCGCCGCTAGCGCGCCCCGGTTGGGTTAGCTCCTCGAGTTCCAGTTCTGCCAGTCATTCCAGTCGTCGTCCTGAGCGTCGACCGAAATCATCGGCATGCGCGCGGACGAGGTCTGCTCCTCGTTCTCGGACTCGATGGGTTCGTTGTTGTCCTCGCGCTGTTTGCGGCGCTTGCCCCAACCCCAGCGCTTGCGACGTTTCGACTCGCCTTCCTGCTCGCGGCGTGCTTCCTCGTTCCACGAGAACTCGGAGTTCCAATCTTCCTGGAGCGAGGCTGGCATTGCCGGTGCCTGCGGTGTCACCGGGGCCTGCGGCATCGCCTGTGCCTGCGGCGGAGCAGGGGTCTGGGGCGCGAACGGCGCCTGGGTGGTCTGGGGCGCGACCGGGGGTTCCTGTATCGGCGCAACCTGAAGAGCAGCGGGCACGTAGGGTGCCGCCGACTGAGCTTGCACCGCCGGTGCTGCGGGAGCGCTTTCCTGGCGGGGGGATGCTGCGGGGGGAGTGCGTGTAAAGGCAGACCCCGGCTCGGCTACCGCGGGTGCGGACTCGCTGCGCGTGCTCGTGGACCAAGCGACGGAATTCACCCGACGAACACGCGGGAACTGCGCCGTTGGCATCTCACCGTTATCGTCCACCGAACCAAACGAGGCCGCCTCGGGTTCGGGGACTACGACCGGTTCGGGTTCGGGTTCGGGAACGACGACGGGTTCAGGTTCCGGAATTGCGATCGGTTCGGGCTCGGGAACGACGACGGGTTCCGGCTTGGGAACCACAACCGGTTCAGGTTCGGGTTCGGGAACGACGACGGGTTCAGGTTCCGGAATTGCGATCGGTTCGGGCTCGGGAACGACGACGGGTTCCGGCTTGGGAACCACAACCGGTTCAGGTTCGGGTTCGGGAACGACAACGGGTTCAAGTTCCGGAATTGCGATCGGTTCCGGCTCGGGAACGACGATGGGTTCGGGTTTGGGAACGACGACAGGTTCCGGCTTGGGGACCACAACCGGTTCGGGTTCAGGTTCGGGAACGACGAACGGTTCGGGCTCGGGAACGACGACGGGTTCCGGCTTGGGGACCACAACCGGTTCGGGTTCAGGTTCGGGAACGACGAACGGTTCGGGCTCGGGAACGACGACGGGTTCCGGCTTGGGGACCACAACCGGTTCGGGTTCAGGTTCGGGAACGACGACCGGTTCGGGCTCGGGAACGACGATGGGTTCCGGCTCGGGAACGACGACGGGTTCCGGCTCGGGAACGACGACGGGTTCGGGCTCGGGGACCACAACCGGTTCGGGTTCGGGTTCGGGAACGATAACGGGCTCAGGTTCCGGAATTGCGATCGGTTCCGGCTCCGGAACGACTGCGTGCTGAACCTTCGGAATCAGCATCGTCTCGGGAGCATCCTCCACGCTCGGTGGCGGGACGGGCACGGAAGACGAATAAGAAGAGTCGGTGGGTGAGTGCTCAATTGCGGCGGCGACAGCCTGCTGCTGATCGGCCTCGTGAGCGTGCCCTGCCATCTCCGAGACTCCACGGCTCGGAATCCCGCGTGCGGGTGTGGGAATATCCTCAGGAGCAGGAGCAGGAGCAGGAGCAGGAGCAGGAGCAGGAGCAGGAGCAGGAGCAGGAGTCGCGGGGACTGCCGGTGCATAGCGGTCGGCCGAAGCCTGAGGTGCCTGGGCAGCAGAGGGTGCTCCCTGTCCCTGGGGGAAACTAGGAGCGTAGTGTGCAGCGGCCGCGTTCGGTTCCTGCATCGGTTGCGTCGGCTGCATAGTCTGCATCGGCTGTGCCGGGAACACGGCAGGACGGTGCCCATCACGTGAACGCTTGCGCTTCGGGGGCTTGGCCGCCTGAACAGGGTCGCCGGGTGCGGGAGCTGTGGGAGCTGGGCGGGACTTATGCTCCCAGACAAAGCCGGTGTCACGCGGCTTGGGCTGCGGAAGCGAGGCGAGATCCTGCCGCGCTGAATTCGTTGACGGAGCACGTCGAGAGGCCTCGGGTGAGGAAGTACCTCCTCGGCCCTGATTGATCACTGGGGCGGGGCTGCTCTGCGCCGGGACGCCCATTGCTTGCCCCGGCGCATAGGGGGCAGAAGCCCCCGTGCCCCGAGGTGCGGACGGGCGTCGCACATGTGAGGGGACAGTGCTGTGCTGTGTGCCCTCAGTGGGCTGCGTCGAGCGCTTCGAACGAATCACGTAAATGACGATGACGACAACCAACACGATGACGATGAGGCCGACGATCAAACCGATGAGGAGCCCGAGCGGGGGATCCGAAGGAGAATCGGATGCAGCAGAGGATGCACTATCGGACGAGTTTTCGTTTCCGGGGATGGGTGTTGCGCCCCAGGGATCCTTCAGAGCATTGGCGCCATCCGCTGCGGCCGGATTCCCGCCGGGAGCAAGTGTGCCGTTGACCGTGATGACCTGCGGGACAGTATCCGTCCACGTTGACACGGACAAGGCTCGCCCCTCGTAGGTCGTCGCCGACGTAGCAGCACCAGACGTCGCCGACTTGACTTCCCCTTCGATGCTCAGGGAGACGGAAGCGAAGGACAGGGAAGAGCCGAAGGCCTTCCGATATTCGGCCAGGGTTTGGTCGGTGCGTGCCGAGAGTACGAACGCCCCCGAGTCCTGAAGAGTGAACTCGGATTCGTCCTGGGCCCGGGTGTACATGAGCTGCATGTGGCAGACCGTGGCGTCGTCGCGTGTCACAAACTCGACGTGTTGGTCTGTGGAGCTACCGGCGTACGGTGTGCATGCGGATTCGCTCATCGTGCGAGAAGGGTCGACGACGGTCAACGTGTCGACGAGCTGGCCATCCTTGGTCAGGACGTAGGCCTCGGATAGCGTCGGTCCGTCCGCGGCGTGAGCGCCGAATACGACCGTCGACGTGATGAGCAAAGCCCCGAGCGTGGCGCACAGGGCGCGAAAGAATCGCATGCAGTCCTCCTGATATAACCACTCGATTATCCTCTCTTCGTGGATACAAAGCAACGAGTGGTCGCAGACGCAACATTGGCTGACCGGTCGTCAAATGGAAAAGAGAGCTGTGTCAAAGGTAAACGGCCCCGATTGACAAGGTGAGATTGCGATCCGTCACGTAGTATGACAGGTATCTACCTAAGGTCAGGTTTTCGATGGTTAGTTTCATCAAAAGCTGAACGAGTTGAGGAGGGGCTCTATGAAGTGTCGACTTGCCACGCGTGCTGATATCCCTGAGATGACACGCATTATCACCGAGGGATTCCTTGATTATCCCCTTCATGTCATGCTCGAACCGTACCTCTACCGCCCGGAGCGTTACCCGGAATGTCTCGCTGCCATCAATCGGATGCTCGCTGCTTCGTATCAGAGGGTCCGACACGCTCTCGTCGTCGAGCATGAGGGGCGGATCGTTGGAACTGCGCTCATGCATGACCGCAAGGTGGGGGTCCTGCAGAGCTTCCTCAATGGAGGCTATGAATTCTATCGATACGCGTCGCCCCGGCTTGTCAAGGATTTTTCTGACGTTGTTGATCGTGCTGATCAGGTGACGATCGATAAAGGTGACTTTGATTGGTATCTCGAGGTGCTCTCGGTTGATAAGAGCATGCGGGGGCGCGGGGTCGGTCGATGGCTGGTCTCCCAGGTGCTGCCGGACTATGTGGCGAAGCGCGGTGGGCGCGCATACGGCTTTGTTACCTCCACTGAAAAGAATGCCCGCTTTTACCTCAATGGTGGGTGTGAGCTCCTCGATCGTTTCGATGTGCAGATGCGTGAACAGACCTGTCCGATCTGGTCCTTCCAGAGGCGCGCCGAGCTCCTCTGAGGATTGCTCGAGTAATCTGATCGCCGTGAGCTGTGTTTACGCTGGTGAAAACCTGTTTTTTTGCAGGTCGCAGCGCGTGATGCACGTCCCGCAGTTCCGCTTGACTTCAAGGGCTTGAGGTCTTTTAGGGTGAAGCTATGGCAGGAACCGGCTCTGGGCGCACGTACTCCATTAAGGAGGTAGCGGCGCTCGTTGGGTTGCCCGCGTCCACCCTGCGCTACTACGAAGATGTCAGCGTTATTCCGGCCATTGCTCGCGATGCCTCCAGTGGTCACCGTACGTACACCGAGGATGATCTTGAGCTGCTGACCTGGGTGTCGTGTCTCTCTGCGTCCGGAATGTCGATTGCGGACATGCGTGAATATGTCCGATCGGGTCTGGGCGGGGAGAGAGATATCTGCGAGTTTGTGACCCTGTTGGAGCAGCAGGATGCGCGCCTACAGGAGGAAGCTCAGATTATTGAGCTTCGCCGTGAGTTCTTGCGCACAAAGGTTGCTTACTGGCGCGCGATTAAGCGCGATGATGTCGCAGAAGCTGAGCGCTTGGATATCGACGCGCGTGCGCTCGCAGAACGCCTGAAGAAGTTCTCCTTGCGTTCATGAAAGCCTAGTGGGGCGGTCTTCATGCCTGCTCCGAACTCTGCCCCGCTAGGGGGCACGGGGCCGCGTATCCGGGTTGGATGCGCGGCCCTCAACTACGTCCGTTGGGGATTCCAGTAGGGAATGTGCTGGCGCAGATATGCCATGTCTCGGTCGATGAGCGGGGCAAGTTGTTCCCATGGGAGGGCGTCGTCGCCGTGCCATGCGATTTCGGCGATGACGAGGAGTCGGGGGAGTAGATGGTAGAAGAGGAGATCTGGGCTTGTGACCGACGTGGACCATGCGACAGCTTCGATTCCCTTGAGCCGTTCGCTGTGTAGTGCCTGAGGCAGCAGTTCATAGAGCTGGTGTGCGGTCGCAGGAGATGCTGTGGGTGAGCTGGGGCGCGTGGGATGGCTGAGTGTGAGGAGGGGTGAGTCTGCCAGAACCCAGGGGGCACCCGACGAAGCGGCTTCGGTGGTGTGCGATCCGCTGTGGCGTGATGAGAGGAGGATTGTTCCTGGGGGTGGGCAGTTGTATGTGCGAGTCACGGTGTCCCAGGTGGCCGCCCGGCGACCGTGGAAGTGAAGTGTGCGCATTGCTCGTTCGATAAATAGGCGCTCGATATCTCGCCCAGATGTCAGGCCTGCGCGCTCGAGTGTGGGGTCATTTTCCCACGGATTCCAATCGGTTTTGGGTGCGCCGATATGAATAATGGGGGAGGGGAATAGGTCGCACACGTGGTGGAGGGCTGCCTCGATGAAGTGGAGAGATGAGGCGATGGGCCATAGCGTCGTGTTGTGTTCCTGTATGGGTGCATGGGCGAGGGCGGGGTTTCCCATGTGCGGGTATGCGCGGATTGCGGCACCGGCGCAGGAAGGGATCGAGATCTCCGGGATGATGCGGATGTTGCGCTGAGCGGCGAAGCGGACGAGGTGACGAATGTTTGCGTCAGAATAGAAGCCTTGTGCTGTGCGTGCGGGCGACGTGCGCCATGTGCCTGACCGTTCTGGCGCGCAGGCATGGTCGTACCAGTCTTCCGGGGCTCTTGGAATCTGCGCCCCGATGGATGTGAGGGCGGGGTAGCCGGGGACGGGGATGCGCCAACCTGCGTTGTCAGTCAGGTGCCAGTGCAGCACGTTCAGGCGGTAGCGGGCCATGACGGTGATGATGAGTTCCATGACCGGGACGGTCCAGAATGTGCGTGCGGAATCGATGAGGAGGCCGCGCCATGAGCAAGAGGGGGGTCTGGTGGGATCGTGAGGGAGGGGGGAGGGTGTTGTCGCCATTGCGGTTCCTAAGAGTGGGCTACTCAAAGTGTAACAAGCGTCACTAAACTGGTGGGGTGGTTTCGCGATGGGTAACGGTGTCACTTGAGTTGTGTTCGGGCTGCCTCGTGGTGTCCGAGTGTGTCACAATTGTGTGAAGCCAGTCATGCTCGAAGAGGAGTGATTCATGCTGTCGACCGACACGGTGTCTCTTAGCCCCAACCCGCTCGTTCAGGCCCTTGGAAAGCCTGCCAAGGAATTCACGAAAGCCGACATCATCGGCTATATCGAAGACAATCGCATCCTCATGCTGAATCTTCGATACGTCGGTGGGGACGGTCGACTCAAAACGCTCAACTTCGCGATCCAATCCAAAGCTCACCTGGACCGTGTCCTGACGCTCGGTGAGCGCGTCGATGGCTCATCCCTGTTCACATTTGTCGAGGCAACCTCCTCGGACCTCTACGTGGTCCCGCGTCTGTCGACGGCTTTCCTCAATCCCTTCGCATCCATCCCGACGCTCGACCTCCTGTGCGGTTTCTATGACGTTGAGGGCAAGCCGCTCGCATCGGCTCCTCAAGAAATTCTGCGGAAAGCCCAGCGTGCTCTGACGGCGGAGACGGGGTGCGAGCTGCAGGCTCTGGGAGAGCTTGAGTACTACCTGTTCTCAGCTGAAGACAGCCTCTATCCGGTCGAGGAGCAGCGCGGATACCACGAGTCAGGCCCCTTCTCGAAGTGGGAAGACGTGCGTACTGAAACCCTCCTCCACTTGGTGAGCATGGGATGTGCCGTGAAGTACGCGCACTCCGAGGTCGGCAACTTCGTTGCTGATGGTCGGCAGATGATCCAGCAGGAAATTGAATTCCTGCCCGTCGACGTGATGGACGCCGCTGATCAGATGGTCCTCGCCAAGTGGGTGCTGCGCGAGGTCGCCCACTCCTACGGCATCGAGGTCTCCTTCTCTCCCAAGATCGCCGTCGGCCAGGCCGGATCTGGCATGCACTTCCACACGCGACTCGTCAAGGATGGCGTCAACCAGTTCTCGACCGGATCAGGGCTGACGGAGAAGGCGCTTCAGGTCATCGGCGGTTACCTATCACATGCAGCCTCGCTCACCGCGTTCGGAAATACCGTTCCTACCTCGTTCCTGCGCCTCGTCCCCCATCAGGAGGCGCCGACCTCGATCTGCTGGGGCGATCGTAATCGTTCCGTCCTTGTGCGTGTGCCCCTCGGCTGGCAAAACATCGACGACTCGATGTTCCGTGACGCCAACCCCGGCGAGGCTCCGATCACCGATCTGCCTAATGACTCTCAGACCGTTGAGCTGCGTAGTCCCGACGGATCGGCAGCGATCCACCTGTTGCTCGCCGGTATCGCGGTTGCCGCCCGCATCGGTCTGACTGAGCCGGGAATGGCCGACTATGCGCGTGAACGCAAAGTGGATGGGGATGCGTCCCAGACTCCGGGTCTGGATCAGCTCCCGGATTCTTGTTTCGAGGCGGCGGGCAGGCTCCTTGCTCAGCGTGAGGACTATGAGGCTCTCGGCGTATTCCCCGCCGGACTCATCGATTCGTGGGCATCACACCTCATGGAACTGGGAGACATGCACCTGCGCGACGACCTGGCAGATTCGAAGGTGTCGGTCGAAGAGCTCGTGGCGCGCTACTTCCATGTCGGGTAACGCCGCACACGATGGGCCCCAACCTCTCACCTGAGGTTGGGGCCCATCGCGACGTGTACCTGCTAGGGGAGATCGGGTGGGGAGAATCGCTCCGTGTCCATCTCGGCGTTGGGGTCAACGGGTCCCTGAGCGCTCGCTGGCGGGGCCTCGTGATGCTTCGACGAGGCCGGTGGAAGGGAACGCTGACCGTAGGGAGTGGCAGCCGTTTTCTCTGCCGATGCGGAGCGTCGCTGTGCCTCACGCAGAGCCGCATCACGCGCGAACTGCGCGTCGGCGGCGGCCTGGCGGGACTGCCGTGATCGGCGCACGAGGCCGGTGATGGCGACGATGAGGAGAACTCCTCCCGTGATCGCCATGATTGGGGTCAGCGAACGTGCGGTGGAGGTGTGGCCTCGTTCCTGAGTGGAGGCGGAATTGGCCGATGGAGATGGCGAGAGCGTAGGGGAGGGGGACACGGAGGACGCGTTGGCGTCGACGGTTCCCGTCGCGCTCACGTTAGAGGTGACGTGATGCCAGGTGACCGTGCTTGCGTCCGTCTTTGTCGATGCCCCGGGGGTGATGATCTGTCCGCCGTCAGAGGCCTCGATAACGAGAGAACTGTGCGCAATCAGGGTGACCGACTCGATGGAGGCCGACGCATCGGGAGACGAGAACCCCTCGAGCAGACGGGCTGACGTCGATTCGAAATGGAAGACACCGCCGTCGTCAACCGAGACGACCTCGGCGCCACCGTCCTCAAGTTCCCAGGTGAAGCGGCATCCGTCCACGCCGTCAACGCTCACGAGGAGTGACGACGTGGCCTTGGCTGCCGTGCCCATCGACTGACACTGCTCACCGATCAGAGGCTGAGACGTCGACAGTGTTACCTGGTGGATCGCATTCACCCCCGGCGTCATCTCATAGACCTCGACCAGTCGGATCTGCGTCGGGTCGTCGGCGAGTGCCGCTGCGCCGCCCGCCGTCAGGGCAAGCGCCCCAGCGGTACCGAGCAGCACTCGCATGAGCCTCATTCGGCCTCGTCCTCCGAGCGCAGGCGCGGAACCGAGGTCTTCTCCGGGCGGATGCCGACCTTGTCGGCGTAAAACGCGCGGATCACTTCCATGTCGGCGCGCACGTCGCCCGTCAGCTGGTATGTCGGACCCCAGCCGAACGTGCGGGTATTGCGGTCAATGAAGCCCAGCTGAATCGGCACGCCCGCCTCCATTGCGATGCGATAGAAGCCGGACTTCCAGAAATCGCGCGGTGATCGCGTGCCCTTCGGCGTGATGCACAGCGTGAAGGTGTCTGCCTCGCGGATGCGCTGGGCAACCTGCTCGACCAGGCCGTGCGCGGCGCTGCGTTCCACGGGAACCGCACCGATCTTCTTCACGAACCAACCCAGCACCGGAGCCTTGACGACGGAATCCTTCACCAGGAACGAGAACGTGCGCCCGGACTTCCACATGGAAATCGCCATGAAGACGCCGTCCCAATTCGAGGTGTGCGGGG
>ERZ772961.616-NODE-616-length-14125-cov-3.105402_pt1 | contig 14125 bp, 21 predicted proteins | sample MGYA00580677_ERZ772961 | MGnify/ENA primary metagenome ERZ772961 (study PRJEB29015, sample SAMEA2738088) | human oral metagenome | biome: human oral; feature: human-associated habitat; material: saliva | place: China | collected 2227 ... | reverse complement strand
TAATTGCGCCAGTCACTGAGCCGGTTAGCGCACGTGAACAACAAGCCATTAACCAGGCACGCGATCAGGTGCGTGTGCATTTGCCAAAAACATTTACTGGCGATGTTAGCGCTAGCACGTTTATGTATGATGACAAGACTTTTACGCTTGATAGCGATAGCGTTGTGTTTATGCCCGAGAACACGCCAACGCGTTGGAATAGATATTTCCGCGCTGAGTGTTTAACTGGTGGTGATTTAGGAGCGCGGTCGTGAACGTTGAAAAGCGCGTTATAAAGTGGCTTGAAGCCAGCGGAATTGTTAGCGGTTATTTTGTCAGTGGCGATAAAATAAAAGCCAAATCACTACCTGAGAAGTTTATTTTGGTTGATAGAACTGGCGGCGCACGTGAGGCGATGGTGCTTGACATGGCTGAAATATTGATTGAAGTTTACCACAAGACTAGCCGGTTTGAAGCCAGCGAAAAAGCCAATGCCATTGCTGATGCGGTTACTGGCTTATTGCAATATGATGAAATCACCCGCGCTAAGGTTAATAGCGTTGTACACCTTGATGACACACTCGGCCAATATTACCGCTATCAAATTTACTTAGATGTATACAACCGCCGTGGCGAAACCAGCAGCAAGCCTGCACCACCCCCCCCCTCCTCCAATTGAGGACACACTTTAGTGTTTTGAATTATGTAATGGTTATGTTATAATTTACGTGTCAGAGGAAAACACAGGCGACGGCCTGGAAAGGAAAAAACGGCGATGGCAAAAATGTTTACCAAAAATGGTGACGAATATGAAGAAATTGATGGCTTTACGCAAGATGAAGTCGATCATATAGTCGAAAAGCGTGTTGCGCGTGAACGGCAGAAGTATACGGATTACGATAGCTTGAAATCGCAGGTTGATGATCTAAATACGAAGCTGAAAGCGGCTAGCGATGAAAAAACCGAGCTTGAAAAGAAGCTGGGCGATGTGCAGCTAGAAACCGACCGCATTAAGATTATTCATAAATTTAACGTACCTGAAAATTTGCAAGAGTTTGTAACCGGTAAAACGGTTGAAGATATGAGTAAACAGGCCGAAAAGCTTGCTGAAAATGTCAAGGGCGGCGGTGTGCCAATCACTAAAACGCCAAAACCTGAAAAAGGCGATAAAACAGACTCCGCGCAAATTGCTAGTAAACTATTTGGCAAGAAATCTGAAGACTAATATAAATCAGTAATGTGCTTAGGAGAAAATCATGGCTACATTAAAAACTACAGACCTTGACCTCGCCGCACACCAGGGCGAAACTTGGACTAAAAATATTACTACAGGTGTTTTGGCAAAATTGGCAGTAGAAGCACCAGACATTAAGGTTGGTAAAACCGATCATTTCGTATTTACTGGCACGCCTAAGGCTGAATTGGTTGGCGAAGGCGCAAATAAAAGCTCTGCCGATGACAAGCCAACTAAAGCAACCGTAAACACCTACAAGGTGCAGGTTACTTACCGCTTTAGCGATGAGGTGCAATACGAAGATGAAGACTACCAGACTCAATTGGTTGATGGCTTGGTAAAGAATATCTCTATTGCTTTAAGCCGCGCACTTGACTTGGTTGCTATTCATGGTATTAACCCTAAAACTGGCGAAGTAAGCTCGTCTGTTGTTAGCTATTTTGCTAAGGCTGGAAATAAGGTCGCACGTGTTGTTGCTACTGAAAAACCTAACGAGGATATTGAAGCCGCAGCTGCAAAATTGCAAGAAGCTGGCTACACAGCAACTGGTGTTGGTTTTGACCCAGCATTTGCCGGCGAATTGGCTCGCGTAACTAATGCTAACGGTGTTAAGCTTTACCCAGAGTTAGGCCTTGGCTTTAACGTTGATAATTTCCAGGGCTTGATGGCAGCGTCTAGCGATACCGTCAGCGGCCGCCAGGAAATTACTAAGCCTCGTGTTAAGGGTATTATGGGTGATTTCCGCGCATTCAAGTGGGGCGTTGCTCGATACGTTGGCTTGAAGCTAATCGAAGCTGGTGACCCAGATGGTGCTGGTGATTTGAACCGAACAAATGAGGTTGCAATCCGCGCTGAAAGCATTTTTGGTTACGCTATTTTTGATGAGAAAGCCTTCTCACTAGTTGAAAAAGCCGCTTACTAAAAACGCTTATAAAACTCGCCACAAAAGCCCCCTTATGAGGGGCTTTTTGGTTGGGTCGTGGTATAATGGATAATATGAAAAAGCCAATGCTATTTGTTAATGAGATTACAGGCGATATTGTGACTGTTAGAAGCAATCAGGAGGCTTTAAGGTTGCCTAAAGAATATCACCGCCTTCAATTTACAAAGAACGAAGACGGTAAAGCAGTGGCACGGTTTAGAATACGCTCAATCGATGGCAAGGGTTACGCAACCGTTGATATTTCAGAAAATGAACTTGGTGAGGTGATTGATGGCAACGCAAGCGCAAAGTGATTTTATCGCTGATTTGGCGGTCCGCAAGACTAAAGAATTCAAAGAAGTCAAAGAAATGCTGATTGCTAGCGGAATTGTTAGCGAAAATGCCGAAATGATCAAGCACGCGCTAAGCATAGCCGATATCACAAACATATTGATTTACAAGCTAGTCAGTTTATCGATTTGCTGACTAAAGCTAAAGAACCGGTACGCGGTACTGCATACGCTGATAAACGCATAAAACGAACTATAAGCCTGCTTGATGATATTAAAAGTATTATTGATGATTGGGATTTTGAGTCATGAATTACGGCAGATTAACAGATACCATTTTTAACAAGGTTATGCTGGCGCTGACGCTGATAAACAACCCTGAAATCACACCAGAAGTGCGGCAATTTAACCTTGAGATTTTGTTTAGAGAAGTGGGCGCCGCGGTTTATGCGAAGATTTACGACATGAACGCATACGATTTTGGCATTGAACACACAATTGGCGAAGGAATGGACGACCGCTATTATGGGCTGGCTAAAAAAGCTAGTTATAGTGTGTCTACTGGTGATGTGGCTATTGCTGATCAAGTGCGTAATTTTATCAATCAATGCGGCGCGCAGGCACAACAGCACGCTATGACCAACGCACGCCAAAGCGGCCATTATCCGTCAGCTAGCCGCCGCACGGTTGGTGATACGTGCAAATGGTGCCGAAGTTTAGCCGCTGAAAATGTGGAAAACCCGCCTGCTGAATTTTTCCACAGGCATGCCGGTTGTGATTGCCAAATAATCACCAAAGGCTACAAGAGCCGTAACGGTTTATTGCAGAATTATGTGAAGCCTAAGGATCGCTAATGATTGAGCTTATTTTAACCGGGAATATACCAAGCAAGAAAAACTCACGCATTAACTTAAAATCTGGCGTATCAATACCGAGTGCTAAATTTACTGCTTGGCAAAATGACGCCTTATGGCAAATCAAGCAACAAACACACAAGCGATTTGTAAAGCCGGTGCGGCTTGAGGCTACTGTTTATTTTGGCACTAGCGTGCGGGCTGATCTGGACAACCGTATCACTAGCATACTGGATATGTTGGTTGAGGCTATGGTTTTACAAGATGATAAATGGCAATATGTGCCTGAAATCCACGCTAAAGCCGAATACCGTAAAGGCAAGCCTGGCGCGTTGTTGCGGCTGATCGAGCTGGAATAATAAAGCCGCTTGTGGTATTATGTTGGCATGGGAAAGAATACGAACGATCAAGCTATTGCGCCAGCCATTGATGAAACTGTCAAGGCTGATACTAAAATTACTACTGATGTAAATGAGGCTACTGAAGCCGCTACCGAACCAACGCCAGAAGTTGTTGAAACACCAGAAATTTCTGAACAAGCCGGTGATTTGGTTGAGGTTAAGGTTATTAAACCATTTTTTGACTTACAGGCTGAAGCTGATCGCAAAGTCGGCGACAAGTTTTTGGCTACCGAAGCACGCGCCGCTGAATTGCGCCAAGTTGGCGTTGTAAAGTAGCTTTATAGCTATAATTATTTATGTTATAATATAATCAATAATAATTACGCTAACGGTTGCGGCAAAACTGGTTTATAAAAAGGGAACTGTTGAAAATATGCAACCAACACAAGCACTTGATCCTAAAACTAGCCTCTACAAGGCTATTACCGGTGCCGCTAAATATTTGTTGCAACAGTTAGACTGTAAATCGCAGCGCGCACGCACCAAATACGAATATTACGATGCCGACAATGACATTACTGATTTTGGCATATCAGTACCTAAAAAAATGATGAACTCAAAGCCGGGAATTGGTTGGGCAAGCCGTGCAGTGAACACGCTAAGCGATCGTCTTAATTTCGATGGTTTTGCTGGTGATGAGTTAGGCATAAATGATTTGTTTGAAAACATTGGCGCAAGCCCTGTTATTAACGCAGCCAGGCACGACAGCATTATTGCTGGTTGTGCTTTTATAGCTATAGCTGATGACGGTAGTGGTAAAAAGCTCATACCATTTACCGCATTGGAAGCTACAGGAATAATTGATGAAAATACAGGGCTTTTATCGATGGGCTTAGCAGTGACACGTTGGTCGCTGCCAAACCCACGCAAACGAAATTCTTTATCGCAGCCAGTTGATTATATCCTATTTTTGCCGGAATTTACCGCAGTTTTCCAAGATAACACATTGTGCGACATTAAAGAAAATCCAACAAAACGATGTCTATTACATCCAATCACGCGAAAAAGAAGCGCTAACGCGCCGCTTGGTAGGTCGAAACTCACCAAATCCGCCCGCCGAATTATTCAGGAGGTTGCACGTGTAAAAAGGCGCTATGAAATCGCTAGCGAATTTTACAGCACGCCGCAACGATACATAAACGGCTTGGCTCAGGGCGCAGAAAAGGACAATAACCTAGATAGCGCTTTAGGCAAGGTTTGGGCGGTTACTAAAGACGATGACGGCGATAAGCCAGATATTGGACAGCTAGCGCAGATGAGTATTGACCAGTTTAGCGGTCAGAAGAAGGACTTGGCACGCGATTTTTGCGCAGAAACAAGCCTCACGCTCCGCAACTTAGGTTATGAAACGGCCAACCCAACAAGCGCCGATAGTTTAACTGCAATGAGTGATGATTTACTACTAGAAGCTAAAAGCCTTCAGCGTGAAATGGGTGAACAGATTAAGCAGCTAGCTATAACGTTACGTATGTCAATTGATGGCATTGACACCGTGCCTGATAAACTTAAGAAGATTGTGCCAGCTTGGTCCCCGATTTTTCAAGTTGACCTTGGCGCGGCTGGTGATGCAGTTTATAAGCTATTTCAGGCAATGCCTGAGCTTATCGGAACAGTACAGTCATATCAAATGCTTGGTATTTCAGTGCGCGAAGCGGAACAGTTGCAGAAAATCCGGCAGTCATCTATTAACAGTCAGTTTATGCGAGGAGGTGCTAAGTAATGCGCGAACCATTTGCGAATACGTCGGATTTACAGGAATATTGGCGCACGCTAACACCTGATGAAATCACCCGTGCTAAAATTTTATTAACACTTGCAAGCGATCGCTTACGCATGATGGCGCAGCGTGCAGGTGTTGACCTTGATAAAAAGGTGCAGGCTGAGCCTGATGGCGTTTATGCTAGCACGCTGAAATTTGCCGTGCTAGATGCGGTCAAGCGTGCTATGCAAGCACCGGCGGATTTGCCGCCTGTTAATTCATACCAACAAACAGCTGGTCCATATAGTGAAAATATTTCCTATGCAAACCCTACAGGCGATTTGTATTTTAAGAAATCAGAGTTGGCATTGCTTGGCATAAGCGGTGGTCAAAGCCTGAATAGCATTAGCACAACGCCAAATAATAATCTTTATGGAGGTACTCAATAATGACAAAACGTGTTTTTAATATGGGCGGTGGCGCGCACAGTGATGCCGCATACACAGCATTTGAAAATGCAGCTTACGGTAGTTGCGTGGCAAACGCTACAAGCCTTGCGGTTAGCGCTGGCAGTGGTATGAGCGTGCGCATTGCGGCTGGTGATGGTATTATTAGCACGCCAAGCTCTGGCAAACGTATTCAAAGTGATGCCATTGAAACGGTTACAATTAGCGCGGCTAACGCTACATATCCGCGCATTGACAGCGTGGTTGTGTATATTGATAGTGCCGTACAGCCAACAACAACGGTTATTGATAACGTTAATGGTATATTGAAGTTTGCGGCAGTTTCTGGCACACCAGCAGCAAGCCCGGCTGCACCGGCTGAGTCAATGATCCAGGCAGCAATTGGTGCTGGTAATAGGTATATGGTGCTTGCTGATGTTAAAGTACCGAACGGCGCAACCAGCATAAACACAGCAACATTTACTGACCGCCGCAAAGTCGCTACTATGATTGACGGCAATAATATTGCGAAAAATGCAGTTAAAGCCGACAATATAGATTTTACGACTATGCCTGGCAATAAATACACGACTGCCGAGCAGGATACTGGTCAAAAATGGATTGATGGTCGTCCTATTTATCGTAAGGTTGTGCGTGGCACTGTGAATATGACTGGCAATGGTACGTCAATGCTTGCTCATGGTATTGCTGGTCTAACAAACAGGTGGGAGCTCATAAGATATTATGGCAATATGCGACTTGGTGGCACTTTATCAAACAATCCTATAAAACAAGCACTGCCTTATGTTGAGAATACACATCAATCAGGCATAACCTCAATTGATCAAACGAATATTACAATCTCTGGTAGCTACCCCTGGGGCAATTCAGAAGTTAGTATTGTGTTAGAGTATGTTAAGTAGCTTAGCCAAGTGCTACCCAATTAAAGTAATAAGCGCCTAGTAAAGTAGCGCCGTCAAAACGCCTAATGCGCGCCTTAAATGACGAGTTAGTAACACCAACCGCAGCCATTGCCGCACCTGCCCAATCATCAATCGGAGAGTCTGTCCAAGCGGCGGCAGCTCTACCGGTATAGCCTGCAAATGTGCATAACACTACAGGCTTATTATCGCCCTTAAATATTTCTGGAAATTGCACCTCAACAATCGCCTCGACAGGTTGCGGCGATTGTGTTGGTACTAGTATTCTGCCGCGACCGCACTGTACGGCCAGCGGTTTTTTAGCATTAGCGGCATTGTCGGTTTTGGTTGCTATAAATCCAGCAATAGGCATAGTCGTAAAATCTATACTGTGCGTATTGATAGCTAGACCACAATTTTATATAATTAAAACATAAGGATTTTGTATGTTAGAAAAAACACTTGACGGCATTATCTCACAAGGCGGATTACTAGGCTTATTTATAGTGCTATTTGTTTTAGCTATCATCGCTTTATGGATTGAAAACCGTACCTTGCGCGCAGAAAATAAGCAGATAAATGAGGCACGTATCAATGACCTTAAAGAGGAGCAGGCGGCGCGGTTGGCGATTGATCAAGGCATACGCAACAACTTAGACAGGCTATTGATTAAAATTGAAGCGGGGAGAGGTGAAAAATGTTAGGTGCGTTAACTTTACGGCAATCACGCCCAACTGTCATTGCGAATATTGAAGTTGAGCGGCTTAAACTTGAACGAAAAAAAGCCCGACAACAGATAAAAGCCAGCACAGAAAAACTAAACGAAGCAATACGCCAAAATCATTTTACAATTAGAATACACCAAGCCACACACACCAACGCGGCTAAAGAGAGGACAGGTAGTGCCGCACGTTAGCATTACCATATTCTTACTAATAACCAGACTCGCAACTCTGGTTATTTTTTCGCACATTTTAATTAAGCAATTTACGCTACTGCAATCACCAATACCGCCAGAATTACGGCCAACTCGTAACGCCTTAATAGCGATTATGATTATAAACGCACTGGCGCAGTTTATGCCTATTGCTATTAGCGTTTTGTCGCTTGGCACGCCCCCACTCCACCCAGCAGTTGAGGTATTTTACAGATTATCTAATAGTACTACTGATTTATGCGCCGCAATTGGCTTTTGGTTGATTTACAACGAAAAAGAACCGTAACCGTTTTATGTTATAATAAGTTTTAAGCAGAGCCACGCAATGGCGTGCGTTGTGCCGATTGCCATAAAATAAAAGGAGAAGAAAACTATGGCAAATACAGCAGCAAATGTAAGTTTTGGTAAGCCTAAGGTTACCGGTGGTGTTTATGTAGCGCCAAAAGGAACTGCAGTACCAACTGACGCAACAACGGCGCTTGATGGTGCTTTTAAGTCACTTGGCTATATCAGCGAGGATGGCTTGGTTAACAGCGTTGAAACTGACACCGAAACCGTTAAGGCTTGGGGTGGTGATACCGTTTTAAGCGGCTTGACCTCATACACGGAAACGTTTACGATTAACCTGCTTGAAACTAACGCTGACACGCTAAAAGTTATTTACGGTCCAAGCAACGTTACTGTTGGCGTAGGTGGCGCTATTACCGTTAAGGCTAACAGCAAGCCACTTGACGAGCAGGTGGTTGTGTTTGAAGTTGGTATGACCGGCGGTCGTATTAAGCGCATTGTGGTTGAGCATGGGCAAATCACCGACCGAAGTGCCGAGGTTAAATATGTTGATAATGAAGCTATCACATATCCGGCTAAGTTTGTAGCTTACCCAGACAAGAACGGAAACACGCACACCGAATACATTGCGGTGGCAGCGTAAGCGTTTTACACACCTAAAAATGCGCCTCTAAATGGGGCGTATTTTATGCTATAATTGATTATGTTAAAGGAACTAAAAGGAGTTGACACCAATGACACAAGTACCAGAAAAATCACAAACTACCACGCCGCCAACAATGCCGGCACAAATTAAAGAGTTTGAGTTTGATGGCTATAAATTCAAAGTTGATACTGATTTAATTGATGATGTTGAGGCGTTTGAAATTATTGATCGCATTGAAAACAAAGGTCAATCAGCGGCAGTTGTGGCACTGTTTAAGTACTTGGTTGGTGTTGATGGCTATGAGCAAATGTCGGCCTATTTTAAGAAAAAAGACGGTAGGTTTAGAGTTACTAAATTGCTACAAATCTACCAAATGGTCGTGTCGGCATTTGACCCAAAAGGCTAGCGCTGGCACGTGTACGCCACGAATATTTTGACGAATTAGAGGCGGACTTCCAGCAATACTACAACCTTGATATCAGCCAAGTGCCACGCCAACGCGCCGCACGGTTGCTATTTCAATTGCCACAAAATTGCCGCACATTCTGTAAAATCGAGCCGGCCAATCAATGGGGCTGGCAGGAGATATTGTTAAATAAAGCAATATACACGCTTGATATCCTAGCATGGCAGAACACTCAGGACGCAACGAAGAAACCGCCACGCAATGTGCCTAAACCATTTATGCCTGATTTCATGCGCAACGTTGATAAGACTCGCGCAATTAATAAGGACTCGGTGCTTATGGATGTTGACGAAATGCGCGAATTTTTAAGCCGGCCACGTAAATAATTCATATACAAATTATTTGTGCAATGCTAAAATAGTTGTACAGCAGCTAGTGAGTTTTGGTCCTTCACTTTTAACTAGAATAGCTGACTGTTTTATACCGCCCACCTAATTACGCGTAACTCTGTGGGCGGTTTTTTTGTTGCCAAAACCACTTCCCCGACCCCTTCCCCGGCTAATTTTTGCGGGGGGTTGAAAAATGGGCTATAACAGGGGTAGCGACACCCCCTAATGGCAGGGCAGGGGAGAGGTACGACCCCTATAAACATGTGCGGCATGGCGTGAGCAGGGGAGAGGTGGATAGTAACGGTTATGTTATTGCTTATAGTATTGCTATAATAAAAGTATTATGGCTGATGTTAGTTTTAGTTTAGACACAAATGCAGCTAACGCAATCCTGACTGAGATGGCAAGCGGTTTGGTTAATCAAAGCGCGGTGGCAGTTGCTCAGCGTGCGCAAAGTATGATTGGTAGCATAAGCACCGAACCGTTAAAGGTTGAAGTTAGCACGGGCGTTGGCACAATCCGGCGCGGTACGCGTGCGATTGGCAAAGTCAGCATAAACACCGCCAACAAACACCAAGCATATATAGCTAATACGGTTTTGCGCAAGTCAAAAGACGCTGGTCGCGTAAGCTGAAATATGGTATAATTTAAGTAAATAATTACGCTAACGGTTGCGGCAAAACTGGAACGATCAAACTAAGAGGAAACGCAACAAATGGCAGATATCGGAACCGCTTACATACGAATAGCTCCAAACATGACGGGCATTCAAGGCAAGATTGCCGCAGGAATGAAGGGCGCAGGCTCGCAGGCTACTAAACAGCTTAGTGATGAGGTTAATTCTGGCAGCGGTCCATTTCAGGCAGCACTTGGCAAACTAGGCAGCATTGCAAAAGTCGGTGGCAAGGCGATTGCTGGTGGCATTGCGGCCGGTGCGACTGGTATTGCCGCATTAACCGGCAAAATGCTTAATGCGCGCGCCGAGCTTGAACAGCAGCTAGGTGGTAGTGAGGCGGTGTTTGGTCAGTATGCTACTAACATTCAGAATATCGCCAAAAACTCATACAAAAACATGGGCTTGAGTCAAAACGAATTTTTAGCGGGTGCAAACAAAATGGGCTCGCTTTATCAGGGTGCAGGTGTTAGCGTGCAGGACAGTATGAAAATGTCAGCTGAGGCTATTCAGCGTGCTACAGATGTTGCAAGCATTATGGGTATTGATACCTCTTTTGCACTTGAGTCGGTGGCGGGCATGGCTAAGGGCAACTTTACTATGATGGACAACCTTGGCGTGGCGATGAACGACACAGCGCTAAATGCTTATGCGCTCCAAAAAGGTATTGGCAAAACCACGCAACAAATGTCTATGCAAGAAAAGGTTAGCCTGGCAACGCAAATGTTTTTGGAAAAGACCGCTAAATATGCGGGTAATTATGCAAAGGAAAACGAAACGTTAGCCGGCAGCTTAAACACAACCAAAAAAGCATTTCAAGATTTCTTAAGCGGCGGCGGTAGTATGCAAAACTTTATAACAAGCCTGATTGGCACGGCTAAAATCGCCGCACCTGAAATTGTGAAAATATTACCTGAGATTGTTAACGGCATATCACAGCTAGTCCAACAATTAGCGCCTGTCGTTGGCGAATTGCTGCCAACACTCGTGCCGGCTATTGTTAGCGCAGCCGTAAACATTATGAACGCGCTCGTGCAACAGCTACCGACTTTAATCCAAGTTTTAATATCGGCGCTACCGCAATTTATCCAAGGCGTTATTCAAATTGCACTAGGAATATTACAGTCATTACCACAAATCATAAATATTTTGGTACCAATGATACCGCAGATTGTAACTAGCATAGTTAATGCTCTAACCGCACCAGATAGCCTAACTGCAATGATTATGGGAACAATTCAGTTTTATATGGCAATGGTACAGGCTATACCGGTCATCATTACTGCCTTAGTAAATGCAATACCGCAGATTGTAACTAACATAATCACTACCCTCACCCGCCCTGAATTTTTGCAGGGATTGATGAGGTCCGGTGTACAGCTGATAGCTGGGTTGATCGGCGGTATTGCTGCAATGTATGGCAGCGTATTAGTTGCAGCATCTAAAGTGGTTACGACAATAGCTAATGCTTTATCGCCTAATAATTTGGTCCAAATTGGCGCTAACTTAGTTAAAGGGTTGTGGCAAGGCATCAATGATGTAAAAAGCTGGATTATCGATAAAATCAAAGGTTTTGGTAAAAGTGTCATTGACAGTATCAAGGGTATTTTTGGTATTCACTCACCGTCAAAAGAGTTTGCTTGGATCGGTAAAATGAACGTAGTAGGTTTGGCTGAGGGCTTTACTAAAAACAAAGATATGGTCACGCAAGCAGTCACTGATATGTCTGATGAAGCTATGAACGCAATGGCTGGCTTTAACTCGTCAATGTCTACCGGCTTTAACGCTAACGTTACGGCTAGCCAAAACGTTGCAGCCGGCAATTATCAAACGCCAAGCAACATTGTCATGAACATTACCAACAACGTGCCTGACAGCCTAACCAGCAAACAGGTATCAAGTGATATTGCTTATGCGGTTAGCCAGAGTTAGGGGGAATTATGCAAATATGGCTTAAAGGGAAAAACACAGAGATAAACATAAATGGCGGTCGTGAAAACAGTATGCATGTAAACCCTGATTTAGAGGGGTTTTCAGGCTTGCCAGAAATCCGCACCAGTCAAGGCGTTAATATTGGCATGGACGGTGGCTGGACAGGTGAGCAGAATTTTGAGGCGCGCTTTTTATCAATCATTGGCGTTATTGCTGATCACGACATTGCAGTGGTTGAACAGAAACGCCGCGAATTATTTGCGCTACTTGCTGAAAAACGGCTATTATTGCGATACGTGACTGATGCCGGCAATACCTACACAACTAACGTTGTTGTGCTTGGCGTAGTGAGCAGCATTGGGGCGCTTAGGCAAAAGGCGCAGTACAAGTTGAACCTTAAGGCTGATGACCCTCTCTGGTATGATTATGGCGGCGGTAGCGGCATTATGGCTACATTACGAATTGGCAAGCCCGAGGGCGGTTTTAGATTTCCTGTTACATTTCCGCTGATTATTGCAGGTGGTGGATCGCAGTATACCACCGTAAAGAACACAGGCACAAGCACTATTGATCCTGTTATTACTATTTTCGGTCCAATTCATCAGCCTAAAGTCATAAACCAAACAACCAACCAATTCATGCAGATATTAGCAGACTTGACCGCAAACGATGTGGTGATTGTTAATACGCACCTGAAAACCATAGTGCAGGTTGACAAAGCCGCTTATGATGAGGCTACTAATAACGGCACAGAGCCAAGCGGCACTGATATTTATTACTTAAAATCAGATGGTAGCACATTTATAAAGCTAGCGAGCGGTGATAATAACCTAGCACTAACTAGCGCAGTTACTAGCGACACAGGGCGCGCTACAGTTAAATTTAGCAGTGGATTTATGGGTATTTAGGCATGGCAAAATATGAGGTTGAAGTCTGGTCAAAAGATAATAAGCCAATGGGCGACATTTTTCACCTATGCGAAAATATGAGGTGGTCCAAAACCCGCAATGATGCAGATATGCTATCATTTGATGTTGACTTGACACGGTACGAGGAATATATCAAAGCTATGGGGTTTGGTGATAATCCTAGGAGCTTTATGGAGGTCGGCCGTAATGATATCCGCGTAAAACGCAATGGCAGGTATATTATCGGCACTAACATTATTAAATTTGGCTACAAGGGATCAAGTAGCGCCGTGAAGATGTCAGTTAATGCCAGCGGCTATTTGAATTATTACAAGAAACGTTACGTAACCATGAATTACAGCGGCAAGCCTCAGCAAGACATTATGTGGGGCGTGATTGACATGTGCAACCAGATGCCAGGCGGTGATTATGGCGTGCGGCGTGGCAGGCATACGGGCGCAACCGTGCTCCGCGATAGAAACCAGGAACGCAAAGAAGTTAAGTCATTTTTGCAGCAATTGTCGCAGGTCAGCAAGGGTTGCGATTTTGAAATAACCCCTGACAAGCTATTTAATACATATGAAGCGCAAGGCTACTACCGACCAGATATGCGGTTAGAATATCCGGGTGATATCGCTAGTTTTTCATTTGATAGAAGTGTCGAAAACGTTGCTAACGTGGTTTATGGCATTGGTAGTGGAAATGGTGAAGATGCGGTCCAAACTAAGGTTGAAGACGCTACAAGCCAAAATGCTATATATCGCCGTGAAATGATAGCCTCGTACAATAGCGTTACCGAAATAGGCACGCTAACACAAAACGCCGCCGCCGTATTACATTACAGCAAAGACCCCATAGAACTACCAAGCATTACTGTTGAAAACGGCGCGCTTGATTTAAGCGATGTCGGCGTGGGTGATACTATCTACATAAAATTGAACGGTAACAAATCGTTGCAGCACATTGATGGCTACTACAGGATTGAGAGCATAAATGTTGGCGTTGATAATAATGGTTGGGAGTCGGTTGAATTAACATTTGACGACATTGATATCAATGATATTATCAGCAAACAAGAGGCGGTTTAATGCGGCTAAATATCGCCAATGATAGCATTGAAGAGCAGGTTGCAGCGATGCGGCGCGAACTTGACGAGCTGAAAACACCACAGCTAACCAGCCAGAACAGCGGCATGTTGGCG
>ERZ772961.614-NODE-614-length-14137-cov-4.785471_pt1 | contig 14137 bp, 13 predicted proteins | sample MGYA00580677_ERZ772961 | MGnify/ENA primary metagenome ERZ772961 (study PRJEB29015, sample SAMEA2738088) | human oral metagenome | biome: human oral; feature: human-associated habitat; material: saliva | place: China | collected 2227 ... | reverse complement strand
CATAGCAGAGAGGTCGAGATTCCGCTGTATTTCCTCAACGGCTAAACGATTGTTCAGCACGTTTTGCCGTTCAATCGTTGAAACTGTCAAATCTTTCATTGCCCATCAAATTAAGATAACCCTTCATCATATCCAGTTATAGAAGAATTCTTCCGTCATTTGGCCGATTTTATCACAAACGACCTTGTGCTGTCCGAATCACCAAGCACGGGGTATTCCAGACAGAGAAAGTGCTTTTTCCATAGCGAAATCTTCATGCTGCGAAGTTACAATTTTCTACACAATGCGCACCCCCTCGCTCGGTGCAATCGCAGCGCGCCCCCGATTTCCACTCCGGCGTGGGGGATTTTTCCACCGCCCCCCTCGCCACCCTACGCGCACCTCAACTCACAAACGCTCGACCAACGAAAAAAACGGTGCACTTTCTCGACAAATGTGTCCACTTTCGGAAAAAACTCCACAGCTTTTTTCTCCCCTCGCTCCACTGCCCTTTTCCCCTTCCGCCATCCCTCGCGCGTAGGCGCGCTCGCTCGCACACGCACTCAGCGAGTTTTCGTTTTTTGCCTTCACCGTACGGAGATTCACGCACAACCCACTGATAACAAGTGGATTGTGCGTGAAGTCTTCACCTTGCCTCCTACACGATATTTCAAATATAACTCGTTGTAATACAATCATTTGCGGTGAAGACAGCGGTGAAGGCAAAAACGCGAAAAAGGGTGAAGGCAAACAGGGTGAAGCCTTCACACGTATCTCATTGTTTGACAACAACTTGAGGCCAAATGGTGAAGAGGTGAAGGCAAAAAACAGAAAAATGGCGGATGCGCGCGCGTACGCGCGCGCGTTGTCTCGTTTTTCGCCGCCGTAGGGCGCTACCCAATCGGCACGCGCAACACAGGAAGTACGAAACGAGCACAAAGCTTGTTCGCGACACTCCCGTGAGTTCGGTGGCGACGACACGCAACTCCACCGCCTTCGGCAATAAGAACTCAAGTAACGAATAAAAAAACGCTCATTTGTCAACTCTATTTATCGAAAAACAATACACAAGCACCCTTCTCTATTAAAAAAGACGTCCTACGTCAAAAAGAACAGAGAAAAAAGAAGCGGAAGCGTCGTTTATTTTCACAGAAAAGCCGTAATTTCGCAAAAAGCCAACCTTTGAGTGGCGCCCATGCACCCCGATTCGCTTTTTTCAGCGCGAATGTGCTGCCGAAGGAATCGATACCCACCTGCCAAGCGGCAAGACAAAGCTATTTTTTCAACCCCTCAATTCATCCCGACACATGAAGCAATTTCTACTCCTCGTGTTCACCGCCGTGCTGAGCCTGAGCGCCGGCGCACAAACTCGCACCTTCACCGACCAACTCGTGATTGAACTCGGCGGAAAATCGGGCGCAACAGCCCCCATTACGGCTCAAGTGCTCCTCACCGAGCACGACGGCAAAGTGGATCTCGAACTCCGCAACTTCATTTTCAAAGCCGGTAAGGGCGATCCCCTCGGCGTGGGGCACATCAAGCTCAGCAATCTGCCCGTTACGGCCGAGGGCGACAAAAAGACCTTCAGCGGCCAGGGCAAAGCCACCCTCACCCCGGGCGATCTGCCGGGCATTATGTTTTGGATGGCCTCGGGCACGAAATCGGTCGACATGAAAGCCGACGGTTATGTCACGGCCGACAGCCTCACTTTCGTCCTCGACTTCAAAATGCCCCGCATGCAAGTACCCATGAAGGTGAAGTTCGGTCGTTGGGCGACGACGGGCCTGCGCAGCGTGCTGAATGATCGCACAACCGAAGCCGTCTACACGCTCGGCGGTCGCCGCCTCGAAGCGCTCCCCGCCCGCGGTGGCGTCTACATCGTGGGCGGTCGCAAGGTGGTGCGCTAATCGCACCACAACAAACGACGGCTATTCGCCCGACATCCCCTCTTTCTATTCAACCCATCCTCACACTGCGGCACCGATAGACCTTTCTATCGGTGCCGTTGCGCATGGTTGCGCAACACAACCGGCATAAAAAAGAAAAATCGCACAACAATATCCCTAAAAGCAAAGTAGCAATTCGGGCGAAAGCCGTATTTTTGCAAAAGACCAATCACATCGCATTTTCGGCACTTGCCCTTTCGCTCTGTTTCCGCGCGGGACTTCCCCGACGCGGCGGCTCGTCAAGCGGCACAACCGCAAGTGCCTTCATTTTTTCTCCATTTCATTCCAACACATGAAGCAATTTCTACTTCTCTTTTTCGGCGCGCTGCTGAGTCTCGGCGCCGGCGCACAAACTCGCACCTTCACCGACAACCTCGTGGTGGACATGGGCGGAACAACCGGCACGACCGCGCCCCTCACCGCCACGGTTTATCTCACGGAGCACGACGGCAAGGTGGATCTCGAACTCCGCAACTTCGTCTTCAAGACCCCCACAGTCAATACAGCGGTCGGCCATATCAAACTCAGCGACCTGACGGTGACCGAAGACGGTGACAAGAAGCGTTTCAGCGGCAAGGGGAAAGCCAAACTCACGCGCGGCGATCTGCCGGGCTACTTCTTTTGGATGTCCACCTTCATGTCTTCGCTCGATATGGAGGCCGATGGCTATTTCACGGCCGACAGCCTGAACTTTGCCCTCGACTTCACTGTGCCCATTCAAGGCAAGATGAAAGTGAAGTACGGCCGGTGGACGACAACGGGCGTGCAAACAGCAGTGAGTGCGCCGGCTGACGAAGCCGTCTACACGCTCGGCGGGCGCCGCCTCGAAGCGCTCCCCGCACGCGGCGGCGTCTACATCGTGGGCGGTCGCAAGGTGGTGCGCTAAACACACGACGAGTGCAAGGCCTGCGCTCTGTACTGACCACAAGTCCTTCACAACACCAAAACGGCACCGACAGCTGCAAGTGTCGGTGCCGTTTTCTTTGGTTTCGAGCAAGGAGACAAAAGGTACAAAAGGTGAGGCAAGCAAGAAGAGGAAGAAAGGGCTCATTTTGAATTATTGTCGTGGGCGGTCGGGCGAAAATGCGGGGAAGTTCGTAATTTCGCCGGCATAGGACTAAATTCTCCGGCTATGTCACAACTTACACGCTTGTTTTTCCTCTGCCTACTCGCGTGCTGCAGCCTCACGGCGGCCGCACAGAAAGATAGTATTCCCGCCGATCTGCCGAAAGCCGACAACGGCGAGGCACCGGCCATGCCGATCAGCATCGAGGTGGGAAAATCGCTGTATAAAGGCGACAGTATTCCGGCCGTGATCTTCCAAGGCATTTACAAATATCCGCCCTTGGACTTTACCAACGAGAAAGATCGACAGAATTACTCCCGATTGGTGCAGAATGTGAAGCTGTTGCTGCCCTTGGCCAAGATGGTGCGCACCACGATTGTGGAGACTTACGATTATCTGCAAACGCTGCCGACGAAAAAGGAGCGACAAGAGCACATCAATGCGGTGGAGGCCGACCTGAAGAAGGAGTACACGCCGCTGGTGAACCGCTTGTCGCGCTCGCAGGGGCGCTTGCTGGTGAAACTCATCGACCGCGAAACGAATCAAACGGGCTATCAAATAGCCAAAGCCTTTGTGGGCTCGTTTAAGGCGAATCTCTATCAAGGCATTTCGTTCTTCTTCGGGTTGAACCTCAACAAGCACTACGATCCGGAGGGCGACGACCGCTTCACCGAGCGCGTGGTGCGCATGGTGGAAAGCGGACAATTATAAGTGGATCGATGGACAACCCAACACCGGCCGACGATCACCCAAACACACGGTAACAAAAAGCACACTGCGCCGTTCCCTCACGGGGACGGCGCAGTGTTTTATTGTGCTTGCGAAGCGAGCGCAAAAGCGCTGTGCTTACGACGGCTTATTTCTTGATGTCCTTGAGCTCGACCTTGAAGATGAGCGTTGCGAAGGGAGGAATGCCGCGCGTGCCGCTTTCGCCATAGGCCAAGGTGTAGGGGATGACGAGTTCGTATTCCGAACCCACGGGCATGAGTTTGAGACCTTCTTGCCATCCCTTGATCACTTGGTTGAGGGGGAAGCTGGTGGTTTCACCGCGCTTGTAGCTGCTGTCGAAGACGGTGCCGTCGATGAGCTTACCTTCGTAGTGTACTTCTACGGTAGAGGTGTCGGCAGGGAGGGCACCGTTGCCCTTGCGCACGGCCTTGTAGAGCAGACCCGAGGGAAGAGCGACAACGCCTTTCTGCTTCTTGTAGTTTTCGAGATAGGCGAGGTTGGCCTTGCGACGCTCGCTGATTTGGAAATCGCGCTGCTCGCTGACTACTTTTTGAGCAGAGTCGGGCGAGAAGGAAGCGCGACCGGCGATGCCGTCGGACATCCCTTTGAGGATGAGCGAAGCGTCGGTGTAGTTGACGTTTTCTCCGCCACCGTACGAGCGATTGAGCGTAACGACGTTGGCTTTCACCTGTGCGGCGATATCTGCACCGGTCACGATGGCGCGGAAACGTGCAATTTCGGCATCGGAGAATCGGCCTTCGAGGGCCTGTCCGAGGGCAAGGTACTGCGTGGAGTCGATGCCTTGCGTCTGGAGCAGATAGTTCTTCATGTCGGGTACTTGAGCTACACCATAAGCATAGGAGAAGTGCGTACCCGTGGCGGCCTTACCTGCGGGGAGATCCGTAGTGTTTACGGCAACGGCCGTTGTCTTTTTCTTCTTGGGAGTTTTGGGAGCGGCTGCTGCAGTGAGGGCGAAGAGCGCGAGAGCAGCCAAAGCAAAACGACGAATTTTCATGATGTGAAAATGAGTTGTGTGTGATAAAATCCGACACTCCCGATGCTACTCAAGAGCAGCATCGGAGGCGTCGGCTATAGTTGTGCAATCGTCCCGAAAAGCGGGTCGTTGCTGCATTTTATTGCTGAACCTGCACAGGCATTTCCGCACCTTCAGGCATTTGGGGCTGCGCGTTCATGCGGGGAGCGGCGGGAGCGTTCTTCACCCCCACGAGCTTCACCTTGAAGGTCAAAGCCGAGTAGGGAGGAATGGGGCCTTGTTCTTGATCACCGTAGGCTTGATTCCAGGGGATGTAAACGATCCACTCGGCACCGACCTTCATGTTCAAGAGTGCGGTCGTGAAACCGGGAATGACACCACCGACGGGGAACTCGATGGTTTTGCCGTTCGAGGAGTCGAACACCTTACCGCCCATGAGGCGACCTTCGTAAGACACCTCTGCAATTTGATCCTTGGTGGGCTGAGCACCGGTACCGGGCGTGAGTTCCTTGTAGTAAACACCGCCGGCGAGGGGCTTCACACCGGGTTGCTTTGCCATGTTCTTGATGAACTCTTCGTTCTTCTTCTTGCTGTCGCCGTAGAGTTTCTCATTGGCCTTGGCCGTGAGGGCTCCCATGAGGTCTTTCAAGAGGGTATTGACCGTCTGCGTGTTGTAAGGCACACCGCTCTTGTCGAAGAGAGCGCTCACGCTGTTCTTACCGTCGAGCATACCGGCCAAGAACTTATCGCCCGAGAGGTGCTGGGTGGAGTCCTTACCGAAGATTTGCTGTTCGATTTGGGGGAAGAGACGCGACTTCACGTTCATACCGGCTTGCATACCCATTTGGTAAGCCATTTCCTTTTTGTCGTCGCCGGCGTTGATACCGTCCTTCATTCCCTTGAAGAAAGCATCCACATAAGCCGAGTCAGAACCGGCCTGCATGAGGTAGCCTTTGATCATTTCGGGCGTGGGTGCCTGCGACATACCGAGGGCATAAGACACGGTGTCGATTTCGCTGCCGAGTTTTACTGAGGAGGTCTTTTTGTCCTGCTTGCCACAGGCAACCAGAAGCGTCATGGGCACGAGGAGTGCACCGAGGAGAAATTTATTCATTGTGATGTTTTGATTTCGAAGTTGTGATTATTTGCCTTCGATGCCGAGCAGTTCGACATCAAAGATGAGCGCAGCATAGGGAGGGATGCTACCACCGGCACCCTGCGCGCCATAGGCGAGATCGAAGGGGATGAAGAAGCGGAATTTCGATCCGATGCTCATGAGTTGGAGTCCCTCGGTCCATCCGCGGATGACACCCTGGAGGGGGAAGCTGGCGGGTTCGCCTCGGCGATAGCTGCTGTCGAAAACGGTGCCGTCGATGAGTCGTCCCTCATAGTGGCAGGTAACGGTGTCGGTGGGTGTGGGTTTGATGCCGAGTGCCGGTGTGAGCACTTCGTACTGCAAACCGGTTTCGGTGACTTTCACGCCTTCTCGCTTGGCGTTTTCGGCGAGAAAGTTTTCGCCGGCTTCGCGTGCGGCCTTGCCTGCAACTTCTTGCTGTTCGCGCAGGAATTCCTGCACGAGACCTTGGGCTTGCACTTCGGTCATTTCGGTTTTCTCACCGTTGAGCACTTGTTCGACGGCGCGCGTGAACTCAGTGGTCAGCAGTCCTTCGATGTTCATACCTTTGAGGTTGTTGCCGATAATCAGGCCGAGGGCGTAAGAGAGTTTTTCCATATACTACGGAGCAAATTGTCTTTTTTCTTATTGATATTCAGTGCGCAAAGATACAAATTTATCGTGTGTCGCGCGGATTGAAGTCTATTTTTTTTCGGCACAAGCCCTTTCTTGGCGATAAATCTTGTCAATTACGATGCCGGCAAGGGTAAAACCAAAAATCGCCGTGATGTGCGACAACGTCCCGTTGATCTGCGCTTTACGGTCGTTCCACGAGTGGTGGAGCAAGTCGGCGCGTCCCTCCTCGTGGTCGGTGCATTCGGCCACCGTGGGCTCGGGAGTGGTGATATCGTCCGCCCCGAGATTGGGCAGCACTTCGTCGGAAAACACACAATAGAACTTGCGCTTCGGCCGCGTTTTGGCGCGTTTGAATTTATTGCGCAGGGCGCGGGCGAGCGGACAGCCGCCCACTTTCCAAAACTCGGCAATCTGCACCCGCGTGGGGTCCATTTTCAGCGCGGCTCCCATCGACGAGACGAACAGGGCCGAGGTTTGCGTGGCGCGCAAGATGAGATGCGCTTTTTCGGCCAGCGAATCGATCGCATCGATGATCACATCGTAGGTGTCGAGGGCGAAACTCTCGGCGTTCTCCGCGCAATAAATATCTTGCACCGCACAGATTTCCGCATCGGGATTGATGGCCAGCAGTCGTTCGCGCACGACTTCCACCTTGACGCGCCCCACCGTCGGCACGGTGGCGGGCATTTGGCGGTTGACGTTCGTGATGCTCACACGATCCGAATCGACCAAGGTGAGCCGGCGCACGCCCGATCGCACCAAACTCTCGGCGCACCAACTTCCCACACCGCCGACGCCGAACAGGATCACGCGCAGATCGCCGATGCGGTGCAGCACTTGATCGCCGACCAGCAAGCGGGTGCGATGAAAGATTTGTTGTTCGCGCTCGGAGAAGTCAGCGGAAAGAGAAGAACCGGGGGTTGATGACATAGATCAAAGAAAGGAGTTAGAAAAACAAGAGGAGTTTAGAGAGAAAGAAATGGACTTTTGGCGAAAAGTGGAGCACTTTTGCGCAAAACCTCAGCATTTTCGCAACGCTTCGCGCAGTTCGGCCACACCATCCGAGGCTTTCGCCCGAATTAGATGCACTTTTCGTCCGTCGGGGACGGCTACTTCCTGCGGATCGATGAGAAAAATAGGCGTTTCGCGCCGAGCATAGCGCACCAAGCCCGCGGCGGGATAGACCACCAGCGAAGTGCCGATGATGACCAGCACGTCGGCTTCGGCCACCCACTCGGCGGCGCGCTCGATGAGGGGCACCGATTCGCCGAACCATACAATGTAGGGGCGCAACAAACTGCCGTCGCCCGCCTTTTGTCCGGGGAGAATGTCGAGATGCGGGAGCGTGAGCGTGACAAGGTGGAAGGGGTTGTCGGGATCGCGCGACGAACAGGCCTTCATCAGTTCGCCGTGCAGGTGCAACACCTGCGACGAACCGGCGCGCTCGTGCAGATCGTCGACGTTTTGCGTAACGATACGCACCGCATAGTCCTGTTCCAGTTCCGCCAGCAGTTCATGGCCGCGATTGGGGCGCGCTTCCACCAGCTGCCGGCGCAGGCCGTTGTAAAACTCGTTGACGAAATCCGGATCGCGCTGCCAGCCTTCGGGCGTGGCCACCTTTTCCACGGGATGCGTCTCCCAAAGTCCGCCACTGTCACGGAAGGTGGCAAAGCCACTCTCGGCACTCATGCCGGCTCCGGTGAGTACCACGACTTTTTTGGGTTGTGCTGTCATATCGTTTATGATGAATCAACACTGCAAAAATACGCTTTTTTCAAGCTCACCTCCCGATTCACCGCGACAAAGTGCGACGAGAACGCGAAAAAAACGACACTCGCTCACATTATCAGCAAAGAATGCTTACCTTTGCTTCAATAACTTATTCAAAACGACACGCATGAATTTAGTACGCACTCGCGACGGGCGCAACTATCTGACCCCGTTTCTTTTGGTCACCACCCTCTTCTTTTTGTGGGGTTTCGCCCACAGCATTCTCGATGTGCTGAACAAGTACTTCCAAGACGCGCTCCACCTCAGCAAAACCCAATCGGCCTACATCCAAGCCGTGGTCTACGGCGGATATTTCCTCATGGCGCTGCCGGCCGGCGCCTTCATTCGCCGCTACGGCTACCGTGCCGGCGTGCTGCTCGGCCTTGTCCTCTACGGCATCGGCGCGCTGCTCTTCATTCCCGGCGCGCAGATCATGACCTTCCCCTTCTTCCTCGGCTGCCTCTTCATCATCGGTTGCGGACTCACCTTCCTCGAAACCTCGGCCAACCCCTATGTCACCGTGCTCGGCGAGCCCGAACACAGCGAACAACGCATCAATTTCTCGCAATCCTTCAACGGTTTGGGCTGGATCCTCGGCCCGGTGACCGGCAGTTACTTCCTATTCAACGACAAAGACCAATCGCCCGACATCTCCATGCCCTATCTGCTCATCGGCATCGTGGTCATGGTCGTCGCCCTCTTGTTCTCGCGCGTTCGTCTGCCCGAAATCACCCCCGAGGAGGACGAACTCACCCAAGCCGAGGAAGCGGCACTCGAAGCCGGGGGCGATCACAATCACAGCGACCTCCATGTGCTGCTCCGCAACGGCGCTTTCCTCTTCGGATGGGTCGGCATTTTCGTCTACGTGGCAGCACAGACCGGCGTGAACAGTTTCTTCATCAACTATGCTGTGGAGAGTGCGGGCATCGATCGCGGCGACGCCGGTCTCATCCTCGGTTTCGGCGGCATGGGGCTTTTCTTCGCCGGTCGCATGCTCGGCAGTTGGATCATGCAATACATCCGCGCCGAACGTCTCCTCGCCATTCTTGCCCTCGTCGCCGCCCACTGCTCCATGCTCGTCGTGGCCTCTCCCGGCCGCGTGGGTTTCACGGCGCTGCTCATCGTCTATTTCTGCGAGAGCATCATGTTCCCCACCATCTTCGCCCTCGCGCTCCGCGGTTTGGGTCGTCGCACGAAAATCGCCTCCTCATTGCTCATCATGGGCATCGTCGGCGGTGCCGTGGCTCCCGTGCTCATGGGGCTGATTGCCGACCACTCGTCCATGGCCTACGGCTTCATCGTGCCCCTTGTTTGCTTCTTCATCATCGCCGCCTACGGTGGTTTCGTGGCACGTCGCAGCGCTCGCGCGAAGCACCGCAAATAAAAGCTGTTTCTCCACATCATGGCTCACAAGAAAAAGATGAATGCGGCCGCCCTCGCCGCCTATAAAGCCGAGAACGAAAACTTTCTCGCCAATCTCCGCGGCCGCACCGGCATACAAGAGTTGCGCTGCGGCGTGCTCTACAAGGTGGTGCAAACCGCCCCCGCTCCGCCGGCCGATGCCGACGAGCGCACGCTGCGCCGCCACAATGCCACGCCCGCACCGCGCTCGGTGGTGACGGTGCACTACGAGGGTCGCCTCATCGATGGCCGCACCTTCGACTCCTCGCGCCGAGGAGCCGGCACACCACCGGCCTTCCGTGTCAACGAACTCATCACCGGGTGGCAAGTGGCGCTCGTCAACATGCACATCGGCGACGTATGGGAGCTCTATGTTCCTGCCGCTGCCGGCTACGGTGAGCGGGGTGCCGGTCGCGACATTCCGGGACACAGCACCCTCATCTTCCGCATCGAACTCTTAGACATCGCATAAACTATTTTCATGAACCATAGCATCGTCGTCAAAGGCGCGCGCGTCAACAATCTCAAAAACATCGACATTGAGATCCCTCGCGAGCAATTTGTCGTCATCACCGGACTTTCCGGCTCGGGAAAATCTTCATTGGCCTTCGACACCCTCTATGCCGAAGGCCAGCGGCGCTATGTCGAAAGTCTTTCGGCCTACGCCCGCCAGTTTCTCGGCCGCATGAACAAGCCCGAGTGCGACTACATCAAAGGACTGCCGCCGGCCATCGCTATTGAGCAGAAAGTCAAGACGAACAACCCGCGTTCCACCGTCGGCACGAGCACCGAGATCTACGAATATCTCCGCCTGCTCTTCGCCCGCGTAGGACACACCTACTCTCCCGTGAGCGGCGAGGAAGTGCGCCGCCACAGCGCCGACGACATTGTGGCCGCCGCCCTCCGCCATCCCGCCGGCACGCGCTTCACCGTGCTCGCTCCCCTGCGCTTGCTCCACGAGCGCACGTTCAAAGAGCAAATCGAAGTGCTGCTCCAGCAAGGTCTCTCGCGCTTGGATCTCGACGGCGACATGGTGCGCATGGACGAAGCTATCGAAAGCCCCGCCGCTGTGGCGCGCCACGAAGCGGCCTTGGCCGAAGGCCGACTCTTCCTCCTCCTCGACCGCCTGGCCGTCGACGCTTCGAAAGACGGCGTGACTCGCCTCAACGACTCGGTCGAAACGGCACTCTATGAGGGCGACGGCGAATGCCTGCTCCGCTTCTATCCCGAACGCAACCTCGAGCGATTCTCCACCCGCTTCGAGGCCGACGGCATCAGCTTCGAAGAACCGAGCGACAACCTCTTCTCCTTCAATAATCCCGTGGGTGCCTGCCCACGCTGCGAAGGTTTCGGCCGCGTGGTGGGCATCGACGAGCATCTCGTCGTCCCCAATCGTTCGCTCTCGGTCTACGACGGCGCTGTGATGTGCTGGCGCGGAGCGAAACTCAGCCAGTGGCAACAGGAATTCATCCGCCGTGCCGCCGCCCACGACTTCCCCATCTTCGAACCCTACTACAATCTCACGCCCGCCCAGCGCGACCTGCTCTGGCACGGCGGCCCCGGCATGGCTTGGGAGGAGGGCGACGTCGATGTGTGCATCGATGGTTTCTTCCAAGCCCTCGAACAAGGCGCCTACAAGATCCAAAACCGCGTCATGCTCGCGCGCTATCGCGGCAAGGCCGAGTGCCCCGTTTGTCACGGCACGCGCCTGCGCCCCGAAGCCCTCTACGTGCGTGTGGACGACCGCACCATCGCCGACCTCGTGCGCCTCTCGGTGGCTGATCTCGCCCAATGGTTCGACGCCCTCACCCTCTCTGAGCACGATGCCACCGTGGCGCAACGCTTGCTCATCGAAATCCGCAGCCGCCTGCGCTTCCTCAACGAAGTGGGACTCGGCTACCTCACCCTCGACCGCCTCAGCAACTCGCTCTCGGGCGGCGAAAGCCAACGCATCAACCTCGCCACCTCGCTCGGCAGCAGCTTGGTGGGTAGTCTTTACATCCTCGACGAACCCTCCATCGGGCTGCACTCTCGCGACACCGATCGCCTCATTCGCGTCTTGCGCCAACTCCGCGATGTGGGCAACACCGTCATTGTGGTCGAACACGACGAAGACATCATCCGCGCCGCCGACCACCTCATCGACATCGGCCCCGAAGCCGGCCGTCTCGGCGGCGAAGTGGTGTGGCAGGGCAAGGTCGCGCCCGCCGATGCGCCGCACCATTCCAACAAAACGGAGAGCCGCAGCCACACGCTCAACTTCCTCACCGGCGCCGAAACCATTCCCGTACCCGCTTCGCGCCGTCGGTGGAATCGCTTCATCGACGTCGTCGGTGCTCGCGAAAACAACCTTCGCGGCATCGATGTGCGCTTCCCCCTCAACGTCCTCACCGTCGTGACGGGTGTGTCGGGTTCGGGCAAATCCACCCTCGTGCGCGACATCTTCTACAAAGCCCTTCTCCGTCATCTCGACCAGTCGGGCGACCGTCCCGGCGAGCATGCCGACCTCACCGGCGACCTCGACGCCGTGCAAGCCGTCGACTTCATCGACCAAAACCCCATCGGCCGTTCCACGCGCTCCAACCCCGTCACCTACGTCAAGGCCTTCGACGAGATTCGCAAACTCATGGCCGAACAACCTTTGGCGCGCCAAATGGAAATGGACGCCAAATTCTTCTCCTTCAACACCGACGGCGGCCGTTGCGAAGAGTGCAAGGGCGAAGGCACGGTGAAGGTGGAAATGCAGTTCATGGCCGACCTCGTTCTCGAATGCGAAACCTGCCACGGCCACCGCTTCAAGAACGAAGTCCTCGACGTGCGTTTTGAGGGACAAAACATTTACGACCTCCTCGAAATGACGGTCGACCAAGCCCTCGACTTCTTCGAAGCGCACGGCAAGAAGAAAATCGTCAAGCGCCTTCGTCCACTCCGCGATGTGGGACTCGGCTACATCAAACTCGGGCAGTCGTCCTCCACCCTCTCGGGCGGTGAAAACCAGCGTGTGAAACTGGCCTACTACCTCGCGCAGGAGCGTGCCGTCCCCACGCTCTTCATCTTCGACGAACCCACCACGGGACTCCATCTCCACGACATCAACCGCCTTCTCTCGGCCTTTAACGCCTTGATTGAGCGCGGCCACACGCTGATTGTGATTGAACATAATCTTGATGTCGTAAAAACGGCCGACCACGTCATCGATCTCGGTCCCGAAGGTGGTTCGGGCGGTGGCGACCTCGTCTTTGCCGGCACACCCGAAGCCCTCGTCGCCTCCGGCCGCGGCTACACCGCGCGCTACCTCGCCGAGAAACTCACACCGCAATAGTTTTTCACGAACGCTCTCCCACGTGTTCACGTTGGTAAACAACAATAGGCTAGATCTATGTCGATAGATCTAGCCTACTTTGTTTAAGCACCAATAAAGGACTTCGATTAATCAGTATGAGACGACCTATTAAGTCTTCTTTCTGCCAAACCAACCCCTTTGTCGAATCCGTTCCTCACATCATTCTTGATCTTCTCACCCTTCATATACTCTTGCCAACCACACAAAGCAGTCGAATCAGGCCAGCCCTGTGATAGGATTCCGGCAATTTGATTGGCATAATATCTAATATCGTCTTTGATTTCCTCTGCTATCGAACTACCCTCAATTCGATTAGGCAGTTTACTCAACCATTCTTCTAACATGGTACGAGTTTCTTCAATTAGTCCATCATTCAAAAGAAGCTCTCTTATTATATAGAGATACTCATAAGTTCTCTCATCAAAGACATAAGAGATCTTTTCAATAATCTCCTGGACTAGATTTTGATTCACCTTAGTTCCCTCTTTTTTTGCAAGAAAGAGCAAAGCCTTACCGGCATCTTGGAATAACACCCTTGATGTAGAAAACAATTTCTTTGTTATATTGTCTTCTACTACTGCCTGGTCCCATATACCTCTATAAGATAAATGCATCATAAGGGTCAGCACAGGAAAATCATGTTTAAGGTACAACTCCATCACCTCCTTGAACGATTTCCATATCTCATTGTCTTTGGATGGAAGCCCATCGACAAGGCTATAACGGTTCAAGTACGAGAACAATTCTTCTACATCCTTACGGAAACCCCAAAAATGATCAAGCTCTCCCTTGATGAATGTGTCCACATTCTCTTCAAGAATATTTATGATTTTAGTCAAGAACGCAATATGTTTCTCCTCCGTAAAACGAGAATAGCCTATCTGAAGACGGAATAGTTTATTTCTAATTTCGCTTATAAAATTAGATGAGCGATCATTTAAAAATGAATTCAACTCAGAGGTGGCTATGGACAACATCTCACTCTCCTCTCCGAAAAAAATAAAGAAGGAGTGCAATTTTTCATCAGACAATGGGGGAATTGCTCGCCATTTCTTTACCTCTTCTTTCAAATAGGCAGTGTCTGCAGGCATTCTCTTCGTACTCATCAACACCATAATCCGATTGTAAGCAGCTTGTTGTTCAGCTGAGTTCTCAGAAG
>ERZ772961.611-NODE-611-length-14153-cov-3.574337_pt1 | contig 14153 bp, 11 predicted proteins | sample MGYA00580677_ERZ772961 | MGnify/ENA primary metagenome ERZ772961 (study PRJEB29015, sample SAMEA2738088) | human oral metagenome | biome: human oral; feature: human-associated habitat; material: saliva | place: China | collected 2227 ... | reverse complement strand
GAAGATTTTAGCAGGGGCGAGGTCTGGAATCAAGCCCTGAAGATAATGAAGGTGGGATTTTAGCAGACGCGGAGTATAAAATCAAGCTCAAATATTAATAATTTGGAGTAGGGATTTTAGCAGGCGTGAGAGCTGGAATTAAGCCCCTTAATGAATAATGCTTGGCATTTTCCAACTAATAATCTGTGTGAGATTCTAGCAGGGGTGAGACTGAGAAGCAATCAAAAAACAAAAAAGAGGATGGAATTCTAGCAGTTGCGAGATCTAAAATCAAGACCTGAAGATAATTAAGGCGAGATTCTAGCAGATGCGGAGGATGAAAGCAAGCCCTTTAATGAATAAATTTGGAGGATTGTAGCAGAGGTGAGGCTAGAATCAAGCACTTCTATAAATGATATTAGATTTTGTGGATAAGAATTTGGTGAGGATTTTTATTGATTAGAGACTTTGGAATTCGGTTTTGCTGGCTGTGATAGATGAGAGTGAGGATTTTAGGCTATTTGGTGTGAAACTTAGGGAGTTTCATGGCTAATAATTTGGTGGAGATTTTAGCAGGGGCGAGTTCTGAAATCAAGACCTGATCATTAAGAATTATGGGTGAAGATTTTAGCGGCTGCGGAATTAGAAATCAAGTATAAAGTGAAAAATGCGGATGGAATTTTAGCAGGGGCGATAATTAAAAGCAAGTCTGAGTATGAGAAAATTGAGGATGAATTTTAGTGGATTGGAACTCAAAAATCGAGCACAAAAGTAATTGATTTTAGCGGCTAGGGGATTAATAAGCAAGCCTAAACTCATATAAAATCGGCTTGGATTCTAGCATCCTGCCCTTATAAATCAATACTAAGCAAAGATAGTTTTATAAAAAAATATTCAGAGGTGAAAATGAGCGACAACATGGATAAGACTGCTGATCTTGTAGTTAATGAGGGGCAGGTCGTAGAGCTCGAAATTACAGATATGACTGATGATGGCAAGGGACTGGGCAGGTTGTCTGGCCTTGCTATTTTTGTGGCGGGCGCCGTTCCAGGCGATAAGGTTAGCGCCCGCATCACGAGGCTCAAGAAGCGCTATGCGCTTGCGGAGACAATCACGCTTCTTGAGGCTTCATCAGCTAGAGTGCAGCCGCCATGCCCGTACTATAAGGACTGCGGCGGCTGCTCGATGCTCGAGCTTAGTTACGGTGAACAGCTCCGCATCAAGCGCAAAAACATAATCACTAAGCTCGAGCGTATAGGCGCCCTTGAGGAGCCAACTGTCAGGGAAGTTCTGGGCGCCGCAGATAGAATCGGAGCCGACGGAGGGCAGATAGGGCAGAGTAAGGGGACTAGGGAGTCTGTGATGACTGGGCAGACTGAGGAGCCTGGGCAACCTGAGCAGATTGATAGTGCTGGCGGTGCTGACAGCGAGGCTTTTGATTCAATGCTTAGATACCGTAACAAAGCTGAGTTCGCAGTTGCGATGACGAGTGCTGGCCCGCTCGTCGGCTTCAACAAGCGCGGTAGCAACAAAATAGTCGACTGCACCGACTGCCTCCTCCAGAAACGCGCGACAATGGCTGCAGCCAATGCAGTCCGCGAAATCCTACGAGACAAGCTGCTCACCGTATACGACGCGAGACATGGGAAAGGATTTCTAAGGGGATTCACCATCAAGGTCTGTGAGGGCACGGGCGAGATGATGCTCATATTTACAGGCACATCCAAGCAGCTGCCAAACGCCGAGAATGTCATATACACCATCAGCGACGCAATCGACGCAGTTTCGACCGATGAGGAGCCGTACTTTTTACAGAGTGTGGTTGTTGAGGTGAACAAGGCAAAAGACATCCGCGAACCCGCAGCCGCTTACGAGGTGGTGGCTGGCACAAACACAATCACCGATATCACGGACGACGGCATGAAATTCGAGATTTCCGCACCGGCTTTCTACCAGGTCAACACGAAGCAGATGAGCAAGCTCTACGCCAAGGTCAGGGAATACGCCTGTCTCAAGGGCGGCGAAACCGTCTTCGACCTCTACTGCGGCATCGGAACCATCGGCCTCAGCATGGCGGCTGAAGCTGGCATGATTATTGGAATCGAGTCCGTAAAAAATGCCGTCATCGACGCCAACCGCAACGCCGTAATCAATGGTATTGTAAATGCGCGCTACTACACAGGCCGCGCAGAACATGTGATGCCGAGACTCCTCGATAAAGAAGATAAGCTTTTCGTCGACTACATCGATGAAAATGCCCCAAAGATCGCTATCCTTGACCCTCCGCGCGCAGGCTGCGATGAGGCACTTCTCCGAGCAGTCGCAAGCTGTGAGGTGGATAAGATAGTTTATGTATCCTGCGACCCGGGAACACTGGCTCGTGATATCAAGCTACTGGGCGAACTCGGTTATACATTTGTGGAGGCAACACCAGTGGATATGTTTGTGGCGACGATGCATGTGGAGAGTGTCTGTTTGCTGTCAAAAGTACAGAAGTAAAGTGCGTGGAAAACATGTATTTACTGGCTTTTCATAATATGCAGGCTTGGATAAGTTCTGTTAAAAGGTTGAAAGAAAAGTATGAGTTCGACGAAATAATCGGACCGGTAGAGGAAAAGGGTGGTGCATTTGTAAGAGTCCTTATTAATCTCCGAGCAGAATTTGTAAAAGGAAGACTCAAAGTGCACGCTCTGTTTGATGGTGCTCATTATGATGGAAGTGTTGTAAGTATGGGTGTTAAGAATGAGGACGGTTCAATCTGCTATATAATTGGTGTTCGAAAAGATATCCAAAAACAAATGGGAAAAGGATTCGGTGATATAATTCACGTTATACTTTGCCCTATATTGCAGCATAAATGGTTACGAAAAACCTAAAATTGGTTATTGACAACCAATTTATCTATGTGATATCATTATCTAAAAGTTAAGGTTATTCAAAACCAAGGAGGGGTAATTGCTTTGGATATTAATATTGTTGAGTTAAAGAACAGTGAGTACGAAAATGTTGAAAAATATGCACGTGAGATCTATATAAGATTAAGAGAGATAGACGAACTATCATTTGCAAGAATCATTAGTACTGCATATGCGAGCTATATTGTTAGAGAAAACCAGCTTCAGAGCGCAGGCGAGTTACTTGCTTATATTGATCAAGAACTTCCAGAATCTCAGAGATATTTTCTCAGAGATAGAACTTCTGAGAGTTATTGGGATTACGTTATAGAATTGTCGAAGGTCTTTGCATCTGAGCAATTACTTGCAGTTGTTCTTTGGTACTCAAGTGGATCATACTCGAAATATGAAGCTGAACTAGACACACCAGAGAGTATCGTCAAGTTAGCACATAAGATTTTAAAACCTCAAAACGAGGATGTTGCTGATATTTGTAGTGGAGTTGGATCATTTTTAGTTCATACAGCACTCAACAGTGAAAACAAATCTCTGTATGGTGTAGAAATTAATACTCAGGCAAAAGAAATCTCAGAGATTAGGCTTTCATTAATTACAAACAATTCCAATGTTGAACAAAAATCTGCATTAACAATTGATACTAAGAAAAAGTTCGATAAAATTTTCTGTAACTATCCATGGGCTGTTAAAAGTATAGGGTTATTTGGTGATAATGAGCAGCATAGAGTGTTTGAAGATCAAATTCCTGAGTTGAAGAAAAATATTACGGCAGACTGGTACTTTATTCTTAATGTAGCAAATCATCTTAAAGATGATGGTAAGGCTGTGGTTTTAACTACAAACGGAACTACATGGAATGGAGGACCCAACAAGATCATCCGTGAGAGATTTATAAAATTAGGATTACTTGAAGCAGTCATTGCTCTTCCAGCTAATCTCTTTACTTCAACTAGTATCCCTACATCTATGTTGATAATTAGTAAAAACAACTTTGATTCTGTTCGTATGATAGATGCGACTGAATTAGCGACAGTAGGAAGACGTCAAAGCAATCTTGATGATGCTGCAATTAAAAAAATCAGTGAAATGCTGGATATAGATTCTGATTTTTCAAAGTCAGTAACCTTTACTGATATTGATGAAATGGATTATGCCATTAATCCTTCAAGATATTTACAAACAGAGATAAAAGTTGAGAATGGAGTACCGTTCAAGGATTTAATCAATAATATCACAAGAGGAGCTCAGGTTAAGGCAGCGGATCTAGATAAAATGGTTTCGGACGTTCCTACTCCCTACCAGTATTTAATGCTTGCAAATATCCAGGACGGGTTAATCAGTGATGCTCTCCCCTACATAAAGGAACTCGATAAGAAATTAGAGAAGTACTGCGTTAAAAATAATAGTCTTATCATTTCAAAGAACGGAACTCCGGTTAAGGTTGCTATTGCAGAAGTTGAGGAAGACCACCAAATTTTGGCTAACGGTAATTTATATACAGTTGAGATAGATGAAAACAAAGCTAACCCATATTTTATCAAGGCTTATCTTGAAAGTGAGGAAGGTGCCATAGCTCTATCTAGAATTTCTGTTGGAGCAGTACTTCCTAATATTCCTGTGGATAACTTGAAAAAAATGTTAATTCCGAATCCACCTATCGAAGAACAAAATAGGGTAGCTGAAAAATATCACACAAAAGCAGACGAAATAAAAGTATTGAGGCATAGACTTCAGAAGGCGACAGCGGAGTTAAAGAATATCTTTGTGGAGGGTTAAGTATGGCATTATCGATTATTGAGCTCTCCGAATTAGAAGATGAGATTATGGATCGCATTCCTAATGATATTACGGCGATTCTCTCTAAGCTTAATAGAACAGGACAACTTGAAGAATTTCTAAACATGATAGGGATGATATATCTTCTTGAGACTGAAAATGACTTTTATTCATATAGGGATGGAAAGATTGTTGTTGTCGGAGGAACTGAGGTAAAGGAAGAAGTTCTTCTCAGTGTGGCTAAGAAGCTCGGGTTAGATAAGAATAGATTTGAATTTTGCTTAGATTATGAAGCAATTCAAAAATATGATTTTAAGAAAATGCAATATGCACCACAGTATCGTGTAGTTTTATTTGGACCATCTCCACATAGTGGACGAGGAAAAGGTGATAGTGGAAGCATTATAGCAGAACTTGAAAGTTCGAAAGCTTATCCACGAGTTATCCGTATGCAGGGCGGTAACGAATTGAAAATTACAAAATCAAACTTTAAAGAAACATTGATGCAGTTGAGTGAAGAGAATTACATTTAGTCGACTGCTAAAAATATAGTTAGGAGAATAGAGTATGGCTGAAAAGACAAATGCCAACATTGGCTTTGAAAAACAAATCTGGGATGCAGCGTGCGTACTTTGGGGACATATTCCGGCAGCAGAATACAGAAAAGTAATTATAGGGCTTATCTTTTTAAGATACATCTCTACCGCTTTTGAGCAGAGATATAAAGAGCTTGTAGAAGAGGGCGATGGTTTTGAAGACGATCGCGATGCATATACAATGGAGAATGTTTTCTTCGTACCTGAAGAAGCAAGATGGAGCACAATTGCAGCTGCAGCACACAGCCCTGAGATTGGTACAGTTATTGATATAGCTATGAGAGCCATTGAAGCGGAAAATAAAAATCTTAAAAATGTGCTTCCAAAGAATTATGGTAGTCCTGATCTTGATAAAAAAGTATTAGGAGACGTCGTTGATATTTTCACCAATAACATAGATATGTCCGATACAGAAGCCAGTGAAGATTTGCTTGGGCGTACATACGAGTACTGTATTGCGCAGTTTGCAGAAAAAGAAGGTGTAGGCGGTGGAGAATTCTATACACCTTCAAGCGTTGTAAAAACACTTGTATCCATCCTGAAACCTTTTGAAAACTGTCGAGTATATGATTGTTGCTGCGGATCAGGCGGTATGTTCGTACAGAGTGAAAAGTTCCTTGAAGCACATGGTTCGAATAGAGGAGCAATTTCTGTATACGGTCAGGAAGCAAATCCTGATACTTGGAAGATGGCAAAAATGAATATGGCCATTCGTGGTATCGATGCTGACTTTGGCCCATACAATGCAGATACATTTTCTAATGATTTGCACCCAACATTAAAGGCAGACTTTATTCTTGCGAACCCTCCGTTCAACTATCATCCTTGGGGGCAAGAATCTCTACAGGAAGATAAACGTTGGAAGTATGGTTTGCCTCCTGCGGGTAATGCCAACTATGCATGGATTCAACATATGATTCATCACCTTGCACCAAACGGAAAGATAGGACTTGTACTTGCTAATGGTGCGCTTTCTACTAAGACAAGCGGCGAAGGTGAAATTAGAAAGAAAATCATAGAGGATGACTTAATCGAAGGTATCGTAGCAATGCCTACCCAGCTGTTCTATAGCGTAACAATTCCAGTTACTCTGTGGTTCATTTCAAAAAATAAGAAGCAAAAAGGAAAGACTCTCTTCATAGATTCTCGTAAAATGGGCCATATGGTTGACCGTAAGCATAGAGACTTTGATGAAGAAGATATTCAGAAGCTCGCCGACACATTTACTGCTTTCCAGAACGGAACACTTGAAGACGTTAAAGGTTTCTGCGCTGTTTCATCACTTGAGGATATTGCAAAGCAGGATTATATCCTTACACCTGGTCGCTATGTTGGTATTGAAGAGCAGGAGGATAACGGTGAACCATTTGAAGATAAGATGACAAGATTAACATCTGAACTTTCAGATATGTTTGTTAAATCTCATGAGCTTGAAGATGAAATCAGAAGAAAGCTGGGTGCGATAGGATATGAAATATAACTTATCAAATATTTGCAATTATGCAAAAGGAAAAATTGATGTGAGCGAATTAGATTACCGCACCTATATTTCTACAGAGAACATGCTCCCAAATAAAGGTGGCATTACAGAGGCCTCTTCGCTTCCAACTACGGTTCAAACGCAAGCTTTTATAGCAGGGGATGTATTGGTATCAAACATAAGACCATATTTCAAAAAAATATGGTTTGCAGACTTTGATGGTGGCTGTTCGAACGATGTACTTGTATTTCGTGCAAAGGAAGATGTAAGTAAGAGATTTTTATATTACATTCTTGCAGATGATAGATTTTTTGATTATTCGATGGCAACATCAAAAGGTACAAAGATGCCACGTGGTGATAAATCGTCAATTATGCAATATGAAGTACCTGAGTTTTCGCTAGATAATCAAGAAAAAATAGCTGGATTACTTGAGGCACTTGATAAAAAAATACAACTTAATAGTGAAATAAATAAGAATTTAGCTGCTTAAATATCAATCTCTGAGACGTCAATTTCACCAGACATTAGTTTCGGTAGTAAAGCATCTCTTATTGAAGCAAGGCCTATATTTTCTTTTTTATTAGCTCCAATTTTTTCAAATAGAGTTGACACTAATACAGTATACTGATGAATTTCGTTAGGACTGATAATCCCCATTGGCAATCCAGCAATATGCTTAGGATAAATATGTGGCTGTGCAGAGCCCGTCTGTGCATCAAATATTTCTGACTGACGTGATTTAAGCATTGCATACCAGAAATAGACATCCTTAGTCATTGCAGAGTCGATAAATGAAGAATCAGATGACCAAACTGGAACATTCCATAAATTTACATATCCAGCGTTTGCTCCAGAAGCAGAGATTGTTAGTACGGGAGCAACAGTATTTGATTGATTATGATAGGTAGCTGGTTCTAATCCTCCTGCAACAACTGGAATGTTACCAGGAATAGCATCTTTAGACAATAAGCATTTGCCTCGATTAGGTGTGACAATATCGCCTACAGTTCTTTCACCATAAATCGAGTCAGCAAACATATCGTTGAATATAGCAAAGGCTTGTTGCTCTAAATTCTTATTTATCGTAGAAAGTTGGAAGGAGAATGATTCTATGCGAAAAAGACGAATGAAGTCAGTGAAGATTGAATTGCTTAAAAAATCGCGAGAAGCCATGCTTGCAGCGGTTCAGATTTATAACAATCCGCAGATTACATTCAAGACAGAATCATTTATTACACTTGGAGTGATAGCGTGAACCTATCTGCTTCATGCATACTATCGGATGAAAAATGTTGATTATAGATATTATGAAAAGAAGGGCTCAAGAAAATTCTATAGCAAAACAAGATACGGAGCTTATAAACACTGGGAACTTGAAAGATGCTTAAATGCTAAAGAGTGCCCAATAGATGATGAAACAGATAGTAATTTACGTTTCTTAATTGGAATACGACATGAAGTGGAACATCAAATGACAGATTGATGAATTTCTGAGCGCAAAATTACAAGCCTGTGTAATAAATTTTGATTATTATATTAGTAATATCTTCGGAGAGAAGTATAGTTTGAATAATGATTTAGCATTAGCTATTCAATTTTCGCCGCTAACACCGACTCAGCAAGATATGTTGCAAAATAATGATTATATTCTTTCAAGTGTTAGGAATTATGTTGTCGAATTTGAAGATAATCTATCGGATGAAACACTTAAGAGTTCTAAATATGCTTACAGAGTACTGTTTGTGCCGATAAATGCTAAGAGAAAAGGACAAGCAGATCAAGTAGTTGAATTTATTAAAAGTGATTCTCCACTTGCAGAAGGATTAGAAAAATCATATGCGTTAATAAAAGAAACTGAAAAAAGGAAATATAGACCTAAAGAAATTGTTGATAAAATGGTTGCTGAAGGATATACAGCTTTCACGATAAATAAGCATACCGACTGTTGGAAATCCTATGATGCAAAAAATCCCAAATATTCATTTGGAGTAGAGGTTTCTGGAACTTGGTATTGGTACGATAATTGGCTTAATGAGGTTAGAAAACACTGTGAAAAGAATAGAGATATTCTAATAAAGTAAAGGAGTTGAAACATATGTCAGGGTTTTATACTGAAGCAGACTATGAAAATTCAGTAATAGAACTGTTTCAAGAAATGGGATATCGCTATGTATACGCGTCAGATTTAGGGCGTGATTTACATAGCCCATTATATGAAAAAGAATTAGAAGAGGCTCTGCATCGTCTGAACCCGGATATGCCGGATGATGCAATTGCAGATGCATTATATAAATTACATAACTTTGAGAATGGTGAGTTGGTTCAAAAGAACTCTGTTTTTATGGATTATATTCAGCATGGTATTGAAGTGCGATATTTTGTGAAAGGTGAGGAGCGTTCTGGCCTCGTGTACTTGGTCGACTACAGTAATCCTTACAATAACTCCTACGTAGTTGCTAACCAGTGGACCTTTGTTGAAAATAGCAACAAGCGTCCGGATGTACTTCTGTTCTTGAACGGACTTCCTGTCGTTCTTGTTGAGTTGAAATCTCCGTCAAGAGAAGAAACAGATGCTTCTGAAGCATATACGCAGATTAGAAATTATATGCATGAGATTCCATCCATGTTTATATATAACTGTATCTGTGTCATGAGTGATCATTTGACATCGAAAGCCGGAACTATCACATCTGGAGAAGACCGCTTTATGGAGTGGAAAACGAAAGACGGAAATTATGAAAATACACAGTATGCTCAGTTTGATACTTTTTTTGAAGGAATGTTTGAGAGAGCACGCTTGCTTGATATTATAAAGAACTTCATTTGTTTCTCGAATGAAGGATTAAAACGTTTCAAAATTTTAGCAGGATACCATCAGTATTTTGCTGTAAACAAAGCGATTGAATCATCAAAGCACGCATCAGAAACAGATGGTAAGGGTGGTGTGTTCTGGCATACGCAGGGCAGCGGTAAATCTTTATCAATGGTCTTCTATGCGCATTTGTTACAGACTGCTTTAAATAGCCCAACAATCGTAGTTATTACTGACCGTAATGATTTGGATGATCAGCTCTATGGTCAGTTTATGAAGTGTAAAAGTTTCCTGAGACAGGAACCAGTACATGCTTCAAGCAGAGCTAATTTAAAGGAACTTCTCGAAGGTAGACAAGTTAATGGAATTATCTTTACTACAATGCAGAAGTTTGAGGAATCATTTGACTGCTTGTCTGAACGTAGAAATATTGTCGTTATGGCGGATGAGGCGCATAGAGGTCAGTATGGATTAAAAGAACGAGTAGATGAGAATACTGGCGAAATTAAAATCGGTTCAGCACGTATTATTCGTAATGCATTACCGAATGCTACTTACATTGGATTTACAGGTACTCCGGTATCTATGAAGGATAGAAACACCAGAGAAGTATTTGGTGATTATATTGATATCTATGATATGACACAGGCCGTAGAAGATGGTGCTACAAGACCAGTTTACTATGAGAGCCGTGTTATTAAATTAAAACTTGATGAGCAGACACTACGCCTTATTGATCAGGAATATGACATTATGGCAGAAAATGCTGATTCAGATGTTATTGAGAGAAGTAAAAAAGAACTTGGACAGATGGAAGCTATTCTTGGAAATGATAAGACAATAGCTTCACTTGTCGATGATATTTTGAATCATTATGAAAATTACCGTGAAAATCTTCTTACAGGTAAAGCAATGATTGTTGCTTATTCTCGTCCAATCGCAATGAAGATTTATAAAAGAATTCTTGAACTTAGACCTGGTTGGACAGAAAAAGTTGCAGTCGTAATGACAGGTAGCAATAAAGATCCAGAAGAATGGAACCAGATCATCGGAAACAAGAGATATAAAGATGAACTCGCAAAGGAATTCAAGGATAACGACAGTCAATTAAAAATTGCTATCGTTGTTGATATGTGGCTTACAGGATTTGATGTTCCATCACTTGCTACAATGTACGTTTATAAGCCGATGCATGGATATAACTTAATGCAGGCTATTGCTAGAGTTAACCGCGTATTCGGTGATAAAGAAGGTGGACTGGTTGTTGACTATGTTGGAATTGCTTCTGCGTTGAAACAGGCCATGAATGATTATACGGCCCGTGATAAGAAAAACTATGGTGATACAGATGTTGCAAAAGTGGCTTATCCAAAGTTCCTGGAGAAGGTATCTATTTGTCGTGATCTGTTCCATGGTTTCGATTATTCAAAATTCATGGGTGGGACAGATCTTGAAAGGTCTAGAGCCATTAGTGGTGCAGTGAACTTTATTGTTGCACCGGCACGAGAAAAAGAACGTGAAGACTTCTTGAAGGAATCTTTGTTATTAAAGCAGGCATTGTCTCTTTGTTCATCACTTGCAGAAAAAGAACTTCGTCTGGAAGCTGCATTCTTTGAATCTGTAAGAGTTCTTGTAACACGCATTATGAATCAGGGAGAAGGGAAAAAGATATCTCTTCCTGAAATGAATGCTCGTATTAATGAGTTGCTAAAGGCGAGTGTAAAGAGTGATGGTGTTATTAATTTGTTCTCTGATGTGTCAGGAGAATTCAACCTGTTTGATCCTAAATTCTTGGATGAGATATCTAAGATGAAGGAAAAGAACCTTGCGGTGGAATTACTTAAGAAATTGATAGCTGAACAGGTCAAGATATATAAGCATACAAATGTTGTTAAATCGCAGAAATTTAGTGAGATCATCCAGCAGGCCATGAACGCTTATTTGAATGGAATGCTTACAAATGAACAGGTCATCGAAGAACTTCTTAAGCTTGCAAAACAAATTGCTGAGGCCAATAAAGAAGGCGAGCAGCTGGGCCTTACTGCAGATGAACTTGCATTCTACGATGCATTGACAAAACCACAGGCAATCAAGGATTTCTATGAAAATGAAGAATTAATTGCTATCACCAAGGAGTTAGCAGATATGCTTAGAAAGAATCGTACTATTGATTGGCAGAAGCGTGATAGTGCAAGAGCCAGAATGCGTATGATGATCAAGAAGCTACTTAGAAGCCACAGATATCCACCTGAAGGAATGGATGATGCGGTTGAAACTGTAATGACTCAGTGTGAGCTTTGGACAGATAACAACGATATGGAAGAGAATAATGCATCTAGAAATCAGACTAACTATTCTCTAAACAAAACTACACCCTTAATGGTTGCTGAAAATAGCAATCAATATTGAAGCAAGTAAGGAGATGCTGAGATGGATGCTACAAAAGGTAATATATATGCCATTCTAAATGGTAATAAACAGTTTTTAATTCCTGTGTATCAAAGATATTATAGCTGGGATCTTGCTCAATGCCAAAGGTTGTGGACTGATATCGTTGATATGCAAAAGAAAAATAAAATGGGGCATTTTGTTGGTTCAATTGTTAACATTGCAGAACAAGCAATGCCGACAGGTGTTCAAAAATATATGATTATAGACGGACAGCAGAGAATTACAACATTAACGTTGTTGTTAATTGCTTTACGTGATTATGCAGAAAGCCATCCAGAAGGACAGGGAATTAATGCAAAAAGAATAAATAATACGTTGCTCAAAAATGAATATGAGGAAGACGATGACAGATACAAGCTTCTGTTGACCGAAACCGATCGAGATATCTTGGTTTCTTTAATTGAGAAAAAACCACTTAAACCCAATACTAATTCACGTCTTCTTACGAACCTGAAGTTTTTCGCAGGTCAAATTGAGAAGCTTGAAATTAAGCCTGAAGAGGTATACGAATCAATTGGAAAACTTCAGATTGTTAATATTACACTTGATAGAGCAGTTGATGATGCACAGGCCATTTTTGAAAGCCTTAACTCTACCGGTAAAGAGCTAACAGAATCTGACCTGATTAGAAATTATGCACTGATGGGGCTTGAGCCTTCAGAACAGAGATATGTATATGAGCATCAGTGGAGACCAATGGAATTACTGTTTGATTATGAAAAACAGGAATCCACTATGGATAAATTTTTCAGAGATTATCTGACTATGAAGTTAGCCAGAATCCCAAAACAGGATCATGTTTATGAAGAATTCAAAGGATATCATCTGAATTGTGAATTTGGCTCTGTGAGAGAATTATGTCAGGATTTATTAGAGTATGCAGAATTCTATACAAATATGATCTTTGCGAGAACTACCGATCTGGCTTTAAAAAATCTTTATGCAGATATTAGTGAATTGAGAATGGAAGTAGCATATCCATTTTTACTAAAGGTACATCGTGATAATGCTTCCGGACTTATTAGTGATGATAATTTAAAAGAAGTACTGAGCATGTGTATAAGTTACGTTCTTAGAAGAAACATTTGTGAAATTCCTACGAACTCTTTGAACAAGACATTCGCTACATTCAAGAATTCGGTTCGAAATAATGACTATATGAATTCTGTACGCGCATATTTTGTATTACTCCATACGTACAAAGAATTTCCGGATGATGAGAAGTTCGCTGCAGCATTTGTTACTCGTGATATTTACAATATGCGCCAGAGAAACTTTATACTTCGTCATTTAGAAGAACACGAAAATAAAGTGGCTATCAATATTGAAAATTTTACAATTGAGCATATTATGCCACAAAATCCTAAAATGAGCACTGAGTGGCAGTCTGAGTTAGGACCTGATTGGAAAGAGATACAGAAAAAGTATCTTCATACCATTGGTAATTTAACACTAACAGCCTATAACTCTGAAATGAGTGATCATTCTTTCATGGATAAAATGAATATGGATGGTGGATTTAAGCAAAGTGCACTTAGATTAAATAAATACATTGTTATGCAGACTGAATGGAAGGAAGAAGAAATTCAGGAGAGGGCTAAAAATCTTGCAAGTAAAGCTGCTGAAATTTGGAAATATCCTGAGATCTCTAAAGCATGTTTAGCTCCATATTTGGTTGAAGAAAAACCAGCTACAACATATTCGATTGATTCATATGACTTCAATTTGCACACAAAGAGTTTATTTGAATTGATTGATAAGAGAATAATGAATCTGGGGACGGATGTAAAAAGAGAATTCAAGAAACTCTATATTGCATATAAACTGGATACGAACTTTGTGGATATTGTGATTCAGAAGAGTCAGTTGCGTGTTTCAGTTAATATGAAATATGCGGAAGTATATGATCCTAAAAATATCTGTAAAGATATTACCGGACTTGGAAGATGGGGTAATGGTGACGTTGAATTATTCTTTGGCCATACATCAGACATTGAAGATGTGATGGAGATAATAAAACAGTCATATAATGCTCAATCTGATGAATAGAGATGCTAGTGATATTTAAATCATATCAAATACACACATGTGGCGCGGTTATTTGAACGCAAAAATAATATGAATGAAGGAAGAGTTGATTTGAA
>ERZ772961.609-NODE-609-length-14167-cov-5.603954_pt1 | contig 14167 bp, 10 predicted proteins | sample MGYA00580677_ERZ772961 | MGnify/ENA primary metagenome ERZ772961 (study PRJEB29015, sample SAMEA2738088) | human oral metagenome | biome: human oral; feature: human-associated habitat; material: saliva | place: China | collected 2227 ... | reverse complement strand
TAAACTTTGTTTTTCCTGTTTCCTTAAGATGATATGATTGTTTTGTAACGCCAATATACTTTCCCATTTCTTCTTGACTAAGTTTTAACATATTTCTATATCCTCTAATTTTATTATACATTTAATCACCTTCTTTCATCACTTTACTTTTGCATACTAAAAGTTTAAATGTTTTGTTTTATTTTGTCAATACTTTTGTTTACTTTTTAAAATATTTATTTTATAATTCATACAGAATGAGAGGTGAAAAGATGACTACTGTAGGCGAACGAATTAAAGCAATCAGGTTAAATCTTGGGCAAACTATGGAAGAATTTGGCGCTATATTTAATACTAGTAAAGGCACCGTAAATAATTGGGAAAAAAACAGAAACTTGCCTAATAAACGTAATTTAGCAAGAATAGCTAGTTTAGGTGGAATAACACCAATAGAATTGGTAAAGGGTGACGGCTTAAATTTTGTTGAAACAAAAGAATATGTAACAGAATTACTAAACAGTATTTTAGAACAAGATAATGATGATGATTTTAATATTCTCAATTTTAAAATTTCATTTTATTTAAAGTCTGAAGATGAGGAAGGGAATTTTTCTAAGTCTGAATATGAAAGACATAAACAAATTGCAATAGATAAAATATGTGATTATTTCTTAGAAAATAACTTAAATTATAGAGGTCACGATGAGTATTTAAAACGACAAATAATAAAATACTTAAATAAAATAGAATCTTACGATAACACTCAAGATGGTGCAATTAGATATGCAATAAAAAAGCTATATAATTTTTATACTTCCGAATTATTAGATTTCTTTTTTGATAAAAAAGATAATAGACGTAAAGGAATGACCGATAAATTTTATGACGAAATTTCTAAACCTATAAAAAATGCTATTGATGAATTAAATGAATTACTTCAAGAAAAGGGTTTTGAAAAATACGACCCTAATAAATAATTTTTATCTAATTCTTTACCTATCTTTTTATTTTTACCGTGGGGGTGGAAATAGAAAGGGTAATAAAATTGGCAACATATAAAGAATACAAAACAACAAAAGGCACTTTTTGGCGTGTCAGTGGTTATCTAGGTATAAACCCTACTACAGGGCAACAAGTAAATATTAATAAACGTGGTTTTGCTTCAAAGCGTGAAGCAATGTTGTACTTTTCTGAAGCTGTTACAAACCTAGAAAAAAATATTTATGAGGTTAAATCATCTTCAAAAACTTATAAACAAGTTTATGAGGAATGGTTAGAACAGTATAAACAAGATGTAAAAGAAAGTACATATCATCAAATGATAACTTCAATGAATAAAGATGTTTTACCATATATAGGCAATTTAAAAATAGATAAAATACAACCAGTTAAAATTCAACAATTATTAAACGACTGGCATAAAAGATATGTAAATTATAAGAAAATGTATTGGCGTATGTTGAAGCCTTTTGAATATGCTTTAAAACATGGTTACATTCATTTTAGAATTGAAGATAGAATAACTATACCTAAAGACAAACGAATAAAAGCGGACAAGAAACAGTTTTATACTAAAGATGAATTACAAGAACTATTATCTTGTATGGAACAGAATATACAACCTATATGGTATGTATTTTTTAGGCTGCTTGCTTTTACTGGTATGCGAAAAGGAGAGGCGCTTGCGTTAACATGGAAAGATATAAACTTTTCTTCTAAAACCATTGATATTAATAAAACTTTTTCTATTGGTTTAAAGCGTAAACAGATTATACAAGCACCAAAAACAAAAGCTAGCATTAGAGTTATTACAATTGATGATAAAACTCTTGAAGTATTAAACAAATGGAAAATCACTCAAGCTATACAACTTTTAGAACACGGCTACAATTCCATGAATGAAAATCAATTAATTTTTACCACATTTAAGGGAAATAAATATATTCCACTTGAAATACCCTCATATTGGTTTAATAAATTTTGTAATAAAAATGGTTTTGAAATCATTTCTATTCATGGTTTTAGGCACACTCATTGCAGCTTACTTTTTGAAAGTGGCGTACCTATGAAAGATGTTCAAGAACGTTTAGGACATTCTGATATTCAAACTACTATGAATATCTATACACACGTAACAGAAAATAGCCGTGAAAATAGTGCTAAATTGTTTGCAAATTATGTAGGTTTTTAAAATATCTAAACACATATCTAAACATATTAGACAATAAAAAAAGATAGGCATAATAGAAACCTTGTTTTAAAGGCTTTTCTATTATGCTCTATCTTCTATTTTTGATTATCCAAGAAATAAATTAGAGTTTGTAATTCGTTTGTTAAGTCCACGTTTTGAACTCGAACGTTTTCTGGTACGTCTAAGCGGATTGGTGTGAAGTTCAAGATTCCGCGAACATTTGCTTCCACTAAGCGATCCGCTGTTTCTTGAGCAACATCTTGAGGCACTGTTAAGATGGCCACTTGGATTTGTTGCACTTTCAATTGTTCTACCATTTCATCCATGCTGTAAACTGGCACACCTGTTTGGATTGTTCCAACGATGTCTTCGTTTACGTCGAACGCTGCGCTAATACGCACGTTGTTGCTTTGGTGGAAGTTGTAGTTTAAGAGCGCTTGTCCTAATTTACCAACCCCTACTAAAGCGACGTTCGTTAAGCGATCTTGGTTTAAAGTATGGCTGAAGAATTCTAATAAGTATTCTACATCATATCCATATCCACGTTTTCCTAAAGCTCCAAAGTATGAAAAGTCACGACGGATTGTTGCGCTATCGACTTTTACAGCTTCACTTAATTCAGTTGATGAGATGCGACGTTTTCCTGCATCATGCAAGAAACGTAAGTAACGATGATAAATGGCCAAACGTTTCGCAGTTGCGCGTGGCACTTCGATTTCTTTTAATTCGTTTAAATCTTTCATTGATAAGACTCCCTTTTTCTTTTTTATCCATGCGTATTCTATCACAACGACATTTCATTTCACAAACAGTATGCTTATACCTCACGAACATTCATCAATTTCGCTTATATACAGCAAGCTTTGTGCTTTTTTCTTCACAACCTCCCTATTGTGATTGTGAATGCAAAGCCGAACGCTTTTCAATATTGGTCCCCCTCTTTTTTATGCTAAAATAAATTGAAACCACTTTGAAAGGACCCGTCATGATTTTATTACAAGGACAAGGACTCGCGCGTACGTTTGCGGATGAAGTCCTATTTGAAAATATTACCATTCATATTCAAGAAAATTCCCGCATTGCCATCGTTGGGCGAAATGGTACTGGAAAATCCACGCTATTAAAAATGTTGGCTGGTATCGAAGAACCTTCACTTGGCGCTGTGTCCAAGAAAAAAGACCTCTCGATTGGCTACTTAGACCAATACGCTGCCATCCAGTCTTCTCGTACCGTGTGGGAAGAAATGCTGCATCTCTTCGAAGATGTGGAAACCTTGAAGAAACAAGCGCAAAAAGCAGCTGAACAACTCGGTGACCCCGACCTTCTAAGTGACCCTGTGGCGTACGAACTCGCCTTAAAACGATACGATCAGCTTCAAGAAGAATTGAACCAGAAAAATGCGTATGGTTACGAGTCTGAAATTCGAACTGTACTTCACGGCTTCCGCTTCTATCCAGAAGACTACGACCAACCGATTCAATCACTCTCTGGAGGCCAACGCACTCGTCTCGCTCTGGCTCGTATTTTATTAGAAAAACACGACTTACTCATCTTAGACGAACCGACCAACCACTTGGATATCGAGACTTTGACGTGGCTTGAAGACTACTTACGCTCTTCAAGTAGCGCTCTTGTCATCGTATCCCACGACCAATACTTCTTGGACCGCGTGTGTAACGAAGTCTATGAAATCAGTCATAAGGCCTGCGAATATTACAAAGGAAACTACTCGCACTACTTAGAAGAACGCGAGCAACGCTATTTACTCAAACAAAAAGCCTACGAGAAGCAGCAACAAGAGATTCACGACTTGGAAGAATTCATCGCGAAAAACTTGGTGCGCGCCTCAACTACAAAACGTGCGCAATCACGCCGGAAGAAACTCGAGAAAATGGAACGCTTAGAGAAACCAAAAGGCGATCAGCGCTCTGCTCGTTTTGAGTTCACCGTGGAACGCGAATCCGGAAACCAAGTGCTACAAGTAACCGATGCGTATATCGGCTACGACCACGAAGCCTTGAGCGGTCCGATTTCCTTCCAGCTTCGTAAGCGTGAAGCCATCGCGATTGTCGGGCCTAATGGTATTGGAAAATCTACCCTCTTGAAGTCTATTACGGGTGAATTACCTTTAATCGAAGGGTCGATTGAGTTAGGCGCTGGCGTGCAAGTTGGTTACTATGACCAAAACTTGGCCGGTCTCTCATCGAATCAAACGGTTCTAGAAGAACTATGGTCTCGTCACTCTACCATGCCTGAAAAAGACGTTCGTTCGATTCTTGGCAGTTTCCTTTTCTCAGGAAACGACGTAGAGAAAACAACCGCGCAACTCAGCGGGGGTGAAAAGGCCCGTTTGGCGCTTTGCAAACTATCTCTTGAACACGATAATTTCCTACTGCTCGACGAACCAACGAACCACTTGGACATCGACAGTAAAGAAGTACTCGAGGATGCCCTTATCGATTACGACGGTACGATTTGTTTCGTTTCGCATGACCGTTTCTTCATCAACAAGGTCGCAACGGCCATTCTTGAAATCGAAGAAACTGGAAGCACGCTGTATTTAGGCGACTATGACTACTATCTCGAGAAAAAACAAGAGAAAGAAGAAATCGCCGCATTGCAAAAAGCCAAAGACGCCCCAGTGGATAAGGCCGAGCCGATGACAGAAGCGAAAGCCAGCTACCATGCCTCTAAAGAAGAGCAACGTCAAATCCGTACGCTCACTCGTCGCATCGAGCAATTAGAAACGGAAATGCATGATATCGAAACGGCACTCGAACAAGTGCACGAGGCGATGACGCTGGAAGAAAACTATTCTGACCCAGAGAAAGCCGCTGCCCTCTCAACCGAAGAAGACGCCCTTCTCGAGCGTCAAGAAACCCTTCTTGCAGAATGGGAAGAAGCATCTCTAGCGCTAGAAGAATTCAATCAATAATTTTGTACTTACAATTCATCTCTAGCTCTAGAAGAATTCAATCCATAATCATTTGAAATTATCATATATGATAATTTTCTACTTTCAGCAATTCAAAGAAGCGTAGACCCCTTTTATAGAGTCTACGCTTCTTTTTAGTTTTTAGATTAATGTTGCCACTGACTTTGATAGAGATTGTAGTAAAATCCACGTTGTTCCATCAAGCTGGCATGATTTCCTTTTTCAATGACATGTCCGTCTTTCAAGACGAGAATCACATCCGCCGTACGAATCGTCGATAAGCGGTGTGCCACGATAAAGCTCGTGCGTCCTTCCATCAGATGTTGGAAAGCTTCTTGAATCTTCAATTCGGTACGCGTATCGATAGAAGACGTTGCTTCATCGAGAATCAGCATATTTGGTTGTCCCATCATTACACGCGCGATACAGAGCAATTGTTTCTGCCCTTGCGAGAAGTCCCCACCATCATCTGAAATCACCGTATCATACCCTTTCGGCAGACGACTCACAAATCCATGAATATGGCAGAGTTTGGCGATACGAATCATCTCTTCTTCGCTAATCGTTGGATTTCCCATCGTGATATTTTCACGGACGGTTCCCGTTTGAAGCCACGTTTCTTGAAGCACCATTCCAAATCCATTTCGCAAAGAATGACGAGTGATGTCTTCAATCGAAAGTCCGTCGATGGCTAATTTCCCACTATTAATATCGTAGAAACGCATCAACAAGTTAATCAATGTCGTCTTTCCACTTCCGGTTGGACCGACAATCGCCACACGTTGCCCAGGTTTGACATCGATCGAGAAGTCTTCAATGAGCGGTTGGTCTTTCACATAAGAGAAGTCCACATGGCTAAATTCCACTGCCCCGTCAAAGCTTTCAGGAGATGCAGCATTTTTGCGCTCTGGACGTTCAGAAGGTTGTTCCAACAGTTCAAACACGCGGTTGGCACAGGCTATCGCATTTTGCAACTCGGTAATAACTCCTGAGATTTCATTAAATGGTTTCGTATATTGGTTCGCGTAACTTAAGAAGGCAGATAGTTGTCCCACCGTCACGCCTCCGCTCATTACGAAGAACGCCCCAAACACGCCCACACTCGTATAGACGATACTATTGACAAAACGAGTTGCTGGATTCGTAATGCTCGAGAAGAAGATAGCCTTGAGCGATACATCCGTTAACTTCTTATTAATGACCGAGAAGTCTTCGATGACTTTCTCTTGTTGATGAAAGGCCGTGACTACTCTTGTTCCCTCAATCATTTCATTCATATAGGCCGTTTGGTCGCCACGAATTTCCGATTGTTGTTTAAAGAAATGATAGGATTTCTTCGCGACAAAGCTGGCCATCACAAAAGATACGGGCGTCACCACCACAACTACAAGCGTCAATGTCATATTCACGCTCAGCATAAAGACTAAGGTTCCTAAAATCGTCATCACACCGGTGAATAACTGCGTGAATCCCATCAATAATCCCTCCGAGAATTGATCCGCGTCCGCAATAATACGGCTCTCGATTTCTCCGGCTGGATGAATATCTAAATAACTAAGCGGCAATGTCTCGATTTTTTCAAGCGCATCTCTACGGAGGTCTCGAACCACCGAGTACGTCATCTTGTTATTGCTGAGGTTCATAAACCACTGTGCAACAGCTGCCATTGCTGTAAAGAGTCCAATCTGCCAAAGGATGGCAAATAGTCCTTCATAGAATACTTGGCCCGTGTCCACCATTTGGTCCACAGCTTCCCCGACTAATTTTGGAATCATTAAAGTTCCGAATACATTCACACTCGCCAAAAGGATGGATGCTACAAAATAGATACGGTAGCGACGGATATAGCGGAGGACTTTACGGATGGTTTCCCATTGAGTTGTCTGTCTCATGCTTCATCCTCCTTTGGAAATTGTGAATAGTAAATTTCTTGATAAATCTCATTGTTGGCTAAGAGCTCTTCATGCGTGCCTTTGCCGACAAGATTTCCTTCGTCTAAAACAAGAATTAAGTCCGCATACTGCACAGATGCTGCCCGTTGCGACACGATAAAGGTCGTTGGACGTGGCGTTTGGTTCTTAATGGCCTCACGCAATTTCGCATCGGTCGCAAAGTCTAATGCCGAAGCACTATCATCTAAGATTAAAATCGGTGCTTGTTTCGCAATCGCACGTGCAATCGTCATCCGTTGTTTTTGCCCACCGGATAAATTGCGTCCATTTTGTTCGATGCCATACTCAAGTCCGCCTTCTTTCGTTTGCACAAACTCACTGGCTTGAGCGACATCAAGTGCATGCTCTATCACTTCACTGGAAGCAGATGCATTTCCAAAACGGACATTGTCGGCAATCGTTCCACGGAAGAGTTGCGCCTTTTGTAAGACCATTCCGACCGCTCCACGTAGCGATGATAAACGGTAGTCACGTACATCTTCTCCGAACACCTCTACATTCCCTTTGGTCGCATCATAGAAACGAGGAATCATATTCACTAGAGACGATTTCCCGCTACCAGTCCCACCGATAACGCCAATGGTCTGTCCTTTCAACGCGGTAAAGGAGATATGGTTCAGCGCTGCGTTTTGGTCCCCTTGATACGTCAACGTCACGTCATTAAACGCCACCGCCACTTCGCCTTCAGGATGAACCTCCTTAGTCCCTTCGACCATATCCGCTTCAATCGATAGAATCGTATCGATACGCTCTGCACTCGCCAGTGATTTTGTCATCGTTACTACGAGGTTTGCGAACTTCACGAGCTCCACTAAGATTTGCGACATGTAGTTTGTTAAAGCGATGACTTCCCCTTTCGTTAAGGTTCCTGTATCTACTTTAATCGCCCCACCATAAAGAATGACGATAAGCGCCACATTCACAATCACAAACGTAATAGGGTTCATAGCTCCTGAGAGGCCACTCACCTTTTGTTGCGCCTGGTTCAACGCTTCAGTATTTTCTCTGAATGTCTGAATTTCTTTTTCTTCGCGGTTAAATGCACGAATCACACGCACGCCGAGTAAGTTTTCATGAACGATGCGCATAATGCGATCCAGTTGCCCTTGCACACGGCGATACATCGGAATCGTCCAGTAAATAATCCCGAATACGACGACTGCTAAGATTGGAACGGTGATTACAAACGTCCATGCCATTTCCACATTCACGACAAAGGCCATCACAATCGCTCCACCGACGATAAACGGCGAACGTAGCAACAGACGAAGCGCGATGTTTAACCCACTTTGCACGAGATTCATATCACTCGTCAAACGCGTCAGTAAAGTGTCATTTCCGATTGCATCGAGTTGCGAAAAGCTAAAGTATTGAATTTTAGAAAAGAGTGCCTGTCTCACATCGGCGGTAAATCCAGTTGCCGCCTTTGCCGCAAAATATTGAGCGGTAATCGACACGGCTACGCCAAGGATTCCGAGCCCAATCAGAATGGCTCCTTGTTGGAGAATCAACGTAGTATCTCTGTTTTCAATCCCTTTGTCGATAATGACCGCCATAATGAGCGGAACAAACAACTCCAGAATCGCTTCGAATAATTTAAATAAAGGTGCCAATATCGTTTCTTTCAGATACGGCTTCAAATAAGGTTTTAACTTGTTCACACGCGTACTTCCTTTTACATCCATAGTACTTTTATTGTATCACATTTTACCCCCTTCAAAAGCGGAAAAACTTGCTTCCTGCTTTTGATTTTTCAGAGTGTAACAATAATGTTACGTAACAAAAATGTTACACTCACTTTTTCTCACTAAAGATGTATCATTAATGATACAAAACTAATTTTTTACCCCCAGCTGGGTGTAGTGGAATCAATCATTATTAGAAGACTGGGCAACTCCTTCTTGTAAAAATCTGATTACGAAAAATCTTACGGATTCTATAATAGCCATAACGTGGGATGGCATTAAATGCGAGGGAGAAAGACAGAAACACCCTAGATACATTATTGTATCTAGGATGTTTCGTTTTCTTTCCCCCACAAAGTTGAATAGGTATGAGCAAGCTGTTTACAGTGCAGCTCATACCATTCAACCACTGTGCTTAAAGGGAGCGTAGGAATTTTATTCCGTACGCTCCCTTGAGGCTTTAAAGGTGAGAGACCTAGGCTCGAACCGGTGCAACGTTATAGCTATTATGAAGATATCCGTAAAGATTTGGAGTAATCAACATATATTCACTATACTGTGCCCTGAATGCCCAGTCTTCTATTTAATCATTTACGTAATCCGTGCTCTTCAATATACTCCGCGATTTGGATGGCATTGCTTGCTGCACCCTTACGAATATTGTCACCCACACACCAGATGTGGAAGCTGTTAGGTTGAGAGATATCGCGACGAATACGTCCTACATACACTTCATCATGTCCAGTTGCTTGTAATGGTGTTGGATATACATTTTCCTCAGGTTTATCTAATACAATCACTCCTGGTGCTTTTTCTAAAATCGCACGAATTTCTTCAGGAGTTGTATCTTTTTCGAAAGTCACATTGATTTCTACAGAGTGCGAGTTATAAACAGGCACACGTACACAAGTCGCTGTTACGGCTACATCGTCTGATAACCCTAGAATCTTGCGTGTTTCTAAAATCATTTTCATTTCTTCTTTTGTATAGCCATTTTCTAAAAATACATCGATATGTGGCAATACATTATTGTAAATTGGGTGTGGGTAGTTCGTTGGGGCTTCCCCTTTTTCCCCATTTCTTAAATCGTTAATCCCTGCTTGTCCAGAACCTGAAACAGCTTGGTAAGTTGTATACGCCACACGTTTCAATCCAAATGCATCATGCAATGGACGTAATGGCACAACTGATTGAATCGTTGAGCAGTTTGGATTTGCGATAATCTTACGCTCTAATGTTGGTGCGTTACATTCTGGCACGACTAAATCAATCTCTGGATCCATTCTCCATGCGCTTGAGTTGTCGATGACAATCACGCCGTCACGTTCTGCGATTGGCGCAAATTTCAATGAAGTGCCGCCCCCTGCTGAGAAGATGGCGTAGTCAATATCACGCTTGAAGGAGTCTTCCGTTAATTCTTCGACTACATAATCTTTTCCTCTAAACTGTAGTACTTTCCCTGCTGAACGCGCTGAAGCCAGTAGATATAAGTGGTCTACTTGTAAGTTGCTTTCTTCTAACCGTTCAATCATTTTTGTTCCAACGACACCTGTCGCTCCTACAATTGCAATATTTACCATAAAAAAATCTCCTTTTTGCTAAAACGCTATGTTGAAAATTATAGCGAATCTCTTGTTGAAAGTAAAGAATTGTCTTTCTTTGCGACACATTTGTAGCTAGTATAGATACACTCTTTTATGAGTGCGTCATCTGTGCATACATTTAGCGCAATTGAAATCCAATGCTTCTTATTCATATGATAGGCTTCGAAAATCCCATCCGTCGCTATGAGTCGTTCCTTATCTTCCGGATGAATCTTCACGTTCAAAACGAGGGCATTCGCTTGGGAAGCTACTCCTAGTTTTTGAAGCGGCACTTCCATCATGAGCGCGTACCATTTGCCACTTTCTTCAACCGTGAACCCGATTGCCTCCGACTTCTCAAACGGATTACCATGATATGGGACGATCGTTTCGGTAATCCACTTCGTCCACTTCTGGCGCGCTTCTTCAATATCCGATTGCTCAGGATGCATCCATTGGAACGCTAGCTCCTCTGCCTCTTCGCGCAAGGCTTGAGCGATACTGCTACTCGTTGTTGGAATATCAAATAAGTGATAGCGCTCGTTCACATCATCGAGCGCTATCATTTCTAAGCCTTGTTTCTTGCTGGCACGAACCACCTGAAAGTAAAATCCCTCCATTTGGCTTGGAAAGATTTTTCCTTCTAGTTCTGGTAAGTCCTTTGTTAATGTCCATTTCATGAATATGTCCTCTTATAAACGATACTCCGCACGCAATTCGAGAATCACGTCGCGTAAATCGGCTGCTTTCTCGAAATCGAGTTCTTTGGCTGCCGCACGCATGTCCAACTCGAGTAATTCGATGGCTTCTCGTCGTTGTTCTTGCGTCATCTTCTTGAAGTCTTTGGCAGTCGTTGGGCCCTCTTCTTTTTCGACCTCGTGCGTAATCGCAATTAAATCACGGATATTCTTCACGATGGTCTTTGGAACGATACCATGTTCTTTATTGTATGCTTCTTGAATGGCACGACGACGATTCGTTTCATCAATCGCTTTTTGCATCGAATCCGTAATCTTATCGGCATACATAATCACACGACCGTTCGCATTACGCGCTGCACGTCCAATCGTTTGAACAAGAGAACGTTCACTACGAAGGAATCCTTCCTTATCCGCATCCAGAATCGCCACAAGGGACACTTCCGGCACGTCTAACCCTTCACGAAGCAAGTTGATTCCGACCAACACGTCGAATTCCCCAAGTCGTAAGTTACGGATAATCTCTGTACGTTCCAATGTCTTAATGTCACTATGCAAGTACTTCACCTTAATGCCCACTTCTTCTAAGTAGTCGGTCAAGTCCTCAGACATCTTCTTGGTTAAAGTCGTAATAAAGACACGCTCATTGCGTTCGACACGTAAGTTAATTTCACTAATTAAATCATCAATCTGTCCTTTAATTGGACGAACTTCCACTGGCGGATCGAGTAAGCCTGTTGGACGAATGATTTGCTCGGTAACTTTTGGCGTATGAGACAATTCGTAAGGTCCCGGAGTCGCCGAAATGTAAATGATTTGCGGCACACGCTCCTCGAACTCTTCAAAGCGCAATGGACGGTTATCTAGAGCACTTGGTAAACGGAAGCCGTATTTAATCAACTGCTCCTTACGAGCACGGTCCCCGTTATACATTCCACGAATTTGCGACATCGTAATATGCGACTCATCGACCACGAAGAGTGAATCTTTCGGGAAGAAGTCTAATAACGTATACGGTGGTTGCCCTGGACGTCGGCCATCCATATGACGAGAGTAGTTCTCAATCCCGTTACAGTAGCCCATCTCTAAGAGCATTTCGATATCATAGTTGGTCCGTTGCTCCAAGCGTTGTGCTTCGAGTAATTGATGGTCGTCTCGTAATTCTTTCAATCGTTCCGCAAGCTCTTCTTTAATCGTAGCCACGGCCCGTGAAATTTGGTCCTCATTCGCCACAAAGTGCGTTGCTGGGAAAATAGGTACGTGTTCCACGGTCGCTTTGATTTCGCCCGTCAACACATCAACTTCCTTAATCGCTTCGATTTCGTCTCCAAAGAACTCAATTCGAAAAGCCGTCGCATCATTTCCCGGAAGGAAGATTTCAACGACATCCCCACGAACACGGAAAGTTCCACGGCGGAAATCATAGTCGTTACGCTCGAATTGCATTTCTACCAATCGGCGTAATAATTCATCGCGTTCGATTTCCATGCCTTCACGAAGCGACAATACATGATCGCGGTAATCTTCTGGGTTTACTAACCCATAAATCGAAGACACAGACGCCACCACAATCACATCGCGACGTTCTAGAAGCGCGCTTGTTGCCGAGTGACGTAATTTATCAATCTCATCGTTGACGCTCGATTCCTTCTCGATATACGTATCACTAGAAGGAACATACGCCTCCGGTTGATAGTAGTCATAGTACGACACAAAATATTCGACCGCATTATCCGGGAAGAATTCTTTCAATTCTCCGTACAGCTGGCCAGCTAATGTTTTATTATGCGCTAATACTAGCGTTGGTTTGTTTACTTCTTGAATCACATTGGCAATCGTGAACGTCTTCCCTGTTCCCGTTGCCCCAAGTAAGGTCTGTTCTTTGACCCCATTATTAATGCCATCGACGAGTTCTTTGATGGCTTGAGGTTGGTCTCCATTTGGTGCGTAAGGAGCCACTAATTTAAATTGATCCATGACTTCACCTCTTTCTTTTCTAGTATACCATCATTAAGTCCGTTTTACCGTTTGTCCGTCTTGTTCTTTCACAATACCTTGCTTGCAATTCAAGTAGGACTTTTGTATAATAGTTCGTGTTGGAAACAACTGATCAGTAATTATACATGTTAAATGAAAGAGGGGTGAACCCATTGCCAAATATCGCATCACAAATCAAACGTGTTCGTACTAACAAAAAGTCAACACTTGCTAACAACGCTCAAACTTCTGCTATGCGTACAGCTATCAAAAAATTCAATGCTGCTGTAGCTGAAGGTGCTGAAAATGCTGAAGAATTATTACGTGCTGCTCACAAAGCAATCGACGGAGCTGCTTCTAAAGGATTAATCCACAAAAACAAAGCTTCTCGTGATAAATCACGTCTTGCTGCAAAATTAAGCAAATAATAATTAGCCTGAGAATTGATCTCGGGCTCTTTTTTTATGCTCAAAAATAAGAACGCCTTACGGGTAATGAATGAAAAGATTGGAACACACTCTTCGAACTCCTCTGGATTTTTTCATCGTTATCATCATCATTGCACCGACTTGAGCCGAAGTCTCAAGTCTAGCAAGCTTCAAACTGAGGGTAAGAGATAAATCCCTAACCCTCAGTAATTCACATTGCTTGCTGAAACACGATTATGATGACGATGAAATCCAGGGAGTTCTTCGTCTGTGTTCTACTCTAACGCGCTATCCGTAAGGCGTATATTATTAAAGATAAAAAAAGAAGCCCGATCAATGGGACTGCTCCGGAGAAGGGACTGGTGTCCGGGGGAGGTAATGGTGCTGGAGAAGGGAACCAACTAAGGAGAAGGTGCTAGGTGAAAAAGAGAGTGCCTGCGGGAGGGATTTGGTCTCCTGCTCAGGCACTCTGTTATAGTTAAATGATAATGTCGTCGACAAATTGTTTGGCTTCTGACAAGCTCATTCCTGTTACGTTACGTAATTTTTGAATGGCTTTAATCGGTTGGCCATTGCGTTTCAATTCGCGTAAGTATTCTTCTAATTCTTCTGGGATGTACGCTTCTTCTACTGGTGTACTCTCTTGTGTTGATGGTGTTTGCTTCACCGCTCCGCCTGCACTTGGTTTTGTGCGGAACATCAGAGCGATTACCGCTACTACAACGACAGCGATAATAAC
>ERZ772961.608-NODE-608-length-14199-cov-4.687429_pt1 | contig 14199 bp, 10 predicted proteins | sample MGYA00580677_ERZ772961 | MGnify/ENA primary metagenome ERZ772961 (study PRJEB29015, sample SAMEA2738088) | human oral metagenome | biome: human oral; feature: human-associated habitat; material: saliva | place: China | collected 2227 ... | reverse complement strand
CGTCCGAGGGGTACGCCTCCCAGTTCACCATGAGCTCGCCCTCACCAATCTGCTCTCCGATGCGCGCGCCGATGCCGTGGAATCCCACAATCGGCCCGCCTTCCACCGAGACCAGTTTGATGAGGCCCGACGTTGCCAGGATAGACGACTTTCCATTGCCCGCGAGGTTGTACTCGACCGTGCGCACCTGATCGCCGTACTTCTCGCGTGCCTGCTTCTCCGTCATGCCGACCGAGGCAATCTCGGGCTCGCAGAAAGTCACGCGCGGGATGTCGATGTCAGCCTGCATGGTCGGGTTCAGGCCGGCGATCTCCTCGGCCACGAAGATGCCCTGCATGAAGCCACGATGAGCGAGCTGCAGGCCCGGGACGATGTCGCCGACAGCGTAGATGTTGCCGACGCCGGTGTGCAGGCGCTCGTTCGTGATGACAAAGCCGCGGTCCATCGTGATGCCGGCCTGCTCGTAGCCCAAGCCCTCGGTCACGGGGCCGCGGCCAACCGCCACCAGGAGCACGTCGGCGTCGAAGGCCTTGCCGTCTTCGGTCGTGACGTGCACGCCCTGCTCGGACTGCGTGGCCGAAGCGAAACGCGTGTTCGTGTGGAACTTGATGCCGCGCTTGCGGTAGGCGCGCTCAAGCTGCTTGGAGATGGCCTCGTCCTCGTTGTTGGCCAGGTGGGGCAGCGCCTCGATGATGGTGACCTCGGCGCCGAAGCTGCGCCACACGGAAGCGAACTCGAGGCCGATGACGCCGCCGCCGAGGATCACGGCGGAGGAGGGAACCCAGTCCATCTGGAGGGCCTGATCGGAGGAGATGATGCGTCCGCCGATCTCGAGGCCGGGGATCGAGCGCGAATAGGAGCCGGTCGCCAGAACGATGTTGCGGCCGGTGATGCGCTGGCCGCCCACCTCAACGGTGTTGGCGTCGGCGAGGCGTCCCCAGCCGGAGATGAGCTCGACATTGCGGGACTTGAGCAGACCCTGCAGGCCCTTGTACAGACCCGAAATGACCGAGTCGCGGTACTTGCCGACCTGGGCCATATCGATGCCGTTGAAAGTGGAGTTGACACCGAATTTCGCGGACTCGCGCACGGCCTCGGCTGTCTCGGCAGCGTGCAGGTACGCCTTCGTGGGAATACAGCCGCGATGCAGGCAGGTGCCACCGACCTTATCGCCGTCGATGAGGGCGACCTTCATGCCCAGCTGCGCTGCGCGCAGGGCGGTCGCGTAACCGCCGGAACCCGCACCCAGAATGACGATGTCGTAGATCGATTCGCTCAAGGTAGACAACTCCTCGTTGATGAGCTGAACGCTCAGTATTGGTGGTTTCATGACGGGCCTCACGGTCCATATAGGCCCATTGTCCCACGTTTGTTCATTGCTGTCCCACAGGTCGGTGTGCCGAGTTGGTGTATCGGGACACATGAAGTGGTCGCTTCGGGTTACTTGATGGAACGCGGTGCATCGGGACGGTCCTGTCGGTAGGATCAAAGCGTGCACACACAGGACGCGACTCATGACGATGGTGGCGCTCGCGACAAGCGCCCGCCCTCCCTGGGGCTTGGGCGCATAATTATCGCGCTGTTTTGGGTTCTCGGGGTCTGGATTTTTGCGACGGCTATCGTCGATCTTTTCCACGGGCAGGACAAGCCCTGGGGTCCTCAGCTCGTCGCCCTCCTCGCGGGTGTTGACTACCTCGTCGCCGCGACAGCCCTGACGCACAATGGCAAGCGCATGCGCATAGTTGGCTGGACCGCCATTTCCCTGTCGATTGGGATCCCCCTCGTCTTGTGGGTTGCTTCCCTCGGGCTGGATGAGCTCAACTCTGCGCGCTCCGCGTGGACCGGCATGGGCGCGGATTTCTACTACCTTCCCCTGTTTGTCTCGCTCATTGGCGTCGTGTGGATGTGGCGCTCGAACCCGCGCAGGATCGTTTCCCTGGCGGAGCAGGTCGAGCGTTCCAGCTCGCCGTGGAAGTCGAGCTGAGGCGGGCTAGGCCCGTGGTGGCAAAACGAAACGGGGCCCGGCGGAGCGATCCGATCCGGGCCTCGTGACGTCGGGGGGGCGTTACACCCCGCCCGGGAAGCCCAGCTGACGCCACGCTTCGTACAGGACGATTGACGCCGAGTTGGCGAGGTTGAGCGAACGCACCCCATCGCGCATGTGGATGCGGATGCGCTCCTGCACCCGCGGATGATTCATGGCTTCCTCGGACAGTCCCACAGACTCGCGCCCAAAGAGCAGGCCGTCACCGTCCTGGTAAGAGATATCCGAATACATCGAGCTCGCGTGTCCCGTCAGTGCCCACACGCGTCCCGGAACCCGGGCAAGTGCATCATCCAGGGTCTTGTGCACCATGACGTGCGCGAGGTCGTGGTAGTCCAGGCCCGCCCGGCGCAGTTTTGCGTCGTCCATGTCGAAGCCCAGGGGCTCCACCAGGTGCAGCATGGACCCCGTGCAGGCCGACAGGCGAATCGCGGCGCCCGTGTTGCCGGGGATTTCCGGCTCCCAGAAGATGATGTGCAGCATGTCCTCAGGCCTGGTGGGTGACGGTCAGGGTGGCGCGCGCGATCGTGTGCTCGAGCGCGGCGAACGAGGCCATGGCGGGGGTCGCGTCGTCGTCCAGCCCCAGGGTGTCTACGTCGAGCGCGTGCACTGTGAAGATGTAGCGGTGGGGGCGGTCTCCCGCCGGCGGGGCGGCTCCGAAGTAGGAGGCCTCGCCCGTGTCGCCGCGCAGGTGGAATGCGGGGCCGTCGAGGGTGAGATCGGATGCGCCTGCGCCTTCGTCCAGGTGTGTCATCGACGCGGGGAGGTCCAGGATCGTCCAGTGCCACCAGCCCGAGGGAATGGGGGCGTCCGGGTCGAAGCAGGTCAGGAGGAAGCTGGCCGTCTGCTCGGGGAAGCCCTCCCACGTGAGGTCGGGGGAGAGGGAGCCTCCACGCGCGGTTGCCGACTCTGGCATGGGCGCGCCGTCGGTGAGGGTGGACGAGGTCAGGGTGAAGCTGGGCAGATCGATGCCCTCGAAGGGGGTGGGCGCCGGGGGGCGAGTATCGATGTTCATGGGTGCTCCTTTTCTTGTGCCCCCATTGTCGCGTATGAGACGGGGAATGTGCGCCTGGGACGCAGATGTGTGAGTGGGGTTCTACACTTCCCCTATCGAACAGGTGTTCTATGATTGTGGGAAGGGGGAGTCGTGTCCGATGCGCGCGTGCGCCTACTCAAGGCCCGCGAGGCTTTGAGCCGCGCCGAAAACTCTGTTGGCCTGCGCGGTCGCGTCGACATTGAGGTGCCTCGTGCATCAGGCACGCGTGCGCCGGTGCTCCTGGGGCCGCAGGACAGGGGGCGCCTCATACGGATCCTCATCGACGCGTGCCCTCCAGACGGATGGATCGGGCTGTGCGGGGTGCGTCATATCGGGTGGGAATGGGCTGCTCTCCAGGGTGTGGACCTTGACCGCGTGCTTGTCCTAAGCCCCCGTGAAGGGACCAACGTGGGGCAGCTGTGCGCGCTGCTTCTCGACGCCTGCGACGTCGTCTGCCTGGACGTCGCGGAGCTGACCCATTCCGAGTGCCGCACACTGGCTGCCCGAGCTCGCTCGCTTGGGCGCACCCTCGTGACACTGCGCGCGTGGCCGGGGCTCTCGCGCGCAATGACTGGCGCGGGACAGAGACGGGCGGTGGTCTAGGTGCGCTACATGGTGCTGTGGGTGCCCGACTGGCCCGTGAACTGCCTGGTGGCAGACCTGCCCCCCGGCGGATGCGGCGCCGTGACCCACGCGGAGCGCGTCGAGATTGCCAGTGCCGCAGCCAGACGCGTCGGTGTGCGGTCGGGGATGAGCGTGCGCGAGGCGACCTACCTGTGCCCGGAGCTCGTCTGTCTGCCGCGTGACCCCGACCGGGAGGCGCGTGCCTTTGGCGTGGTCGTCGACGCCTTTGACACGGTCGCGGCGGGCGTCGAGTGCCTGCGCCCGGGGCTGGCACGGTGCCGGGCTCGAGGGCCTGCGCGCTGGGCGGGCGATGAGGAGAAGGCCGCCTCCCTGCTAGTTGAGGCAATCGAGGCAGCCGTAGGCGTTGAGTGCTTCGTTGGGATCGCTGACGGTCCCCTTGCGTCCGCGGAGGCTGCCAGGGCGGGTCGCATCATTGCCTCCGACGACACGCTCTCGTTTCTGGGGCCAGTCAGCCTATCGGGCGCTCTGGGGTGCGTGCCAACGTCGATGCGCGAACGCATGCAGGACGCTGTGCAGCTCCTTGCGGGGCTGGGGGTGACGACGTGCTCGGACCTGCGCAGGCTCGGACGTGGCCCCGTGTGCGAGCGTTTTGGGGATGTGGGCGAGCGCCTGTGGACGCTGGTAACGGGCGGGGATGTCGGCGTGCCACTCCGTGCACGCGCCCAGTCGGACCTGTCGGTCGGCCGCGATATAGACAGCGGAGGAGACCGCATCGAGACGATGCTGATGCCCGTGACCCGGGTGGCCGATGAGCTCTCCTTGCGTCTCTTCCAGGAGGGCCTCGTCTCGCACACGCTGCGCATCGATGTAAAGGACGGTGGCGGCTCCTTGCGCAGTCGCACGTGGAGCGGATGCGACCTGTCGGTGAGCGCCGATATTGCGTTGCGGGTGCGCTGGACTCTGACGGGGTGGCTGAGTGGGAAGCAGGGGCCCTGCGGTGAGGTCCAATCAATTCGGCTGACGGCCTGTGCCCCATATCCCGGCGAGGCTGCTTCGGCCCTGTGGGGGCGCGGACGCAGGGAAGGAGACGTCTCGCGCAGCGCCGTGCGCATTCAGGGCCTGGCGGGGGCGGATGCTCTGCTGATACCGCGCGTGCAGGGTGGATACGACCCGCGCAGCCGCGTCGTCATGGCGCCGTGGGGGACGCAGGAGCCTCTACGTTCCCGCTCTGGCGCCTGGGAGGGGGCCGTGTCGGATCCGCCGGCGACCCTGTTCGAGGAGCCTGTGCCGGTGCGCCTCGTGGCCTCGATCGGAGCGGGTGGCGACGTCTGTGTCGACCAGCGCGGCGCGTTGACGCAGCACCCCGCGTATCTGTGTGCCCCGCGCTCCGACCAGCGCGAATCGGAGGGGCGCGACGTCTCATTGGGTTTCGCCGGGCGCACGAGGATCCGCAGTGTCGCCGGCCCCTGGCCCGTCGCCGGGCGCTGGTGGGCGGGTGAGCGGGCCCGCGCCTACATGCGCGCCACGCTTGAGGACGGGCGTGTGGTCTTGCTCGTGTGGAGCGGGGGTGAGTGGATGGCAGAGGGGCTTGACGACTGATGGCGCCCCACCTATGGGCGTGCCGTAGACTGAAAGGATGGTAACCCTCCCCCTGAGCGAGACCCTCGCGTCGATGTCCGACGACGACATCATGGCCCTCGTTGGCCCCGCCACCTGGGCCAATGGCCTGCGCTTGGAACGAGCAGGGGCCGTGCGTGAACTGTCGTGGGTCACGGAGGATAGCCAGATGGAGGCGCGTGTCAAGGAGGCGGGCCTGACCTATCGGGTACGGATCTCGCACGGGGCGCTGCGCCCGACGCTCACCTGCGCCTGCCCGCTGAGATCGGATTGCCCGCACGCCGTGGCCGCGCTCATCACGGGCCGCGCGCAGGCCATCGAGCACCAGGCCTGTGTGCCCGAGTGGAGGCGCGTCCTGGGGCAGGTGCTGGGGGGTGAGCGCGAACGTGGCGGGGATCCTTTGGCCCTCGTCATCGACGCGCACGATCCGGCGGTCGAGGCCTCGCTCATGCCGCTGCGACGAGGTTCTGCATCCGCGTGGACGCCGAAGCGAGCCTCGTGGCTCGACCTGACGGCTACGCAGTGGGCATCGGTGACGGATGGGCTCGATCCGACCCACGTGTCTTTGCTTCGCGAAGGGTATCGACTCTCTCGGGAATCGCGCTCATGGCATTCGCGCACAGAGGTGACCCTCAGCTCGCTGGGGGAGCACGCCTACGCGTGGCTCACGCGCCTCGTGCGCGCTGGAGTCGAGCTCTTCACATCCACGGACGCGCGCGAGCCCTTCGTGCTCTCGCATGCGACGTGGGATGCGGACATCGACGTGACATCTGGCGAAGGTGGTTTGGACGTGCGAGTCGTGGCGCGTAACGGCGATCACGTGCTGGCCAGCCCACGGATCGATCGCGATGCGGGCCTGCTGCTTCTTGACGGAGGCACAACGGCCGCGCGTATCGAAGGGCTCGCCGCACTGGAGGGCTTTCCGCTGGGACGTGCACTGACGGTACCGGCGTCGGACGTGGCAGATTTTCGTGCCTCGTGGCTGCCCGCCCTGCGCAGGCGTTTCGCAATAAGCTCCGTCGATTCCAGCTTCGACCCCGAGGCGAGGCCGCAGGTGTCGGTCGTGGGAACGGTGCGCCGGGATGGGGAGGAAGTCGTCGTGCGCTGGTGGGCGGAGTATGGCGAGGGCGAGTCACGCTCGCGCACACCGCTCGCGCAAGGGGTCGGGGACGAGGCTGTGGCAACCCTCGTGGAGCGCATCAACAAATGGGGGGCGAGCGTCGGTTCCCACCTGTGGACGAGGCTTCCCGCCACCGGGCGGATCGCCCCGTGGCAAATCCCCTGGTTCCTGGCGGCCGTCGTGGATCGTGAGGCCGTGGAGGGCCTCGTGTGGGACGTGGCCGATGACGTGCGCGCCATCGAGGTGTCCGACGACGGCATGGTCGTGGACCTGTGCGTCGAAAGCGCGCAATCGGACTGGTTCGATCTGAATGTGCGCCTGCGAGTCGGCAACCATACGCTGAGCGTGCGCGAGGCACTTGAGGCGATCGGCTGCGGCCGCGACTACGTTGAGGTGGAGGGCGTCTGGGTGCGCCTTGATGGGCCCCGCATCCGAGCGCTGCAGGATCTCCTGGAAGAGGCGCGGACGCTGACGGGCTGGGAGGGTGAGGGCCTGCGCCTGTCGGCAATGTCGGCGGGGGTGTACGAGCTCTTCGAAAAGGAGGCGGACTCGGTGACGGCCTCAGCGCAGTGGCGTGAGCGCCTCGCCGCGCTTAGGGGGCAGGATTCGGGTGGCGGACTGGCTCCCGTACCGGCCCTGGCGCAGGTGCTGCGCCCCTATCAGCGTCACGGGCACGCCTGGCTAACGTCACGCCTGGGGGCAGGGTTCGGCGCTGTCTTGGCGGATGACATGGGCCTGGGAAAAACCGTGCAGATCCTCTCCGCCATCGCTGCGATGCGTGCCTCGGGCGCGTGCGGCGCTCCGGTGCTCGTGGTCGCGCCGACCTCGGTCGTGGGCGTGTGGGTCGAACAGGCCGCGAAGTTCACGCCCTTCCTGCGTGTTCGTTGCGTCGTCGAAACAGCCTCGCGTAGGGGAACGACGATTGCCTCGGAGGTGCAGGGCTGCGATATTGTGGTCACCTCCTACACGCTGGCGCGGCTCGAGGCTGACCAGTGGAGCCAGGTCGCCCTGGCGGGTGTCGTCATTGACGAGGCCCAGGCGGTCAAGAACCCCCGCACCGCCACGTATCGAGCGTTGCGCGACATGGATGCCCCCTGGCGCCTGGCTGTCAGCGGAACGCCGATCGAAAACTCGCTGGGTGACCTGTGGTCGCTCCTGTCACTGACCTGCCCGGGTCTGCTGCCCGCGTGGGACGCTTTCACACAGAAGGTGCGCCGCCCAATCGAAGCGGGTGACGCCGACATGGCTGCTCGCCTCACCGCCTACGTTGCCCCCTTCATCCTGCGCCGCACGAAGGAGGAGGTTGCGACGGATCTGCCCGACAAGATCGTCGACGTCGTGCGCGTGGACCTGGGCAAGGAGCATCGCCACATCTACGACCAATACCTGGCCCGGGAGCGTGCGCGGATCCTGGATCTGCTGGCCGACCCGGAGGCGAATCGCATGAGTGTGTTGGCGTCGATCACCCGTCTGCGTCAGCTCGCGCTCGACCCCGCGCTGGTTGAGGAGTCGTATGCTCATGTGGGCTCGGCGAAGGTCGAGTACGTCGCTGATCGTCTCGATGAGATCGTCCCGGGCGGGCACCGGGCGCTGGTATTCAGCCAGTTCACGTCTTTTCTGGCACGTATTCGCGCCGCTCTGGAGCGTCGCGGCATGTCGGTGGTGCAGCTGGACGGATCGACGCGTAACCGCGAGGAGGTGGTCGAGCGTTTCCGTTCGGGCCAGGCGTCGGTCTTCCTGATTTCGCTGAAGGCCGGCGGGTCGGGCCTGACACTCACGGAGGCGGACTACGTGTATGTCATGGACCCGTGGTGGAATCCGGCGGCCGAGGAGCAAGCGATCGACCGCGCCCACCGCCTTGGTCAGACGAAGAAGGTCAACGTCTACCGGCTGGTGGCCACCGACACGATTGAGGCGAAGGTCGTGGAGCTTCAGGACCGTAAGCGGCGCCTGATTTCCTCGGTGATGAACGGGACGGGGGCCGGCGCCTCGCTCAGCGCTGCCGACCTGCGAGGCCTGCTTGAATGGTGACGCCCCGGCGAGGGATCACCCCTGCCCTGGGCGCACGGCGACCTTGAGGCCGGCGCGGGAGCGGACAGCGTCGAGGGCGGCGTTCACTTCGGTCAGGGTGAACTCGTGTGTGATCAGCGCGGAGAGGTCGAGAGAACCCGTAGATAGTGCTGTGACGGCGGCCGCGTAGTCTGCCAGGGTTGCGTTTGCGCTGCCGGAGACGGTGAGCTCGCGGTAGTGGACCAGGTTCGGGTCGATCTGGGCTAGAGTCCCTGCGGGGAATCCCGCGAAGAAGGAGATGTGGCCGCCAATGGCCGCGCACTGGGCGGCAATTGGGACGAGGCCGGGTGCGCCGACCGCGATGATGACGACGTCTGCGCCGGCTCCACCCGTCCAGGTGCGCACCTCGGCTACGAGGTCCTCGCCCTGGGCGGAGGTGGTGACCTGAGCGCCGAGGGTGAGGGCGGGGGAGAGGCGGTTGGGTCGCCCGCACGCCATGACGGCAGCGCCAGCGCCCACCGCGAGCGCGCAGTGGATGAGTCCAATGGGGCCGGTGCCTAGGACGAGGACCCGTGTGCCCTCGGTGATTGGTAGGCGGCTGGTGGCTCGCAGGCAGCAGGAGAGGGGTTCGGCGAGGGCAAGGAGGGGCGGGGCGATTTCTCGCGAGGTGGGGATGATGCACTCCAGTGCTCGCTCGGGTACGCGGATGACGTCGGCGAGGCCGCCGTCCACCCCGGTTCCGAACAGGGCCATGGCGTCGCAGACGTTGGAACGCCCGGTGGTGCACGGGTTGCAGCGGCCGCAGGCTATCTCGGGGGCGAGGCCCACCTGGGTTCCCGGGGCGGGGACGTCGACGCCGGGGGTGAGGGCGGAGCCGATGCGCCAGACGCGTGCGGCAATCTCGTGGCCGAGAGTCACGCCGGGGGTGACGCCCTTTGTCTTCTGTCCCGTGACGATGCGCAGGTCCGTGCCGCACAGTGTTGTGGCCTCCACGGTGAGGAGGACCTCGCGAGCGCCCAGGGTGGGAAGTGGGCGCCGGTTCAGGGCGAGGGTGCCGGGTGTGGTGAGCGACGCTGCGAGCATGGAGTCCATGCGACCAGGATAGGGTTTGGTGGGGGTGCGGGTGAGCGTAACGTGTTGTAAGCGCATGGGCGGCGAACACCACTATATCGAACAGGTGTTCGATATAGTGGTTGGGTGAGTGATGAACCCCGATACGCCGAGCTGCATGCCCATAGCGCTTTCACCTTCCTGGAGGGCACTGACGAGCCTGCGGACATGGTGGCGCAGGCCGCTCGCCTGGGCTTGGATGCGCTTGCCATCCTCGACGTGGACGGCATGTATTCGACCGTGCAAACCACGATGGCGGCCCGCAGCTGTGGGCTTCCCATCGTCTACGGGGCCGAGGTCACCCTGGAGCCCCATGCGCTGCGTTCGATTATTCCCGGTTCCCATGCGCGGGGCTGGGGACTGGCACCAGGGGCGCAGGAGCCGGGAATCCGTCTCCCACTGCTGGCTGGGGGGCCGGATGGCTACGAAAATCTTGTGGGCATGATGAGCACGCGGGCGCTAGCCCGGGAGGGGGAGCGTTCGCCCCGCTTCACCCTGGAGGATGTGAGCGAGGCTGGGGGTGAGCTCATCGCCCTGACCGGGGGCAGGCGTGGTCCCCTCATGCGTGCCCTGCGTTCGGGAGGGCCCACGTGGGCGCGTCGGGTTATTGCTTCTCTCGCGGAGGCGGTCGGAGGGGTCGATCGCGTGCTGGTCGAATGGCAGGCGGCGCCAGGCGATGGTCCACAGGATGCGGATGTTCTCGCGGACCTTGCGCGGCGCACGGGAGCCATGTTGGTGGCCACGACGGGGGCGCGCATGTCCTCTCCGGCTAAACAGGCCCTCGGTGATGTCCTCGCGGCGACCCGCATCGGCACGTCGATGGAGGAGGCGTGCGCCCACCTGGGGGCACACCGCTCGTACTTGCGCTCGCCCGCCGAAATGGCCCGACTGCACGCCGCCTATCCTGAGGCCCTCAGCCATTCCTGCGAGGTGGCGGCACGATCGGCCTTCGACCTGCGTCTCGTCGCCCCCAGGCTCCCGCGCACAAGCGTTCCGAGGGGCCACACTCCCCAGACATGGCTGTCCCACCTGGCCCGGCAGGGGGCCCGCGAGCGTTACGGCACGCGGGAGGAGCATCCCCGGGCGTGGGAGACGATCGAGCGGGAGCTGAGCGTCATCGAACGCCTCGGTTTTGCGGGATACTTCCTCATCGTCAAGGAGATCGTGGATTTTTGTGCCAAGCGCGGCATCGTATGCCAGGGGCGGGGCAGCGCGGCGAACTCCGCCGTGTGCTTTTGCTTGGGGATCACGGCGGTGGACGCGGTGCGCCACAACTTGCTCTTCGAACGGTTTTTGTCGGACGCCAGGTCGGGCCCTCCCGATATTGACGTCGACATCGAGGCGAGTCGACGCGAGGAGGTCATTCAGCACGTGTATGAGCTCTATGGGCGCGATCGCGCGGCCCAGGTCGCTAACGTCATCACGTACCGGCCGCGCTCGGCGATGCGTGATGCGGCTCGTGCCCTGGGCTATCCGGTGGGCAGTGCGCAGGCGTGGTCGCGGGGGAAGGGGGAGGCGCCGCCCCTCGTCACCGAGGCCGCACGGGCCCTGTCGCGCCTGCCCCGGCACATGGGTATCCATTCGGGCGGCATGGTCCTGACCGATCAGCCGGTCTCGCGCATCTGCCCGGTCGGGTGGGCGGCGATGGAGGGGCGCACCGTACTGCAGTGGGATAAGGAAGATTGCGCGGACGCGGGCCTGGTGAAGTTCGACCTGCTTTCCCTGGGCATGTTGACGGCACTGCGCATCGCCTTCGACGAGTTGGGGGATGGCAGCGGGCGCGGTGAGCATCATCCTCCCCTGCGAGGGTGGGATTCTCGTGACCTGAGTGGGATGGGGGAGCGCCTGCTCGGCCTGCATACGCTTCCCCCGGAGGACCCTCGCGTCTACGACCTGCTGTGCGCGGCTGACACGGTGGGCGTGTTTCAGGTGGAGTCACGCGCGCAGATGAACACGCTGCCGCGCCTGAAGCCCCGGTGCTTCTACGACATCGTCGTTGAGGTGGCCCTCGTGCGGCCAGGACCCATCCAGGGGCATGCGGTCAACCCGTATCTGCGGCGGCGCGCTGGGAGGGAAGCGGTCACCTACCTGCACCCGCTGCTGGAGCCTGCCCTGCGTCAGACCCTGGGCGTCCCCCTCTTTCAGGAGCAACTCATGCGCATCGCCTCGGACGCGGCGGGACTGTCCGGCTCCCGAGCCGACCAGCTGCGCCGAGCCATGGGGGCCAAGCGCAGCCCGGAGCGCATGGAAGCACTCAAGGGGGACCTCATGGTGGGGATGGAGGCGCGCGGCATCGACGCGCCGACACGCGAGCGGATCTTCGACCAGCTCAAGGGATTCGCCGACTTCGGCTTCCCTGAGTCTCATTCTTTTTCGTTCGCGCACATCGTGTACGCGTCCGCGTGGCTGAAGGTGCATGCGCCCGAGCACTTTTACGCGGCGATTCTTAGCTCGCAGCCCATGGGCTTTTACTCGCCGGCGACTCTGGTCCAGGATGCGCGCAGACACGGCGTGAGGGTAGCGGGCCCATCGGTCAACGACTCCTTCCTCGATGCTGGCGTGCAGCGGTGGCCCAACGCAACAGAGGAGTATCGGGAGGGTCGCCCCGACCCGCTCCCGTTGCGCCAGATCGTCCCCCTGGACGTCGACCCCTCGCTGGTGCTGCGCATCGGCTTGTCCTCGGTGCGAGGCCTGGGCGGAGCCGCGACGCGCATCGTGGCGGCCAGGGAAGCGGGAGCCTTCACGAGCCAGGCGGACCTGGCCGAGCGAGCCCACCTGAGCGCCACAGACATGGAGAAGCTGTCCCTGGCAGGGGCGCTTGAATGCCTGGGAGTAAGCAGACGCGAAGGCGCTTGGTCGGCCGGGGCGCTGGCCGCGCCAACGTCGAGGCAGGGGCAGTGGCAGCCGTTCCTGCCCGGTACTGAGGTCGGCACCCACGTTCCCGACCTGCCAGACCTGACGCCGGCCGGGCAGATGTGTGCCGACGTCGAGGCGATGGGGCTCACCCCCGGGCGCCACCCATTCTCCTACCTGCGCGACGCTCTTCCGAGCACGGTCCTGCGAGCCGCAGACCTGGAGGCGCACCTGGACGGGCGCATCGTCGAGGTGGCCGGCCTGGTCACGCACCGGCAGCGCCCCCACACGGGCGGCGGCGTCACCTTCCTGTCACTCGAGGACGACACCGGATATGTCAACGTTTCGGTGCCCGTAGGAACCTGGAATAAGTTCCGCCGCGTCGGCCTCGAATCGGATGCCCTGCTCGTGTCGGGAACCCTCGAGTGGGGCGACGGCGCGATCAACGTGCGAGCGTTTCGCCTACGCCCCATCGACGTGCCCGTCAACGTGCGCTCGCGCGACTTTCGCTAGGGGCGCCGGCTGGCATCAGGAGCGCCCGCAGGTCTTCGACTGTGTCGCACACGACCTCGGCGTCATCGAGCCCATCCTCCGTCGCATAGCCCCACCCGACGCCGACCACCGCGATTCCGGCCTCGTGGCCTCCGCGCACGTCCCAGATCGAGTCGCCAACGATCACGGGGTGCGACACGTCCGCACCCAGGGCGCCCAGCCGAGCCACGGCCTCGTGAATGACCGTCGTCTTGGAGGACCCGGGGTCAGGCGTGGCCCCCGCAATCACGTCGAAGGCCCCCGACAGTCCCAGGTGTTCCATCTGTGCGATCGCCATGGGAGCCTGCTTCGAAGTCGCTGTCGCCACGGGCACACCTGCCCGATGCAGGTCCCACACCAGCTCGGGTACCCCCTCAAAGGGTTCGGGATCGAGGTAGTGATGCATGTAGCGCTCCCGGTAGCGTGTCACCAGGTCAGCCAGGAGCTGGCCGGAGTATCCCAGCTCACCGAAAGAGTGCCACAGGGGAGGGCCCACATAGGTTCGAAGACGCTGATCGTCGGGGATCGGCAAACCGAAGTCTGACAAGGCTCCGCGGAAGGCGCCCATGACGGCGGGAGCGGAGTCGACGATCGTGCCGTCGACATCAAAAAGAACCGCAGAAATGGGTAAAGACACTAAAAACCCCGAGTTGTTGGTGCTTTCTTAGTCACTATGCCCTATTATCCCGAGAGAAGCACCCGACACGACTACGAGAGAGGCAGACGTGGAATCACGAGCACGGCTCACCCCGATCGTTCAAGCCAATAGTGCACGTGCAGCCGCGTGGAGAGTCTTCTTCGAGGCGTCCGGACGCCTGCAGGGAATCCTCGAGACGCGCCTGAAGCGCACCTACGGCGTCTCTATGCCGGACTACAACATCCTGCTTGCCCTGTGGGAGGCTCCCAGTCATCGCCTGCGCATGGGCGAGCTGGCGGACCGCGTCGTTTACTCGCCGTCGCGCGTGACCTACCTGGTCTCCAACCTGTCGCGCGACGGCTGGGTCGAGCGCATCCCTTCCAAGGTCGATCGGCGCGGTTATGATGCCTGCCTGACCACCCAAGGCATCCAAACTGTGCTTGCTGCCACAGAACTGCATCAGCAGACGGTCAGCGAGTACCTCCTGGACGGCATGACGGACGAGGATATTGACGCAATTGCAAAGGTTTTCTCGACTTTGGACTCCCGTCTGAAGGCCGACAAAGGTGATGCATAGTTTCGATTGGCGTAAGTCGACTCGATCGTGTTAAGCTTCTACTCGCTTGCGGATCGCAACGGTTCGCATCGCTCACCTG
>ERZ772961.601-NODE-601-length-14298-cov-3.515762_pt1 | contig 14298 bp, 14 predicted proteins | sample MGYA00580677_ERZ772961 | MGnify/ENA primary metagenome ERZ772961 (study PRJEB29015, sample SAMEA2738088) | human oral metagenome | biome: human oral; feature: human-associated habitat; material: saliva | place: China | collected 2227 ... | reverse complement strand
TCACGGAACTTCAACTCCTGCTAATGAAAAAGGAGAAAGTGGAGCGATCGTAGCTGTCCTTGGTAAAGAAGTACCTGTATCTTCAACCAAGTCATTCACAGGACACTTGCTTGGGGCTGCAGGAGCGGTAGAAGCAATCGCTACAATAGAAGCCATGCGCCATAACTTTGTACCAAAAACAGCTGGAACAAGTGAATTGTCAGACTATATTGAAGCGAATGTCGTTTATGGACAAGGCTTGGAGCAAGAAATTCCTTATGCGATTTCCAATACATTTGGTTTTGGCGGTCACAATGCTGTTCTGGCATTCAAGCGTTGGGAGGGCTAGATGAATATCAATGAAATTAAAGACTTGATGGCTCAGTTTGATCAATCAAGCCTGCGTGAATTTTCTTATAAAAATCAAAGTGATGAATTGACTTTTAGCAAGAATGAAAGTTCTGCCGCAGTCGTAGCAACTCCAGCAGTCAGTGTAGCTCCTGTTGTAGCTCCTGTGCAGCCAGCAAGTGCACCTGTAGCTGAGACAGTTTCCCCAGCAGCCAGTGCAGCGCCTGAAGTGGCTCCAGAGGCTCCAACACCTGCTGCTGAAGGCGATGTCGTGGAAAGTCCATTGGTCGGCGTGGCCTACTTGGCCGCAGGACCAGATAAACCAGCTTTTGTCAATGTGGGAGACCGAGTTAAAAAAGGTCAAACTCTGATGATCATTGAAGCCATGAAGGTCATGAATGAAGTACCAGCACCTAAAGATGGTGTTATCACGGAAGTTTTAGTCCAAAATGAAGAAATGGTTGAGTTTGGGAAAGGGCTGGTACGCATCAAATGATTGATATCAATGCAATAAAAGAAGCACTTCCGCACCGCTATCCCATGCTTTTGGTAGACCGCGTTTTGGAAGTCAGTGAAGATGAGATTGTCGCTCTGAAAAATGTGACAATCAACGAGCCTTTCTTTAATGGTCATTTTCCCCAGTATCCAGTTATGCCAGGTGTCTTGATCATGGAAGCTCTGGCTCAAACGGCTGGTGTGCTGGAATTGTCTAAAGAAGAAAATAAGGGCAAGCTGGTCTTCTATGCTGGTATGGATAAGGTCAAATTCAAAAAGCAAGTTGTACCAGGTGATCAATTGATTATGACAGCTAAGTTTGTCAAGCGCCGCGGCACCATTGCAGTGGTAGAGGCCAAGGCAGAAGTTGACGGAAAACTTGCAGCCAGCGGAACCTTGACCTTTGCGATTGGTCAATAAGAAAGAGGAGATTTCACCATGTTTCGTAAAATTTTAATTGCTAACCGTGGGGAAATTGCGGTCAGAATTATTCGTGCAGCTCGCGAGCTTGGAATCGATACGGTCGCCGTCTACTCAATGGCTGATAAGGAAGCGCTCCATACTTTACTGGCTGATGAAGCCGTCTGTATTGGGCCAGCCAAGTCTACGGATTCTTACCTGAATATGAACGCTGTCTTATCTGCTGCTGTTCTGACAGGTGCAGAAGCCATTCATCCTGGTTTTGGTTTTTTGAGCGAAAACTCCAAATTTGCGACCATGTGCGAAGAAGTCGGCATTAAGTTTATTGGGCCTTCAGGTGCTGTTATGGACTTGATGGGGGATAAGATTAATGCTCGGGCTCAGATGATTAAGGCGAAAGTGCCGGTCATCCCAGGATCTGATGGAGAAGTTCATACCTCTGAAGAAGCCTTGGAAGTTGCCGAAAAGATTGGTTATCCAGTCATGCTCAAAGCTTCTGCTGGTGGCGGTGGCAAGGGCATTCGTAAGGTTGAAAAGGCTGAGGATTTAGTAGCAGCCTTTGAGTCTGCTTCTAGTGAAGCCAAAGCAGCCTTTGGTAATGGTGCCATGTATATGGAGCGAGTCATCTATCCAGCGCGCCATATTGAAGTGCAGATTTTGGCAGATCAGCAGGGGCATGTGGTCCACTTGGGCGAGCGGGATTGCTCTTTGCAGCGGAATAATCAGAAGGTGCTGGAAGAAAGTCCATCTGTGGCGATTGGGAAAACCCTGCGCCAGCAGATTGGGGAGGCAGCTGTTCGGGCTGCTGAGTCTGTCGGCTATGAAAATGCCGGAACGATTGAGTTTCTGCTGGATGAAGCCAAGGACGAATTCTACTTTATGGAGATGAATACTCGCGTGCAGGTTGAGCATCCAGTGACTGAGTTTGTTACTGGTGTGGATATTGTTAAAGAGCAGATTAAGATTGCAGATGGTCAAGAGCTGTCCTTCAGTCAAGAAGATGTTGAGATTCGTGGTCATGCGATTGAATGTCGGATCAATGCTGAAAATCCAGCCTTTAACTTTGCACCGAGCCCAGGCAAGATTTCCAATCTTTATCTGCCAAGTGGCGGAGTGGGACTGCGCGTGGATTCAGCAGTCTATCCTGGCTACACTATTCCCCCTTACTATGACAGCATGATTGCCAAAATCATCGTTCATGGGGAAAATCGCTTTGATGCTCTGATGAAGATGCAACGGGCTCTCTATGAGCTAGAAATCGACGGTGTTGTGACCAATAGCAGTTTCCAGTTGGATTTGATTTCAGATCCTAATGTGATTGCTGGTGATTATGATACAGCTTTTCTCATGGAGAAGTTCCTTCCGGCTTATCAAGAGAAAAAATAGATGACAAGGAGTGATTCTGTTTGAAAGAAGCAGAATCACTCTACAATTTGATGAAGGAGTAAGCAATGCCTTTGTTTTCAAAAAAGGATAAATATATTCGGATCAATCCCAATCGTTCCTCTCGTGCCTTGCCTCAGCCAAAACCAGAAGTTCCAGATGAGCTTTTTTCCAAGTGTCCAGGTTGTAAGCATACCATTTATCAAAAGGATTTGGGGGCAGAGCGTGTCTGTCCAAGCTGTGGCTATACTTTTCGGATTTCAGCTTTTGAGCGCCTGAGTTTGACGGTGGATCAAGGAAGCTTTGAGGAATTGTTCACTGGTATTGAGACGACAGATCCCTTGCGTTTTCCAAACTATCGAGAAAAACTGGCGGAGACACGGGCAAAGACTGGCCTAGATGAGGCCGTTTTGACGGGGACAGCTAGTATCAAGGGTCACAAATCAGCCCTTGGGATCATGGATTCCAACTTTATCATGGCTTCAATGGGAACGGTTGTCGGTGAGAAGATTACTCGCCTCTTTGAATATGCGACAGAGCATAAGCTGCCAGTCGTTCTCTTTACGGCTTCTGGGGGTGCTCGCATGCAGGAAGGGATCATGAGCCTGATGCAAATGGCCAAAACTTCTGCTACTGTGCAACGTCATTCGAAGGCTGGTCTTTTTTACCTGACTGTTTTGACAGATCCGACAACAGGCGGTGTCACAGCTTCCTTCGCTATGGAAGGTGATGTTATCTTGGCAGAAGCACAGGCTTTGGTCGGTTTTGCCGGTCGTCGGGTCATTGAGTCTACTGTACGGGAAAAATTGCCAGATGACTTTCAAAAGGCAGAGTTCTTGCTGGAGCATGGCTTTGTTGATGCGATAGTCAAACGTGGTGAATTGCGGGATCGGATTGCTACTCTCTTGAGCTTTCATGGAGGTGACCAATGACAAAAATCAGTCAGATTATCAAAGCAGCGCGTGATCAGTCCCGTTTGACAGCTCTGGATTTTGCCCAAGGCATTTTTGATGATTTTGTGGAATTGCACGGAGATCGTGGTTTCCGTGATGATGGTGCTGTCATTGGTGGTATCGGAATCTTAAATGGTCAGCCAGTCACAGTGGTCGGCATTCAAAAAGGTCGCAATTTACAGGAGAATCTGCGACGGAACTTTGGTCAGCCCCATCCGGAAGGCTATCGCAAGGCCCTACGTCTCATGAAGCAGGCTGAGAAATTCGGCCGTCCAGTCGTGACCTTTATCAATACGGCTGGTGCCTATCCTGGCGTCGGTGCTGAGGAGCGCGGACAGGGAGAAGCCATTGCCCGTAATCTCATGGAAATGAGCGATCTGCAAGTGCCGATTATTGCCATTATCATCGGTGAGGGTGGCTCTGGTGGGGCGCTAGCCTTGGCAGTTGCTGATAAGGTCTGGATGCTGGAAAACTCCATGTATGCCATTCTCAGTCCTGAAGGCTTTGCTTCGATTTTATGGAAGGATGGCAGCCGAGCAATGGAGGCGGCGGAGATGATGAAAATCACCTCGCACGAACTTTTGCAGATGGGTGTCGTTGATAAGGTCATCCCTGAACGCGGCTTTAATAAAAATGATCTCTTGGTTGCAGTCAAGCAAGAGATCAGTACTGAACTAGCGGAACTTTCTAAACTTTCTCTCGAGCAACTTTTGGAAGATCGCTATCAACGTTTTAGAAAATATTAGCCAGAAGCCTTAGGGCTTCTTTTTCATGCTTTAGAAAAGTGTAGAGTCAATTAAGATGGGTAATATATTTTGGTTTGACGTGTAGCAATATATTCTCTTTATAGAGGTCATATAAAATATATATTATACAAGCTGTCAGACCTATGTTAAGATAGTTGCTAATCAAAAGAAATGAGGTTTCATATGTCAGAATTTACTATCCATACGATTGAGTCTGCACCAGCTGAGGTGAAAGAGGTTTTAGAAACTGTTCAAAAAGATAACGGTGGCTACATTCCTAATCTTATCGGTCTTTTGGCCAATGCGCCAACGGCTTTGGAAACTTATCGGACGGTTGGAGCCATCAATCGTCGTAACAGCCTGACACCGACTGAGCGTGAAGTGGTGCAGATTACGGCTGCAGTTACTAATGGCTGTGCTTTCTGTGTGGCGGGTCATACAGCTTTTTCAATCAAGCAGATTCAAATGAATGATGATCTTTTGGAGGCCCTGCGCAATCGAACTCCGATTGACACCGATCCGAAGCTAGATACGCTTGCTAAATTTACCATTGCTGTCATCAATACCAAGGGTCGGGTCGGAGACGAGGCTTTGGCAGACTTCCTAGAAGCAGGCTATACACATGAGAATGCTCTGGATGTAGTTCTGGGTGTCAGCCTTGCGACCCTTTGCAATTATGCCAATAATCTAGCCAACACGCCAATTAATCCGGAATTGCAGCCTTATGCTTAGCCTTTGAGGAGGTGAAAGGGCTTTTTAGAACGACCCATTCTTTTTCATTGACTACAAGTCAAGCAAGAAACCAGTGCTGAACTAGCAGAACTTTCTAAAATTTTTCTTGACTAACTCTTGGAAGAATGTTGTCAATACTTTAAGGAATGAAAAATTGTAAAACATAGTGCAAAAAACTTACAGAACTTCAATTAGTGTAAACCATAAATAACCACATCAACAGGTAACCAAGGAGATTCTATGAGCTACTATCATCTTACCTTTGAATAAATTTTCTATCTAACCTTTTTGGGTCAATAGAATATTCAAAATTTTTCATAAAACATTGACAAAAACCGAATATTATTTTAAAATAATAGAAAATTTAGAATAAACACCGAATGAAGTTTTTCAGAAATAAGTGTTTGAGCCTTATGACTGTGAAATGGACGGAACTCTGGAGAGACCATGATTGGCACCGAAGGGGCAAGGCAGGCAACTGCTCAAACTCTCAGGTAAAAGGACAGAGCAAGGGAAGGACAAGAAACGGTCGTTCTCAGGCATCCAGAGTACATGTTTACACATGTACTTTTCTTTTTCTCGGTGTGGAAAAGGAGCATAAGACTTATGTTGAAGTTGCTGAATCAAATTGATTCTCTGGTCTGGGGACCTCCCCTCTTGATTTTATTAGTTGGAACGGGGCTTTATCTGACACTTCGTCTGAGGTTGCTACAGATTTCGCGCCTTTCTCGCGCCTTTCGCTTAATTTTTGTTTCCGGCGAGGATCATCATGGAGACGTGTCTAGCTTTGCTGCTCTTTGTACAGCTTTGGCAGCCACGGTTGGAACGGGAAATATTATCGGTGTAGCGACGGCCATAAAAGTTGGCGGACCGGGCGCCTTATTTTGGATGTGGCTAGCGGCTTTCTTTGGAATGGCAACCAAGTATGCCGAAGGTTTATTAGCGATTAAGTATCGTTCCAAGGATGCCCTCGGAGCAGTTGCTGGTGGTCCCATGCACTATATTCTGTTGGGAATGGGAGAAAAATGGCGTCCGCTGGCCATCTTCTTTGCTGTAGCGGGTGTCTTAGTAGCTCTTTTAGGGATTGGGACCTTTACGCAGGTCAATTCCATCACAGAGGCCATGCAGAATACCATTCAGCTGCCTCCAGCTGTGACAGCTTCTATCTTGGCTATTTTGGTGGCTCTGGTTATTTTTAGCGGTATCCAGTCGATTGCTCGAGTGTCGACCAAGGTTGTGCCTTTTATGGCGGCTATTTATATCTTGGGGACTGTGACTGTATTAGCAGTCAATCTAGATCGTTTGCTGCCAACTCTTCAGCTGGTCTTTAGTTCTGCCTTTAGTCAGACAGCTGCTGTTGGTGGCTTTGCCGGCGCAACCATCCAGATGGCGATTCAAAACGGGGTTGCGCGTGGGGTATTCTCCAATGAATCTGGTTTGGGGTCAGCACCTATTGCAGCGGCGGCAGCTAAGACCAAGGAGCCTGTTGAGCAAGGCTTGATTTCGATGACGGGAACCTTTATTGATACTCTGATTATTTGTAGTCTGACAGGTCTAACAATTTTAATCACAGGGGTTTGGGATAGCAATCTCAATGGTGTGTCCTTGACTCAGGCAGCCTTTGCGACTGTCTTTGCTAATTTTGGTCCAATCCTTCTATCCGTTTTTCTAGTTCTGTTTGCTTTTACCACGATTTTAGGCTGGAACTATTACGGTGAGCGTTGCTTTGAGTTCCTGTTTGGTGTTAAATATATTCGTTTGTACCGAATCATCTTTGTCGCTATGGTGCTCTTAGGGGGCTTTATTGAGCTAGAAGCAGTTTGGGTCATTGCCGATATTGTCAATGCCTTGATGGCCTTGCCAAATCTGATTGCTCTTTTGGCCTTATCTCCTGTTATTATTGCTGAGACCAAAAAGTATTTTGATAAGAAGGGCTGAGTTTCCATTTGCTGGATTTTTGAAAGAAGATTTTTTTGCTAAAGCTGCTTTGCCAGCTTTAGTTTTTTTATGGCTGGGAAATCTCTCGTCTTTTGTTATTGGTCAAAACATGGTATAATGAAGTATTAAGATTCTAGGAGGAAATGACATGCGTTGTCCCAAATGTGGCGGAAGCAAATCAAGTGTGGTTGACAGCCGGCAGGCAGAAGATGGAAATACAATCCGTCGTCGCCGTGAATGCGAGGAATGCCAGCATCGTTTTACAACTTATGAGCGCGTGGAAGAAAGAACCCTAGTCGTTGTCAAAAAAGATGGGACGCGTGAGCAGTTTTCTCGGGATAAGATATTTAATGGAATCATCCGCTCCGCTCAGAAGCGTCCAGTCTCAAGTGACGAGATCGAAGAATTGGTCAATCGGATTGAGCAAAAACTTCGCAGTCAGAGCGAAAATGAAATTGCTAGCGAATATATTGGCTCTCTGGTCATGGATGAGCTGGCCGAGCTGGATGAAATTACCTATGTCCGTTTTGCCAGTGTTTATCGGAGTTTCAAAGATGTTGGCGAGTTGGAAAGCCTTTTGAAGCAGATTACCAAGGGTTCTAAGAAGAAAAAGGAAAAATAATGGCTTATGAAACCAAATGATCATTTTTCTTTCTTGTCTAATAACCAGGTCAGTCAGGATATGAGCGGGCTGACCCGTTATTATCTACCTATTGTGGGCAAGGATGCAGTCGCGCTTTATCTTTATCTGGTTTCTTTTTGGGATAACGGAGCTCAGCAACGACTTTTCAGCCATATTTTAAATCATCTTGATTTTGGTATGGAAGTGTTGGAGAGGAGCTTGGAGCGCCTATTAGCTATTGGATTGCTAGAGCTTTTCCAGACGGAGACGGGATTTTTCATTCGACTCTATCCAACCTTGTCCGCTGAGGACTTCTTTGCTCATCATGTGTACAGTAGTCTTTTGGAGAAAAAGATTGGTCAGGCGGCGGTAGATAAGCTACGACCGGAAAATCCAGCTGGGCAAAAGATCGGTGCTTCTTTTAGCCAGATCTATGGCATGGAAGAAGTCAGTCCGATGAGAAACAGTCGCCAGAATGATTTTGACTTGACGCATTTTAAACAGAGAATGGCTCAGGATGGCTTGCGTTTTGCAGATGAGAAGTCGGACCTCTTGGACTTGTTTGCTATTGCGGAGCAGAAGAAATGGACTTGGTATGAGACCTATGTCTTAGCGCGTGAAACAGCTGTGTCACATGTGATTTCGACGAAACGGATGCAGCAAAAAATTCAGCAAAAGCCAGTTTCGGGAGATTTTTCTCAGCAAGAGCAATCCATTATTCGTGAGGCTAAAAGCAAGCAGCCACTACTCTTTTTGGCCGAAATCAAGAAAACCCGTCAGGCGGCCATTACGCGTAGTGAACGGAAGCTGATTCAGGATTTGGCAGAGATGGGACTGTTGGATGAAGTTATCAATATCATCCTGCTATTGACTTTTAATAAGGTGGATTCGGCCAATCTCAATGAGAAGTACGCCCTCAAGGTGGCCAATGACTTTTCTTATCAAAAGGTGACCTCGGCTGAAGAGGCAGTCCTGAAAATCCGTGAGCGTAATCAGCAGACGAATAGTCGTCCTGCGCAAGTCAGCCCAACTGCTTCTAGAAGCAATGTGCCGAACTGGAGTCAGCCAGATTACAAAAATGAAACTAGCTTAGAAAAACAAGCGGAACTAGAAGAGCAAAAAAGAAGACTTTTAGCAAGACTGGAAGAAGGAGGCGATTAAATGGAAAAAATAGGACAGGCAATGCCTCATATGAATAAGGTGAAGCAGTTTGATTATCAAAAATTAGTCCAGCAGATTTTAGCAGATCCAGATATCGCTGCCTTTATCAGTCGAGAACAACTGTCTCCAACCGAAATTCAGCGGAGCATTTCTAAGTTCAATCAATACATTACCGAACGAGATCGCTTCCTGTTAGAAGATCAGAACTATATTGCCAAGGGTTATAAGCCGATTTTGGTGAAAAATGAAGGCTATGCGGATGTTGCCTATGAGGAAACGCCTGAGTTGATTGAGCAGGAGAGACAGGAGGCGATTAGAAGCCGTCTCAACCTCATCAATCTACCCACCAGTCTCAAGGAGGCCAGTCTGGCTCAGGTGGATCTGGATGATGTTGGTCGCTACAAGGCTTTTGAGCTCTTGACCAGTTTTGTTGCGGATTTTCCGCATTATCAGAAGGCTGTCTATCTCTACGGAGATTTCGGCGTGGGAAAGAGCTACATGATGGCTGCTCTGGCGCATGATTTGTCAGAGAAACGCAGTGTATCAACGACGTTGCTCCACTATCCGAGCTTTGTTTTGGATGTTAAGAATGCTATCAGTTCTGGCTTGGTCAAGGACAAGATTGACCAGGTCAAGACAGCTCAAGTGCTGATTTTGGACGATATCGGTGCAGAGCAGTCTAGCCCCTGGATGCGGGATGAGATTTTGCAGGTCATTCTCCAGCACCGCATGCAGGAAAATCTGCCAACTTTCTTTACTTCTAACTTTAGTTTTGCGGATTTGGAGCGTCACTTTGCCAACTCTAAGAATGGCGATGAGACTTGGCAAGCCAAGCGGGTTATGGAGCGGATTAAGTTTCTGGCTCAAGAAGTGCATCTAGAAGGAGAGAACCGTCGATGAATGAAACAATTAACTTGATGAAGGCTCATACGTCTGTTAGGCGCTTTACGGAAGAGCAGATTTCAGATGAAGAACTACGTGCCATTATCGATGCTGGACGTGCTGCTTCCAGCTGGAAGAATTTCCAGTCCTATTCGATCATCGTGGTGCGCAGTCAGGAGAAAAAAGAGGCTCTTTTTGACTTAGTTCCTCAGAAAGCAATTCTTCAGGCATCAGCCTTTTTGCTCTTTGTAGGAGACCTCAATCGAGCTGAAAAGGGAGCTGCCCTACATACAGAAGATTTCCACCCTGAGGGAACTGAAAATATTCTCATTAGCTCGGTAGATGCTGCTTTGGCGGGGCAAAATACCCTCTTAGCAGCTGAAAGTCTGGGTTATAGCGGCGTTATTATTGGTTTAGTTCGCTATGAAGCTTCAAAAATTGCCCAGCTCTTTAATCTGCCAGACTATACTTATCCAGTTTTCGGCATGGCTTTAGGAAAGCCTAATCAAAACCATGCTGTCAAGCCACGTCTGCCTTATGAAGCGGTGGTCTTTGAGGAAGAATACCGTGAACAACTCAGCTCTGTCATTGAGACTTATGACCGTGTACAGGCTGAGTATGCTGGTGATCGGGCACAGGATACTTGGAGCCAGCGTTTGGCAGCCCAATTTGGTCAGGAGCCGAATCAAGCGATTGACCAACTGCTCAAAGAAAAGAAATTAGAAAAATAAGGCGGAGCTCAGCTCTGTCTCAAAGAATGAAAGAGGAAAAACATGGCTTTACCAACTATTGCCATTGTCGGCCGTCCCAATGTCGGCAAGTCAACGCTATTTAACCGGATTGCGGGTGAGCGGATTTCCATTGTTGAAGACGTGGAAGGGGTTACTCGTGACCGCATCTATGCGACGGCAGATTGGCTGAATCGTAAGTTTAGTATCATTGATACAGGCGGAATTGACGATGTTGATGCGCCTTTTATGGAGCAAATCAAGCACCAAGCGGAAATCGCTATGGACGAGGCTGATGTCATCGTTTTTGTTGTGTCTGGCAAGGAAGGCATCACGGATGCGGACGAGTATGTAGCTCGGATGCTTTATAAGACTCACAAGCCGATTATCTTGGCGGTTAATAAAGTGGATAATCCCGAAATGCGCAATGAAATCTATGATTTCTATGCTCTGGGCTTGGGCGATCCATTTCCAGTATCTTCTGTCCATGGGATTGGTACAGGGGATGTTCTGGATGCTATCGTTGAAAATCTTCCACATGAAGAAGTCGTCGAAAATCCTACATTGGTGTACATGGAACCATATGCGTCATCGACTTGTGAACTCGTCACTGAGATATTGCAGTATACGATGGATCGAAAGGAAGTCAGCAAACTTGAAGCTGAGGGCCTTTTAGCAGGGATTTTTGTGGACACCAATAAATTTTCAACAAAGACCGGCGTGAGAACTTTTGAAGCTGCAGGCTGGCTGAGGAGAGCAGGTGCGGATCTGTCAAATGTAAAAAAATTGTTTCAGGTTGACAAACAGCTGTTTATGGACAGGATATACGGCATAGCCAATGCTGAATTCAACGAAAACGGCATAGCTTACTCCCTATGCAGGGGAGAAAGTCCCAATACTCAGATGATCTGCTCCATCGTTGCAGACGAGTTGCTGACCATCAGAGGAATTAGAGGTGCATTTGCCATAGGTGTGAACCACAGAGGCAAGACTGTGATCAGTGCCAGATCCGTGGGCGAATTGAATGTCCACATAATTATGGAAAAATTCCAGGGTGGGGGGCATCTCAACGCTGCAGGGGCTCAGACGGATCAGTCGCCATTGGAAGTTATCGCAAAACTGAAGGAAATCATGGAGGATAAGTGAAATGAAAGTAATATTGTTAGCTGATGTTAAAGGAAAAGGCAAGGCAGGAGATGTGGTGAAAGTGAGCGACGGATTTGCCAGAAACATGCTGTTTCCAAAAGGACTTGCAAAGGAAGCGACTGCGGGTAATTTGAAGAACTTGGAGCATCAAAAAGAGATCAGATTGGCTGAGGAAGCGGCGAACAAAAAAGCCGCCGAAGAGCTTTCAGAAAAATTGGCATCCGCAACTGTAAAAATCTCCATAAAAGCAGGTGAGAGCGGAAGGTTGTTCGGCTCCATAACTTCAGCTGATATATCAGCGGCATTGAAAGATCAGTTCGATGTAGATATAGACAAAAAGAAAATCCACTTGGACAACCCTATAAAGGAAACCGGATTGAAAGAAGTGATCATCAAGCTGCATCCGGAAGTCAACAGCAATTTAAAAGTGGATGTAAAAGACATTTAGCAGGACGATCTGCGAGATTTCGACGCAGGTTTAGAGCATGCAGTTTAGCAAGAGAGAATTTTACAATGGATAAAAAAATTGGAAAGGTCCCTCCCCACAGTCTGGAGGCCGAAAAGTCCGTATTAGGTGCTGCAATGATCAGCAAAGAGGCTTTGATTGACATTTTAGACGCCTTGATTGGAGAAGATTTCTACAACAAGGCACATCGGGAAATTTTTCAGAGCATAGCAACGCTTCACGGAAAAAACCAACCGGTGGACAGTTTGACCGTATCTGAAGAGTTGAAACGAAGGAACACTTTGGAAGTAGTAGGCGGCAGAACTTACGTCATGGAGTTGACGGAAGAAACACCTTCCGTTTATAATGCGAAAGAATATGCACAGATAATCTCTGAAAAAGCGATTTTGCGAAGACTCATAGATACAGCCGCGAGCATATCGGACAAGAGCTTCAGACAGGCGGAAGACCCCAGGGAAGTTTTGGACTTCGCCGAGAAGAGAGTTTTCGACATAGCAAAGGAAAAGCAGAGCAATGAAGTTGCCGAGCTGGCTGACATTCTCGCCATAAACCTGCGACAAATAGAGGAGCGATCGCAACAGAAAGGCGGCGTGGTCGGAGTTCCAAGCGGGCTCATAGATTTGGATAAAAAGCTGTCGGGTTTCAAAAAATCCGATATGATCGTCTTAGCTGCAAGACCTTCCATGGGAAAAACGGCATTCAGCCTGAACGTAGCCCTACATGCCGCATTACGAGAAAAAGCGACAGTTCTAATATTCAGTCTGGAAATGTCAAAAGAACAGCTGGGACAGAGGCTTTTATCGATGGAATCTCGAATAGAATCTCAGAAGATGTCTTCAGGAGATATAACCGATGATGACTGGATTTCCCTCGCCGGAGCCGTAAACAGCCTGGGGGAAGGAAATATCCTGATAGACGACACTCCGGGTCTGAAAATGATGGAGATAAAAAATAAGTGCCGCAGGGTAAAAAACGACAAGGGTCTGGACTTAATTATTTTGGACTATCTGCAGCTGATGGTGGAAGAAAACATCGAGAGCAGACAACAGCAGGTCAGCAATCTGTCCCGAGGAATGAAACTTTTAGCTAGAGAGATGGAATGTCCTGTCATAGTCCTTTCTCAGCTTTCGAGAAAAGTCGAAGCTAGAGATAACAAGAGACCGTTGATGTCGGATTTGAGAGAGTCAGGAGCTATAGAACAGGATGCGGATGTAATCCTGTTTTTATACAGGGATGAGGTATATAACGAAGATACGGAAAAGCCTAATATTTGCGAGGTTATCGTCGCAAAACACAGAAACGGACCTATCGGAACTGTGGAAGTCGGGTGGCAGAGCAGATTTACAAAATTTGTCAATTTGCAGAGATAGCAGAATATCACTGCCTTCCCATAAAGTGACCTCAGATCGCAAAAGAAGTGTAAAACACGAGAAGAATAAAAGTAGAACCAGAACGCAAAGTATAAGAGAGATATGAAGAGAGAAAAAATAAGGAATGTATATATGTTCGATACGCAGGTTGAGAACATATTTATAAATGAGCATTTAGTATCGGCTACGGGAGAGCAGATCAAAGTTTTTTTAATGGGCTTGATGTATGCGGAAATAGGCATGGACATTTCCGATGAAGATTTAGCTCAGTCCTTGGGTGTAGATCTTTCGGTCGTTTTGGAAGCGTGGAGATATTGGATAAAAAAGAAAGTGGTAAGGCGTAGCGAATCGGGAATAGAGTTTTTAAACCTTAAAGAGAGGGTTTACGGTGATAATCACGATTGTGAATGCGCTCATCAAATCAGCAGAGAATCCGGGAATTCCAATAATTGCGGCAAAGATATTGTTGATAAAGCTGAAAAGCAGACATCGGCAGATGAATTTCACCCTCTGATCGACAGGGATCTCTTAAATCTGTTCAGTCGTGTCGAAAATATCGTCAGCAGGCCGCTGAACCACAAAGAACGTGAGCTGATAGCCGACTTTGTTATTCATATGAACGCTTCTTCGGAAATAGTCGCATACGGATTTAAATACTCATATGATAGAGATAAGAAAAGCGTAGAATACATACGAAAAGTCATCCAGGATTGGGTGCACAGCGGATACAGAACTGAGGAAGATGTGGAAAAGGAAATTTCTAAGTACGATCAGAGATTCCATGTTTACAAGAGAATCATGCGAGCTTTGGGATTTTCCAGAATGCCGTCGGAAGCGGAACGTCAGATCATGGATAATTGGATGGAGCTGGGAGTTGCCGTCGATACCATGGTTGAAGCCTGTGGTAAAACAGCCGGAATCTCAAATCC
>ERZ772961.600-NODE-600-length-14300-cov-6.697578_pt1 | contig 14300 bp, 10 predicted proteins | sample MGYA00580677_ERZ772961 | MGnify/ENA primary metagenome ERZ772961 (study PRJEB29015, sample SAMEA2738088) | human oral metagenome | biome: human oral; feature: human-associated habitat; material: saliva | place: China | collected 2227 ... | reverse complement strand
CTTACCTCTTACCAATCTCAATGGTCGTACCAACGCAATTAGTCGCTTACTTTGCAACTCTGCACCGTGGCCTTGATGTGGACAAACCACGTAACCTTGCTAAGTCAGTAACGGTAGAATAATCTAAAAAAAGTCTAGTTATCTAGGCTTTTTTCTAATGAGCAAATTTATGGAAAGTAAAAATATTTAGTGATAGAATATCCTAAAACTAAAAGAGATAGCGAGGAAACACCATGATAGAATTGGGAATTTCAACATTTGGGGAAACAACGGAGCTTGAAGGGACTGGACAGACTTACAGTCATGCCGAACGCATTCGTCAGTTGGTGGCGGAGATTGAGCTAGCTGATAAGGTTGGTTTGGATGTGTATGGGATTGGTGAGCACCATCGAGAGGATTTTGCAGTATCAGCTCCAGAGATTGTTCTGGCAGCTGGGGCAGTCAATACCAAGAAAATCCGTTTGACCAGTGCAGTCAGCATTCTATCGAGCATGGACCCGATTCGTTTGTTCCAACAGTATTCCACTATCGATGCTTTGTCCAATGGACGTGCGGAGATTATGGCTGGAAGGGGCTCTTTCACGGAATCATTTCCTTTGTTTGGCTATGACTTGAAAGACTACGAAGCTCTCTTTGATGAGAAATTAGACTTGCTTCAGTTAGTCAATGAAAAGACCAAACTAGACTGGAAAGGTCGATTGACCCAAACAATTTCTGGCAAAGAAGTTTATCCTCGTCCAGTTCAGGACAAATTACCCTTGTGGATAGCGACAGGTGGTCATGTCGAATCGACAGTGAAGATTGCTCAGGCAGGGCTGCCGATTGTCTATGCTATTATTGGTGGCAATCCGTCTTATTTTAAAAAGTTGATTCAGGCTTATCGTGAGATTGGGAGCGAAGCGGGCCATGCCAGTCATGAACTAAAGGTTGGAGCCCATTCTTGGGGGTGGATTGCTGAGGATGGTGAGCAGGCGGTGAAAGATTATTTCCATCCGACCAAGCAAGTAGTGGATGCTATTTCCAAAGACCGTCCACACTGGCAGGAGTTGCGTTATGAACAATATTTGGAGCAAGTTGGACCAAATGGCGCCATGTTTGTGGGTAATCCAGATCAGGTGGCAGAAAAATTGATTCGCATGATTGAGGATTTAGGCTTGGACCGCTTTATGTTGCATCTACCTCTTGGTTCTATGCCACATGAACAAGTCCTGCGAGCTATTGAACTCTTCGGAACGCAAGTAGCACCCAAAGTACGGGCTTACTTTGCCATGAAAGAGGCTTAATAAAAAATCCTAATTAGGCTGATAAAAAATCTATATAACAACTATTTTAATAAAGTAAAAGAAAGAAAAGAATCTCTGAAAAGCTGGTAAAATCAAGCTTTCCAGAGATTTTTTTCGTTATTGATATAAACAATCCCAATCAAGTTGATAGTCAATATATATTGGGAAAAGGCAAAAAGGAGTGGTAAGATGGTTTCAATCCAAATGGAAGGAGAAAAGTATGACAAGTAAAAGAGAACTAGTTTTTAAAGCCATACGAGGAGAAGAAGTGGAACGGGTTCCTGTTGGCTTTTGGTTTCATTTTGTAACACTGGAGGAAAAAGGGCAAGGTTTAAATAACCCACGTATCTTCCAAAAAAGTGTAGAGGGACATCGGCAGTACGTTGAAAGAATTCATCCTGACTTTGTCAAAATAATGAGTGACGGCTTTTTCATTTATCCAAGTAATGTCTATAATCCTTCTGTTGCAAGTGTTCAGGAGTTGGCTTCTATTGAGTCGATTGGTGAAAACCATCCTTGGATTCAGCAACAAGTAGAAGTGGTACAAGCCATTCGAGCAACCTTCACTGAGGACATTGCATCATTCTACAATATCTTTTCTCCGATTTCCTACCTGAAAAGGTGGTTTCGTACAGAAACTTCTAGAGGTGATAAGGAGGTTGCAGATCTTTTTCTTGAAAATCCAGAGCTATTCAGGGAGATTTTAGATGTTATTGCTGAGGATATTGCTATCCTGACCAAGGCAATCATTCAGGATGGTGGAGCAGATGGGATTTACCTTAGTACGCAAGAAATTCAGGATGAGCGCATCACACCAGACTTGTACCAAACCTATATCGAGCCAAGTAATATAAAGGTTTTAGAAGCTGCTAATCAGGCAGGTGGGATAAATATTCTGCATATTTGTGGTTTCCAAGGTGCTAGTAATGATGTGACTATTTTCAAAGATTATCCAGCCCAAGTTTTCAACTGGGCCACCCACCATGAAGCAGTTAGTTTGCCTCAGGGTCAGGAGCTATTCCATGGCAAAGCGGTTTTGGGTGGTTTTGAAAATGGGAAGCAGAGCCTGCTTTATGGAGGTAGAAAGGCTGAACTACAAGAGGAAACCAAACGCTTGTTGGTTGAAGCTGGGACTAGAGGAGTTCTTCTTGGAGCGGATTGCACGATTCCAGATGACTTTGAATTAGAAAGATTGGACTGGATTCGTCAGGCTGCTGTTTTAGAATAGGAGGGCCTTATGAAAAGAAAAAAGTGGCTATTAGTAGGGGCGGTCCTTGGCTTTGTTATCTTACTTACGATTAGTCTTACCAAGGGACTTACTTGTAAGGAAGGGCCAAGATGCCATGGGATTCAGGATTTTCAGAAGGGAAGTCTTCCCTTTATTCAAACCAATGATATTGCCAGTGTTTTATTAGTTGAAAAAGAAAGAAATGGAGAATAGAGATGTCAGAAAAAAGAGAATGGGTTTTAAAAGCATTTAGAGGAGAAGCAGTCGATCGTGTTCCTGTCGGTTTTTGGCACCACTTTACATCAGAAGAGGAATGGTTAAAGGGATTTTCAAATCCTGTGATTATTGAAAAGAATATACAAGGTCACAAACAATTTATCCATGAACTAAATCCTGACTTTATTAAGTTAATGAGTGATGGCTATTTTGCTTATCCAAATCCAGTTATTGCCAAAGGGAAATCACTCCAAGAGTTGGCAGAGATTGAACCTCTAGGAGAAGATCATCCGTGGATTAGAGAGCAAGTAGAGTTAGTGAAGAAAATTAAGCAGGAGTTTACGGAAGATATTGTTGCTATTTACAATATTTTTGCGCCTGTTACCTACCTCAAATGGTTACTTGGAGAAGTGTCTGGTGGAGATGATCTCATTGCAGATTTCTTAGTTCAAGATCCTCAGAAATTGAAAAAAGTCCTCGATGTGATTGCACAGGATATCGCTAGCTTGAGTCAAGCAATTATTAACGATGCAGGAGCAGACGGTATCTATCTTAGTGTGCAAAGTATTCAGGATGCGCGTGTTTCTGTTGAAGACTATCAGGAGATTATTGCACCGAGTGAACTGACTGTTTTAAATGCAGCTAAGTCGGTTGGTGGCGTAAATATTCTTCACATCTGTGGCTATGAAGGAGCTCGAAACGATATTCATATCTTTGCCGACTATCCAGCTCATGTTTTTAACTGGGCAGTTGGTCCAGAAGGAATTAGTTTAAAAGAAGGTCGTGAGATTTTCAAGGGGCGTACTGTTTTGGGAGGATTTGAAAACGGCAAAGAGGGTCTTCTCTATCGAGGCAGTAAGGAAGAAATCCAAGCTGAAACCAAACGATTGATTGAAGAAACAGGCAAAGAGGGCCTCATACTTGGAGCAGATTGTACTATTCCAAGCGATATTGCAGTGGAGCGTATCCAGTGGGTGAGAGAAGCAGTAGCTAAATAAAGGAGAAGAATATGAGTAAGAAAACATGGATTATTGGTGGAGTTGCGGTTGCGGCAGTGCTTGGAGCAACAATTATTGGTAGAACTTTAGTAGGAGCATCTGCTAAAGGTACAGATGCAGCTTCGTCTGGACAAGTAACAACTTTAAAGGTTGCCCATACCCAAAACTATGTCCCTTATGATTTTATTGACGAAAAAGGGGAATCAGATGGTTATGAAGTCGCAGTTTTAAAGGCAGTTGATGAGAAATTAGCAGATTATAAATTTGAGTATACTGGAACTAGTGATGATGATCTCTTGATTGGACTTGAGTCCGGCAAGTACGATATTGGGACGAAAGGTGCTTGGTATACAGATGAACGGGCTAAGAAATTCATTATTCCATCTGAGCCAGTAGGAGCCAGCATTATTGGTTTTACTGTTAGAAAAGAAGATGAAGCCAAATATAAGAATATTGATGATTTCGCCAAAAACAAAGGGAAATTAGTACCCATCTCTCCTCAAAATGCCCAGTGGAGTGTTATCAATAGCTATAATGAGAAACATAAGGATACACCAATTGAGTTGACAGCAGCTGAATCCTTCAAAGTGGCAGATGCTTATGCTTGGGTTTTAGAAGGACGTTATGATGCTTTCTTTGACATCAAGTTGTCTTTTGAAAAAGCAGTGACAGCAGAGGATGGTTCTTACCACCAATATGCGGACAAACTTAGCTGGTTCCCTTATAAAGGAATCCCAACCTATCCCTTGATTCACCGTGATGAAAAGGGTGAGAAGTTTGCGAAAGAGTATGAAAAAGCTATTAAAGAATTAAAAGAAGATGGTACTCTAGCTAAACTTTCTCAAAAATACTTTAAAGAAGATGTCTTTAGTTATGTCGATAAAGATTAGATGAGCAATCAGGCATGTTAGAAAGAGGTTTACATGGTTTCATATGATTTTTCAAGAGTGTTCCAATTTTTACCAACCTTATGGCGGGCTCTTCCTATGACCTTGTCCATTCTCTTTTTTACTACAATCCTCGGTTCCCTTTTCGGTGGCTTACTGGCTTGGGCTCAAGTGGGAGAAGACAGGACTTTTGCAGGTCTTTCTAAGGGCTATATTTTCACTCTTCGCTGTACCCCCCCTATTGTTTTACTATTCCTTGTCTTTTATGGTTTACCTGAATTTTTAAAATGGTGGCTGAATTTAGATATCAACAACTGGTCCAAAACGGTCTTCGTCTTATTCACCATGGTCTTGCTATTTGCGGCTATCATTGCAGAAGTGTTTAAGGCGTCCTATCAGGCAATTCCAAAAGGTCAGATGGAGGCTGGAGTCAGTATTGGTCTGACACCTAGTCAGACATTTTGGAGAATCATTTTTCCTCAGGCTTTTCAAGTGGCTCTTCCAAATATGACGACCGCTATTCTAAATTTGATGCGGGACGCTGCCCTAGCCTATACGATTGGTTTTGTGGATGTCATGGGGGCTGGGAATCTCTTAATCAGTCGCAATTTGGGGAATTACTCTCTTGAAACCTATACAGCGGTTGCCATTCTTTATTGGGGTGTGGCCTTGGCTGTTTCCTTCTTGAGTCGCTTGTTAGAAAAATCTTTGGAAACGAAAGGGAGATAGGATATGGATTTAGACTATATTGCAAAAACCTTTTTAGAGACCTTAAAAGGGGTACCAACCACCTTGATTATCATGATTGTAGCCATGGTCTTAAGTTTTCTACCAGCCTTGTTTTTAGCTCTGGGGCAAATATATAAAGTAAAAGGTGTTCGAACTTTCTCTCTCGTGTATCTAGCTTTTATAAGAGCGACACCTCCAATTTTACTGATTCTTTTCTTCTATAGTTTGTTTCCGAGTTTGCTCAATCAATTTCTTAAAAGTATAGGAAGTAATGTTGATATCTTTAAACTCAATCCGATCTATTATGCTTTTATTATCTATAGTTTGATGACAACAGGTAGTTTATCAGAAATCTTACGTTCGGCTATTTTGACTGTGGATAAGGGACAATTAGAAGCTGCACAAGCGATTGGTTTAAGCACTAGACAAGCCTATGTGAGGATTGTTTTTCCACAGGCCTTGCGTTCAGCCCTGCCCAATTTGGCTAATTTAGTCATAAATATTGTAAAAGGGACCTCTTTGGTCTTTGTTATGACCATTAAGGATATTACAGCTATTGCCCGTGTTGAAGCGTCTTATGGTTATCAGTATTTTGAATCATACTTTGTTATCTTTTTACAGTACATTCTTATTTGCGGATTGATTCAATGGGGCTTTTCACTCTTAGAGAAACGCTATATTCGAAGAGAACAGAGACAAGTAGCGTCCACTGCAGGTTTAGCATAGGAGGATACAATGTTACAAGTAGAACATGTTGCAAAAAAATTTGGAGACAGACAAGTCTTAGAAGATGTTAATCTCAAGGTCAACCAAGGGGATGTGGTTGTAATCTTGGGGCCATCTGGATCAGGTAAAACGACTTTTCTCAGATGTCTCAATCATTTAGAAAAGGCTGATAGTGGTTCTTTGAAGCTTGCTGGCAAAGACTACGACCTTGGCAAATTGACTAAAAAAGACATTTTAGAAATTCGCCAAAAGACCGCTTTTGTTTTCCAACATTATAATTTATTTGCCAATAAAACAGCCTTGGAAAATATTTTGGAGGGCTTGGTAATTGCTCGGAAAATTCCTAAGGAAGAGGCAATCAAACGTGCGGAAGCAGCTTTAGAAAAAGTTGGTTTACTGGCTTATAAGGATTACTATCCATCTCAACTTTCTGGAGGTCAGCAACAACGAATCGGTATTGCCCGTGCAATTGCTGTGAAACCAGAGGTCATTCTGTTGGATGAGCCAACATCAGCCTTGGATCCAGAGTTGGTAGGGGATGTTTTGGATGTTTTAAAACAGTTAGCAAAAGAAGGGGTTACTATGGTAGTAGTGACTCATGAGATGGGCTTTGCCAGAGATGTAGCCAATCATGTCATTTTTATGGATGGTGGGAAAATTGTTGAAGAAAATAATGCCCATGAATTCTTTAGCCGTCCAAAAGAAGAACGAACCAAGCAATTTTTGGCACGAATTCTTTCGGATGCGACCTATAGTGTGGAATATATGATTTGATAGATAGGATTATCAGGGCAAAAATCAATCCTCCGAGCATTAATGCTCGGAGGATTTTTCTATAGGAGGGCTAGTTTAGTTCTCTTTTTTGTTTTTCAGTAAGAACCCGAGACCTAGAAGAGCAAGGAGGCTGATTCCTGCAAACAGGAGTTTGTGATCATTTTTGGTTCCTGTATTTGGAAGTTCAGCTTGTTTAGCTAGGGGTGCAGCTATATTTTCTTTGTTAAAGTTTTCTACCGTTGCGTTTTGAACATCTTCTTTTACAGATGATGCTTGTGCTTCTTGTGCTGGTTGTTCAGTATGTGAATCAGTTGTAGCTTGGCTAGGTTTATGATTCGGATCCGCTACTTTTGCATCTGGTTTTGTAGAATCAGGTTTAGCCTGTGGAGCTGGATTTTGATGTTCCGGTTTGACGACTCGGTTTGGAATATTACCTTGGCCATTATTTTGAGCTTGTTCTTGTTTTAAGCTAGAAAGGTCAAATTCTGGTTTTTCTTCCACAGCTGGGGCAACAATGGCACCGCCTTGAGAGACTCGAAGAACAGTAGCTGTAAGGGCATTTAATTTCAAGCCTTTTTCAGTCCACTCAAGTCCTTTCGGGTTGGCAATTCCTACTGGTCCTGCTTGGTTTTCATCTGCTAAAACTTCAGCATTTCTTAGATGTGCAAAGGCAGTTCCCAAATTAAATTCGCGGGCTTTTTCGTCAGCATTGACAAAGACTGCATAGATATCTCCATTTGGAGCAGTGATTTGGTAGCCAATTACCACGTCCTCTTTTGCCACACCATTTTGGCCTGGAACAGTGATGAGGTGGACACGGTCTTTGATATCTTGGAGGCTCTTGAGTCGGAAGGCATCTGTAGATTGACGAAGGGCAATCAACCCTTTCATATAGTCACGGCTCTTGACATTTTCAGGATAAGCTTTACCATCTGTAGCCTTAGTCCAGTCAAACTTGTTAATAGCATCGCTAGAATCGTAAGAGTCATGGATGAAGTAAGGATAGTCAAATGGATTGCCGTCCTTATCACGCAATAAGTGAGATTTGTTTGGAACCTTGTCTTCTGCTACTGGAGTCTTGTAGGCTGGGTCACGGAATTGTTTGGTGCGTCCATATTCCTGACCAGAGTGGATAAATGGAGTTCCTTGAGCTGTCAAGACCATGAGGTTTCCAAGTCGCAAACGACGATGGATTTCAGCATAGTTCTCAGCCTTGCTTGGGTCTTTTTTGATAGATTGGGCAATGATGTCAAAGAGGGTCAAGTTATCATGGGCTGCGATGTACTGGATAACATCTCCAGGGCTATCTGCTTCAAAGTTGGTTGGTTGTGCAATCAGATTTTTAAAGATAGTGTTGATATCACGCTTGCCACCTGTGATAAAGGCAGGTTGCCCTTCGTTTGGATATCCTGATTTAAGGTTGTTACGGATGTCGTCTGAGAAGACTGCGACAGTATCGGTATGTTTCATCCAATCTTGGTCAGCAGCTCTAGTAGGCATATTTTCATCACCAGCATAGGTTCTCCAACCTTCACCAAGCATGATGAGGTTTGGATTGAGGGCGCGTGCAGCCTTGTAAGCTTCTTCGATAGAAGCGGCATCATGGTCTCCCATCATATCGAAACGGAAGCCATCCACTTTGTAGGTATCAACTAGGTATTTGATAGAGTCAACTAGGAGACGTTTGGTCATATGGTGGGTTGTCCCCAAGCGTCCACCACCAAAGCTAGTTCGAGGTGTTCCGTCAGCATCCATAAAGTGGTAGTAGTTTGGTTCTAAATCTTCAAAGATATCGACTTTAGCTGTATGGTTATAAACTACGTCCAGGATAGCTCCCATACCACGTTTGTGGATTTCATTGATGAGGTTTTTAAATTCTGCGATTCGTTTTTCTGGATTCTTCGGATTGCTTGAGTACATACCAGTCAAGGAGAAGTAGTTTTGAGGGTCATATCCCCAGTTGTAGTTGCTGTTGCTTGAAGCATAGTCAGACAAGCGTTCATAGTTTTTCAATTCATTGACAAAGTAGTAAGACAAGACTGGAAGGAGCTGGATGTGGGTTACACCTAAGTCTTTGAGATAGTCTAGTTTTTCAATAAAGGCTTCAAAGGTACCAAATGGTTTGGTTAAGTCTTTTGCAATGGCAGGATCTGAAGTGAAGTCACGCACATGAGCTTCGTAGATAACGGCATCTTCACGAGTCTTGAAGTTGTGAATCTTACCATAAGTCAAGTCTTGAGGTCCTAGTTTGGCTGGATCTACAAAGGCAGCTTTAGCCACTTTATGGGCATCGTCAATCTTGGCATTGTCACTATTCCAAGCAGCGAGGGACTTAGCGTAAGGATCGAGTGCAAGAACGGTTTTACCTTGACGTTCGATTTGGTATTGATAATAGTAGCCAGTGAAATCTGTGATGCCGAGTTTGTTTGTGCTATCTAGAGTTTGTTTCCAAGTTCCTCTTTCCCCTTTTTCAAGAGCGACAGTTCCAACCACTTTTTCAGGGTCATTCTTGTCGTAGACAACAACAGAAACCTTATCAGCACTTGGTGACCAAAGGGTTAAATCAACTTGTTTTCCTTCTTCTTTGAGGTCAGCTCCCAGTTTGCCATCATAACTGTAAGTCTCGTCTTTAAGGCGCCAGCTTGTTTTGGTAGTGAATTGGTCGGAATTGTAGCTAACAGTATAGGGATGTTTTGTGTCAGAGAAATCTCCGCTATAAGTCACTTTCTTACCAGCTTCATCGATTGCAACATCGGTGATAGTTACCTTGTTTCCTAGGTGATTAGTGATGTTGGAGTGCTTGAGGATATCCTCTTTTTTAGGACCGACTAGTGTTGAAAAACTACTTTCAATGCTAGAAGTTCCTACGTGTTGAGCCCCTGTCATACGGATATCATGGACATAGTATGGATTTGTGTAAATCGATTCGTCATCGTCTTTTAGGAAAATTTGGCTATGATTTTTCAAATCTGTGAACTTATAATCTTCTTTACGGATTTTCACATCGTCTCCTTGTTTGCTTTTGTCTAGTAATAAAAATCCAAGGTCTTTAGCTGCGTCTTTGAGTGGAATATCGATATAGCGACCATATTTGCCTGTAGCTGTAAAGTCTGTTCCGTCAGGCCATTGAGCGCTACTTGGATTTTTCACATCTCCCCAGTACCAGAGAGATTTCTTGTCATAGTTGCCATCTGTACGGTAGTAGTTGACGCGAACAGTTCCTGCAGGTTGTGGTTCGTAAGAGAAAACCTTGTAATCTTGGTCCAACCAAGCCTCATTCATCTTTGGTGCCAGTTTTTCTACCGATTTATCGCCGGTTAGATTTTTTCCGGCTGTATTATTGATGAGGAAGCTAATTTTCTTGGCTTGTTCTCCCTTTAATTTGACATCTAGGTAGTAGCCGTAGTCATCTTTTTTGGCATCCTTAAAGGACAAGGCTCCGTTTGGCCAGTTTTCAGAAGGTTTTTCAACATCGTCCCAAGTCCATAGTCCTTGAGCATCCTTGTTTTCTTCAGGAAGTTTTTTGACGTGGATACGGAAGTAGTTGTCTTCGATGGGATCTTCTGCCTTAGTTTCAGTCGTTGCTGGACTAGTAGAAGTAGTTGGCTCACTTGAACGATCTTGTCCAGTTTGTGGTGCTGAATCAGCTGGGCTTGAAACAGGAGTTGTTGGATCTGTTGCAGGTTTTTCTTCTTTTTTCTCTAGGGAAGCGTTTGCATTTTTAGGTTCAGAAAGATCACTTTCTTGCTTACCAGTGCTGGCTGTTGTATCAGTAAGAGGTTGAGTAAGGGCAGTAGTAGTTTCACTATTACTTGCATTAGTGGTTGGTGTATTTTCGTTGGCTGAGATAGTTGGTGTAGCCATAGCAAGTAGGACAAGGCTTGCGCCGATAAGGACAGAGCCAGTTCCATTCTTGAGGGAACGGATGCTGTAGACCATTTTTTTCTCAGTTTGAGAAGTTGTTCTTTTCATAATCATTCTCCTGTAAATGAATTTCTCTATCAGTATAGCATGTAGTAAAACAATATGCAAGCGTTTTCCTGAAATTAAACTAAAAGAAAAATCGCAACAGGTTTTGTTACGATTCAGCCAGCCTTTCTTTATGAATTTGAGAAGCCAGAAGGTGGAGATGGTGGAATAATTCTGAAGTAGAGAAGTTACGATTATAGATAATTGGTTTAGGAGAGTTGGTGACAGGAAAGGTAGTGATAACAATATCGTGAGGAATTTGATTGAGAACAGAGAAAGAAATCGTAGATTCTTCCCAAGAATCAAAGAGATAGAGATTATTGCCGTAGTGAGCAAGGGTCTCGATAAGGTTTTGTGCGTGATGACTATCCAGATGACTAATGACCAAAACACGTATTTTGGGAAGTTTTTGAAGTAATTGGACTAAAATTCGTTGCCCTTGAACAGAAAAGGTGTAGACAAGTTCTTGTAATTTAATGGGGTGATTTTCCAGTCCCATCTCAATCAGATAAGATTGGAATTTGTATTGACTTACTTCAAATAGTTTTGGGAATTCTGCTTGATAATTGCTTAAAATTTGGGATTTCTGTCTGTCTAGAGACTGGTTACTGAGTAAATGGAAGAAATCAGATTGGGCAGTGTAGTGGAGGAGCCAAATCAATTCCTCACGATTTTCAATCTGTAGGTGAAATTCTTTGGCCAGTTCTTCTAGAATTTGGCTCAATAAACGGTAGGATTTTTGAATCTGATGAATGTCTCCTAACGCTCCACTACTAGGATTAGTTGCGATTTGAGGAGACTTTACTGGGTTTGAAAATAGCTGTTCCAGTGTTTCTTTTGTCGGTTCAAAATAGAGCTTTTTAGCTATCTTCTTAATATTTTCTTCAAACTGGGTAATCTGCATGAGAGAGCTGTAGTGACTGGTTAAAAGGGGAGTAGGATTTTCAATCAAATGACTCTTATTAAAGCGCTCCAGATTGATAGCGAGGATATATTTGATTTGCCGTAAGCTACTGAGGTTGGGTGAAACTTGTTGGGCGTCCAAAAATAGCTGAATCAAGTGTGTGAGTGATTCTTCAGAAATAGAAGGGAAGGGCCAATCAAGAAAACTGTAACTTTGGCTAAAGTAGTCCAGATAAAAGGTGCGAATGTCTTCTTCTGCTCCCTCCAAGACTAAAGGAGAAAGTTGGATGTTGACGCTATAGTGTTGTGGAAGTTTAGTGTTGATACGATGAATGATTTCCTCAATCTGCTCTTGATTAGTGGAAAGTGCCTGACATATTTGCTCAAGCGATTGCCCCTCTTTGAAAAATAACTGGTTCAAAAAAGAATAGGTTTCAGATTGTTTAAAAATCGCAATCCTAGGATCCAAGGTGTTTTGAAAGTCAAATTGCAATTGAATACCTTTAGTTCTTGATTGTATCAGGAGGTTTGGAAATAATTGCTCAAGCTTAAAAAGGTGTTCTTGCAATTCTTCTATTGAAAAATTCAGCTTTTCAGCCAAGACTGGGAGATCTATCCAATCATGGTGTTTGGTCAATTCTTCCAGTAAGAATAGCAAGTCTTGTTCTTTTTTAGACAGCAAGATATTCATAACAACCCTCCCTATATATTTATACATATATATTAAAAGAAAAACCTGTTAAAGTCAAGGAAAACAACCTCAGATAAAAAAGCAAAATCATAATTTAATATATTTTGTATTGGAATATTAAACTGAAAATGCGGTTTACAAAGTGATGGTTGAATGTAATTTTTTATAGGAAAAGATTTTGTCAAAAAATCCTTAATCCCCTTGAAAAATCTAGCTAAATAGGGTATAATATGAATAATCATTTGTCGTAGGTTTTGTCTGAAATATTGTCCAGACAGGACTCACAGCAGTTAAATCTTCTGAAAAAGTCAGATTTAGCTGCTCTTTTTGTGCTTTTTTTCAGGATTTTAAGCATTTGTAACAAAAACTTAAAGATTCTGAAAAATTATCAAAGGGACACGGTGATAGGGGTTTTAAAAAACCATATGACGATTAGAAAAGCCTGATTGACAAGGCTTGGAACTTATTTACAAAGGAGAATCATCTTGGCAGGACATGACGTTCAATACGGGAAACATCGTACCCGTCGTAGTTTTTCAAGAATCAAAGAAGTTCTTGACTTACCAAATTTGATTGAAATTCAAACTGACTCATTCAAAGCTTTCCTAGACCACGGTCTTAAGGAAGTATTTGAGGATGTATTGCCAATTTCAAACTTCACAGACACGATGGAGTTGGAATTCGTTGGATATGAAATCAAGGAACCAAAATACACGCTAGAAGAAGCTCGTATCCATGATGCTAGCTATTCAGCACCAATTTTTGTAACCTTCCGCTTGATCAATAAAGAAACAGGCGAAATCAAAACTCAAGAAGTTTTCTTTGGTGATTTCCCAATCATGACAGAAATGGGTACTTTTATCATCAATGGTGGTGAACGTATCATCGTATCTCAGTTGGTCCGCTCACCAGGTGTTTACTTTAATGACAAAGTAGATAAGAACGGTAAAGTGGGTTACGGTTCAACTGTTATCCCTAACCGTGGAGCTTGGTTGGAACTTGAAAGCGACTCAAAAGACATCGCCTATACTCGTATCGACCGTACTCGTAAGATTCCATTTACGACCTTGGTTCGTGCGCTTGGTTTCTCAGGTGATGATGAAATCTTTGATATCTTTGGTGACAGCGAATTGGTTCGCAACACTGTTGAAAAAGATATCCACAAGAACCCAATGGATTCTCGTACAGACGAAGCCTTGAAAGAAATTTACGAACGCCTTCGTCCAGGTGAGCCTAAGACTGCTGAAAGCTCACGTAGCTTGCTTGTGGCTCGTTTCTTTGACCCACGTCGCTATGACTTGGCATCCGTTGGTCGTTACAAGATCAATAAAAAACTCAATGTTAAAACACGTTTGCTCAACCAAACAATTGCGGAACCATTGGTAGACCCTGAAACAGGAGAAATCTTGGTAGAAGCTGGAACAATCATGACTCGTAGCGTGATTGAAAGTATTGAAAGCCATTTGGATGGTGATTTGAACAAGATTGTTTACATTCCGAATGATGCAGCCGTTGTGACTGAGCCAGTTGTTCTTCAAAAATTCAAGGTTGTTGCACCAACTGATCCAGACCGTGTCGTAACGATCATCGGTAATGCTAATCCAGATGACAAGGTTCGTATCGTCACTCCTGCAGATATTCTTGCTGAGATGAGCTACTTCCTCAACTTGGCTGAAGGACTTGGTCGTGTAGATGATATCGACCATCTTGGAAATCGTCGTATTCGTGCAGTTGGTGAGTTGCTTGCCAACCAAGTACGTCTTGGACTATCTCGTATGGAACGTAATGTCCGTGAACGTATGTCTGTTCAAGACAACGAAGTTTTGACACCACAACAAATTATCAATATCCGTCCTGTAACAGCTGCGGTTAAAGAATTCTTTGGTTCATCACAGT
>ERZ772961.598-NODE-598-length-14311-cov-5.228395_pt1 | contig 14311 bp, 14 predicted proteins | sample MGYA00580677_ERZ772961 | MGnify/ENA primary metagenome ERZ772961 (study PRJEB29015, sample SAMEA2738088) | human oral metagenome | biome: human oral; feature: human-associated habitat; material: saliva | place: China | collected 2227 ... | reverse complement strand
CGCGCGCCTGCTGCGCGATGGGGGAGCGTGGCGCCTGGCTACCGACTGGGATGACTACGCCTGGCAGATGCGTGACGTCATCGAGGCCTGCGAGCTCTTCGAGAACCCGTACGCAGGAGAGCGTCCGGACCCGGAGGACCCGCAGCCGCAGCGCGGTGGATTCGCCCCGCGCTTTGAGGGACGCGTCGTCACGCACTTTGAGACCCGAGGTATCGATGCGGGCCGCCGCGCCCACGATATTGTCGGTATTCGTCGCCCCCGTGGCTGAGTTCGGCATGGGTGCCGGAGCCGCCTCCGTGCTGGTGGGAGGGTGCTCGTGAGCCCCGCCCAGCCAGACGGCCAGCGCTGGCCAGACGACGGTGCTCTGGACCCCGGCCTCGTCGAGGCAGAGGTTCGCCGTCCGCTCTCCCTGTACGTGCACGTGCCGTTTTGTCGCGTGCGCTGCGGCTACTGCGACTTCAACACCTACACGGTGGGATTCGGCCCGGGCGCGCAGGTGGGGGACTATGCCCCGTCGGTCCTGGCTGAGGCCTCGCTGGCTGCTCGCGTCATGGCCGAGTCTGGGCTGCCCGAACGCGAGGCTCAGACCGTCTTTTTTGGCGGAGGCACCCCGACGATGCTCGATACTGCTGAGCTCGCCGAGATCCTGACGGGCCTGTGTGAGCGCATCGGTATTGCGCCCGGCGCCGAGGTGACCCTCGAGGCCAATCCCGACACGGTGACACGCGAGGGACTCGTGCAGCTGGCCGACGCAGGTTTTACGCGTGTCTCCTTCGGTATGCAGTCTGCGGTCCCCGCGATCCTCGCGACCCTGGACCGTACCCACACGCCCGAGCGGGTACCCCTCGTTGTGGAGTGGGCGAAGGAAGCTGGCCTGTCGACGTCCGTCGACCTCATCTACGGCACGCCCGGGGAGAGCCTTGCCGACTGGGAGACGTCCTTGCGCGCCGCCCTGTCCTACGAGACTGACCACATCAGCGCCTACGCCCTCGTCGTCGAGGAGGGAACCAAGATGGGTGCGCAGGTGGCCAGGGGAGAGCTGCCGACCCCGGATCCGGACGACGAGGCCGCCAAGTATGAGCTGGCCGATGCCCTCCTCGGCGAGGCGGGCTACGCCTGGTACGAGATCTCGAACTTCGCGCGTGCGACCGACGCGGATCTTGCGTCGGGACGCCCGTCCACGTTCTACGCGCACGCGTCGGCACACAACCTTGCCTATTGGCGCGACTGGGACTGGTGGGGTCTGGGTCCCGGCGCGCATTCCCACGTGGGCCGCATGCGCTGGTGGAACGTCAAGAATCCTGCAGCGTACGCCGCTCGACTGCGCGATGGGCGTTCCGCTGCCTACGCGGGGGAAATCCTGGATGAGGACACGCGCGAGCTCGAGCGCGTCATGCTGGGGGTACGCACGTCCGAGGGGATTGAGTTGGCTGGCTTGCCAGGGACTCGTCAGGCTGACGAGGCCGGGGCTTTGGTGGATGTCGGCGTGGCCTCGGGCGGGCGCGTCGCCGCGCTCATTGCGGATGGCCTCATTGACGGTGCCGCCGCCCTGAGGGGGCGTGCGATTCTGACGCTGCGTGGACGGCTGCTCGCTGATTATGTGACCCGCGAATTGATGGGGTATTGAGTCGGTTTTCCTGACGATTCTCCGTAATCTGCATGCGGTGGTAAATGATCGTTTTCACCTATAAACCCCGCGCTAAGACTTGTATGTAGCTCAGTACAAGTAAAACTGTGGATAGTTTTGTAAGGTATTCATAAGTGTTCGGGTACCGTGAATGTGACAAGCTTGGATTACGTAGCAATACTGTTGACATCATGGTTGAAATATGTTTGCCTAGGTATGTCATGTGAAGCCGTGCTGTCTGCTGGTCGTCTCCTTGAGAGGGCTTGTGGAGGGGTAGATACAAGGAAAAGTGTGGTATTGTGACTCTGCGATACGCTGTCATTGCTGACATCGTGGGCTCTCGTACGTTGACCAATCGTGCAGACGCTCAGAGAATCTTTGAAGCGGCCTTGGAACGGGCCAGTGAGGGGCTGGCGCTGCTGCAGGCTCCTTACCCGACGGTGGGGGACGAGTTCCAGGCGGTTGCCTACACGCTCGAGGATGCTCTCCTCCTGACGCTGCGCGCGCAGCTTCTTCTTCCCCCGCAGCTCCAGCTGCGTTTCGGCATTGGTGCCGGTCGGATTGAGGAGTTCGCGTCGGGCGTGCATCGCCAGGCTCCGGCCCGTGGTCGCGGTGCGGACTCGGCGGCTCTTCAGGACGGATCCGCGTGGTGGGCAGCCCGAGCCGCGATCAACCGTGCGCACGATGTGCAGGATGCCTCGAACCCCTTTATTCGCACGTGGTTCATGGCGCACGCGTCCGTCGAATCCGAGTTTTCTTCGCACTGTCAGACCTGCATCAACGCGATGCTGAGCCTGCGCGATCATTCGATTCTCAAGCTGTCGGCGCGTCATCGCCGTATCACAGCCTCGCTGCTGCTGGGTAAGACGCAGGTGGAGATCGCCCGCGCCGAGAAGCTGTCGCAGCAAGCCATTTCCGACTTCGCCCGGGGCACGGGGGCGGGGCTTATTCAGTCTTCACTGATCATTGCGGAGGCTGCTCGTGCATGAAGTTCTTCTCCTGGGCATCGCCGCCTCGGAGCTGACCGTACTTCTCACCTCTGACCCGCGCCGCTGGTCGCGACGCCTGTCGCTCTTTCTGACGCTGCTCCTTGCAGTGATCTGCTACTCCTGGTTCATCCTGGGCGTGAGCGCCGTTGCGAACGCAATCGGCGCGACGCTCGCTCTTATGTGGTTCGCTTGGGACCTCGTCGATCCGTCGGCACGCGGCGTTCTCGCTCGCTGGGCGTTGGCGTCCGTCGGCTTCGTTGCCCTGCTGAGCCTGAATCCGTTGAACTTTCCCCTGCTGTCGCTGCGTTCGGGGCGCTCCATAGACCTGATCATCGCGGTTCTCTTCCTCGTCACGGGGCCTGTCAATCACCTGATAACCGCGATCCTGCAATGCGCGCGCGGCCGCGCCTCCACCCCTGTCCCCGGGTGGATTAATGCCCCCGTTCTACCGGCGATGCCGGTGGCTGACGAGGAAGACGCTGATCGTGGCGCGGATGAGGGCGCGGAGCCCGAGATTATTTCCGGTGCGCTGCCCATCTTGGGGGCGCAGTCGGACGAGGAGAAAGTGACGGCTCTGCGTGGCGGACGCTGGATCGGTCCGCTTGAACGTCTGCTCATCATCGTTCTGGCCGGTGCCGGCGCGGAGGTTGCGATCGCTGCCGTCGTCGCCGCCAAGGGGGTCATTCGATTCCCCGAGATCTCTCAGGACTCGACGGGAGAAAAGGCAGAGGAGTTCCTCATCGGCTCGGTCTCCTCGTGGATCCTGGCCGCCCTCGTGTCGATGCTCATCCGTGTCGTGAGCGTGCACTGAAACTCGTGCCGCTAGAGTATGCCGGGTGAATAGCTCAGACCCCTACGGCCGTAACATTTTCGCCCACGACCCGCATCGCGACGGGCCGGGAGCGCGGCGTCCGCGTTCGCAGGCCGTCCACGTTGAGATCGGCATGGTCCTCGAAGACGTGGACTCGGGCTGGGTTGGTGCAGTGACGCGCGTGGAGAAGTCTGGCGGTATCCATCTCGTCGAACTTGAGGATCGTCGGGGCGTGCGTCGCTCCTTCCCCCTCGGCCCCGGCTTCTGGCTCGAGGGCCGCCCCATCGAGGCGCTGCCTCCGCGCCCGGCTCCCGCCCAGGCCTCGCCGGGGACCCAGGTAAGCCCGTCGGGGCGGCGCATCACCAACTCCGGTTCGTTCGCTCCCGCGTCGAGCGGTCCAAAGGTCGCCAAGCGCTCGCGCATCTGGGTCGAGGGGCGCCACGACGCGGAACTCGTCCAGCACGTGTGGGGCGAGGACTTGGCCGAGGCCGGGATCGCCGTGCAGCTCCTCGAAGGCGTCGACAACCTTGAGGCGATCCTGGAGGTTTTTGGCCCGACGGACACCGCGCGTGCGGGCATCCTCGTCGACCACATGGTCCCCGGATCCAAAGAGTCTCGCATCGCCGAGGCCGTATCGGCGCGCTGGCCGGGCGCGGTCCTCGTCCTCGGCCACCCGTTCGTCGACATCTGGCAGGCAGTCAAGCCTGCCCGCGTCGGCCTCGAGCGCTGGCCCGACGTGCCGCGCGGCATCGACATTAAGCACGGAACCCTCGAGGCCCTCGGCTGGCCGCACGCCGATCAACGTGACATCGCCATGGGCTGGAAGCGGATCTTGTCCACCGTGCGCACCTACCGCGACCTCGAGCCGGCGTTGCTCGGGAGGGTCGAGGAACTCATCGACTTCGTGACCGTGCCCTGGGCGCAATGAGTCGCGCAGCCCGAGTGTGAGGTTCGCGCTGGGCGCACACCCGGCTCGGCCCTCATGTCGCCCCCGATTGGCTGCGAGGAGTAGCATTGGCACTCAGGAAGTAGGAGTGCCAGAACGGGAGGAGATGGCATGACACGCAACAGCGCACAGAATCGCAGACTCGACGTCCTGCGCGCCATCGTCACCCAGTATGTGGCCACCCGCGAACCCGTCGGCTCTAAGGCCATCGCCGCCGGAGGGCTCGGTGTCTCATCCGCGACCATCCGCAACGATATGGCGGTGCTGGAGGAAGCCGGCCTCATCTATCAGCCCCACACCTCGGCCGGGCGCGTGCCGACCGACCGCGGCTACCGCGTGTTCGTTGATCGTCTCGCCGAACTGAAGCCGATGAGTGGGCCTGAGCGCCACGCCCTCGAGACCTTCCTGGCCGAGTCCGTCGATATCGACGACGTCGTGGAGCGATCCGTTCGTCTCCTCGCCCAGGTGACGCACCAGGTCGCCCTCGTGCAGTACCCGGGCGCGCGTGTGCGCGTCCTCAAGCACCTCGAAGTCATCGCTTTGGCGCCTGGCCGAGTCCTCGTCGTCGTCGTCACCACGGACGGCGAGGTCGGGGAACGCAGCCTCACCCTTCACGTGCCCCTCGACGACGCTCAGCTGCGCGAGGTGCGCGAACACCTGCGCCACCACTGCGACGGCGCCAGCTCTGGAACCGCGCAGTCCTGCGTCGACGAAGCCACGGCCTCGGCCCGGCCCGAGCTGGTGGGAACGGTCGCCGCGATCGGCGCCGCGCTGACGGACGTGCTGAGCGGCCAGAGCGAGTCGAAGATCGTCGTCGCGGGTGCCGCGAACCTGGCCCGTGGTGCCCTTGACTTCCGTGACATTGCCCCTGTCTTGGACGCCCTCGAGGAGCAGGTCGTCCTCATGCGTCTCTTCGCCGAGACCGACCCGGGCGACGACGTTCACGTGAGCATCGGCGCCGAGAATCCCCACGATGGCCTGGCGGAAGCCGCCGTCGTGACGGGCACCTACCGCGCCGGCGCCGACGATTCTGTCGGATCAGCGCACCTCGGCATCGTTGGCCCCATGCGCATGGACTACGCGCGCACCATGAGCTCCGTGCGAGCGGTCGCCGCCTACCTGTCGCGATACCTCGCCTCCCAGCGCGGCGACTAAGCCGCCCCACAGACGTTGATGAACATCCCCCACGAGAAGAAAGAGCAGCCGTGAGAGACTACTACGAGGTTCTCGGTGTCGCCCGTGACGCCAGCCAGGACGAGATTAAGAAGGCCTACCGCAAGCTCGCGCGTAAGCTTCACCCCGACTACGCGGGAGCTGACTCCGAGGAAGCCTTTAAGGAGCTGTCCGTTGCCTACGAGACGCTCTCGGATCCCGAGAAGCGCCAGATGTACGACATCGGCGGTCCCGACGCGCTGCACGGCGGCGCGGGTGCGGGCGCCGGCTTCGGCGGATTCTCCGACATCTTTGAGGCCATGTTCAGCGGCGGCTTCGGTGCGTCCGCTGCGGGCCCGGCTTCCCGAGTGCGCCGCGGCAAGGACAAGCAGGTGACCGTCGACATCACCCTGGAGGACGCCGCCTTCGGTGCCGCCAAGGAGGTCTCTTTCGACACCCACGTCCTGTGCGACGCCTGCAACGGCTCGATGTGCGAGCCGGGTACGTCGCCCACGCAGTGCACCACCTGCCACGGCTCGGGCTTTGTCACCCAGATTCAGAACTCGCTCTTCGGCCGCATGCAGACGCAGGCTCCCTGCCCGTCGTGTCAGGGATACGGCAACACGATTGCGACCCCGTGCGCCGAGTGCTCGGGAGCGGGTCGCGTGCGCACACGTCGCACCCTCAACATCAACATCCCGGCGGGTGCCTCCGAGGGGACCCAGATTCGCGTCAGCGGCGAGGCCGAGGTCGGCCCCGGTGGCGGCCCGAATGGCGACCTGTATCTGCTGATCCGCGAGAAGAAGCACCCCGTGTTCGATCGCCGAGGCGACGACCTGCACACGTGGATCACGATCCCGATGACCACGGCGGCGCTGGGCACCGAGTTCGAGCTGGAGACTCTCGACGGTAAGAAGACCGTGACGATCAACCCGGGCACCCAGCCCAACGACGACATCGTCCTGGAGGGCCTGGGCGTCGGCCACCTGCAGCGCTCGGGCCGCGGCTCGATGCACGTGCACGTGGACGTTCAGATCCCCAAGAAGCTTGACGACAAGTCGCGCGAGCTGCTCGAGGAACTGGCGAAGGTCCGCGGCGAGGTGCGCGTGGAGCCCCATCGCCAGCAGGCCTCGTTCTTTGACAAGCTCCGCGACACCTTCATGGGGTGATGCACCGTGACGCTGCCCGTTTTCCTTGGCTCGGACCTGACCCCGGCCCTTGAGTCCCTGTCCGTGGGGGACAGCGCGACCCTTGGGGGAGCCGAAGGGCGCCACGCAGCCTCGGTGCGCCGCATCGGCGCGGGGGAGTGGGTCGATGTCGTCGACGGCGCCGGAGCGCGCGCGACGTGCGAGGTAAGCGGGAGCGACAAGTCCTCGCTGTCCCTCATCGTGCGCGAGCTCGCGCAGGAGGACGCCCCGAGCCCAGAGGTCATCCTCGTTCAGGCACTCGCTAAGGGTGGGCGCGACGAGGCCGCCGTCGAAATCTGCACGGAGATCGGCGTCGACAGGGTGATCCCGTGGGCCTCCCAGCGTGCGATCGTCCAATGGAAGGGCCCGAAGGCTGAGAAGGGGCGCGCGAAGTGGGAGGGCGTGGCCCGTGCGGCCGCCAAGCAATCCCGCCGCGCCTACGTCCCGGTCGTTGAGGAGGTCAAAGACAGCCGCGAGCTCGCCTCCTGGGTCGCCTCCCTGACGGGCGAGGCCGGGGTGGCCTTCGTCTGCCACGAGGAGGCGACGGATTCGCTCGGAGCCGCTCTCGCGCGGGTTCAGGAAGCGTCCCTGGATGGGTCTCTTCCTGCCCGCATCGCGCTCATCGTGGGCCCCGAGGGTGGCATCGGAGCCGAGGAAACCGCGCAGCTGGTGGACGCGGGGGCCCGCACGATCGGGCTGGGAAACAACGTCCTGCGTTCCTCCACGGCCGGCGCGGTCGCGCTCACGTTGATCCGCGCCGCCGCTGGGAAATACTAGGGCCTGTCAGTTTTCGAAGCCGGCGATCCGTGCGCTCAGCGTGTGGGTCTCGCCCGCGCCCAGGGCGACCACGTCCGTGCCGGAGTTGAAGGCGTTGGGCGGGCAGCTCATCGGCTCGACGGCCACGCCCACTCGGCCGATGTAATCCGCCGAGTAAACCTGTAGCCAGCGCGCATCCGAGGACAGGGATACGCCCACGCCGGAAGCGGGGTCGCGCAGCGTCACGGCCCACGTGCCCTCGGGCAGGCCCGCGAACGCGTGGTCCAGCTGGGAGGCGCCGATGCGGGTGGGGGAGCGGAAGTCCAACCCGAAGTCCGCCACGTCGTGGGCGGCCACCGGGATCATGGAGGCGTCGGCCTCGTAGACGATCGCGGCGGGATTCTCCAGCTCCAGATCGTCCGCCCGCGTATCGTCGATGGCCAGGTAGGGGTGGAAGCCGACGCCGTAGGGGGCGGTGCTCTCGCCGATGTTCGTCGCGGACAGCTCGATGCTCAGGCCCGCGTCCGCGTCCAGGCTGTAGCGCGTCGACGCGAGAAGTGTCCACGGATAGGAGTAGCGCGCCGCGATGAGCGTGCGCAGGAGCACCGAGGAGTCGTCGGCCTCGGCGATTTCCCACTCCTGGAAGGCCACGAAACCGTGGAGGGACGTCCCGAATGTGGGCTCATCGACGGGGAGGTCGTAGGACGTGCCCTCCCACGAGTATGAGCCGCCTGCGACGCGGTTCGGCCACGGCATGAGCACCTTGCCCAGGTAGCCCGGGGGGCACTCGTTCACACCGTGAGGCACGATGAGGTCGTGCCCGCGGTAGCGCAGCCCGGCCAGTCCGGCGCCGACGGTGACGATCCGAGCCTCGTAGTCTCCGGCGCTCAGAATGACCTCGCGCCCCGACGCACCCCGATCCAACATTGATGCTCCTTCGCAATCACTGAACATGGACGACACTTATTGTAAATGGACTTGAGTCGTCTGGGTTACTGTGGGCGCGTATCCTTATAGAGAATGACTCTCAATTGAAAGGAATGCCTCGGCCCATGGCACACGAGATCACCGACGAATTCGTCGCCTCCCTGCACGCATCCTCAGACTCCGCCCGCGCGGTCGCACGCAACGCCGTCGCCCACGCCGGCGTCGAGCCGGTCGCCTTCGACCGTGCAAAGGTGGTCGCCACCCCCACGGTTGTGTCCCACAAGGTGGACGACTGGAAGGTGACGTCGCAGAAGAAGTCCGGCCGCTGCTGGCTCTTCTCCTCCCTGAACCTGCTGCGCTCGACTGCGCGCACCCGCCTGGGCCTCAAGGACTTCGAGTTCTCGCAGAACTACGTACTCTTCTGGGACAAGTTCGAGCGCGCCAACTTCTTCCTCACCGACGTCATCGCCACCGCGAAGACCGAGGAACTCGACGGCCGACTCCTGCAGTTCCTGCTCGGTGATGTCCTCTCCGACGGCGGCCAGTGGGACATGGCGGTGTCCCTGTACCTCAAGCACGGCCTCGTCCCCAAGGTCGCGATGCCCGAGACCGAGTCCTCCGGCCATACCGCCCCCATGAACGACCGCCTCAAGGTCGTTCTGCGCCGCACCGCCCTCGAGCTGCGTTCCCTCGTCGAGGCCGGCGCCTCGGAGGAGGAGATCCTCGAGGTCAAGGAGGCCGCGCTGGCCGACGTGTGGCGCATCCTCGTCATCTGCCTGGGCGAGCCCCCGGCCTCCTTCGAGTGGGAGTGGCGCGACGACAAGGACGAGTTCCACCGCGACGGCGTCCTCACCCCGCGCGAGTTCTACTCCCGCTACGTGGACGTGGACCTCACGCAGTACGTGTGCCTCGTGGACGACCCGCGCGCCGAGCACCCCAAGGGCCACACCCTCACGGTCGATCACATGGGCAACGTTGTCGGCGGTCGCCCGATCCTCTACGTGAACACCCCGATCGAGCAGATCCGCGAGATCACGGCCTCCATTCTGACCTCGGGGCGCGCCGTCTGGTTCGGTGCCGACTGCGGCCAGCAGTCCGACCGCGCCTCCGGCCTGTTCGTCGACGGCCTCTACGACTTCGACAACCTCTTCGGTGTGGACTTCTCCACCTCGAAGGAGCAGCGCGTCAACACCGGCGAGTCCGCGATGAACCACGCGATGCTCTTCACCGGTGTCGATATCGACGACGAGGGCAACGCCCGCCGCTTCCGCGTCGAGAACTCCTGGGGCGAGGAACCCGGCGACAAGGGCTTCTTCACGATGGATGCCGCATGGTTCGACGCCAACGTGTTTGAGGTGGCCGTGCACGTGGACGACCTGCCCGCAGACCTGCGCGCCGTCATCACGGAAGAGCCGCTGCACCTGCCGGCGTGGGATCCGATGGGCGCGCTGGCCTGAGACGGTCGGCCACCCAGTGAACGACAACCGACTCGTCGGACCGTTCGCTATGTGACCTCCTTCAGCGCGGGGCGGGTGGAGTGGGACAATTGTTCCGCGACACCCGCCCCGTTATCTGTGGAGGACACATGAGCACCGACGTGACCCGTGACTTTGCCTTCGGACTGCCCAAGGCCGAGCTGCACCTGCACCTGGAAGGCACCCTCGAGCCCGATCTGAAGCTGGCCCTGGCCCGCAAGAACGGCGTCGACATCGGCCAGTCCACGGTCGAGGAGGTCCAAGCGACCTACCAGTTCAACGACCTCACGTCCTTCCTGGCCGTCTACTATCCGGCCATGGATGTTCTCCAGGACGAGGACGACTTCCACGATCTGGCCGCCGCCTACTTTGAGCGCGCCCGCGCCAACGGCGTCGTGCGCGCCGAGTGCTTCTTCGACCCGCAGGCCCACACCTCGCGCGGCATCGCCATTGAGACGGTCATCCGCGGCTATTACCGCGCCGTCGTCGAGGCCCGCGAGGCTGGACTGTCCGCCGACCTCATCCTGTGCTTCCTGCGTGACATGAGCGCGCAGTCCGCGCTCGAGACGCTCCAGGCGGCCCTGCCCTACAAGGACATGTTCATCGGCGTCGGGCTTGACTCCGACGAACGCGATAACCCGCCCACGAAGTTCGCCGAGGTCTTCGCCCTGGCCCGCGAGTCCGGCCTGCACGTGACGATGCACTGCGACATTGACCAGGTTGGCTCGATCGACAACATTCGCGCTGCCTTGACCGAGCTGGGTGCCGAGCGCCTCGACCACGGCACGAACATCGTTGAGGACCCCGAGCTGGTCGCCTACGCCCGCGACCACCGCATCGGCCTGACCTCGTGCCCCCTGTCCAACTCCTTCGTCACTGAGGAAATGAAGGGCAAGGAGATCGTCGAGCTGACCGCTGCGGGCGTCAAGGTCAGCGTCAACTCGGACGATCCCGCCTATTTTGGTGGATACGTCGGCGACAACTACCTGGCGCTTGCCGAGCGCTTCGACCTCGGCCGTGCGGACCTGGAGCGCATTGCCCGCAACTCGATCGAGATCGCGTGGATCTCGGACGATGAGAAGGCCGAGCTGCTCGCCCGCGTGGATCGCTTCGTGTCCGAGAACTGAACACCAACGAACGAGGCCGGGACTAGGGGCCGTGAACGCGCGGATCCGCCCCGGCCTCGTCGTGCGTGGGGGAGGGCTACTCTCACGTCGTACGCAGGGTGGACGCAAGCTGTCACAATTGGCCACCCCGTGAACGCGCCGCGCGATCGGTGCCCAGTGCTGACATGATAGGGACCATGACGAACCACACGAAGCCGACGTTGTTGATTTCCAACGTCCTGCCGGCACGCCCGGGGGACGAGGCATACAACAACATCTGCATGCGCCTGTGGGATCGTCTTCTTGAGGCCGCGCTGCCTACCTGGAACGTCATCCGTGAATATGCGCAGGAAGACGGCGCTGAGGGCGCCGCTCTGCGCGCGCAGCACGCCGACGCGATCATCATCATGGGTGGCGAGGACGTCCACCCCAGCCTGTACGGCGCCTCCCAGGGTTACGAGGCCGAGGGACGACACTGGTACCGCGCCGACCGCGGACAGATCGCCCTCGTCAACTACGCAGTGCGCACGGGCACCCCGCTCCTGGGAATTTGCCGCGGCATGCAGATCATCAACACGGCGCTCGGCGGCACGCTCGAGCAGCACATCGAGGGTGCGCACGGGACCCACACGAACAACCGGATCCTGTCCGACCACCGCTTCATCCGCCACAGCGTCCGCGTCGGCGAGGGAACGTACCTCGAGCGCGCACTTGCGCCCGTCCTCACCGACTCCGAGCTGATCATCTCGTCGGCGCACCACCAGCGCGTCGCCCGCCTCGCGCAGGGCCTCCAGGTCAGCGCGCAGGCCCCCGATGGCACGATCGAGGCCATCGAATCGCTGGACGCCCCCGTCATCGGCGTGCAGTGGCATCCCGAGGACCCCTCCGCCGACATCTCCCAGCTGCACGCCCTCCTCGGTCACCTGGACGCGCGCCGCGCCCCCCGCCTCGAAAGGGCTTCGACTACCCTGGTCGCATGACCACCTCTCCGGGAACGAATTTCGACGACCCCCGATTCCACGACGACGAGCGAACACCCGCGCAGCGCATGCGAGACGGCGACTACTACGTCGCGGACGATGAACTCGCGGCACTCGCGACGCGCGCGGCTCGCCTCCTGAGCCTCTACGAACAGGCCCACCCCAGCGACCCTGACATCGCCCGCTACCTGCTCGCACAGGTTCTCGCCCAGGTGGGGGAGGGCGTCGATATTCGACCGCCCCTACGCGTCGACTACGGGCACAACATCACTATCGGCGACGGCTCCTGGGTCAACTACGGCCTGACTGTGCTCGACGTCGCCCCGGTCATCATCGGCGCCGACGTCCTCATCGGCCCCAACTGCTCGCTCTATACCGCAATCCACCCGACCGAGCCAGGGCCTCGTCGAGCGAAATGGGAATCCGCCGCCCCGATCACCCTCGAGGACAACGTATGGCTGGGCGGCTCCGTAGTCGTGTGCCCGGGCGTCACCATCGGCGAGAACTCGATCGTCGGAGCCGGCGCCGTCGTCACTCGTTCCCTGCCCGCCAACTCTATCGCCGTGGGCAACCCCGCCCGCGTCATCAAAGACCTGGACCCCGCCACCCCGCGCGCGATTGAAGCGGCGGGCGTCGGAGTCATCGCACACGCGGCAGATCACGCATGAGCATCCTGCCGATCCGCATCACGGGCGAGCCTGTCCTACATCGAGTTGCGGATCCCGTCGAACGCTTCGATTCCACCCTGTCCGACCTCGTCGCCGACATGATTGAGACCATGCACGCGGCCCCCGGCGTCGGCCTGGCCGCACCACAGGTCGGCGTCGGGCTCCAGCTTTTCGTCTGGTCATACCGAGGAGGCGGACCCTTCGACCGACGCTACCGCGGGGCTCTCGATCTCGACCGTGCCCCCACTCTCGGCTTCAACGAAGCGATGAGCGGCGTCGTCATCAACCCGACGCTCGACCTGATCTGGGACGAATCCGGCGCGGGAGCGATCCTACCCGTCGAACCAGACATCGCCGACGAAGCCGAGGGCTGCCTGTCGGTCCCCGGCGTGACATACCCGCTGCGCCGCGCACTTGGCGCGGTCCTGCGCGGCTACGACACGGACGGACACCCGATTACGGTGCCCGCACGCGGATGGCTTGCGCGCATCTTCCAGCACGAGTACGACCACCTCCAGGGAACTCTCTACGTTGATCGCCTGGTCCAGCCCTACGGGCAGATGGCCGAGGAGCTCGCGCACTCCAAGGGCTGGGGGCGCCCAGGATGCACGTGGACCCCGCAGGAGCGAGCCTAAGCCGCCCCCGCCGGGGTCCTGCACGCGATGGGTCTCAGTGGACCTGGAAGCCCAGCGAACGGAAGTACTTGCGCACGTCCTCCGTAGCCTCAGGCGTGGGCGCCTTCGCGTCCTCGAGCTGGTACTCCAGGCCGAGGGAATGCCACTTGTCCTTACCCAACTGGTGGAAGGGAAGGACCTCGATGCGGTCGATGACGTCCTGCCAGCGGGTGACGATCTCGCCGATCTTACGGATGTTCTCGGGGGCGTCCGTCAAGCCCGGGACCAAGACGAAACGAATCCAGATGCGCGTGGCCCCGCCCCGAGCCGCGATGCGGTCGCCGAACGCAATGGTGGGGGCCAGCTCGCGGCCGGTCGCCTTCTTGTAGGTCTCCTCGTCGCCGCTCTTGACGTCCAGGAGCACCAGATCGATAGCGTCCAGCATCTCGTCGTCGCAGTTCGCACCCAGGTAGCCGGAGGTGTCGATGCAGGTGTGCACGCCCATCTCCTTCGCGCCCAGCAAGATGCGCTTAGCGAACTGGGGCTGCATGAGGACCTCACCGCCAGACAGCGTGATACCGCCCTTCGTCGTGCGGAAAATACGGCGGTAGCGAGCGATGCGCGAGAGAAGCTCGGTGTCCGAGACCGGCGCGCCATCCTTCATGAGGAAGGTGTCGGGGTTATGACAATAGAGACAACGCAGAGGACAGCCGTTGAGGAACACGGTCATACGCGTGCCGGGGCCGTCAACGGCCGTGACGAGCTCCCACGAGTGAATGGAACCGAGCGTGCCCTCCCGCATGCGTCGCAGGCGTTCGGAACGCTCCAGGTCCGTGATCTCCTCCAGGCCATCAACGCCCGCACCGACGGTACGGGATTGGGGAGCCTGGAAGTCCTGCTCGCGGAACGTGGGGATGGCGAGGGGCTGCGTCATGATTCCTTCTTCGAGGTTGTGCGGGCGCGGTGGCCGTGGTGGGAACGAGGCCGTGGATCGTCAGCGGTGCGCGCCGACGAGGGAAGACATAGTAGTGGGGCGCCGAGCGTTGCCCGACGCCCCACTCCAATCAGCTATC